>Ga0265316_10005780_pt1 | contig 11940 bp, 13 predicted proteins | sample 4522metaG_FD_202092 | JGI IMG/M metagenome (GOLD analysis project Ga0265316, IMG submission 202092) | Rhizosphere microbial communities from Carex aquatilis grown in University of Washington, Seatle, WA, United States - 4-5-22 metaG | ecosystem: Host-associated > Plants > Roots > Rhizosphere >... | reverse complement strand
GGCGGCGATCTTCGTTGAACCAATACAGGGCGAGGGCGGGTACGTGGTGGCGCCGGACAATTTTCTGCGCGAGTTGCGCGGGATTTGCGACCGGCACGGAATCCTGCTGGTGGCGGACGAGGTGCAATCGGGCGCGGGGCGCACGGGGAAATGGTGGGCCATCGAACACGCGGGCGTGGAGCCGGATATTGTCTGCATGGCCAAGGGAATCGCCAGCGGGATGCCGCTGGGAGTATGCATGAGCCGAGCGCACATTATGGACTGGGTGCCGGGATCGCACGCGTCGACGTTCGGAGGAAATCCGGTGTCGATTGCGGCGGCACTGGCCACGATCAACGTGCTGGAACGCGAGGGGATTGGCAATGCCGGCCGCGTGGGCGCGAAGATCATAGAGCGGCTGAAGGGATGGAAGCAGACGCATCCCTCGGTTGGCGACATACGCGGACGGGGGCTGATGATTGGCGTTGAACTGGTGAAGGACAAACAGACCCGCGAGCCAAATCCAGCGCTGCGCAACCGCGTGGAGACGCTGGCGTTTGAAAGAGGGTTGATGGTGCTAGGGTGCGGCGAGACGTCGCTGCGGTTGTGTCCGCCGCTGATTGTGAGTGAAGACGAGGCGACGGTCGGGGTTGACATCCTGGAGGACGCGCTGACCGCAGCGGAGAAGGAAATGATGCAAGCTGCGGAGCTGACGACGGTACACGCGTAGACCCACATATGCAATGACATCGACGGGCCAGGGCAGATTGCTTCGGCCCGTTGCTGTTTGGGGCGCGTCTGCGCCGGTGGATTTGCGCGAGGGCGCATCAGGAGGCGAAAATGATTTGCCATGGGTGCAAAGCAGATGACAATCGGGTGGCTTGAGCGGCGGCTGGCCGGGCTGGATCGCGTTGTGCGGCGGCGCGGGAAGGAGCATGCGCCGGAGCATCTGCTGACGGGACTCGCGGGAGAAGATGCGGCGTTCTTTGAGCTGCTGCGCAGAGGGTACAAAGTAGTGGCGCGGCGCTGGTCGGCGGGGAACGTGGCCGGCGATGTGGACCTGATTGCATGGCAGGGCGAGTTGCTGTGCATGGTGGAAGTTAAGACGCGCACTGCTCGCGACATGAAGCCGGCCGAGGCAGCCGTGGATGGCAACAAGCGCCGGATCCTGCGCAAGCTGGCGCGAGTTTACACGCGACAACTGCCGCAAGCGGAGCTGCCGCCGGTACGGTTCGACGTGATGAGCGTTTACCTGGCGCCGGGCGAAAAGCCGGAGGTAGTGCACTTCGAAAATGCGTTTGGCTGGGAGGAGCGATGGGCCGAGTGAGCTCGCGCAGCCCAGGAATCGATGGAGGCAAAGATGGACGGTGTGGTTACTTTTCTGCTCGCCCGCAATGATGAGGCTGAGCTCGCTTTCTTCCGCGATACGCTGGGATTGCGATTCCTGCGCGACGACGGCTTTGCCCTGGTATTCGACATGGGGGGCGTGATGCTGCGCATCAATAAAGTGAAGGATTTCACGCCATTGGCAAGCACGGTGCTCGGATGGAAATGCGCAGATATTGCGGCGCGCGTGGACGAACTGGCGCAGCGGGGAGTGGTTTTCGAGCGGTACCCCGGGATCGGCCAGAACGAGCGCGGCATCACCACCTTCCCGTCAGGCGACAAAGTGGCATGGTTCAAGGATCCTGACGGGAATGTGCTCTCTTTAACTCAATTCGCTGAGTAACTGCGCTCAGCCGCCGGCTTCCTGATACTCCTCGTGCCATGCCATCTGAATCGCCTCGAGCTTCGACTCGTTCGATTTGGCGGGGTCGTCGGCGAAGCCTTCGAGCTCTGTGACGTAGCGGTGCAGGTCGGTGAAGCGCACGGTGAGTGGATCGAGGTCCGGATACTTCTCCTGCAGTTGAATGCCGATCTCCTCGGCGTCAGACCAGTGGATTTCGCGGGGCATTCTTCAGCTCCTTATTTCTGATCGGCCAGGGCCAGGGGCTTGCCTTCGGAAACGTAGTTGCGGTTCCAGCGAGGAATCTCGACGACGTAGTTCCCTGGCCCGGTGATGACAGCCTGGCAACCGAGTCTCGAGGTGAGTTGCTGATCGGCGGCCATGTCGAGCCGGTCCAGTTCATCGTCCTCGGGTTCGCTGATGCCTTCTTGATCCTTGATCCACAGGTGACAGGTGGTGCAGGCGCACGATCCGCCACAGGCATGATCGAGAAAGATGTCAAAGTTCTCAGCCACATCAAGAAACGACATGGGCTTGCCGTGGTGCTCGTAGGGCATGGTGCCGAATTCAAACTCGACCGTCTTGCCCTCAGGCATGAAGGTCACGCGAACGAGTTTATCGGGCGGGATGTTGGTTGTATTTGCTTCGCTCATAGCCGTGCCTCGTGTCGAGAGTCTCTCGGGATAATCCATCGTCCCAACGGGACTTGGTGTTCCATTTAACTTGCCTTCCCCTCGCTAAAGCGCTGGGGCTAACGAACTCCGGGCCCACGGCGCGTTTGGCGCGACTGAAGCCGTGTCCTTCACAGACACTTACCTGAACTCCGCCGGCGCCATTGGATGCGGCGCGTTGACTTCGTCGCCGAGCTCATCGCCGGCAGTGTCCATGGTTTTGCCGCGAATGGCAGTCGTTACCGCCGCATCCATCATCAGCTCGGCGAAGCGGCGCGTGGCCTGATCCAGCGCGGCAGTCGCATCGCGAATGGCTTTCATGTCACTGCCCTGCTTTACGAATACGAGACGATCGCGGGCGGCGAAAATGGCATACTGTTCGTCCTTGCTCAACTTATGCCATGCGTCATTTTCCGGCGCGCGCTCAACGGCCGCGAGAATCGTCTCAGCTTCATTGCGGGTCTCGATCAGCAGGCGCTTGGCGAAATCCTCTTCCGCATGATCGAAGGATTCGAGGATCATGCTCTCCACTTGCTCATCGGTGAGGCCGTAAGTGGGCTTCACTTCGATCTGCGCCTCCTTGCCGCTGCGCTGCTCGCGCGCAGAGACGTGAAGGATACCATCCGCGTCGATGAGGAACTTGACCTCGATGCGCGGCAGACCGGCGGACATGGGCGGAATGCCTTTCAGGTCGAAGCGCGCCAGCGAGCGGCAATCGGCGGCAAGCTCCCGCTCGCCCTGCACCACGTGAATCGCCACGTTGGTTTGGCCGTCCACGCCCGTGGTAAAGTGCTCCGTGGCCGATGCCGGAATCGTCGAGTTACGCTGAATGATCCTAGCCACAGTACCGCCGAGCGCCTCGATGCCGAGCGAGAGCGGGGTAACGTCAAGAAGCAGCAATTCTTCGGTGGCCTTCGATGCGCCGGCCAGGATGTCGGCCTGAACCGCCGCGCCGAGGGCGACGACTTCATCGGGATTAAGCTCGATGTGAGGCTTCTTGCCGCGGGCGCTGAGCTCAAAGAGACTGTCGACAAGCTGGCGAACCGCGGGAATGCGCGTGGAGCCTCCAACGAGCACGACTTCATCGATCTGCGCGGGCGTGATGCCGGCGTCGGCCAGGGCCTGCTTGCAGGGGCCTTCAGTGCGGGCCAGAACCGGCTCGATCAGCTGCTCAAAGACCTCGCGCGGAATCTCGCGCTGATAGCGGTCGCCGTTGGGCAATTCGATGTCGAAGTGCGCGGCAGGCTCGCTGGAGAGCCGGATTTTGGCGTCGATGGCGTCCTTGCGAATAGCCTGCACCGCGCCGGGAGTCCCGCGCAGGTCAACGCCATGCTCGGAATAGATTTCGTCGAGTGCGATGGCCACCAGCAGGTTGTCGATATCATCGCCGCCGAGGTGCGTGTCGCCGTTGGTGGACTGCACTTCAAAGATGCCGTCGCGGAGCTTGAGAACAGAAATGTCGAAGGTGCCGCCGCCGAGATCATAGACTGCAATTGTCCCTTCCTTGCGACGGTCGAGGCCGTAGGCAAGCGCGGCGGCCGTGGGCTCGTTGACCAGGCGCAGCACATCGAGTCCCGCCATGCGGCCGGCATCCTTGGTGGCCTGGCGCTGCGCATCGTTGAAATACGCCGGGACCGTGATAACTGCCTGCGTAACCGGGACGCCGAAGAAGCGCTCCGCGTTGCGCTTGAGCTGGCGCAGGATGTAGGCGGAGATTTCGGGAGGCGTGAAGCGGAGCTCGCCGAGCTGGATGCGCGGCACTTCACCTTCCGCGACATCGTCAGCCAGGCGAAAGGGGAAGAGTTTCAGCTCTTTCTGGACTTCGCTGAGGCCGCGGCCCATCAGGCGCTTCACGGAGTAGATGACGCGCTCCGGCGTCTCAATCAAAGCCTTGCGCGCACTGTTGCCCACAGTCACGGTGGGCCGGCTTCCCTCTTTCGGCATGGGATCGAGGGCGACCACAGACGGCACAAGGTTGAAGCCGTCTACGCCGGGAATCACCACCGGCTTATCGCCCTCCATGTAAGCAACCAGGGAGTTCGTGGTTCCCAGGTCGATTCCGACTACGCGTCCTTCCGCCATGTTGATCGTCTCAGGCTCCCATGGTCTCGTTCACTTCGCGAACCAGATTGCTAAGGTAGCGGCGCCGGTCAAGCAGCGCCACCATGTTTTTCTGGGCGGCCGCGCGCTCGGCTTCGCCGCCGTTGTCCCAGGCCGTCCACTCGGTACGCAAGTCGCGGTCGACCTCTTCAAGCAGGCCATCGAATTTCGCTCGCGCATCGGTGAGACTCTTGCGCAGACCGGGATCGTCTTCGCCCGAGGCCCGCGCCATGCGCATCTCTTCAAGCTGCATGTTGAGATCGAATACTTCTTCGAGCAGATCAGCCGGGGCGCGCGACGGGTCGCGACGGTCCTTACCGGCGTGCTCCTCGCCGATTTGTGCGCCGTGCAGTTTGAGCAGGTACTCGGTGCGGCGGATCGGATCTTTCAGTGTGCGGTAGGCATCATTGAGCAGCGCCGTGTCAGCAAGGCTCCATTCCTTCTCGTTCTCGCTGGCGCGGGCAAAACGGTCGGGATGCAGCCTGCGGCTAAGGCGATGAAACTCCTGCTCCAGCGCGGCAAGATCCAGATTGAGGTGAGGCGCGAGGCTGAAGACGGAGAAGTAGTTTTCGCCGGTCGGCGGCTGAATCTTGCTGCAATGCGGGCAAAAGAGCGTGGATTCGTTATGTGCAACGGTACACGACCAGCAGGCGACGGGCACAGCGGATTCCAGAACCTTCAGCATGTCTCAACCTTGTTTGCGCGATTTACGACGAGAAGGAAGACCCGCAGCCGCAGGACCGCGTGGAGTTCGGATTAATGAAATTGAAGCCCTGCCGCATCAGCGTCTCCTCGTAATCCAGCGTCATGCCATGCAAATAGAGGAACGACTTGGGATCAACAAAGACGCGCACGCCGTCAAACTCGTACACGCGATCGCGCTCGCGGGGCCGGGTGTCGAACTTGATGGAGTATGAGAGCCCGGAGCAGCCGCCGCCCATGACGCCGAGGCGCAGGCCGCCCTCTTCCGGCGCGATGCCTTCCTTGGCCATGGCCGCGCGAATCATCTTCACCGCGCGCTCCGTAACCTGGAGGGTCTTGGTGGCGGCGCGTCCTGAAGCCGGCACAGCCACCTGCGGAGGCGCAGCCGACGCGCCTTCCGCAGGCTTGCTCTCGATACCTACGAAGTTCGACATACCACCCTTTTCGATTCGGCGGACACAAGCTGCTCCGCCGGAATTATCTTACTGCGCGGTTGTAGCCGCGGCTGCCGACACTGACTCGGACTCCGTCACGCCGTTTTTCTTCTTCCAGTCGCCAATGGCCGCGCGGATGGCGTCCTCAGCCAGCACAGAACAATGAATCTTCACCGGCGGAAGCGAAAGCTCCTTCACGATGTCAGTGTTCTTGATCGCCATCGCATCCTCAACCGTGCGGCCCTTGATCCACTCGGTCGCGAGCGAGCTGCTGGCAATGGCCGAGCCACAGCCGAAGGTCTTGAACTTGGCCTCTTCGATGACCTGCGTTTCCGGGTTGACGCGGATCTGCAGTCGCATCACGTCGCCGCACTCGGGAGCGCCTACCAGGCCCGTTCCCACTTCGGATGAGCTCTTGTCGAGCGTGCCCACGTTGCGCGGGTTGTTGTAGTGGTCGATTACCCTGTCGCTGTATGCCATGATTCCGATCTCCTTCTTCCGCGGGGGAAGCCGCAATTCCGTTTGTTTGATTCGGCAGCGTAGGCCGCCGATGCTTTTCAGGTGACTCTCGGTCCCTTGGACCCTGCTTCAGTGCGCCGCCCATTGTATCTTGGTCAGATCAATTCCTTCCTTCACCATCTCGTACAGCGGAGAAAGCTCGCGCAACTTCCGCACAATGTCAATCAGCTTGGCCGCAATGTAGTCCACTTCAGCTTCTGTGTTGAACCGTCCCAGGCCGAAGCGGATGGAACTGTGTGCGACATCGTCGCCGAGGCCCAGCGCCTTGAGCACGTAACTGGGTTCCAGCGTGGCCGAGGTGCATGCCGAGCCGCTGGACACCGCAACGTCGTTGATGCCCATCAGCAAGGACTCGCCTTCCACGTAAACAAAACTCATATTCAGGTTGCCGGGCAACCGATGTTCCATGGAGCCGTTCACGTGGACGTAGTCGAGCGAGGATTCGAACTTGCTCTTCAGCTTGTCACGCAAGTTCCGCAGGTATGCGGCCTCGGAGTCCATCTCATGCATGGCAATCTCGCACGCCTTACCCATACCAACGATGCCGGGCACGTTCAGCGTTCCGGAACGCATGCCGCGCTCGTGACCGCCGCCGTCAATCTGCGCGGCGATCTGGACGCGAGGATTGCGCCGGCGTACATAGAGCGCTCCCACACCCTTGGGGCCGTAAATCTTGTGCGCCGACATTGACGCCACGTCAACGTTGTCCTGGATGACGTTGAAAGGCGCCTTGCCGACTATCTGCACCGCGTCGGTATGGAAGATAACGCCCTTCTCATGACAGATCCGGCCGATCTCGCGAATAGGCTGGAGTACGCCGATCTCGTTGTTGGCGGCCATGATCGTAACCAGAATGGTCTTCTCGTCGATGGCGCGCTTCAGGTCGTCGATATCAATCAGCCCGTCGTCCTTCACCGGCAGGTAGGTCACCCGATAGCCGTGCTTCTCCAGCCGCTTGCAGGTGTCCAGCACAGCCTTGTGCTCGGTGACCTGGGTGATGATGTGGTTGCCGCGCTCGCGATACATCTCCGCGATGCCCTTGATGGCCAGGTTGTTGCTCTCGGTGGCGCCGGAGGTGAAGATGATCTCCTTTGCCGTGGCGCCGATCAGCTTGGCGATCTGCTCGCGCGCAGTTTCTACGGCCTGTTCCGCCTCCCAACCAAAGGAGTGGTTGCGGCTCGCGGCGTTGCCGAACACGGTGGTGAGGTAGGGCATCATCGCCTCCAGCACCCGCGGATCCAGCGGTGTGGTGGCGTGATTGTCCATGTAAATGGGCAGCTTGACGCCCGCCGGTACTTCCACTTGACTGACAACTGTGCTCATCGCGTTTCCGTCCTTTTTGTTGCCTGCCGCCTCTCGTCGCGACGGGGGGAGATTTTTGTCTCTTGCTATACGGCCAGGGTGACCAGTGCCTGGGCAGGAGGTCCGGTGCTGCCGGCCCCCTGCGGCTCATGGTCCGCCAAGTCGTAGATACTAATGCTCTTGAGCACGCCGGAAATGGTCTCGTTTACGCGCGCCAGCGGCTCTTTGACAGTGCAACTCGGGGTCAGGTCGCACTCCTTGGCGCCCTTGGTGCACGATGTGATGAATAGCGGCCCGTCAATTGCGTGAATGACTTCGAACGCTGATATCTGGCGCGGATCGCGGGACAGTGCGTACCCGCCGTTCATGCCCGCGTGGGACCGCAGAAGCCCGGTTTTGGTCAACCGCTGAAGGACCTTGGCCAGCAATTGCGCGGGTATCCCGTAAGTGTCGGCAATATCCTTCGCGCTTTGCGCAGGGGATTCCGGATGCTCGGCCAGATACTTGAGGGCCATGAGTCCGTAATCCGCTTTTTTTGTCAGCTTCAGCATTCAATATGCGACTGGATCAGTCCGCATTCAGTATACGACCAAAACCGTCCGAAATTCAACATCACTCGGAATCCACCATCCGATCGGGCTCTGAATCCCACAATAGCCGAAAAATTCAAGAAGAAAGCGATTTGCAATTCCCCGGGAGGTGGGTAAAATCGGGCGCAAGATGTGATGATTACTCCTGTTCCGGCGCGCGGGAGGGTGAGTTGTCGTCGCGAACTGCGCAGTTACCATTGGAAGTTTGTCGCTGAATGTATATCATTGAATTGGCAAACCTTACATGGCATCATGATGTGAATTGCGAGAAGATCATTCGCCCGAATCGAGGTTTTCGGGATACGACAAGGGGAACAACCAGCCGCAAATCCTGACGAACACTGGAACCATGGCCACCGTTTGCAAACATCCGCGAGTGCGCATCGTTTCCCGCCACGAGGACGCCGAATTCGTCGAGTGCCTCGAGTGCGGAGAAGTCTTTGATTCGGAAGAGTTTCACGACATGGAGATAGAGGATACCGTGGAAGCGGAAGAGACTGAGTCCGACTCCTGAGGCTGGGAAACTCCTTGCGCTACTTGGCCCCGCTGCCGGCAGCCTGGCCGTTCGGCACGGAAGGGCCGGTGCGCCGGGACACCACCCAGGCATAATGCAGGCCCGACGCTACGGTGAGAATCATAGTGGCGTACAGCGCAACTGGCCGCAGCCAAAGCACCCAGGGGGCGCGGTACGTCTGCTCCAGCAGCACCACAGCCACAGCCAGAATTTGCGCGCAAGTATTGGACTTGCCGAACCAACTGGGCCTGAAGTCGCGCCGTCCCGCTGCCGCGTAAAGAATGGCGGAGACAATCAGGATGCCAAGATCGCGTCCGAACACCATCACGGTTACACGGGCGGGGATCAAACCCATGTGTGTCAGGACAAGGAAGAGCGTACTCAGGAGCAGTTTGTCGGCAACCGGGTCCAGGTACTGGCCCAGCATGGTTCGCTGTTTCAGGATTCTGGCCAGGGTGCCGTCGAGCGCGTCCGTCAGACCCGCGACTATAAAGAGCGCCAACCCCAAAGTGAATTGGCGTTCCAGGATGGCAGTGACCAGAAACGGCGCCAGGCAGATGCGCGCAATCGTCAGCAGGTTCGGCATGTTGCGCATCGGGTTGACGCGTGGACTTTCAGAATGGGCCATGACAGGAGATTCAGAATAAGCGCGGTCGCACCGCGGCAAGTTACTCCTCACTTGAGTGGCTGCGATTCTTGAGCCGCCGAAACAAGGTGGGGAGCGAATGCGGAATAACAGGCTCTAGCGAAGGATGGTAAATCATTAGCCGCAGGTTCGGAAGATGCTGCTTTTCGCGGTGTAGCGATCCTGCTAAACTACTTGAAGAATCGTGTTCTGCTGAATGGCGGAGTGCAGGCCGGTATTGCGATTGAAAAGCCGCAAAGTCATCCGGCCGGTGAAAAGAGCGCGGTTCGTCCACAAACAGGCGCGTAGCTCAGTTGGTTAGAGCGCTTCCTTGACACGGAAGAGGTCGCTGGTTCGAATCCAGTCGTGCCTACCAGTCCCCTTAAAGAAACCAGCAGCATACAGACGGGACCTTTCTCCCAAGCGTCCAATGGTGCTGAATGGCCCCCAGGCTGTCGTGAAGATGGCAGCAGCACCTCGACTACCTTCGCATTTGCCTCCAGCTTCCGCGTCGAGATTGCTGGCGTGGGGGTCGAGGGTGATCCTGCTGTTGGTAATGGACACTCAATTCTCATGGGGCGAGTTACCTGGCGGCGGCGGTGACGTGGGCAAGAGGTTTGGTGCGCGGTGGCTTGACCGGTTCGGACTTGACCGGCTTGAAGTCGGGGCAGTCTTTGCCGCCGCTGCACAGGGCGGCGGTGATGCCGACGCCTTCCTCGATGGTGTAGATGCGATCGACTGCTGGCACCTTGATGGTTTCGACAGCGCCGGAGGGCCAGTGGATCTCTGCTGTACTGGCATCGGTAGCATCGCCCAGGCCAAAGTGGGGACGGCGGTCATTGCTGCCGATGTAGCTGCCTGAAGAGAGAACGTCCTGGCGCTGGCGCAAACCGTTCGCCTTCAGAAACACAGTCGCGCATGTGGCGTCGCGGGGCGAGTGCAGGCCGCCGACGAGTTTCATCTCGACCCAGTGGTGGTGGTCGGGGTTGACGTTGCGCAACAGGACGGGCGGGCCATCGATGGGGTTGATGACAACGTCGATCTTGCCGTCATTGAAGAGGTCAGCGAAGGCCGCGCCGCGAGCCGCAATGACGTCGGCAAGGCCGGTGCCGATAACCGGCTTGATGATCTCGAAGGCGCGCTCCTTGGGATTTTTGCCGGGGACGTTGTGGAAGAGCAGGGAGCGCTCTGCCCAGCTTGTGCCCCAGTCGTGCTGGTCCACCTGCGGATAGACGTGGCCGTTGACTTCAAAGAGGTCGAGCCAGCCGTCGTTGTCGTAATCGAGGAAGCCGTCGCCCCAGCCGACGAAGGGGATGGTGGGCTGGGCGACGCCGACCTTGTAACTGACGTCGGTAAAGTTGTTGTCGCCGTCGTTGTGGTAGAGAACCTTATAGTCGTCGCCGAAGTCGGTGTCGTAGAAATCAATCAGGCCGTTGTTTTCGTAATCGCCGGCCGCGATGCCCATGGACGCGATCTCGCGGCCATCCTTGTTGAGGGCGATGCCGGAGACGTAACTGTCGTCTTCAAAGGTGCCGTCGCCCTTGTTGACATAGAAGAAATTGGGCTCCGAGTCGTTGCCGACAATGAGGTCAGGTTTGCCGTCGGCATTCATGGAGATGAAGATGGCGCTGAAGCCGTAGTACTTGTCCTTGTCTTCCACGCCGGCCTGGACAGTGACGTCAGTAAAGCGGCCGTGGCCGTCGTTGTGAAAGAGATGGTCAGGCTCGCCGGGAAGGCCGCGGGGGCCGCAGTTGACGTCGAAGCCGCGATAGAGGCACTGGGCGTAGCCGACAGCCCTGGTGCCGGCGATGGGCAGGTTGTTGCGGTCAAAGTGAACGTAGCCGCTGACGTAGAGGTCGAGGTTGCCGTCGCCGTCATAGTCGCCCCATGAGGAGCCGGGATGCCAGTTGTCGACGGCCACGCCGGCCTGTTCGGCCTCGTCAGTGAAGGTGCCGTTGTGATTGTTGTGGTAGAGGCGGCTTTTGCCGTAGTTGCCGACGAAGAGGTCGGGCCAGCCGTCGTTGTCGTAGTCCGCGACGGAGCAGCCGTAGCCCCAGCGATCGTTCTGGACGCCGGCTTCCTTTGAGACATCAGTGAATGTGCCGTCGTGGTTGTTGCGGAAGAGCGCGGCGTGGGGCGAGGGTTCCTTGCCGTCGAGGGAGTCGAAGGTGGCGCCGTTGACGAGGTAAATGTCGGGCCAGCCGTCGTTGTTGTAGTCGATGATGCAGACGCCGGAGCCATTGGTCTCAACGATGAAGTTCTTCTGCGGGGTGCCCATCTTGTGGATCCAGCCGGAAAGGCCGGCCTTTATGGTGATGTCCTCAAAGACCACCGGGGCCTGGCCGGGCTGGACGAATCCGCCCATGGTGATTGGGCGATGCTGCGCGTCGTACTGATTGGCAGCGCCAATGCCGCCCGCGATGCCGGACATGCTAGGCTGCGGCTTCTGCTGGGGCGGTGGCGCCTGCTGCGTGAAGCATGGAATTGCGACGGCGAAAAGCGCGAACGTGACACTCGCGGGGAGTCGCAGAGAAGGCGGGGAAGACGGAATCATCACGACAATTGAGTGTAACTGAGAGGCAGGGGATGGGGGCAGGGACAGCGGGACTAGTACATTGATTCCCAAATAACGTTGCAATTAGACGACCGACAAGGTCTCCGGCTTGTATTTCCAGCGGTAGACCACTGGAGCCTCATTGACCTCCTTGAGGTACAGGTCGATCCGCGCCTTCAGTTCGTTGGCAGAGGCAACGCGGATTCCCCGGAGCAGAGTCTTGG
>Ga0265316_10005777_pt1 | contig 11946 bp, 8 predicted proteins | sample 4522metaG_FD_202092 | JGI IMG/M metagenome (GOLD analysis project Ga0265316, IMG submission 202092) | Rhizosphere microbial communities from Carex aquatilis grown in University of Washington, Seatle, WA, United States - 4-5-22 metaG | ecosystem: Host-associated > Plants > Roots > Rhizosphere >... | reverse complement strand
GACAAGATTCCCATCAAAGGCATCGACGCGCTGGTGGTCATGGCGGCGGGGAAGGCGATCACCGAGCCGCTGAAAGGAGCGGGCCAACCCAATCCCGCTTGCGATACGACTCCGCGTAAGGTTTGGGGCCTCGATGAGCGCGGAATCCTGGACAACCACGACACCAACGAGAACTCCCAGGCGATTACCACACTGGTCACCTATGGCAAGTTCCGTATGTTGGATCCAGCCGATCTGACCTGGAACAAGGATCGCGAGCTGATGTGCCCCATCAATCGCGTAGGCACAGTGGACCTCTACATGACCGCCAATCACGGTATGGTCAACGCCAACTCGCCGGTGATGGTGCACGCGCTGCGCCCGCGGGTGGTGATCGCGGACAATGGACCGAGAAAGGGCGCCACGGCGGAGGTATTCCAGACTGTCGAATCGTCGCCCGGGCTGGAGGATTACTGGCAGGCGCACTATTTGATCGCAGGCGGAGAGAAAGCCAATACGAAGCCGGACTACATCGCCAATATAGAGGGCAGCCCGGATGGCAAGTGGATCAAGGTCTCGGTCCAGCAGGATGGCACGTTTACGGTCACCAACGGGCGCAACAACTTCTCCAAAACCTATAAGCCGCGGAAGTAGAGCCGGCTATTTGGCTGGGGCGGGCGGCCGCCGGCCGGCCCGCCGCAACCGAGGGACCGCTCTCTTACGTTCGCGCCTTTGAGCGGGGCCGATTCACACAAAGCGCCCCTTGCCCGCTTGGCCGGGCATGCCCGGCCCCTACTCCGCATCTTTGTAGGGGCGAGGCATGCCTCGCGCCGATCGAGCGCTCGTCTAAAACTGGAATCGCGCCACTAATTGGCCGTTGCGCGAGGTGGGGATGATGCCGCCGGTCTGCACGTTGGCTGCTGCCGCGACGTTGTAATACCCGAAGCCGGCGGTGGTGAGGCCGTTGGATCCGACGGTGGCGGTGGCGGCCGGGTTGTTGCCGGTCAGGGCCGGATAGACGAGCCGGTTGAACACGTTGAAGAACTCGACGCGAACCGACAACATGAACCTTTCGCGGAAGCGGAACATGCGGCCCAGGCTCATCTCTTCGTCGGGCGCCCTGCGGTTGCGATAGTCCTTGTAGAAGGCGGGGCCGTAGCCCCACTGGCCGTCAGCCGGATCGGACCAGGCCTTCGGGTTCAGGACGAAAGTCGCGCCGGGATCGAAGCAACTGCAGTTGAGATTGGGAACCAGCAACAAAGGTTGGCCGGGCACGCGGTTCATGCGGGTGCTTTGTTGCAGCAGGTTGGCGAGGTTGTTGTTCGAGGGGGGAACGGCGATGGGCGTGCCGCTGGCGTAGCGGAACACGCCGCCAAGGGTCCAGCCGCCCACCACGTTGCGGACCAGCTTGTTGGAACCGATCTTCGGCAGTTCGTAGCTGTACGCGGTGACGAACATGAAGGGCTGGGAAGTGTTGGAGATGTTCTTCTGGTTCGGCCGGTTGAACACGTCGTTGACGCCTTGCATGGTATCTTCCTGCCCCTGGAACGTGAACGAAGAGGTCAGGGTCAGGCCGTGGGAGGTGCGCTTGGTGATCTTGGCCTGGAGCGAGTCGTACCATAGGTTGCCCAGCGGGGCATAGGATGGACCGAGAGCGCCAAACTGCGGGAATGGGCGTAGCGCCTGGTCCAGCGTCTGGCCCGTCGGGAAGGTGGCGTACGGCAGTTTGAAGCCGCGCGCCACGACCGCGGCGCTGGTGATGGTGCTGCGCAGCAGAGCGCGGTCCGTGGCACTGTTGATGTCCAGACCGTCCTTGGTCAGCATCGCCGGTGTGATGTTGTTATAGGCAGTCAGCGTGGCGTAGTTCAGCCATACGGCGCGGCTGCCGACGTAAGCGGCTTCGACCAGAAGGTTGGGGAACACTTCGCGCTGCACCGAGATGTTCCACTGCATGATGCGGCCCGGACGTCCGGCGTTCGGATCGATCAAATTTGGAGGGTTGTTGACCTGGCCGAGCTGGGGGCGAATTCCCGGGTCGAACGACGCCGTGAGGAGTTGGGCCTGCGTGTACTGCATGCCCTGGCTCAACTGAAGGGCAGACTCCCAGACGTTGTTCCCAGCGTAGCTGAGGGTATTCCAGCCGGTGCCGATCGAGCTGCCGCCGCCGAGATAGCCGAACGAGGCGAGGGGTGTGTAGGTGAGACCCCATCCGCCGCGCAGCACTGTCTTGGGGGTGAGCTGATAGGCGACGCCGAGGCGCGGCCCGATGGCAAAGGGATAGACGTTGACGAACCGGCAGTTGCAGCGGCCCGGACCGTTCCCCTCGTAGATGGTGGCGCCCGGCAGGCCGCCGGCGGCCGGATTGGCGACGCTCGGGGCGAACTCCGACCAGCGGTCGTGAATCTCCCGTGTCGGCAACGTGAGGTCCCAACGAATGCCGTAGTCCAGAGTCATCTTACGGGTGACCTTCCAAGTGTCCTGGAGGAAGAGCGAATACGACGGCCGGCGGTATTGGGGGTCGTAGGGAGGGGCGATGGTCGCGCTGGTCGGTTGGCCAAGCAGGAAGCTGGCGTAGGCGTACCCCGTGCTGCCGTTGGTGACCGGGTTGACGTTGACGGACGGCAACTGGGTCTGCGCGGCGCCGAAAACGTAGCTTCCGATGGCCTGTTGGTACTGGCGGTTGGTCCAATCGTCCCGGCGCCAGTCGAGGCCCGTCTTGTAGGTGTGATTTCCGCGCACCCAGGAGAGGCTGGCGATCGCCGTCGGCTTGTCTTCGAAGTAGAGGTTGCCGTTGGAGGGTCCCATGTTGAGAGCCATGCCGCCCTGGTTGCCGAGCATCGTGGTGAAGGCGGGGAAGCCCTGACCACCGACGAGGTCGGAGCCCTTCAGTCCAAGCTGGCCTGGGGAGTCGAAAGTCCTCACGCCATCGAGCATGACGTCGGGGTTGCGGTAGCGGATAAAGCCGATGCCGGCGTGCAGCGCCAAAGCGGGGGTAATGATGTAGTCGAAGTTGGTGCGGTAGGTGTCGTTGCGCTCGTAGAGAATGCGGAGGTGGGTGAGAGGAACCGGCAAACCGTCCGGATTGACGTACTGGTTCGTACTGAAACGGCTGAAGTAGAACGACAGCTTCATTTTGTCGTTGAGGCTGTGGTCGACCTTGATGCCAGGGTCGTCCATGGTCTTGTTGTTGGGGTAGACCTGCTGCCAGTTATTGATCAAAAGATTGTTTTGGGGCGCCGGAATGAGCTTCTGGATGGCCACCGCGGTGGCATCCATCCGGGTCAGCGGAATGGTGTTGTTGGGGAAGGGAGTGCGCACCACAAAGCCTTGGTAGGTAGAGGTGCTGGCCGGATCGTAGATGGCGTTCTCCATGATGTTGTTGCCGAGCGGATCGACGGCGCCCTTGCCGCCGCTGAGAAGTTGCCTGCCGGTGAGCATGGCGGAAAAGTCGCCGTTGCGCATGGCAGCGGTGGGGACTGTCGTAAAGGTGCCGCCGGCGGTCGCCTTACTGTAGTAGAGCTCCACATTGGCGAAGAAGAAGGTGCGGTTCTTGCCGTTGTAGACGTGGGGAATGCGGACCGGGCCGCCTAGGCTGAAGCCGTAGTCGCTTTTCGTGTCGTAGGGCACCACTTTATGATTCTGGCCGTCGTTGCTCCAGGGTTGGCCGGCGTTGAAATCCGCGTTCGAGTAATTCTCGTAAGCGCTGCCGTGATACTCGTTGGTTCCGCTCCGGATGGCGAAGTTGAAAATGCCGGCGCCCACCTGGCCGTACTCCGCGGAGAAGTTACTGGACTGGAGGGTGAACTCCTGCACTGCCTCCACGGACGGCTGCAATTCGTCGATGCGAGAGTTGCTGTTGACGTTGGTGGAATCCTGACCATCCACGCGCATGGTGACGTTATTGGTGATGCCGTTGACAATCATGGTATTCTGGCCGGACTGAAGCGCGCCGGGCGTCAAATTCATAAAGGCGAACGGACTGCGAAGATAGCCGCCGGCAATCACGCTGAAGTTAATGGGGAGGCTATTGATGGTAATCCCGCTGATGGTTTGGCTTTGCTCCGCGCTTTCCGTGCGGAGCATTTCCGCACCGCCAGTTACGGTGATGGACTCGTTGGTGGTGCCGACTTGGAGGACGACATCGACACGAATGGTGATCGCCACATCGACCCGCAGGCCTTGCCGCACGAACTTGCTGAATCCGGCGGCGGAGACGGTTACGTCATAGGCGCCGGGCGGCAGAGAAGACAGCGTGTAGTTACCGGTGCCGGTGCTGGCGGTGTTGTACAACTCGCCGGTGTCGGTGTCCCTGGCGCTGATGGCGGCGGCGGGCACCACGGCGCCCGCCGGATCGGAAACAGTGCCGGTAATCGTGCCGCGGTCGCCCTGAGCGAACACGGCCATACATGAGAGAAGAGAGCAGGCAACCACACGGATGAAACGCATACGACCTCCCTCTCGCAGTTGCGCAGCCGCTTGCAGACACACCTGGCAGGTGGGTGGCTCAGACGCTGGCAGACACAACGCCTCTTGCGCTGCGGCTTTGCACTGGAGATACCCCGTTCCTGGCTACCCCCAAATGCTGGATGCCACGACGCCCGTCGCGTCGCAGCTCCGCCTTGGAGACGCCGCCTGTTTGGCTATCACCAGATGCCGGACGCCGCAACACCCGTCGCGCCGCGACTTCGCCCTGGAGATACCGCCTTTGACTACCGCCAGACGCTGAACGGCGTAACGCCATTATTGGCTGCGGCCGCCCCCAAAAAGTATTCGATCCACCCCTGCGCGTCTGAATGTGTAATCGCGTACACACTATCACAGTCGGCGCCGAACAGTCAAGGTCTCTTTTCCAGGTCTCTTTTCCAGCCTCTTTCAAGCCTCTTTCGCGGCACGACGCAGATATGGACGCATTCAATTGTGGCGTTGTAGCTGCCGCCGGCCGCATCGGCTTCCGAGTCGGCGTACACCCGGATATCGCCGGCCGATACGGCGCGAGGGCGCGGTGTAGTGCCCGGGCATGCCCGGCCCGAGTAGCCTATTTGGCCGGGGCGGCGGGGGGCCGCCGGTCGGTTCGCCGGCCTTTCGGACCGATCCACGAGCCGTCCTCCACGTCGAGCGGCGTCATCCAGGCCAATTGCCGGTCGACATCGCCGGCCCACTGGTATTTCTTCTGTACCGAGGCAATCTGCGCCCCGCGGATGTCGATCTTCGCCATATCGTAGCTGCCCAGTCCAACCTGCCCACGGTACCGCAGATATCCGACCCATTTGGGATCGACCCCATGCACTCCACGCCGACCCGGTCGCACCCCAGAACGGCTGCATGGCCTGCGCGGTGACCGGCATGTTGTAGTGGATCAGGTGGAAGCCGGCGTGCGATTTCAGCATCGCCGTTCCGATGATGTAGGCGTCCGGGTCGAACAAAGCGACCGCCGGCCGGCCCCCGCGGCGCCGACTGCTGCTCGCGCTACCGCACGGGGTACTCGTAGATGCTGATGCTGATCGGAGGAATCGCCAGTCTGCCTGGCGCCTCGTTCAAAGAACTCTCCACAATGTCCACCACCAGTGGCTTTCCGGGCGTGTTGGCGGCGGTCAGGTCCGTAGGCGCGATTCGCCATAGCCGACCCTGGTTCTGCACGGCCACCCCTTCCAGCCTCACGTCCATCTGTTGGGCGGACTCGGTCGGGTTGACAATCGCCAGCGTCAATGATTTCCGGTCGGCGGTCAGTGCCACCGCGGCATCCAGCGGGTAGGTGTCGCTGCCCGAGGAGACCTTGCCCTTGTCCACTCCAACCGTGCCCTTCACATCGTGCTGCACCTGCGGGTTGTTGCCGGCAATTTCCAGTGGAATCGTTCCGAAATGCTGCCGGTACAATTTGAACATCAGTCCGATCGGCCGCACCGTGGCATCGGTCTTGCTAATCGCGAGCAGCTCGGGCGCGCCCGTGTAGGCCGAAATGCCGAACCGGATGGAATGCCGGAACATTTCCTGCATCGCCTGGGCGCAGGCCAGGGGCTGGAACATGTTATCTCGAGCGTCGCCGATCCTGCCGGAGACCCATTCGTCGAGCGCCATCGGAATCTGGTCCATCTTGAGAGAGGGGTATCGCCGCTGGTATTCGTCCCAAGCCTCGACCGCGGCGCGTACTCCGTTGGCCAGTTTCCGGGCTTGATTCACCAGCGGTTCGTCTACCTTCACGTAGTCCTGCTTTTCGGCATCGAATGCCCTGTCCACCGTGCTGGGATAGATATGCTCGGCGATGGCATCCAGGTAAGGCGCGGAGTTGGCCAGCAGCCCGCCGCTGAAGTCCGCCGGTCCGCCGAATCCAGTCACGTGTTTTCCGGTGATCATGAGCGCCGCGCGGCTCTGGCTGGCCTCCACGGGCGTCGCCCCCGAAGCTACAATCTTGATGCTCGGATCCACCTTCCGCATGGCCTGAACCACCATGTTGTGCTTGACGACATACTGATCGAGCGCCATGAAGCCCAGTTGCCAGGGACCGAACATCTCATTGCCGACATTCCACCAGACCGCCTTGTAGGGTTCCGGATGGCCGTTGGCGGCCCGCAGCTTGCCCATGGGAGTGCCCGCCGAACCGTTGACGTACTCTACCTCTTCCGCGGCCGAATGCGCGTCGCCGAAACCGGTGTTCACACAAATGTACGGGTCCATGCCGAGCAGTTTGTTGAGGTTCATGTAGTCGTCGATGCCCACGTCGTTGGGCTCCAACGCGTGCCAGGCGTACTCGTAGCGCGCGGGGCGTTTGTCGGGGTCGCCGATGCCATCCCGCCAGTCGTAGTCGGAGGTCATGTTCCCGCCCGGCCAGCGGAACATGGCCGGCCCGATCTTCTTGAACTCCGCGATGATATCGGCGCGAAAGCCGTTCAGGTTGTCCGCCGGCATCAAGGACACGGCGCCGATGTGGAACGACCCCTTCCCGGTTCCCACGATCTCGAGGCGCGTATCGTCGCTGTCCCCCCCGGCCGTGAAGCTCAAGGGAAACTTGGCGTACTCTTTTCGTAGCGCTTTGATCGGGATGGTCTGCCGGTCATTGGGGCCAGCCCCCCAGACGAGGGCGACCTTCACGTCGGCCCCTGGTTCCGCCGCCAGGACCACGCGGCCGGTGTACTTCCTCCCTTTTCGAACCGCCATGCCCGTCTGCTGGATGCCGTGCGGCGTGGCGGCCTCCAGCTTCACCATGGGGCTGTGTTCGCCCACGTAGGCACGCTCGCGGTCCATCACTAGGAACTCGTCCGGGCCAATGGGCCTCCACCGGGCCACGAACGTCCTTCTATTGGGCGGCGTTTGTTCCTTGCTGGAGTCCACCGGATAGAAGAACTTCCGGTCGCCGAGCATCTCGGACCACATGCCGCCCTCGTAGCAGTTGCTCAAGAGTTCGGTAAAGAATCCATACATGTACTTGGTGATGGGCGCACCCGGATTCCAGACGCCCACCGTCATGGTCACTGGTTGTGCGCTGGCACTGAGCGCCAGGCCGCTGGCGATCATCGCCGCCAGCACGCCTGTGACGAATTCCTGTCTTTTCATCGGCTACCTTCCGCGTCCGTTTTCTGACTTAGTGTACACCCAGGCGCCATCCGGGTGTAGACTGAATAAGACCCGGAAGTCCAAAATAGAGATTCCGGATGGAGAACAACTATGAAGACTGATTCCTCGCGCAGAAACTTCCTTGTGGCCGGGCTGAGCCTTCCAGTAGCCGGCATGGCAAGCGCTCCTTCGCCCCAGGCGCCCGCCGCGAAAGCCCCCAAGACCGCTTCGCCGGCGGCCGCGGCGGCTGGCTACCGGACATTGGGCAAGACCGGGCTCAAGGTCTCGACGGTCGGCTACGGGTGCATGATTACGTCCGATTCCAGTGTGATTTCCCGGGCGGTCGATATGGGCGTCACCTATTTCGACACCGCGCGCGGGTATCAGTCGGGCAACAACGAGCGCATGGTGGGGGCGGCCCTGAAGGGTTCGCGCACCAAGATCGTGCTCTCCACCAAATCCGAGTCGAAGACCGCGGCGGAGGCGCAGGCGCACCTCGACACCAGCCTGAAGGAACTGGGCACGGACTACATCGACGTTTGGTATATGCACGCCCGGGATACCGTCGCGGACATTCCCGACGACCAAATTGCAGTCTGGGAGAATGCCAAGAAACAGGGGAAGATCCGCCACATCGGCATCAGCACCCACAACCCCGCCGCCATCGTGGACCGCGTCCTGGCGGTGGGAAAGTTCGAGGTCCTGCTGAGCACCTACAACTTCACCGTGGGCGCGGGCAACGACCCCGCCTACAAGAAGCTGGCCGCCGCCGGCATAGGCTTGGTGGCGATGAAGGTCATGGCCCCCGCCAGCCGCGCGAAAGGGTTCCAGGACTTGCCTGGCTTCCGGGCCGATCGCATGGACCGCGTGACGAAACCGGGTGGCCCGTTGGCGGCGCTGAAGTGGGTCCTGCGCGACAAGCGTTTTGCCACCACCATTCCCAGCATGACCGACGTCGACCAACTGGAGATGAATGTCCGCGCCATGTCGGAGCCGTTCTCCGCGGCGGACGAGAAACTGCTGGCCCAAATCAACGAGGACATTCGCCCGCTATACTGTCGCATGTGCTACCAGTGCAGCGGCCAGTGCCCCAAGGGCGTGCGGGTTCCGGACACCATCCGCTATTTGTCCTACGCCGATTTCTACGGCCAGTTCGCCCTTGGCCGGGAGCACTTCCTGGCCCTGCCGGAAGAGGCGCGCGCCGCGCGCTGCCGCGATTGCGACTCCTGCCAGGTGCGATGCCCCAACGGCGTCCACGTCGCCGAGCGCCTGATCCGCGCGCAGGACCTGTTCGCCTAGCACCGAGGAATCAATTTAGTCACGGATGAAAACGGATAAATCCGTGGCTATTCATTCATAGAGGCTGGTAACGGGAGGTGGTAACCTCTCGAGGATGGTTCGGACGAACGTCCGCGCAAGTTCGATGGACTCCTGCGCCTCCAGCAAGGTTGGCTCCCAGGGCGCGCCAGGATATCGGAACCTAGCGGCATACTCCGTCAGAGGCGTGACGTTTTCCACCGCTGCGGCGAGCGTGCCATCTATTCGTGTGCACAGTTCGCCCAACTCCTCCAGATTGTGGGTCTTCCGAAACGCCGAGTCGTGCCACGTAAGGAGAGCCTTCATCGCCTTCTCGACTACTTGCTGGCAGTGAAACAGAGCGTCCCTAACGAAGGGAGCGGTTGCCGTCAGATCATGCTGCGCATTGTCCAAGTCCTCCTTGGCGCGCAAGAGCCATTCCCTCGCGTTCGAGACAAGGACCGGGTCAGGCTCCATACAGCAGTTTCCCTTCCCGAACGATGGTGGATGGAAATGATGCCTTCAGGTGCAACTGCCTAATGAAATCGCCCTGCGGCCAAACGTGCACATCCGCCGCCACCCCGGTTCCACGAAGAGCTCGGTATCCAGCATTCCCCCGCCGGAGATGCAGTGGGGCTTCATCGGGGAGAATGACCATCAGGTCGTAATCGCTGTCTGGGCCGGCATCCCCCCGTGCCGCCGAACCGAACAGGTAGATCCGGACAGGGTGATAGACCTCGGACAGCCGCCGGACAACCTCGCCTAACACCAGGTCGTCCGCAGAAGGCGGTTTGAAGGTCCCGATCTGGATTTTCGACATGCCCACCAATCTCAGTTTGCCACAGGCAATGGCTAAAAGGACGGCCTTCTGTCCTCAGCCCGCCTCGACCGGGATGAACAACGCCGTCCCGGTGGTGTTGAGCGTCTGCGGCCAATCCTCCAACACCGTCATTGCCGTGCAGTAGTTCTTCGCCCTACGCGCTCTTCTCCGGTTTCATGACGGCCACGTAGCTCAGGTTGCGGTAGAGCTGGTTGTAATCGAGGCCGAATCCCACCACGAAGCGGTCGGGGATCTCGAAGCAGTGGTAGTCCACGGGTACCTGCACGATGCGGCGCGAGTTGCGGTCCAGGAACGTGCACACCGCCAGCGAGTTGGGCGCGCGGCCGGCCAACGTTTGCAGCAGGTAGCGCAGGGTGAAGCCGGTGTCGACAATGTCCTCCACCAGCAGTACGTCTTCCCCCTCGATGCTGTCGTCCAGGTCCTTGGCGATGCGCACCACGCCGGGCGCGCCGCTCTTGTTGGAAAAACTGGAGATCCCCAAAAAATCGATCTTCACCGGGACTTCGATGTGACGCGCCAGCGCCGTCAAGAAGAACACCGACCCTTTCAGCACACCCACGAGTTTCACCGTCTTTCCCTGGTAGTGGCAGGAGATCTCAGCGGCCACTGCGCGGATGCGCTGGTCGATCTGCTCCTCGGTAAAGAGAATCCGTTCCAATCCAGGGAGCAAAGCAGTGCTCATGCCTGCACCTGCCGCTCGGCTAAGCCGTACTTGAAGACCAGGTTTTCAAAATCCTTCTGGTAGAAGACCTGGATATTGAAGTGCGGGTAGAGTTCTCGCAGGAGCCGCACCTTACGGTTCTTCTTGGTAACGTGCGACTGCTTCATGGTGGTCAGCTCCACGTAGAGATCCATTTCCGGCAGATAGAAATCGGGGGTGAACGATTCCAGGACATTCCCGTCCCGGTCCCACTGGATGGGAAAGCTGCGCGGCTCGTACTCCCAGGCGATGCGATAGAAATCCAGGAGGTTGGCGAATATTTCCTCGCTCTGATGGGCGAACATCTTCTTGCGCAGCGTAATGCTGCCGGTGGGCACGATGCCGTAGTGCGCCAGCTTGAGACGCATCTGAAACTGGAGCTGGGCCGCGGCCTCGGCCGAGAGACAGCCGCGCTCCTTGAGCCCGCCCGAAACCACGGCGGTTTCGATCAGCTCGGCCATCTGCTCGCTGGTGAGCGATTCGGCGTTGAGCACTAGGTCGAACAGGTCGGCGGTGGCTTTGGTCTTTCCGAACTTGGCTTTGCGGTCGGCGCGGTCGGCGGCTTCCAGTTCCAACAGCAACTGGCGCGCGGCGGCGCGCTCCAGGCGGTTATCGAACATGAGATTGCCGATGCGGATGTTCTCCGGGGCCACTACGTGCACCCGCAACATGCCCGGAAAGTGGCGCGCCTGCAGCTCGCCGCCGACGGCGCAGTAGACCAGGTGGTGCTCGGTGGCCAGCCGCGCCAGAATCGAGGTCGTCAGGCTGTGATAAGCCTTATCCGGGATGCGCGCGCCCGCGCCGAATTCCTCTTCCGTAAGCGCCCGGATGCGGGATTGCGTGAGCAGCTCGAACCCCAGCCGCTGCGCGCTGATGCGCGCCAACTCCTCAAAACGGCACCCTGGATGCCCCGAAACCGCGATCAGCGCCATGTCCCAAGCTCATGATAGCGCGCGGCGTGGCAGCAGGTCCGCATACACAAACCCATCGATTTTGCGGACTTCGCCGGCCTCTACTTCGACCGGCGCGCGAAACATGGGCCCGTCGCAGACAAATGTGTGGAACTCGCCGTTTTCGCCGCAGGCATCGACGCGGTCCGGCAGGTCCGCCAGCAGAGCGTGGTCGAACTCTCGGCCGGCGAACCCGCCGTCGAGAACCGTTGCATCCACGCACGAGATCCGTGCGCGCTGGCCGGCCGCGATCATCTCCCGCGCCAGTGACGCAGTGGGAATTCCCCAGAGCGGAAACAGCGGCGTCAGGCCCGAACCGGCCAACTGCCGCTCGCGGTATTCGCGAACATCGCGGAGGAAGAGGTCGCCGAACGCAATCGAGTCGAAGCCCTCCGCTACCGCGCGCCGGCAGGCTTTAGCCATGCGCGATTCGTAATCTTCGTTGGTGCAGGGCCAGGGCAGCGGAACCTTCCAGAGCGGAACCCCGACGGCCTCGGATTGCGCCTCCACCAGCGACCGCCGCACGCCGTGCATCGCCACGCGGTCCGCCACCTCGTTGATGGTAGTCAGGAGGGCTCCGACTTCGACATTCTGCCGCCGGAGCACATGGAGCGTCCAGGCGCTGTCCTTGC
>Ga0265316_10005775_pt1 | contig 11947 bp, 11 predicted proteins | sample 4522metaG_FD_202092 | JGI IMG/M metagenome (GOLD analysis project Ga0265316, IMG submission 202092) | Rhizosphere microbial communities from Carex aquatilis grown in University of Washington, Seatle, WA, United States - 4-5-22 metaG | ecosystem: Host-associated > Plants > Roots > Rhizosphere >... | reverse complement strand
CGGGAGGCGGCCAGCCGCAGGTGTGGGACGCGGGCGCGGGAACGATCCAGCCGATGACCGGCGCCACAGTCGGGAACGGATCCGTGACCGTGCCTCTCTCCTTTGAGCCGTATGAGGCAAAGCTAATCGTTCTGGGGCCTCTGCCCGCCCAGGTGAACCGACAATGACAGACATCCAATCCATCAGCAGACGAAGTTTACTGGAAGGCGCCGCGGGTGCGGCCGGCCTGATTGCTCTTCTGAATCCGGCACTCCGCGCGCAGACGTCACCGGCCCGCATCCGCGAGAGCTTCGATTTCGAATGGAAGTTCTTCAAGGGAGACGCGGCCGGCGCGCAACAACCGGAATTCAGCGATTCCGCCTGGAAGAGCGTCGAACTGCCCCACGACTGGAGCATCGAAGGGCCATTCGCGGAAGACGCGCCCACCGGGGGGCCCGGGGGCTACGTGCCCACCGGAGTCGGCTGGTACCGGAAACGCTTCCGGCTGCCCGACGGGTACGCGGACCGCCAGGTCTTCGTCGAGTTCGACGGCGTCATGGAGAACAGCGAGGTGTGGATCAACGGCCAGTATCTTGGCAAGCGTCCTTACGGCTACAGCAGCTTCTCTTACGACCTGAAGCCTCATCTGAACTTCGGCGCGCGCGACAACCTGATCGCCGTCCGGGCCGACAATTCCCACCAGCCCAACAGCCGTTGGTACACCGGCTCGGGCATCTACCGCCACACGTGGCTGGTAGTCACTAGCCTCGTCCACGTCGCCCAGTGGGGCACGTATGTTGCGATCTCCCAGATGACCGGCGATTTCGCCATGGTTCGGGTCAGAACCCGGCTAGTCAACGACGGCAAGACCCACTCGGATTGCACGCTGGTCACCACGCTGCTCGATAAAGACGGCAAGCTGATCCAGACCGCCGAGGGAAAGCAGGACCTAGCTGCGGGCACCGATCTCGAGGTGGTTCAGCAGATCGCCCTTCGCAACTTCACCGCGTGGTCGCTCGAGAATCCATATCTCTATAAGGTCCGCAGCGTGGTCGAGGAGCAGGGTCGCGTGGTGGACGAGTACGAGACGCCGGTGGGGTTCAGGCAGGCCGTCTTCGACGCAGACCGCGGATTCCTGTTGAACGGCCAGCGCGTCAAGCTGAATGGCGTCTGCCTGCACCATGAAGCCGGCTCGGTGGGGGCGGCCGTCCCCGAGGGCGTATGGGAACGGCGCCTCGGCATCTTGAAAGAGATGGGCTGCAACGCTATTCGGACCTCGCACAATCCTCCCGCTCCCGAATTCCTGGACCTGTGCGACCGGATGGGCTTCCTGGTGATGGACGAATTCGTCGACGAGTGGAAGGTCTCCAAGCCCGCGGTGCGCTACGCTTACAGCCGCCACTTCGACGAGTGGGCCGAGCGCGACGTCGTCACCATGGTTCGTCGGGATCGCAATCACCCCAGCGTCGTGCTGTGGAGCGCGGGCAATGAGGTGCACGAGCAGTGGGGAGAGGCGCAGACCGTCAGGAAGATGGTGGACCTGTTCCATCGCGAAGATCCCACGCGCGCGGTGACGGTGGCCTGCCACCAGATTGGCGGCGAGCCATCGGGCACTCTGCCGGAATTCCTGGCCGCGCTGGATGTGGTCGGCTACAACTACGTGGACCGCTTTCGCGACCGAAAGGAGAAGTACTACAGCGTCGACAAGCAGGCCCATCCGAATTGGAAAGTGATCGGCACGGAAAGCTCGAGCATGGGAAGAGGGTTCAACTTGGACGTGGAGCAGTTGTGGAAGTTCGTTCGGACCTACGACTACGTGTCCGGGGACTTCATGTGGACCGGCATCGACTATATCGGCGAGAGTCGGTGGCCCGCCAAGAATTCCTCCTCCGGCGTCATCGACACTTGCGGTTTCAAAAAGGACGGCTACTTTTTCTATCAGAGCCAGTGGACCACCAAGCCCATGCTGCACTTGTTCCCGCACTGGAACTGGAAAGGCAAAGAGGGCCAGGTTGTAAGCGTGACCTGCTTCACCAACTGCGAGACCGTGGAGCTTTTCCTGAATGGCAAGTCGTACGGCGTGAAAGGCTACGTTTTCCCGCGCCGGGGTCAGGAGCCCGGGGCCGGCGCGGCGGCCACACTGTCGAACGCCGTGCGCACGACATCCGATCTGCACCTGAGCTGGGATGTGCCGTACGAGCCGGGCACGCTGAAAGCCGTCGGAACACGCGGCGGCAAAGAAGTGGTCACGGCCGAGGTCGCCACCACCGGCGATCCCGCCGCGATCAACCTCTCGATCGACCGGGACTCAATCGTCGCCGACCGCCGCGACGTGGCCCACCTTACCGTTCACATTGTGGATGACAAGGGGAGAGTGGTCCCGGGCGCGGAGAATGAAGTCGCATTCACCATCCAAGGGGAGGGAAGAATCATCGGCGTAGACAACGGCAATCCTTTAAGCCATGAGGACTACAAGGCGACCAAGCGGAAGGCCTGGCACGGCGCCTGCCTGGCGATTGTCCAATCGACCGCCAAACCGGGCCAGGTTCAACTGACGGCCATCTCGCCGGGCCTGAAATCAGCGAGCATCGCCATCGCCACAAGAACGGAAAAAGCATAAAACAATTTAGCCACGGATGAACACGGATAAACACGGATAAGAAAACAGGATTCTTAATTTTCTTGTTCTATCCGTGTTTATCCGTGTTCATCCGTGGCTATTATTCTTCCATCCCGCATGTGCACGATGTAGTGCCCGTAGGCCGCGGCTTCGGGGTTGTGCGTAATCATCAGGATGGTCTGGCCGAGCCGCTCGTTCAGGCCGCGTAGGACTTCGAGCACCGCCTTCGAGCTTTCACTGTCAAGATTGCCGGTAGGTTCGTCGGCCAGCAGAATGGCGGGGTGGTTCACAATCGCGCGCGCGATGGCCACGCGCTGTTGCTCGCCGCCGGACAACTCGCTCGGCTTGTGATCCAGCCGGTTGGCGATGCCCAGCAGCCTGAGTACCTCCTCGAACGATGCCTCCGGTTTCGCATCGAAGCCGCCGATATGGCGCGCGATGGCGATGTTGTCGCGCGCCGTCAGGTTGGGCAGCAGGTTGAACTTCTGGAACACGAACGCCACGCTGCGCTTGCGCAGGCGCGTGCGGCCGGCCTCGGTCATGGCCGCCAGGTCCTGGCCGGCCACGCGCACTTCTCCCGAGGTCGGCGGCGTCAGGCCGCCAATAATGTGAAACAGCGTGGACTTCCCGGAGCCCGAGGGTCCCACGATGGCCACGAATTCGCCCGGCTTCACGGTGAGATCCACTCCGCGCAGCGCCAGCACATCCACCTTCCCAACCTGGTAAGTCTTGCGCAGGTCGCGGGTTTCGATGATCGGGCCGCTATTCATACGACAGTGCCTCGATGGTGTCGTGCCGGGCGGCGCTGATACCGGGGTAGAGCGCGCCGAGGGCGCTCCCGACCAGCGTGACCACGCCGGCGATGGGCCACCAGATAGGAACGATCACCATCGGGATCGATGCCGGCTCAACCGTCCGGATGAGCCAGCACGCGCCGTAGCTCATCGCAATCCCGAGAATGGTGCCCCCAATCCCCATGATCACGGCTTCCGTCAGGATGATCCGCAGAATGAAGACCTGCGACGCGCCGAGCGATTTCAGAATGCCGATCTCGCGCGTCCGCTGCAGCACCGCCATGTACATCGAGAGGCAGACCACGGCGAATCCGATAATCACGCCGATGGCCATGATGACAATAATGAACTCCCTCAAGGCAGGGATGTTGTTCACGTTATACAGGGACGTAAACTCGGCCATGGAATATCTGGGGTAATCCGGCAACTGACTCTTCAGGTCCTCGACCACGGCGGCGATGTTGGCCGGGTCGTCGAGCTTGAGATAGATCTGGCTGACCTTGCCGACGTTGCTGGTCTTTTCCTGCAGCACACCCAGCGGAAACACGATATGGGCGAGCTTGCCGCCTTCCATGATGCCGCAGATCCGCCATGGGCTGTTCAGGATGGTGATCCGGTCCCCTACATGCGCGTGTTGCTCGTCCGCGTAGAACTTGTCGATGATGACGTCGTCCGGACCTTGAAATGGGCCTCCGGACAGATAAGTGAAGCCCCCGCTCATCAGGTTGAATTGCTTCAGGTCGATGCCGGTCGCTCCTAGCGTGATGCCCTGGACGGGTTGGTTAACGGCACCCACGGCCAACTTGACGTGCGGCCGTCGCCCCAGCCAATCCACGATCTTTTCGGAGATTCCCCCACTCAAGGTCAAGAGCGTGGACCCCGGCGGACGGACGATCACGTCGGCGCCGATACCGCGCACGCGGCGCTGGCTATCTTCCAGGAAGCCGTGGCTCAGGCCCACCAGACAGAGGATGAGGGTCACGGGCACGCCGATGAGCAGAATGCTGAGCAGGCTGCGCATGGGTTTGTGCTTGAGGTTTTCCAGAACGAGCTTGGCGGTCACTGTTTACGATTTCTTCTTTCTACGCGGAGGTACTGGCTTGGCCGGAGCAGTCGCCGGCGATGGAGCCGGCGCCTGGCCGACTACCTGCAACGTAGTTCCTTCCGGCTGGTCGAGCACAAACTTATCATCCGATACGCCATTGTTGATGTCCATTTTCACGATATCGATCACCACGGCGTACTCGTCGCGCGGACGGTCGATTTCGATGTGCTTGGGAAAGGCCACGTTATCGTACCGGCGCCAATCGGTGTAGCGCGCGTCGGTGAGAATGTTGCCGGCCGCGTCGAAGATCAACTGGCGCGCCATGGTGAGGTTGTAGCGGTTGTACCAGATGGTCCGCGCGAGCTGCAACTGGCCGCCGCCATTCACGTGGACCACGTGAAGGACATAGAACGCATTGTCCTCGTCGGTGAAGTTCTCCAGCAGGAGCTTGTCGCGATCGGCATCGATCGGCCGCACCAGCAGCGCCTCCAGGAAGTGTTGCGGGCGCAGGTTCTCCAGCTTGTTCTCGGAGGGCTGATCGATTTCGTTGCGGCCCACCAGGAAACGGCTCCGGGCCGGGACGTAGAGTTTGAAGTTGGCGCCGTCCGATACCATGTCGAAGGCCTTGTTCCGCACCACGGGGTAGAGGCCGATCAGGCGGATATCGCCGGGCTTTCGAAAGAGAATGAACGCGCGAACGTCCTTGTACTCGGTGATCTTGCTTTTCTCCGTGCTGCCCAGCGCCGGCACCATGTCCACGGTAGCGTTGAAATCGCGAATGGCCGCGTATTGTTTCGCAATGATGCCTACCAGTGTGGGTTGGTCCGCGACCAGCAGCGGCTGGGTCGGCTTTCCGCCGCTGCGGGCGAAGGCACGGCGCCGCGCCAGGCAGGAAGAAAGCCCAATCGGGATCAGGCAGAGCAGGAGGATGGCCGCGGGGACGCGCCTGAAGAGCATCGTTTCATTGTAGACAGCCGGTTAACCGGTGTGTCAATCCAGTGTGCGCGCGCGGTATGGTAAAGTAGAAGACAGCCTCGCGCACGATGGGCCTGTGGCGCAGTTGGGAGCGCGCTTCCATGGCATGGAAGAGGTCGTGAGTTCGAATCTCACCAGGTCCACCAAAAACATCCCCTACACCAGATCACGGGCCGCGCCTCGAAAGACCTGCTTACGGTGCCACGCGAGGAACTCCTCACGAGGCAAAGCGTTCTTCAAACCCGGAGCCCGGAGATTGGTCCCGTGGAGGGCCAGAAACAAGTTCTCCAAACCGAAATCTCCATGAAGCCTCGCCGAGACCAAGATACGATGGTCCTCGGACACGGTGACGGCTCCACGATCAAACGCCTGATGATGGATGCTGCAGCAAGCGAGGCCGTTGTCCATCGTGTCCGGCCCGCCAAACTGGCACCAGCGAATGTGTGCGGCCTCCAATCCCAAATCCGAATTGTCTAACCGCACGCCAAACCCGCAAAAGGCGCACCGATGCCCCCACGCCGAAACCACCGCCACACGGAACTCAGAATCGCGCCTGTTGCCTCTGACTGTGGACTCGAGATCAATGCCAGTCTCGCAGGCGATGCTCTGGTGCAGAGAATCAGGGAAGTGCGCGGAAAGAATCGCGCGGGCCAGTTCACGCACGGCCTCCGGCCTGGCCTTCAGTTGTTCGAAGATCTCGTTCGTAAAACCGCCGCGGATTGACCACTTGCGCAATTCCGACAGGAGAGGGTTTTTGCTGCCCTGGCGGCGAGTAAGCGGAATCCGTTCCTCGATTTCCCAGACACCGTCGTTCTGTAGATGATAGAAGGGCAACTCCGGATGCGCCGAGCGCCGGGGCGGACCAAAGTCATCAAGCAGACGGGTCAGCGGCCCCTCGATCTGGTCGAACGGGATCAAGCGATCCCTACCGGCCTGTACTTGGCCAAGGGCGTAGAGAACAAGCAGCGGCTTGTGAGGCGCCCTCTCGTCGCCTCGGCGCCACACGTTTAGATCCTCGAACTGCTGCAGCAGCCAATCCGTCTTGGTCACGCTACTTCCAACCGGTCTCTTGGCCAGCTTAGCAGAACGGACTCACGAAGACCGCCTGCATTGGAAGTGGCACATCGTACGGCATAGCCGTATAATAGTCCTGTGCGACGCGTCATCCGGAGCAGCCGCTATGAACGGGCCGCCGCCCGGCTGTTGCGGCCTTCGGTGCAACAGGAACTGGAGGAATCGATCGCCGCGGAGCCCGAGGGCCATCCGCTGATCCCCGGTACGGGCGAGTTTCGCAAGGCGCGAAGGCGCCGGCCCGGCGGCGGCAAGAGCGGTGGTGTACGGGTGATCTACTACTTCATGATCCGTCCGGACGTGGTCTTCCTCGCCGACCTGTACGCAAAAAACGAGAAGGAGAATCTGACCCATGCGGAAAGAAACCAGCTTCAGAAAATCGCCTCGGAAATCCAGCGGGAGTTCGGCGGCTAAGCCCCGGCGCCGGACCGAAGCCTCGCTCGGGGAGCGCCTGCTCGATTCGATGACGGAACTGCGGGCGCATCTGCGGAGCGAGATACAACTGAGCGAGACCGTCTACCACGTCCCGCCCGAAACGGACGTGCGGGCGCTGCGCAAGACGCTCGGGCTGTCGCAATCGGACTTCGCCGCCCTGTTCGGCTTCAACGTGCGCTCACTGCAGGACTGGGAGCAGGGTCGCCGGCGCCCGGAGATCTCCATCCGTGCCTATCTGGCTGTCATCCAGCGTGACCCACAGGCCGTCATCCGCGCTCTGCGCGCCGCGTGAGCCGGAAGCCCAATCGACGCTGGAATTCACATCGGGTCCAGCCGCTAACAGGCCTGAGTTCTGATCTGAGCGCTGATACTTGCCGCGTTTGGCGCCCAGGGGCTTCTGCAATATAAGGGAGCATCGTCAATTTGGCGGGGACAGCAGCCGTCACGGGGCGCCCCCCCATTTCGAGAGAGGCAGTTTCGAGTTCGCTAACGGCCCCTGGGCCTGGGAGGCCTGATGTTGGAGACGGCGAACGACCCGTAGAAGTAACCGCTGTACACGGGACCTCTGGGCTGTTCCCCATCGCAGTAGAACTGGAATGCGGTCCGCAGGTTGCTGCCGGGCAGCCGGATATCGAGCTGATAATAGCCGGCCAGCCCCGGAGCCAGCCCGCTGTACAGCACCGGAATATCCACCTGGGAGATGTTATCGGCTCCCCATGTCCAGCAGGTCACCGGCACCACGGTCCGCGCCAGCGGGTTTGCAGGCGAGGCCATCCCGGTCGGCGGCGGCGCATCTACGCGACCAAAACCCGTGCCGTAGATATGAATCAACTCGCCGGGACGCGCGGGATAGTCCGGCGACACAATCGCGCTCCAGTCGTGGTGGACGGCCAGCACATCCAATCCGCCGTAGTTGGAGGGGCTCGCCGGATTCGGCACGAACGTGCCCCAGGCCAGGCTCGTTTGGCCGGATGGGAGCGTCGAATCAACTGCGAACGGGGAAGAGGTGGCGCCCGTTTGCAAGTCCAATGCAACGGATGATGCGGCCCCCACGGGGACCTCCCACGGCACCTGGACCGTAACAGCGGTAGGTGCGACCGAGAGGATCGGAGCATCCATACCCCCAATCGTCACGCTGACCCCGCCCAGCGATCGCGGCAATGGGAAAGACCCGGCGGAGAAGAAAGCGTCGCTGAACCCAGTGCCCGAAATCGTCACCGCCGAACCGGGCACCAGGGGCGGGTTGGCAACGCCGAACTGCATGGTGCGGCCCACCCGATCCTCCGACTCTCCCGTGTCCAGGTTGATCCGCAGCACGTGGCCGGAGCCGGAGAGATACCACGCCACGCGGCCATCGTCCGACATGGTCGCCTGCTGCACACCCGATGCGTCATGCGTCACCTGCCGGAGCGCGGCGCCATCGCTGTTCACGGTCCAGATCTGCTTCACGCCGGAAGCGCTCAACAGGAACATCACGCGCGCGCCATCGGCGCTGATGATGGGAGCCGCCACACTCATGCTGGCGGCCGTGGGGGCGGCCAGCACCACATCGCGCCCGTCGGCAATCCGGTAGATGCGAATCGCGCTTCGCAGGGACGGCCCGTATCCGGTGTAGACAACCGTGCTGCCGGCGGCATCGATCGACGGCTCGAAGGAGAAGGGCAGCGAAGTTACCTGCCCTCCGCGCAACAGGCAATCCGGGACCACCGCGGTCCCATCGTCGGCCACCACGCGCCCGGCGCTGAAAAAGTTCCCGCGTTCAGACTCATAAACCGGGTAAGTCTGCGACGCTCCGGTCTGCAGGTCCACAACCGACAACTGGATCTCCAATAGTGCGCCGTCGTCATAGATCAGAAGGTAGCGGCCGTTTCCGCTCAGGCGGCCTGCGCCCGTGATGGTGCGATCTCCCCCCGGCCATCCGGTAATGATTGTTTGGTAAACCGTCTCGCTGTAGCAGTGGCCGCTATTCAGGCAGTCGCGCCGGCCCCTGACCGCCAGAATCGATCCATCGCGGCTCACTTGCGGACGGGACAAGTCGTAGTAATCTGCCGTCCGCTCCATAGCTGTACGAAACCCCGAGCTATCGACTGCGAAGATCCTTCCCTGCTCGGGCGCACCCGTACCTTTCAGGACGAGTGTGGATGAGAAGTAGAGAGTGGAGCCGTTTCCCGTGGTCGCGAAATCGCTGAATTGCGCGCTGGCAGGTCCAACCACTGCCAGAGCCAGCAGCAATGAGCGTATCGAAGCTGTCTTGATCACGGTCCCTTTCGCGCGCCGGGTTGCGTACTGTCCTCTGCACGTAATGGTCCACAACAGCCCGCGCGCAATTCGGAGGCCGGGCCGCTGAGCAAACGTGGGTTAGCGAAAATCACCGGAGCCTGGATGCAAAGTCTGCACCTGAAGATGCATAAGAGGGCCCTTTTCTTCGTCCTGCACGAGGAATTGGCAAGGCGGATTCGACTAAGCTAGGCGCGTTCCCGCAGGTTCGGCAGCTTCTGAATCTCTTTTTGTTCGACCAGCCGCGTCTCGCAGCCGCGCGTCTTCGTAGTGCCCGACTGAACACCGCCGCCCATCGTGAGCCAGGTATGGCTCGTGTAGTCCATCTCAACGTTCGCGCGCGATGCCCTTCATGTCGTAAACGACTTTGCCGTCGCGAATGGTCAATTCGCAGACGAGCCTCTGGGTTCCGTCCAAGCTGGCGCGGCGCCTATCCACGAAGCTGAATTTTCCATTCTCCAGCCGCAGCACAGCGACGTCGGCCGGACTCCCTGCCGACAGATTGCCGAGCTCTTGGTGTTTGATCTCCTTCGCCGGATTCCACGTGGCTCGCATGATCACGGAGTCTAATGGCATTCCCATTGCCAGAAACTCACTCATGACCTCGAGGATGTCGTTCATCGCGGCGTTCATATTGGTCGATGAGTTGAGATGCACGTCGGTGGAAAAGGAATCGGGAACAAAGCCGACCTTCATCAGGGGAACGGCTAGGCTAAAGGAAAAGACCCCGTTGCCATGTCCGACGTCAAAGATGACACCACGTTTGCGTCCCTCGATCAGAGCCTTGCTCGGCCCACCGGTCTGCTCGTCCTGCTCGCCCATAAGGCCCCAGTAGACGTGCGTATAGATGTCGCCCGGCCGCAGGACTCTGGTGAGCAAATCGTACAATGGGCGCTCGGTGCGATTGGCGCCAAAATCGATCATCACCGGCACGTCCGCGATCCTGCCTGCCTCGACGGCTTGCTCGTAGGACTTCCACTCCGGGCCCTTGAAGTCCGCACACTTGATCCCAATGACAACACCCTTGTGCTTCAAAATCATCTCCGAGGTAGGCTTTGCATCCATGTCATCCAGATCTTGCACGTATTTGTCGCCTCGCTTGCCCCAACCGACGATATTGAGCAGGGCCAGCACGCGCGTGCGAGAACGATCGATCACCCGGGTCTTGAAGTCTTCGAACGTCCGCCATCCCGAGCTCCCCGCATCCACAACCGTCGTCACGCCAGCGCGGAATGCGAAGCCGTCCGGCGTGAAGCCTTGGTCATCGGCCTGTGAGCTTTGCTGGGCCACGTAGGTGTAAACGTGCTCGTGAATATCGATGAGGCCGGGCGTAACCCACAGCCCGGACACATCCACGACCTTGCGGGCAAGGCTGGGGTCGATGTTTGGCGCGAGGGCAGAGATCTTACCTCCCGTAATCGCGAGGTCGCGAATCGCGTTGATGTTGTTCTTTCCGTCGATCACATGGCCGCCCTTGAGCAGCAGGTCGTAGCGCGTCTGCCCGCTCAGTGTGTTCGCGACAGACAGAAATGCCGGCAACGAGACGGCCATCAACACCGTAGCTACCTGCTTCAGCCTCCGACCTCTTGTAGAGAACCGTACGAACCGCATCAGTTCATTTTCCCAGATCCGCGTGATGCCGATCGAGTGCATGAGCGGAGGCTGAATGGCTATGGCGCGATTGGCTATTTGTTTGAGTAGGGCGACTCCGAGCGCCGCTTCGACTTTATGCCTTTGTTGCCACGGGACACATCCGGGCTTCTGCAATAAAAGGAGACCCTTTTCTTCGTCCTGCACACAGGTCCACCAAAACGCTCCAGCATCCGTGGTTCCCCACTGAAGTCGGCGTCTTCTCAACCCCTATGCGTGGTCCGCCGCGGTATGCCCGCAGGTACAATGACCGTCATGCTGCATGTCGCTTACGTAAGCTGTACAATTGCAGCCCCACACCGTGCATTTCCCCCAGCCCAGCACGAAATGAATCGCCGTTTCGTCGGGAGCGATCATCCCAAACTGCGGCCATCCGAAACTTCCAACAACCTGGTTCGTGGATTCCATCAAGTTCTCCTCCTAAACGCGTTTCCCGAGTCACTTCGATGGAAGACTATCACAATCGAAGCCGGGATGCCAGTATGGCGCAGTGTATGGCGCAGTGTCGCGCGCAGCGTGTCGCGGTCCTCGGCGGAGACTCCACGGTCAGGCAGGTGCGGGTACCTTCACGGGCACCCACGTTTGAAGCGCCTGAAGCAGAGTTTCCAGTGCAACCGGCTTGGCGATAAAGTCGTCCATGCCCGCCCCGAAGCATTGTTCGCGACTGCCCGCCATGGCGTCGGCCGTCATGGCGATAATGGCCACGTGCCGGCCCGGCCCTTCCCGGCGCCGGATCTCTCGGGTGGCCTGGTGGCCGAGGACAATGTGGTCAACCAGAAGGTTGCCAGCACGCGGATCGGCCAGCCCGCCGACCTTTCAGCCAATGCGGACCTCATCTCCGCGATCCGGTTGCCGGGCTGGCATGCCCCAGCTTGTGATCTGTTCATGCAGCACGCGCCGGTTCAGATCGGGCCTTCAGGAATTCCGGGGAGGGCGGTTCCTGCCACCCATCACGAAAGCGCAGGGCCTGGCAGGCACCAATGCGGTGGACCTGCATGAAGACGGGGAGGGCACGCTGTGGGTACTGACGGAGGGCGGCATTAACCGGATATCGGGCGGAAAGATTACGGCGTACACGAAAGAAGTCGACGAAATGCTGGC
>Ga0265316_10005774_pt1 | contig 11947 bp, 11 predicted proteins | sample 4522metaG_FD_202092 | JGI IMG/M metagenome (GOLD analysis project Ga0265316, IMG submission 202092) | Rhizosphere microbial communities from Carex aquatilis grown in University of Washington, Seatle, WA, United States - 4-5-22 metaG | ecosystem: Host-associated > Plants > Roots > Rhizosphere >... | reverse complement strand
TTCCCCTTCATTTCGACTCTCCTTCCGCGCCTCGCGTTCTCGCGGCCCTGCCGCGGCGCCTTGACGCCCGGTCAGTCTTGCCGGGAAGACGCACCGACGCAAGTACGCTGCGCGGTTGGCCATAGTTTTTGCGTGACCATGTTGGGCCCAGCAATGGCTGGCCTTGCCATTGTTCACCACGCCGCTATCTGCAGGCTGGTGTCCCGTCTCGCAGCCTCGATCGTCAGTATTCTTCCCTGCCCTTCCCAGCCGCGGGCTCCTCGGTTTCCTGACGCCGGCCTCAGTCATTGAGGCAGTCAGTAGTTGAACTGAACCCGGTGGGGACGGTTGAGCTGGACCTCGCGGTCGAAGGTCCAGATGCGGTTCTGCGGGATCACGAACAGGCCGATGGAATGCCGGCCTGGCTCGATCCTCAAGTCGCTGGCAGGACACAGCTCACCCGAATCCCGGCCGTCAACAAAGATCGGGTATCGTGCCTCGGTGGCACAGGTCACCGTCAGGGATACGCGCCCGCCGTCGAGGCGAGGAGCAGCCAACATCTCGCGCTCCCACAGCGCGCCTTTGCTGGTGTCGACCGCGTCTCGCAACATGCGATATCCAGTCAAGGTCACCACCAGGCGATGCGAATCCGGCGTGGTGGCGAGCGTGAGCGGGGTCTTGTCCTTCTGCACGCCATCGAGCCACACCATCGCGCCAGCCGGCGTGGTCTTCACCACCAGCTGACCCGCGGGCATGGGCGCGGACTCAGGCGGCTTGGGCGGGCGCAACTCGGCGGCGCGGCGGGCCACCTCGGCCATCAGCTCCGCGTTCCGTCGCTCGGTCTCGACCCGAGTCGCGGCCCACTCCCGATAGAAGAAAACTCCGGCAACCGCGGCAACTACCAGCAACCCGACCAGCGGTATGAGCCCCAGCCGCGACATCTTGCGAGCCAGCGCACTCCGATACCAGACCGGAATGCGCAGGCGACGACGCCGGCGGCGTCTGACCTTTCCGTCTGCGCCGACCTCGACTTGTTCCTCCACATCATCGTCGTCGTACACCGCGCCGACGTCAGGATCGTCGGCCGAGATCTCGGAAAGTCCGCTCGCCTGGCCGTCATCTTCCGCTGTATCGCCGGCATCCTCTGACGGCGAGGCTTCGAGCGAAAACGGCACGATCTGCTCCGCGGCTGATGGCTCGGCCGCCGCTGCACGAGGCGCGGCACCAGGACGCTCGTCCTCGGTGATGCCGTCGTCGAGAGCAAAGGGAACCACGGATTCGGATTCCGCAGCAGCGGACGCGGCCACAGAAGAAGCAGAGGGACGGGTTGCCGCAACCGCGGGACCAGCCTCGGCAGCCAACATGGCGGCCGAGATCTGGCGAGCCACCTCAGCCGCGGTTCTTGGACGCAGGCCCGCGTCTGACGACAGCAGTTTGGCCATCACAGCGTAGAGCCAGGGCGGCGCAAGCGGCAGCGCAGGCACGCCGGCCGCAATCTTGTCCTTGAGTTCGTCAAGAGTCAGCGCCGGGAAGGGCGCCGCACCGGTGAAGAGAAAGAAGATCAAGGCGCCGACGGAATATAGATCCGACGCGGAAACCGCAGCCGATCCCGCAAGCTGCTCGGGTGCGGCGAAGAGCCATCGGCTGCTGTCGGCGTCGCTGCGCGGCCGTACCGCCTCGGCCAGACCGCAGTCCAGGAGAAACACCTCGCCATCGGGTGACACCAGGACATTGCCCGGATTGAGCCCGCCGTGCACGCGCGGGGCCTGCGTGCGCGCGTGTAGCGGCGCCAGACGCTCGGCAATCTTCCTGCCCAGTAAGCCCACCAGCCTGGGATCCATTGATCCCTGTGGCGCCGCTTGGCTGCGCAACTGGGCCAGATTCACGCCGGCCTTGAACTCGCAGGCCGCATAGACTTGCCCCGGCCCCTCGCACAGCTCGACCACGCGCACGAACCCCGACTGGTCGAGCCCAGCCAACCGGCGTGCCGCCTCGACAAAGCGGACCGCCAGCTGCGCTTCCACACGGCCGCGGCTGTCGCGCAGCAAGGTCACCACGAAACGGCGCTCGTCGACGCCTGGCTTCGCGTCAGCCAGGCGCGCGCGGTAGGTTTGCGTGGTTCCGCCCTCGCCCAGCAGGGCCTCTGTCTGAAAACGTCCGAGGCGCAGCACTCTCGTGGTCATCAGCCCAACGCCTCGATGATAGCCCCCCAGCCGGACCTGCCCAATCTTTCGATCTGGACGCCGCTCACGCCCGCCTCTGCCACTGCCTGGCCACCTCGTAGACGACAACTCCCGCAGCCGTGGAGATGTTGAGTGAGCGCAGGCCCGGATCCACCATGGGAATGCGGGCTGTGCGGTCGGCATAGCGAGCCAGAATGTCCGACGGCAAACCCACGCTCTCGCGGCCAAAGACCACGACTACGTCATCGGGAAAATCGATGTCCCAGAGCGTATGCTGGGCGGATGCGGTGAAGAAAAAAGGCGCGCCCAATTGCGGCAGCTCGGCCTCGATGGCGGGCCAGCCGGGCCACACGCGCAGCCGCACCCTGGGCCAGTAGTCCAATCCCGCGCGCCGCAGATGGCGATCTTCGAGGGTGAACCCCAGCGGCTCGACCAGGTGCAAGGTCGCCCCCACGGCCAAAGAAGTGCGACCGATGTTGCCGGTATTCCAGTGGATCTCCGGCTCGACGAGCACGATGTGAAGGGAGGGCACGGATGCCCAGTGTAGCCTGTGAGCGGTGCGGACGGCCAGCGTGCGTGCTGGCGGTACGCGTGAGCGGCGGCGTGAGTGGTAGCGGCCGGCGTTGAGCGCGGGCGGCTCGCGGCACACAGGCCGCACACGCTTTTCGCCTCCCGCGCACCGCACACGAACTCGCCCACGCCCTCGCGACCCGGCCTGCCTTCCGGGACGACCCGACGGTTTCTACGTCGCGGCCGCGGCGGTGCTCGTGTATTTCGCGACCATGCGGCTCACGCGCGGGATGGCCGCCTCGGTATGCTTCTTGGCCATGGGCCGCATCTTGTCGTAGGCGCCCCTGACGACTTGATTCTTCGCCTTCTGCGCGCGTTGGTCGGTTATGCCCAGCAGCGCCTCGGCAGCCTCGCCGGCGCGTGCGTTCATGTACGCTGACACCGGCTCATTCTTGGCCAGCGCAGCCTGGTACAGCGGGTCCAGGCGATCGGCAAAATCGTCGAGCAGAGCGTCGATGACCTCCGGGATGAACCCCGGCTTGATGGCCTTGACCACAGCGTAGGCAGCCTTGATGGGTATGCCCATCAGTCCCTTGGAGGCGACTTCCTCTTCGATGATTCGTTCGCAGTCAACCACCACCAGCTTGCGAGTTGCGGGTGGACCCAGAATTTCCTTGAGTGTGCTCATGCGCGGCACTTTACCGCGATACGGCCTTTCGTGGTACCCATGCAATCTGTGAGCACGGAATCACGCCCCGGCCTCGCCCAGCGTCCGGCCAGCACCCTGGCTGTGCTGACCGGCCTGAATGCGTTCAACTACCTGGACCGCTTCGTCACGGCGCCGGTGCTGCCTCTCATTATAGTCAGCCTGCACCTCTCGGACGCGCAGGCCGGCTCGCTGCAGACCGTGTTCATCCTGGTGTACGCGCTGGCCTGTCCTGCCTCGGGTTTTCTCGGCGATCGCGGCAGGCGTCTACACGTCGCCGCTGCGGGCGTGGCGGTGTGGAGCCTGGCCACCTTTGCGTCGGGCCTGGTGGCCAGCTTCGCCTGGCTGGCCTTGGCGCGCGCCGTGGTGGGCATCGGCGAAGCCAGCTACACAGTGGTGACACCGTCGCTGCTGGCCGATCACTACCCGCCCGACCGTCGCGGCCGCGCGCTGTCGATCTTCTACGCGGCCATGCCCGTGGGAATCGCGCTGGGCTACGTGCTAGGCGGTCAGATTGGGGCACGCTTCGGCTGGCGTCCCGCCTTTTTCGTGGCTGGCGGGCCTGGCCTGGCGCTCGCCCTGGCCCTGCTCTTTCTGCGTGAGCCGCCGCGCGGACGTTTCGACCAGCCGTCGCGGCCGGCAACCTCGCTGCGCGAGAGCATCGCAGCGCTTCGCCAGCGGCCCAGCTTCTTCTTCAACATGGCGGGACAGACCATCTTCACCTTCTCCATGGGCGGCCTGGGCGCATGGATGCCCACCTATTTCGTGCGCGAGCGCGGCCTGGGCGTGGCTGCAGCCGGCACGATCTTCGGCGCCTTGCTGCTGGTGGCCGGGTTTCTGGGCACCATCGTCGGCGGCCAACTGGGCGACCGTCTGGCGCGCCGTTATCCTGGCGCGCACTTCAGTTTCTCGGGCTGGGCGCTGATCGCCTCGCTGCCCTTTACCATGGTGGCGATTTTGGCACGTGCGCCTGCCTTCTTCTGGCCGGGCATGTTCGTCACGATGCTGTTGTTGTTCGTCAACATGGGCCCGCTCAACGCCGCCATGGTGAACGTGCTTCCGCCTGACCTGCGTTCGCGCGGCGTGGGTCTGCACACCACGACCATTCACCTTTTCGGCGACGCCTTGTCGCCCTTCCTTATCGGTGTCGTCTCTGACTCCCTCGGGTTGCGTACTCCCGTGCTGCTCACCGGCCTGCTTCTCCCCTTGGCCGGACTGGTTCTGCTCATCGGTCGACGACGGCTGGTGGCCGACCTCGCGGCCCAAGCAGCACACCCGCCTGCGCAGATCTGATAGCGCTTTGGGTCTGCCTATTGGGAGAATGTTTCATGCGAATTCGTCGTTCAATCCCAATGTCATGGTTCCCACCTCGGGCGGTTGGACGGATGCCATGCTCTACGGGCATGGGCCATTCGTTCGCGACCGGGTGAAGGAGTAGTCAGGGTGAGCAACCCGGTCGATCTTTCGCACGAACTCGCTGTCGCGCGGCGGCTGGCCCAAGAGGCCGCCGCCCTGGTGCGCGGCTTTGCCGAACAGCCCGTGGCGGTGAAGCACAAGGCCGGCGGTGAGCCTGTCACCGAGGCCGATCTCGCGGCCAACGCGCTCATCGTCAACCGGCTGGCCCAGGAATTCCCTGGCGACGCGATTCTCTCCGAGGAACTGCTCGACGACGGCTCGCGTTTGGGAAGGCCGCGTGTGTGGATGGTCGATCCCATCGACGGGACGCGCGACTTCATCCGCGGCCAAGCTGGTTACGTGGTGATGATCGGGCTTTGCCTCGACGGCCGTCCCGCGCTGGGTGTGTTGGCGCACCCGATCACCGGCACCCTATGGAGCGGTGTCGTCGGCCAGGCCGCCTGGCGCGATCAGGCCGACGGGACTCGGATACCGGTGCGAACTTCAACGCTGGCCGAACCCGTTGGCGTGCGCATCGTGGTGTCCCAGTCCCGCCGCTCGCCCCAGATCGATGCCTTTCGTCGGGCTTTGGGCGTGACCGATGAGATGACAATCGGCAGCGTGGGCATGAAGGTGGCGCTGGTGTCGCAGGGAGAGCGCGACCTCTATCTCTATCCGGGTGAACAGACAAAACTGTGGGACACCTGCGGCCCCGAGGCGATTCTGGTCGCAGCCGGCGGCCGCATGAGCGACATGGACGGACAGCCCCTGATCTACGACAAGGCCGATCTCAGCAACCGCGGCGGTGTGATCGCCTCCAACGGCCCGCTGCACGACCACGTCATCCGGGCTTTGGCAGCGGCACGGGGGAAGAGTACCTAACTGCGGCTTGTCGGGAAATTCGGCGGGGCGCGGCTAGCGGGCGGCGTGAGCGAGTTCGTGGGCGGGACGAGGAAGGACGGATCGCGTGCCGCGTGCCGCTCACGCACACGCGAACCGCCCACGCAGGCCGGACCACGCTGTTCGCTACCGCTCACACTCACGCGGGCCGATCTGCGCCGGGAACTTCCCGCCAAGCCGCAACTACGTTCCCGCCACCGTGACACGCGACACACGCAGCGTCGGACTTTGCACCGAGCCTCGCGTGTCCAGGTCGTTGCCCACGCCATCGATGCTCTTCCACAAGTCGTCGAAGTTGATCGAGATGGTGATTTCGCTGACCGGATGCACGCGGCTGCCGTTGTCGATCCAGAAACCATTCGCGCCTTGTGACCAGTCACCAGTCACGGGATTGAAACCAAAGCCCATGAGATCGGTGACATAGAGTCCCTGGGATAGGCGTTCCAGCTCGGCCGGCGGGGTCTTGCCCGCCAGCAAGACGAAGTTCGACGTGCTCACATGCGGCCCTCCGCCCAGGCCCCGTCCTGCCGATCCGGTTGAGCGACGGCCCAGCTTGCGTGCCGAGTACACGTCGCACAGGAAGGTACGCAGTAGACCCTGGGACACCACCACGTTGGGCCGCGCGGCCAGACCTTCGCCGTCAAAGGGCCGCGACCCGGGAGCGCGCGGTCGAAGCGGATCGTCCACCACCGTCACCAAGGGCGAGGCCACGTCCGTTCCCTCGCGCGCGGCCAGATAGCTGCTCTTGCGCCACACGGCTCCGCCCGAAACCACACCCGCCAGCTGTCCCAGCAGCGCACGCGCGGCCTCGGGCGCGAACACCGCTGGTACCTGACAGGTGGCAATCTTGCGCGAGCCGAGCTTGGCCAGGGTGCGCCGGGCGGCCTCCAAACCCACTGTTTCTGCATCCAGCAGCCCCGCGGTGAAGCGCGAAGCCGTCCAGTAGTGACCGTTTCGTTTCTTGCCGTCGGCGTCGTCGCACACCGGCGCAACAACCAGCGAAAGGCTGGTGCCACGATAGCCGCCTGAGAACCCGGCTGAGCTGGCAAAAGCGGTCGCACCCATCACACGACTGCAGATCCCGCCCTCGGAATTGGTCACGCGACGATCGAAGTGCAACGCCGCCTGCTCGCCCTGCCTGGCCAGGCGCAAGGCCTGGGCAGCGTCGAGCGACGTCACCGTCTCGTCCCACAGATCAAGCTCGGGAACCTCGCGCGCCATCTCGTGCGGCTCGGGCAGGTCGGCGAGCGGATCAGGCTCGGCCAGCTCGCACAGTTCGACCGTCTCGCGCGCAAACTGCCGCATGGCCACCGGGGAAAAATCCGAGGTGTACGCAACCGCCACGCGATGATCGCGCAGGACGCGCAGGCCGAGCGCCCGGCTGCCCGCGTCCTTGACCAATTCAGGCTCGCCCAGGCGGACCTTGACCTCCAGCTCGGAGCCGTCGCGCACCATAACCTCGGCGCCGTCTGCGCCGGCCGCCCGCGCGTTGGACAACATCTGCTCGGCCCATTCCTGGCACTGCCGCGCATCGGGAAGCCGGCTCATGGCGTGCGCGTACCTCCGACCGTGATACGTGCGATCTTCACCGTTGGGGTTCCGACACCCACCGGCACCGATTGCCCGTCCTTGCCGCAGGTCCAGGTCCCCTCGGAAAGTCGGAAGTCGTGTCCCACCATGGTCACCTGGCGCAGGACTTCGGGACCGTTGCCGATGAGATTCACTCCGCGCAAAGGCGCCGTCAGCTTGCCATCCTCGATCAGGTAGCTCTCGGTGAGCGAGAACACGAAGTCGCCGTTGGAGATATTCACCTGGCCGCCCGAAAAATGCTGAGCGTAGACCCCTCGTTTCACCGAACGAATGATGTCCTCGGGCGCATCCTGGCCACCCAGCAACATGGTGTTGGTCATGCGCGGCAGCGGCTGGCAGCGAAAACTCTCGCGCCGGCCGTTGCCGGTGGCCACGCCGTGAAAGTGGCACGCCGAAATGCGGTCCTGCAGGTAACCGCGCAGGATGCCGTTCTCGATGAGCAGGTTGCGCTGGCCTGGGTTGCCTTCGTCGTCCACGTTGATCGACCCGCGCGCATGGCCCACGGTCGCGTCGTCAATCACGGTACACAGCGACGATGCCACCGGCTTGCCAATCTGGTCGGTGTAGTTCGAGGTCTTCTTGCGGTTGAAATCAGCTTCAAGGCCATGGCCGACCGCCTCGTGCAGCAGGATGCCGGACTCGCCCGGCCCGAGCACGACTTCCATGGGGCCGGCGGGCGCTTCCTGGGCGTGCAACATTGCGACCGCGATGCGGGCTGCCTCGCGGCCGTGCTCCTCGGGCGCGTGTCCGGGCAGCGCGAAGAGTTCCAAACCCCGGCGCAGCGCCGTGCCCGAACGACCGCCCTGGCGTCGGCCCGCTTCCTCCGCCACAGCGTGAACCCCGAGACGGAGCATGGGCTGTCGGTCCTGCGCCAGCCGCCCGTCCGAGGTGAAGACCAGAATTTCACGCCACTCCTCTGACAGCGACACTTCCACGCGCACGATGCGCGCATCAAAGGCGCGCGCCGCCGCATCGGCTCGACGAAGCAGCGCCACCTTGTCAGGGCCAGGTCGGGCCAGGGACGACTCCGGCACAGGATAGATGTCGCTGCCGTGAACCGGGGTCAGAGCTACCGGCGCGACCTTGCCCCCGGCGGCTGCGATCTGGCCAGCCGTGCGTGCGGCCTCGCTCATGCGGGCCGAGGAGAGCTCCTCGGTGTAGGCGTAGCCAGTGGCGTCCCCGCGCAACACCCTCACGCCCAGGCCGACGATGACAGCGCGGCCGACACGACGTACCTGGGTCTCTTCCAGGACAAAGTCAGCCCCGCAGCGATACTCGAAGAACAGATCGGCATAGTCGCCGCCCGAGGCCAGGGCCTCGCCCAGGAGTCGTTCGGCGACGACCGCGTCGATGCCGGCGAGTGGGTTGTCACCCACGCGGTCGCCTGAGGGGAGTAGCCGACTCACTCAAGGATTGCTCAGGCCGAGGGCCTCGCTGTTCTTGGTGCGGATCTTCACCAGACCACGCACCTCCACCTGACGAATCCGCTCGCGCGTAAGATTGAGAATGGCGCCCACGTCTTCCAGGGTGATGCCGCCTCGATCCGCCACGTCTAGCGAACAAGTCTCCGCCATTTCCCACACCTCCAGGTGCGGGAAGTTGAGCTTGATAGCGCCGCTGTCGGGATTCACGTCCAGATACAGGTGATGTTCGCAGCTCACGAACGGGCAGGGCCGGGGCATGTTGAGGCACTCCTCGCGGGTGTGCGGACGCTCGACATCATCGGGATAGACCAGTTCCTGCGCCAGCCGCTTCTCGTCGCGGGTCAGGCGCTTGGGTGCGATGGTCTTCGATCGGAAGCGACCATCGCGCGAGGGCACGACCTTGCGGCGAATCTTCGCAACCTCGGGCTGCGGCTGATCCTCGAACATTTCGTCCTCTTGCTCCTCGAATTCAACTCTCTCGTCGGCCATGGTGTTCCTCCCTCACGCGTGGTGGTCGGGGATTGCGCTAGTACAAGTCGCTGCCGCCCCCCGCAGCGGCCCCCGCTGCCGCCGCTGCGGCCTGCGAGGAAAAACTCGCTTCCAAACCGGAAATCCGCCGGACCAGTTCGCCGGCGGCATGCTTCGCGGCCTCGATCTCTCGTTCGATCTCCTGACGCCGCTGCGGACTCAGGGCCGGCCCTTTGGCCTCCCGCTCGAAGCTGGCGATGAGATCACGAAGGCCCTTGCTGACGCCTTCGATCTCTTCCTTGAATTGAACGAAGGAACGCTGGATGTCCTCGATGGTCAGATTGCGCGCCATCATGGACTTGACCTGGTTCACCCGCCGGACCACGCCGGCCGGATACAGGCCGCGTGACCCGCAGTGCTTGCCCTTGCGGCCCACCCGCACCGATCGTGGCAGCAGGCCGAGCTGCACGTACTTGCGCAGGGTCGCTTCCGAGAAGCGCATGCCCCGCGACGCGAACAGGTCGACGATCTCACGCGAACTGATGCCCTTGGGATAGCGAGCCTCGATGTCCACCAGCTCGTCCTCGTCGAGCAACTCCGACGCGCGCATCGCCGCCCCCTGAATCTCGGCACCAGCCATGTCGCTACTACGTTTCATTATCCGATAGTCACTGTATTCTATTCAATAGATTCTCTTCAATATGGAAAAGCACTAAGCTTTTGTTCAGGTACCTCCCGCGTCGCCCCGCCCGTCAGTCCTCGACCGGTCGGCGGTTCGCTCGACGCTCACACCCGGTCGGCGGTCCTACTGGCAGTGCTCGATCGGCTGTGCGCCATGCTCACGCGGCCGACCCACATGGGCGACCGGCCTTCCGGGTCAGCGCGGATCGGCCAGCGTGCGCGCGAGCGGTAGCGTGAGCGCCCAGGCGGCTAGCGTGGGCGACTTGCGTGAGCGCGCGCGGCCCGCGACGCGCGGAGCGCTCACGCTCTCGCCCGCGCCTTCCGCCTCCCGCCCCCCACACGAACACGCTCACGCCCGCGCGACCCGCTAGCCGCGAACCGGCCTTTTAGGTGACTCGCAGTTTTCCGCCCGACGCTAGCCAGATCCGACGGCTGGGCACAGATCGGGATGTCCCTTAGCAACCGGCCGACAAGGCCCTTCGGGCACTCGGACCTGCCCGCCCTGCCACCTGCCCCCGCGGCTTCGCCGCGCCTTCGCCGGGCTGCTGGCAAGGAGGGCCGAGAACCGGACCGGAATGTACTTATGTACTTGAGGACCGGAAGCGCAGGCCCGACCGACACGGCCAGCGGCCCATCCGCGTGGGCGCAGGCGAGCTTTGCTCGCCGAAGCCCGTCGCGGGAGGTGCGGAACCCTTTCAGGGTTCTGCACTCTATCGTCGGCCGTAGTCACTTCGGGAACTTGAGAGCACTACGTTGCGGGACTCATGTACTTCCAGCGTTTCTTCCACCAACGTCTCGGCCCCTTGTCGACACAGCCAAACATACGACTCTGCACCGGGCAGAAGACGCGCACGTGCATGTGGTCGTCGTGCGGACTCGCATCCGTGGGTTGGTGAAGGATTTCGCGGGCCCGCGCCACCAGCGCCGGATCGGCCTTCTCGCGTTCCGCTTCTTGCAAGAGCAACTCAGCGATGGGCTTGTGGACGAAGATCCACTGCACCTCAACGATGGGATCGGAAAGCAGACTCGCCACCAAGGCCCAGGTCCGCCGCAAGTCGAGATGGGCATCGGGCAGCGGTTCGCGCTTGCGTCGTCCCGCCTGGCCCGAGGCCCACGCGGCCGCGCGACCATCATCTGCGAAACGAATCATGGCCGGCAGGTCGGACAGCGGGTTTCCATCCCCATCTGCGGCATAGTAGAAGATGTCGACGTCCCGCCCGCTCTCGTGTGAACGGTGCATGCTCGAGTCGCCCCCACGGCGCAACGATAAGTCTCCGACATAGGCCCGGCCGCCCGGCGCGACCTGCTCGACCCGCGCAAAGGCGCGCGTCACTCCGCCGACCAGTTCCTCGATGGCGAAGGTGCGACCTCGCGCGCGCCAATCGCGATGCACCTGATAGCCGTCACCTTCGACGGGCAAGGCGACCGCTCCCAAGAGGGCCCCGTGTGAATGGGTCCCCCAAGACAGACTGGCCCCCTTGGTGCTGGCAAATATCCCCACACAACCAGGCAGCACGCTCACGGCCACTGCGGCCAGCCCCAACACCTGACAGCGCGCCAGGGGATCCCGCCGCCTTCTCCGTGGTCCGTCCCTGTGCAAGACCACGTCAGCGGACACGCTGGAGGCCCTTTCCTTCCCGGAAAACCTCCCCGCCCTCTACCCGTATGCTTTCTCCATCCTTTCCTGATCCTCCTTGCAGCGAATGCAAAGCGTCGTCTCGAGTCGCGCCTCAAGCCGCTTGACCGAGATGGGTTCGCCGCACTGCTCGCAAAGACCGAACGTACCGTCGTCAATGCGCTCAAGGGCGTGATCGATCTTCTGCAAGAAAGTCTTCTCGCGCCCACGCAACCTGAACGTGAACGATTGCAGATACTCGGACGACGCAAGATCCATTTCATCGGGCAGATCGTCGGACTCGAGCGTCATGTCTTCGCTCAGCGTCCGCTGCGCGTTGCGGAGGATTTCCTTCTTGCGGCTCAACAGGATCTCGCGAAACCGCTTGAGATCCCTCTTCTTTAATCCAGTCCCTTCCATAAAGCCCCTTGACTCAGGTTGTACAGACATCCGTGTTTAGTGTACCGCCGGATTGAATCATGTCGCAGAAAAGATG
>Ga0265316_10005772_pt1 | contig 11949 bp, 10 predicted proteins | sample 4522metaG_FD_202092 | JGI IMG/M metagenome (GOLD analysis project Ga0265316, IMG submission 202092) | Rhizosphere microbial communities from Carex aquatilis grown in University of Washington, Seatle, WA, United States - 4-5-22 metaG | ecosystem: Host-associated > Plants > Roots > Rhizosphere >... | reverse complement strand
GAGGACGATGGGCACGGGGACCTTCACGACGGAGCGCCTCAAGAACCTCGGCTCGAGCCTGGCCGATTCGCCCACGATGCTGAAGATCAAGAACCATCAGGCCCTCGAGCTCTATATCCAGCTCTACATGGTGAAAACCCTGGGCGCGCGGGTCGATCCCGAATAAGCGGCGCCCATGCCCCGCGACGTGCTCGTCATCAATCCCGGATCGACGTCGACGAAAGTCGCGGTGTATGAGGACGGCGAGGTTCAATACAGCGCGAACATCGCGATGCCCGGCGCCGAAGTCGAAAAATACCAGACGGCCTTCGAGCAGCTTCCCTTCCGCGAGAACCAGCTGCGCGCCTCCTTCGCGCGCTGGCCCTTCGACTTGGGGCGCCTCGACCTGGTGGTGGCTCGGGGCGGCTTCCTCCGTCCCTTGGCAGGGGGTATCTATCGAGTCGGTCCGGCCATGCTGGACGACTTGGCCTCCGCCCGCTACGGGGAGCACGCGTCGAACCTGGGAGCGCACCTGGGCGTCCGCATCGCCGCCGAGTTCAGCATCGACGCGTTCATCGCGGATCCGGTCTGCGTCGACGAGCTCTCCGACGTCGCGCGCATAGCGGGGCACGGCCTCTTCGAGCGCCGCTCGATATTCCACGCCCTCAACCAAAAGGCGGTGGCGAAGCGCTGGTGCCGCGAGAACGGCCGGCTCTACGAGCACGTGAGCCTGATCGTCGCCCACATGGGCGGGGGCGTCTCGGTCGGCCTGCACCGCAACGGCCGCGTCGCGGACGTGAACAATGCCCTCGACGGCGATGGGCCCTTCAGCGCGGAGCGCTCGGGCACGCTTCCGATGGGCGACCTCGTCAGGCTCTGCTTCTCGGGCAAGTACTCCGAGCGCGAGTTGCTGTCGATGATCACGGGCAAGGGAGGCCTCGTGAGCCTCATGGGCACGAACGACCTGCAGCTCGTCGAGGAGCGGGTCCGGGCCGGCGACGAGCGCGCCGATCTCGTGTTCCGCGCCTTAGCCCTCGGCGTATCCAAGGCGATCGGCGCCTTGGCGGCCGAGGCTTCGGGCAAGGTGGACCAAGTCATCCTGACGGGGGGAATCGCGTTCTCATCCGCCATGATGACAAATGTCTCAAAAATGTGTAAGTTCATTGCACCCGTTTCAGTCTATCCGGGGGAGAACGAGCTCGATTCCCTCGCCGAGGCGGGCTTTCGCCTCCTGTCCGGCGAGGAAAGGGCGCACGAGTATTGAGCCGACGAATTGAAGGCAGGGAGAGGCTTTTCATTGAAGGCGATAGCGGATAAGGTTTACGCGACCGACGCGGCCATCGCCTTTGCCGACCTGGTCTTGATATAGCTAAGGAGATCGCTGATGGCGAATAAAGGTAAGCCGGTTATCGATAGGGAGCGCTGCAAGGGCTGCCTCCTCTGCGTAAGGTCCTGTCCGGTGAAGGTACTCGCGGCCGACGAGACGGCCAATTCCTGGGGCTACTATCCCTCGCGCGTCGTCGCCGAGGACAAGTGCATCGCCTGCGGGAATTGCTTCCAGGTCTGTCCGGACTGCGCTATCACCGTGTACCGGGAATAGGGGAGGGGAGTATGTCCGAAGAGAAGCGCCTCATGAAGGGGAACGACGCGATCGGCGAGGCCGCGGTGCGCGCGGGCTGCGACGCGTATTTCGGCTACCCGATCACTCCGCAGAACGAGCTCACGGCCTATATGGCCAGGTACATGCTCGACTCGGGTAGGGTCTTCATCCAGGCCGAGAGCGAGATTTCCGCCATGAGCATGGTCTACGGAGCGGCCGCGGCCGGCGGCCGCGCGATGACGAGCTCCTCGAGCCCCGGCATCTCGCTCAAGCAGGAGGGCATCTCCTACGCGAGCGGGGCGGACCTGCCCTGCGTCGTCGTGAACGTCCAGCGCGCGGGCCCGGGCCTCGGCGGCATCTCGCCCGCCCAGGGCGACTATTTCCAGGCGACCCGCGGCGGCGGCCACGGCGACTACTACAACATCGTCCTCGCGCCGAAGAGCGTGCAGGAAGCGGCCGATCTCACCTACGAGGCCTTCGATCTCGCCGAGAAGTGGCGCACGCCAGTGATCGTCCTGGCGGACGGCCTCATCGGGCAGATGATGGAGGGCGTAGTCCTCCCGCCGGCGCGCGACCCGACGAAGCGGCCCGACCGTCCCTGGGCGGCGGGCGGGCACGCCGGGGTTGATAGGCCTAACAACCATATCTGCTCCATGATCCTCGATCCTCCCGCGCTCGAGGCGAGCATCCGCACGCGTTACGCCCGCTATGAGAAGATCGCGAAGGAGTGCAGCCGTTCCGAGTCCGTGAACGTCGAGCGGGCCGAACTCGTCTTCGTCGCCTACGGCACCTGCGCCAGAGTTTGCCTCGGGGCTATCCAACTCGCCAAGGCCGAGGGCATCGAGCTCGGCATGGTGAGGCCCATTACGCTCTGGCCCTACCCGAGCGCCGAGATCGGCCGCCTCGCGGCCGCGGGCAAGAGATTCCTCGCCGTGGAGATGAGCATGGGCCAGATGGTCCAGGACGTCAGGCTCGCGGTGGCCGACTCCGCGGGCGCGGGCAAGGCTAAGGTGGATTTCTTCGGCCGCTGCGGTGGCAATGTCCCGAGCGAGGAAGAAGTGCTGGCCTGCGCAAAGCGGTTGCTCGCCGCGGCCAAGGTCAAGGCCAAGGCCAAGGCCTAGGCCTAGGCTGCGGCTTAGGCCGGAGGAGAGATCGATGGAAGTGATATACAAGCATCCGAATAGCCTCGTGAACCTGCAATCCAAGTATTGCCCCGGCTGTGGGCACGGCGTCATCCACCGGCTCGTTGCCGAGACGATAGACGAGCTCGGCATGCAGGGGAAGACGATCTTCATGAACCCCGTCGGTTGCGCGATCTGGGCCGACCTCTACTTCGACTGCGACACGGTGCAGGTGCCGCACGGGCGCACGCCCGCGGGCGCCACCGGCGTCAAGCGGATGCGCCCCGACCACCTCGTCGTCTGCTACCAGGGCGACGGCGATCTGGCCGCCATAGGCACCGCGGAGATCGTCCACGCGGCGAACCGCGGCGAGAAGTTCACGGTCGTCTTCGTGAACAACGCTATCTACGGCATGACGGGCGGCCAGATGGCGCCTACCACCCTGGTAGGCCAGAAGGCGACGACCGCGCCGCACGGCCGGGACCCGGACGTAGCCGGCATGGGCTACCCCATCAGGGTCGTCGAGATGCTGGCCACCCTGGCCGGCACCAAGTACCTGGCGCGTGGCTCGGTCGATACGGCGGCCAACGTGCGCAAGACCAAGCAGTACATCAAGAAGGCCTTCGAGGCCCAGATGCGGGGCGAGGGCTTCACGATGGTCGAAGTCCTCTCCCCCTGCCCGACCAACTGGCAGATGTCGCCGATCGAGGCCGTCGACTGGCTCAAGGGCAACATGATCCCGTATTACGGGCTCGGCGAAATCAAGGACGAGCTTTCGACCGGGGCCGAAAAGGCCGCTCCGGCAGCGAGCGCCACTACTGTGGCGAGCGCCACTACTGTGGCGAGGGGCGCGGCATGACCGAGAAGACTTTCATGGCGGGCTTCGGCGGCCAGGGCATCATTTCCCTCGGTCAGCTCTGGGTCTACTGCGCGATGAAGGAAGGCCTCGAGGTCACCTTCTTCCCCTTCTACGGCGCTGAAAAGCGGGGCGGCATAGCCCGGGCCTCGGTCGTCGTGTCGAGCTCCGAGATAGCGAGCCCCATCGTCACGTCGCCGGACTCGTCGATCGTGATGAATACCGACTCCCTGCCCCTCTGCGAGGAAGTCGCCAGGCAGGGCTCAGTCATGCTGATCAACTCGAGCCTCGTGAAGCAGAAACCGAAGCGCAAGGACCTCCGCGTGATCGAGGTTCCCTGCGGCGAGCTGGCCGAGGAGATCGGCGACGCCAAGATCGCCAACATGGTGATGATGGGCGCTCTGTCCAAGGCCACCGGCGCGGTCAAGCTCGACAAGCTCGAGGCGGTGCTGGCGACCTTCTTCCCCGAATCCAAACACAAGTACATTCCTCTCAACGTGAAGGCGATAGAGGCGGGCCGCAAGGCGGTATCCGCGAGCTAGCCGCCCGCTCGCCGAGCGGGGCAAGCGCCGCTCCGACGTCGCGCAACGCGGCGCCGGAGCGGCTTTTTTCAGCCGGCGGGCATTAAGAAAAGCGAGGGCCCCGTTTTTCCGGGGCCCTCGGGTAAAGCGCGGAGCGCTGCCTTCTCTATGCCTTCTTCTTCTTCATGGAGATGTCCGCCCAGACCGCCAGGATCAGCACGAAGCCCTTGATCATGTATTGGACGTTCGAGTTGACGTTGAGCATCTGCAGGCCGTTGGTCAACGACTGCATGATGAGGGCGCCGATGATCGCCCCGAAGACGGTGCCTTCGCCTCCGAGGGTAGAGGTGCCGCCGACGATACAGCTCGCGATGACGTCGAGCTCGTAGCCCTGGCCGGCGGCCGTAGTGCCCGAGCCGACGTAGGCGGCCAAGGCGACGCCCGAGATGCCCATGAGGGCGCCCATCGTGACGTAGATGCTGAAGATCGATTTCTTGATGTTGATGCCCGAGAGCCTCGCGGCCTCGCGGTTGCCGCCGATCGCGTAGGCGTAGCGCCCGTAGCGGGTGTTCAAGGAGATGTAGTTCATGATGAGCGCTATGAGCGCGAGGAGTATGACGAGGAAGGGCACTCCCCGGACGTTGGGATCGGCGTCGGGCTCGAAGACGCGGTTCACGATGAGGACGTAGATCCAGAGGAGGAGGGCGAAGATGCCGGTGCGGACGAGCTCCCAGATAAGGGTCTTGAGTTCGATACCGTACTTGGTCTTTCTCGCCCTGGTCTGGAAGACCATGAGGAACATGGCTACCGTGACGATTATGGCGATGAGGTATCCTATGGTCGGCGACAGGAGGCCTTGCGCTATGAACTTGTAGGTATCGTTCTTCGAGATGAAGAGGGACTTGCCGCCCGTGACCATAAGGATGCCGGACTTCCAGATATTGAAGCCGCCGAGCGTCGTTATGAAGGGCGGGACCGCGAGGAAGGCGATTACGGCGCCCTGGAACATGCCTATGAGGATGCTGATGCCGACGCTGATGAGGACGACGATGATCGCCGTCACGACTTCGAGGCCTACGCCCGACATGCCGATCGCGGCGAGGGGATTCTCGATAGTCTGGTTGTAGAGGAGGGCCGCGGCGATGACCGATATGAAGCCGGCGCCGTAGCCGACCGAGAGGTCTATACCTCCCGTGACGATGACGAAGACCATCCCGCAGGCCATGATCCCGATGATGGCCATCTGGGTGAAGATGTTCTGGATGTGGTCGGCCGACAGGTAGGCAGGCTGAGCGATGCCGAAGCCGAGCCAGAGCACGACCAACGCGATGATCAGGATATAGGACCTGATATTCTTCCGGAACGTAGTCATTAGTTGGTTGAACATTGCGACCGCCCCTTATGCGATTTCTATACCCGTCGCGCGGGCCATGACTTTTTCCTGGCTCGCTTGCGCGATGTCCAGCGTGCCGTTAGAGCGGCCCTCCCACATAACCATCACCCTGTCGGCCATGCCGAGCACCTCTTCGAGCTCGGAGCTGATCATGATGATCGAGAAACCGCTCTCCGCGAGCTGGTTGATGAGCTTGTAGATCTCGAACTTGGCCCCGACGTCGATGCCGCGCGTCGGGTCGTCCAGGATGAGGATCCGGGGCTCCGACATGAGCCACTTGGAGATGACGACCTTCTGCTGGTTGCCGCCCGAAAGGGACTCGACGGCCACGTGGACATTGGGCGCCTTTATCGAAAGGCTCTTCGAGAACTTGATGGCCTCGACGGCCTCGGCCTGGCTATTGATGCGCATGAAGGAAGAAAAGCGGTCGAGGTTGGGCAGGGAGATGTTCTTGAGCACCGACTGGATGAGTATGAGGCCCATCCCCTTGCGGTCCTCGGGAACGAGGCTGATGCCGTGGGCCATCGCCTCGCGGGCCGAGCCGATCTCGATCTCCTTGCCGTCGAGGGTGATCTTCCCGGCGGTCAGGATGCCGTACTCGCCGAAGATCGTGGTTACGAGCTCGGTCCTCCCTGAGCCCATGAGGCCGGCGATGCCGAGTATCTCGCCCTTACGGAGGTCGAAGCTGGCCCCTTTCAGGACCTCGCGGCTGGGGTCGTTCGGGTCGAGAGCGCGCAGGCCCTCGACCTTGAAGATGACCTCTCCGGGCTTGCGGTTGCCCTTGGGAAAGCGTTCCTTCATCTCGCGGCCGACCATGAGGCCCACGACCTTCTCGAGGGAGAGCTCCTGCGTGGGCTGCGTTGAGACCACCATGCCATCGCGGAGCACCGTCACCGTGTCCGTGATGCGGAAGAATTCCTCGATCTTGTGCGAAATGTATATGCAGGTCACGCCGAGGGACTTCAGCGTGTGCAGTATCTCCATGAGTTTCTCGACTTCCGCCTCGGAGAGGGCCGAGGTGGGCTCGTCGAGGATGAGGACTTCGGCGTTCTCGGAGAGGGCCTTCGCGATCTCGGTCATCTGCATCTGGCCTACGCCGAGGTACTTGACCACGTCATGGGCGGAGACGGGGAGCCTGTAGCGCTTGAGGAGTTCGTCCGTGTCGGAGTAGAGCTTGTTCCAATCGATCGAGGGGCCGCTGCGGGGCTCCTTGCCGAGGAAGACATTCTCTCCGACGGTCATGTTCGGGATGAGGGTAAGCTCTTGGTAGACGATGGCTATGCCTTCCTCGATCGCTTGCCGGATCGAGGAGCCGGTCAGGGTCAGCACTTTGCCTTTATATTGGATCTCGCCCGAATAGCTTCCGTGGGGATAGACGCCGCAGAGGATCTTCATGAGGGTGGACTTGCCGGCCCCGTTCTCCCCGCAAAGTCCATGGATTTCCCCGCGCTTGATATTGATGGATACGTCTTTCAGGGCGGTGACGCCCGGGAATTCCTTCGTTACGTTGGAAATCTCGAGGAGAACATCTTGTTCCACTTCTTTTCTCCATCGACGCCGCACAAGGTCGCGGCGCGCGTTCGGGACCGGCCTTCAACCGTGACCCCGCCTTTATAAGAAGCCCGGCCCCGTACGGGGCCGGGCCTGGATGCGAGATTAAATTAGCGCGAATTACTTCGCGGGAGCGTTCTTGATGTCCTTGTAGACACCTTCGTAGCTCTGATAGCCGGAGTCCACGACCACGGACTTCACGTTGTCCTTGGTAACCTGGACGACCTGGAGGAACTTGCAGGGCACTTCGCCGGTCTTGCTCTTGTCGAGGGTGAGGTCGGCAAGCTTGAAGTTGGCGAGGCCGGGGATGGGCTGCTTCTTCGCGAGGTCGATGGCCATCTCGCAAGCGAGCGGGGTGAGGAGGCGGTCATCCTTGAATACGGTGACGGTGAGCTCGCCGCGAACGATGGAGTTGCAGCCGGCTTCGGTGGCGTCCTGGCCGGATATGGGAACCTTGCCAGCCATGCCCTTGACCTTCATCGCCTCGAGGGCGCCGAGAGCGGTGCCGTCATTGGAGGCGACTACGGCGTCGAACTTGCCCTTGGTGGCGGTGAGGATGTTCTCCATGGCCTTCTTGGCGTTGGCGGGGTCCCAGTTCTCGATCCACTGATCGGCCACTACCTTGATGTCGCCCTTGTCGATGAGGGGCTGGAGGATTTCCATCTGTCCGGCGCGGAACAGGTGGGCGTTGTTGTCGGTGGGGCTTCCGCCGAGAAGGACGAAGTTACCCTTGGCCTTGACGGCGGTGACGCCCTTGGCCTGGTTGCGGCCGACGTCGACGTTGTCGAAGGACACGTAGGCGGCGATGTTCGGGGTCTTGATCAGGCGATCGTAGGCGATGACCTTGGCGCCCTTCTTCGCGACTTCGTTGACCGCGGTGGCGAGGGAGTCACCGTCCTCGGCGACGGCGATGATGATCTTGGCGCCCTGGGTGACCATGTTCTTGATCTGGTCATTCTGGAGCTTGGCGTCGTGGTTGGCTTCCTGGACGAGGACGTCATAGCCGGCGTCCTTGAGGATCTTGGTCATGTTGTCGCGCTCGCGCGGCCAGCGCTCGGTCGCGAAATCGGAGAAGGAGAGCCCGATCTTGGGCTTCGCGGGCGGGCCGCAGGAAATGATCAGGCTCGCAAGGGCCATGATCATTACAGCGAGGAACAGTGTCTTTTTCAAAAGAGACCTCCTGTAAAAAGATACTAGATTAGCTGCAAGTTCCATGCCAGCTGCATCGAGGTTGAAGTTATTGACTGGAAAACCGATTTTCCTCGTGACGGAATAAACAGATTGGAGAATTCGTTGAGCCTTATTGTTCGTTTATGATCGGTTCCGTCGCAAGCGATTGGTGCAATTCCACCAGGTGGTGGTTTATGCTCATGAAGACAGCACCACTAATATCTATCGCTCAGCGTCGAGCCCGTATTTATGCATCCGATAGCGCAGGGTGTTTCGCGTAAGGCCCAGGACCCTCGCGGCGGCGGAGATGTTACCCGAGGAACGCTCCAAGGCTTCGACGATGAGAGAGCGCTCGACGCCGTCTATCGTGCTGCTCACGGAGGCATCCGAGGAAGAGGGGAGAGCGCTTCCCTCCGCGATAGCGCCCGGCCATGCATAGCCGTTCGCGGAAGCGCCCGAGCCCGGGCGCGAGCAGGCGCGGCGCAGCTCCGGAGGAAGATCCTCGGGCAGGATCTCGGCGCCCGCGCAGAGGATCGTCGCCCGCTCGATGACGTTCTTCAGCTCGCGCACGTTGCCTGGCCAGGAATATGCGGCGAGGTACTCGGCCGCTTGGGGCGAGAAGCCGGCAATATTCTTCCGAGCCTCGAATGAGAATCGCCGAAGGAAGAACTCCGCGAGGGGAGCGATGTCCTCCTGGCGCTTACGCAGCGGGGGCAGCTCGACGGTAAAGGTATTGATCCTGTACAGGAGGTCCTCGCGGAAACGGCTTTCGTTCACGAGCTTGGCCAGGTTTCTGTTCGTGGCGCAGATGATGCGGATGTCGGTACGCTTCGTCCTGCCCGATCCGAGCGGCTCGAAGGTCCGATTCTCCAGGAGCCTGAGGAGCTTGGGCTGGATGGAGGCGGGAAGGTCCCCGATTTCGTCCAGGAAGAGGGTCCCCCCGTCGGCTATCTCGACCTTGCCCTTGAAGTCCTGGTCCGCGCCCGTGAAGGCGCCCTTGCGATAGCCGAAGAGCTCGCTCTCGAGGAGGCTCTCCGGCACGGCGGGGCAATTGACCGATACGAAGGGCTTGGCGTCGAACTCGCCGCCCGAGTAGGCCCGATGGATCGCCCTCGCGAGCACTTCCTTCCCGGTGCCGCTCTCGCCCATGAGGAGGACGGGCGCGCCGGCGGGGCCGATCCGCTCGATGAGGCGCTGGATCTCCGCCATGGCCGGGGAACGGTACACGAGGCCCTCGGCCTCCGCGACGTCCTTGCACCAGGGTTCCTCGTTCTCGGGCCGCAGAACCGCGCGGGATACCACGGCGAGGAGAGCCTCCTTCGCGAAGGGCTTGGTGACGACGTCCACGGCCCCGAGCTTCATGGCCTCCACGGCCTTCTCGACCGTGCCGTATGCGGTGACGAGGATGAAGGGGACGTGCAAGCCCTTCTCGCGCATCGCCCTGAGGAGGCCCAGCCCGTCCATGCGATTCATCTTGAAGTCGGAGAGCACGGCGTCGAAGCGGCCTCCCGCGGACAAGGCCTCGAGGGCCTCGGCGCCGTCGGACACGCAGCTGGCGTCGTAGCCCTCCCCGTCGAAGAGGAGCTTGAGTACGGTCTGCATGTTCTTCTCGTCGTCGACGACGAGTATTCTCTTCTTCGCCATCGCTAGTTCGCACCTTCCCTCAGGACGATCACTATCTCGGTTCCATGGCCGACCTTCGACGTCACGTCGATGCTCCCTCCGTGCTCCTCGACGATCCTGTGGACGATCGACAGGCCGAGGCCCGTGCCTTCGCTCTTGGTCGTGAAGAAGGGGTGGAAGAGCTGGGATCGGATCTCTTCGCTCATGCCTTCGCCGTCGTCGCGCACGATGATGCGGAATTCCCCGCCCGAGTCCCCGGTCCGACGCTCGGCCCGGACCAGGACCTCGCTCCCCTCCCTCGAGGCGGCCAAGCCGTTCTCGATCAGGTTGCAGACGGCCTGCTCCATGAGGCGCTTGTCGAAAACCGCCAGCGCCGCCTCGGGCGCCGTCTCGACCCTGAGCTCGCGGCCGGGGAATTGCCCCATAGGTATGAGCGAGGCCACCCTCGCCAGGAAATCGGCGACGCGGACACCCTCGGATTTTATCTTGAGAGGCTTCGAGAAGTCGAGGAATTTAGAAACGACGGCGCCGAGGGAGTCTATCTCGCTCACGATCATCTCGACCAGGGGACGGATGTCGGTCTCGGAGCGCCGACTAGCCTTGCGCCTCTGGGCCGCTCCGGCTGAAGCCGCAACCGCAGACTCGATGCCGGCATTAGCCTTTCGTTTTTGAGCGATTCCAGCTTCAGCCGGAACCGCAGATACCATACCCGCCTCGGCGGGTATGGTATCCCGGATCATCTCCGCCGACACCTTCATGATGGCCAGGGGGTTGCGGATCTGATGGGCGACGCCCGCGACCATCTCGCCCACCGCCGCCATGCGGGAGCGGATCTGCAGCTCGCGCTCCACCTTGCGCAGGTTGGCGGTCATGGTTTCGAATTCCCGCTCGAGGTCGGCGAACTCGGTTTCCTCGGTCTGCGAGAATTTGAAGGTGAGGTCTCCGCTGGATATCCTGCGTATCGCGTCCTGGAATGCCGCGAAGGGCTTCTGGAAGATGTATCGGTAGAGGAGTATCGCCGTGATCAAGGCCACCACGATGGTGGCCGCGAGGATAAACAGCGTCCAGGTCACGTAGCGCGAGATCATCTGCATCGAGGGCGCCGTGTCGATGAAGTAGACGAGCTCGAGCTCGGGATAATCCTTGAAGTGGGTCGTACGGTAGACGAAGGACTTGATGCTGCCCGATGTCCCGAGATCGGGGTCCGCGGTCACGCGGCGGCTGTACTCGATGAATACATTGTCGCCGAGCCTCCCGTTGACGAGGATGGTCTTGCGCAGGGCTAGAAGCATCTGCGTGCCGGATATCTCCTCGATCCTGCCTATGAAGGAGCGGTCGAGCTGTCGGGCCACGCAGAGCATGCCCCTGCGCCTGCCGTTGGAGACGATCTCGTGGAGGCCCCAGAGCTGGATCCTATTGCCCTCGCCCGAGATAGTGGTGGAGTAGCCTTTATCCAGGGAATCGACGGGATTGCGCTTGAGCAGGATGTTGGAGATGGAGGAGTGGCCTACGTCGACGATCTTTTTCCCCTGGGGATCGACGAGGAGGATCGCGTCGAGCTTGAGGGGCGCGAGGTAGAAGGACAGCTCGTAGCCGAGGCTTGCAGTCTCCCTCTGAGCGAGGAGATTCGCCAGCTTGCCCTGCCCCGAGAGGAGGTCGGCGGTGATCACCATCTCGTTCTTCGCGTCGGTTATGTAGCTTTCTATGAGGCGCCCCGTCTTTCGACGCTGGTCGTCGAGGGATGCCTCCATCGCCTGGGTCGTTACGAAGTTGAAGGTAAGGATGGAGAGCCCGCCCTGCAATATCGCTATGCACACGTATGAGAGGGCGACCTTGGTCGAGATCTTCCTGATGTCGGGACGGAACCTGCGCATCAATGTCCCATGCTACAGCGCATCGGGCTTTATCGCAAGGCCGTGCCCGATCCAAGCCTTAACGATCGGGGCCGATCCAAGCCTTAGCTATCGGGGCCCGATCAAAGCCTTGTCGTTCGGGTACGACCTTGCCATGGAAGAGCTTCTTCTCCTATGATTCGCGCGCGAGGAGGCGGCGATGGAGGAGGGCGAGGGCTCGATCAAGTGGGCGACTCTCGGGCGGAGGGAACTCCTGCGCTGCCCCGTGTTCACGGTCGTGGA
>Ga0265316_10005771_pt1 | contig 11949 bp, 13 predicted proteins | sample 4522metaG_FD_202092 | JGI IMG/M metagenome (GOLD analysis project Ga0265316, IMG submission 202092) | Rhizosphere microbial communities from Carex aquatilis grown in University of Washington, Seatle, WA, United States - 4-5-22 metaG | ecosystem: Host-associated > Plants > Roots > Rhizosphere >... | reverse complement strand
ATGTGATAATAATGAAGTTCAACTTTGCGTAGGAAATTCAACTTGGCTTGTTACAGATCATTGTTCAGATACTTGCGGAAATGGAAAATGTACAAGTTCATTTTTCAAATCAGATCAATTTTATTTTTTAATTATTACATTTGTTGTTGCACTTATAGCGATTGTAACAATAATATTATTTACTACAATTGGAAAGAACAAATACAAACCTTACTCTAAATTCTAAAGTTTTATACTTTTTTTGCAATATTTTTATCTAACTTAAATAAAATTAATAATCCAATCATAGCAATTAGTCCAGTAATAAGGAAAACCCATTTGAATCCGATTATTCCTGCAAGCCATGCTCCAAGAGCTGCTGTTATTGCTGTGCCAATACTAACACTTGAGTTATAAACAGACCATTGATATCCACCTTGTTTTCTATCGATATAAGAAGTAAAAAGGCTAAGCCAAGACGGATATGCAAAACCTGCACCAACTCCATAAATGAATTGAATAATAAAAATGTGCCAGATTGTTGTTGAAAAAATATAACCAAAAGGAACAAATGCAATAAGTATTGTTCCAACTATTAACATCCATCTTCTATCTTTTGGATTGAATACATCAGCAAAAATAATCTGCAGAATTGCGTGAGTGATTAAAAAAATCGCGCTTGCTACTCCTGCGGCAAATAATGTTCCTCCAATAAGATTATCTTTAATAAAAATCGCAAGAATAGGAACAACTAATCCAAAACCAGTTCCGATAAAAATATCTGATATCGTTAATAACTTTAAAGTTTTGTGCATTTTCCCTCTCTTTACAGAACAAACAGAAAATAGTTTTTAAATTTTGTGAAATAACAAACTTTGCGACGACACCTCCGGTTTCGTTCGCTTGACCTTCCCACTAAGATACTGCTCAAGGCTGATTCTCAAAAATAAAAAGAGAAAGAATAAAAAGTCATTTTTATTTGTGAATTGAATGCCTTGGTCGCATAGTGGTATTGCATCGGATTGCTAATCCGAGCCCTTCGGGGCCCGCAGGTTCGATTCCTGCCCAAGGCGTTTCTATTATTTCAAAAAGAATCTAAAACAATTTAAAGAATTTTATTATTTGAGAGATATGAAATGCGATATTGTTTCTATAGAAGAAAAAGTTCTGTTATATCAAGATTTTAATATCAGATGTGAATACCAAGAGGTTTGCCAATATTGTAAAGTTAGATGTTCCTTTGAAGATAAAAGTAAATGTGGAGACTGGCATAGCTGGAAATATATAAGTTTAAATGAACTTTTTAAAGAAAATATAGATGAAAATAAAAATTATCTTTTAGATTTTAAATAATTATTTCACTGACACAAATTTATCTCTGCCTGTTTCTTTTGCTCTGTAAAGCGCACGGTCAACTCTTTCTTTCATTTTTTTCTTGTTGTCGCCTTTTTTGTATTCTGTTACTCCGCCACTTACATTAACATGATGTTTTTTTAGAATTTTATCTGCGTGAATTGCTCTTCTAAGTCGTAATGTAAATTTTTTTGCTTTTTCCAAATCTGTTTCAGGTAATAAAATCATAAATTCCTCTCCGCCAAATCTTGCGACAATATCCGCACCTCTAACTTGTTTTTTCATTATATCAGCTAATCTTTTAAGAAATTCGTCTGCTTTCATGTGCCCATAAGTATCATTAATTTTTTTGAAAAAATCTATATCTATCATAACAATACAAAGTTTTTCCTGTCCTCTTGATGCTTTATCTATTTCCATTTCAAAAATTGTTTCAAAGAATTTATTGTTATATAATCCTGTTTTTTCATCGTGAGTTGCGGCATCGTAAAGCATAGAAATAGATTCATTCATAGATTCAAATAAATCAGTTATTTTTTTTCTGAATCTTGGATCCAGAGCAGAAAGCTTGCTAACATCAACCATCTTTTTTTTCATAATTAAATAAATAAAAGAAAATATTTAAATATGATTATTTAGAAATCTCGCTTGTTCTTTTTTTCTGAATGTAAAATTTATCAAGAACTTCCATTACTTGATTTCTTTGTTCGGCGTTTCCAAGTCCTTTCCAATCTAGGAGAAATAAGTCTATATCTTCATCTGTTCCTGCAATCGCTTCCTGCATCATTTCCTGCGTCAATGGGAAGGCGTATTGGGAAATCACGTGAGAAAGTGCGATATTTGAATTCAGCTGTATTTTATTGAAATTAGGGCAATAGTGAGGACCTCCAATTCCGATAGCAACTTCATTGTAAGGATTTTCCTTGAATTCGTTTATTATTTCTGAAATTGATTTTGCGACTATGAATCCTGCTTTTCTGTCTTTCCATTCTGTTTCTGTTGCGCCGATTTCAACAAAAAGACACGGCTTGTTTATCAATGGGCCATGATGAGTGCATTCAAGAGTCAAGTCATATCCTTTAAGATGAAATTTATCCATGTTATCTTTTAATTTTTCAAATATTTGCTTTTGGAATACTGCAGAAGTTTTGCAAACTCTTCCTTCCTGTCCTCCAAGTTCTGCTTTTCTAAAATTTCCAGGAGCATGAATAGAAATTGTCTTTGTTCCTTTCTCTGACTGATGTTTTGAAGTGAAGATTATGAAGTCATATTGATTTATTTTTTCCAGATTCAGGTTTTCAGTATAAATCATTTCATCTTCAACTAAATAAAAATTAAAATTTCCAAACTGGCTCATCTGAGTTGTTATGTTTATTCCTGCTTTGTCAATCTTGCTTGCGATTATTAAATAATTTTTATACATAATTAAATATAAAAACAAGATTTCTTAAATATTATTATGCAACAATTATACCAGATAATTATTGGAGTTGTTCTTTTGGCGCTAGGAATTCCTATTGGAAATTTGTTGGCTAAATCTACAAAAGAAGAATTGAAAAGCGGAAGAAAATATTTTAAAATTTTAATAATTTTAATTTTAATCGGAGCAGTTATTTTTTTAATTCTTGGAAATGATGTTTTGCTTTTTGCTCTTTTGTTCATTGCGATTGTGACAAGCAGAAGTTTGAAAAGATGAATAATTGTTGTAACTGGGTAGTAACGCAATATTTATAAAGGCTGAATTTCTTCACGGGTTATGGAAACAAATTTAGAAATTGAGGAATTAAGAGGGAAATATGAAAGACTTAGAGCAAGTGTTTATGATTATAGCGAAGCAAAAGAAGGAGCAGAAGATTTTAGAAAATTCAAAGAAGTAATAAGTGATTTTGAGATTAATGTTGCACCGAGTTTAGGTTTTTTTCCAGAAAAAGACTCAGAATATTGGATTATAAAAAGTGCTCTTGTAACTTGTTATGCAGGTTTTAAAAATTATAAAGAGGGTGCGGAAAGAGAACAGTTTATGGATAATTTGCTGACTACTGAAGGATATAACCCCCAACAAATAAAACTTATACTTAAAATAATTGAAAAAAGAAAAAGCAAGGGATTAGAAGGAATGGCTAGTTAGATATAATTTTAAATAAATAATTCTTTGATTAAATATGTTGTATATAATAGGACTTGGATTAAATGAAAAAGGAATTTCTTTGCAAGGGTTGGAAGCAATAAAGAAATGCAAAAAAATTTATCTTGATAATTATACTGTAAATTTTCCTTATTCTGAAAAAATTCTTGAAAAAAATATTAAAAAGAAAATAATTTCTGCAAATAGAGAAATTATTGAAAGTGATAAATTAATCAAAGAAGCAAAAAAAGAAAATGTTGCATTATTAGTTTATGGAAGTCCTCTAACAGCGACGACACATATAACTTTAATTCAAGAAGCAGAAAAAAACAAAATTAAATATGAAATTATTTACAATGCTTCTATTTTTGATGCGATTGCGGAAACAGGATTGCAAATTTACAAATTTGGAAAAATAACAAGCATGCCAAAGTGGCAGAAAAATTTTAGTCCAAAAAGTTTTATAGAAGTTGTAAAACAAAATTTGGAAATTGATAGCCACAGTTTAATTTTAATTGATATAGGATTAGACTTGAAAAATGCACTTGAAGAGCTTGAAGAATCTGCAAAAGAATATAATTTGAAAATAGATAAAATTGCAATTTGTTCAAGATTAGGAACCAAAGATAGCAAGATTTTTTACAAAGAAATTGATAAATTAAAAAATTTAGAAATTAAGAAACCTTACTGCATAATTATTCCGTCAAAACTTCACTTCATGGAAAAAGAAGTCTTGGAGAAATTTTAAAAAGTTCGCTGTACAGGATATAATATGTATAATTTTAGGGAAATTGAAGAAGAAGCAAGAAAAGTCTGGAAGAAAAAAGATAAGGAAATTGAAAAAGCGATTCAAGATGATTCTAAAAAACCATTGTTTTCTTTTTTAGAGGGGCCACCAACTGCAAATGCTCCTCCTGCTTTACATCATCTTGAAGTTAGGACTTTCAAAGATATAATATGCAAATTCAAATATATGAATGGGTTTGCTGTCCCAAGAAAAGGCGGATGGGATTGCCATGGATTACCTGTTGAAGTTCAGGTTGAAAAAAAATTAAAATTAGAATCAAAAAAAGATATTGAAAAATACGGAACAGAAAAATTCATTAAACAATGCAGAGAAGATGTTTTCTCAAATATTAAAGAGTGGAATAAATCAACTGAAGAATTAAATTACTGGGTCGATTTGAAACATCCTTATGTAACTTTGGAAAATGATTATATTGAAAGTGTATGGTGGAGTTTGAAAGAACTTTATGATAAAAAAATGCTGTATGAAGGACACAAAGTTGTTCCATTTTGTCCTCGATGCGGAACCCCATTATCAAGTCATGAAGTAGCTCAAGGTTATCAAGATGTTACAGAAGAATCTGTTTATATTGCATTTAAAGTAAAGGGAAAAAATAATGAATATATTTTAGCATGGACTACAACTCCTTGGACACTTCCAGGAAATGTTGCGTTGGCAGTAAATCCAAAAGTGGATTATGTAAAAGTCAAACTTGATGACGGAGACAGTTTAATTTTAGGAAAAGAAAAAATAAATTTAATAAAAGGAAATTATAAAATTGAAAAAGAAATGAAAGGAAAAGATTTAGTTGGAATTGAGTATGAACCATTGTATGATATTAAAGAATTGAAAAGTAAAAATTCTTACAAAGTTATTCCTGCTGATTTTGTTACAACTGAAGACGGAACTGGAATTGTCCACACTGCAGTAATGTATGGAGAAGATGATTATAATCTTGGAAAAGAATATGGGCTTCCTCAAATTCATACCGTTGGACAAAATGGAAATTTTTTAGATATTGCTCCTGAATTTTTGAGAGGAAGATTTGTTAAGGATGCAGAAAAAGATATTAAAGAAGATTTGAAAAAAAGACATTTACTATTCAAAGTTGAAAAAATAACTCATACTTATCCATTTTGCTGGAGATGCAGTTCTATTTTGCTTTATTATGGAATTAACTCTTGGTTTATTAGAGTAAGTGAAATGCGAGATAGAATGATGAAATTAAATGATAAAATAAATTGGGAACCTGATCATATTAAAGATGGAAGATTTGGAAAATGGCTAGAAGGAGCAAAAGATTGGGGCATTTCTCGTTCAAGATATTGGGGAACTCCGTTGCCAATTTGGAAATGTTCATGTGGGGAAATAAAAATTATTGGAAGTGTTGAAGAACTGAAAAAAAATTCTACAAAAAAAATCTCGGGGGAAATTGATTTGCATAAGCCATGGATTGATAACATAAAATTAAAATGCAAATGCGGAAAAGAAATGACAAGAGTTTCTGACGTCATTGATTGCTGGTACGATTCTGGAAGTGCAAGTTTTGCGCAGTTTCATTATCCATTTGAAAATAAAAAAGAATTTGAAAGAAGATTTCCATATGATTTTATTTCTGAAGCAATTGACCAGACGAGAGGATGGTTTTATACACTACATGTTTTAGCAACAATTCTTTTTGATAAACCTGCTTACAAAAATGTAATTTGCGCGGGACATGTTGTCGACGAGAAAGGAGAAAAAATGTCAAAATCCAAAGGGAATATAATCAAACCCGTAGAAATAATTGACAAATCTGGTGTTGATGCAGTAAGATTACAATTCTGCACATCTGAATCAGGAAATCAAAAAAGATTTTCATTTGAGTTGATGAAAGAAGAAGTTCTTCCATTCCTGAATGTTTTGTACAATTGCTCAAATTATTACAAACAATTAGAAAATAAAAAAACAAAACTCAAGATAGAAGATAAATGGATTTTGAGTAAATTAAATTCTACAATTGAAGAAGTTACAAATGGATTGAATAAATTTTCCTTGAACAAACCATTTGAATCTCTTGCAAATTTTGCTGTAAATGATTTTTCACGACAATATATCAAGATGACAAGAGACAGAGATGATACAAAAGAAATAATCGGAGAAATTTTGGAAAAAGTTTCTTTGATGCTTGCTCCTTTTGCTCCTTATATTTCTGAATATGTTTATAGAAATTTTTCTAAAGAGTCTGTTCATTTATCCAAATGGCCGAAGACAGATAAGAAAAAAATTGATAAGAAACTTGAAGAAGAATTTTCTTTAGTTTCAAAAATAATTGAAGTAGGATTAAGTGAAAGAGATAAAGCACAGATTGGATTAAAATGGCCTCTTCAAATTGCAAGTGTCAAATATTTTAAACCATTGGATAAAAAATATTATGAAATAATAAAACAGCAACTTAATGTTAAAGAAATTGAATATATGACTTATAGCAACGAGCAAGTTGAAGTTGAACTTGATACAAAGCAAACTTCTGAACTTGAAGCGGAAGGTTATGCTAGAGAGATGTCAAGAGCTGTTCAGGCATTCAGAAAAGAACTTGGATTGAAAAAAGAGAATGTGATTGAATTATTTATCTTCAGCGACGATGAATTGAAAAAAATGCTTGAGAAATGGAAAAAATATATTATGGAAAGAACGAATTCAAAAAAGTTAGAAATTTTTTCTGGAAATGTTACAACTGACAAGGAAAGATTTAAAAATAAGATTGAATTTAAAATGAAAGATAAAAGAGGGACGATAGCGATTATTAAAAAATAATTACTATCCAATGAAACAAAAAGTTTACTCTTTAATCATAACAATATTTAAAAAGAAAAATTAACACACAAAAACAATGATAGTTAAGGACGAATTTTTAAGCAGATTAAGAAAAATTTTCGACTTAAATCTTTACGAAGTTAAGGTTTGGGCCGCTTTGCTTTCAAGAGGAACCAGCACTGCAGGAGAATTAAGCAATATTTCTGATGTTCCAAGAAGCAGAACATATGATATTTTGGAAAGTTTGGAAAAAAAAGGATTTATTTTGATGAAATTAGGAAAGCCAATCAAATTCGTTGCATTAAAACCCGAAGAAGTTATTGAAAGAGTTAAGAAAAATCTTGTTAAGTATGCAAAAGAAAGAACAGACAGACTTGAAAATTTGAGAGACGACGAAGTTCTTGGAGAATTGAATTCTTTATTTACAAAAGGAGTTAAGTTCGTTGAACCTTCTGATTTGTCTGGAAGTTTGAGAGGAAGACAGAATTTGTATAATCATTTGGACATGATGGTAAGAGAAGCAGAAAAATCTATTACAATCGTAACGACAAAAGAAGGATTGAATAGAAAGTTTGAAGCAATCATGCCTACTTTGGAAAAATGCAAAAAGAGAGGAGTGAAAATTAGAATCGCTGCTCCAATTGATGCAAGCAATTTAAAAGTTGCAAGAGAATTTAAAAAAGTTGCAGAAATCAGAGATTTAGACAAGATGAAAGCTAGATTTATTATCATTGATGAAAATCAAGTAATGTTCATGCTTCTTGACGATGAGAAATTCCATCCAAACTACGATGTTGGAATTTGGGTAAATACAGAATTTTTCTCGCAAGCATTGGAACAACTTTTTGAAATCGCTTGGAAAGATATGAAACAAGTTAAGTGATTCTTAGATAATTTTTCTTTGAAATAAAATAAAGAATTAAATTCTGAAAAATTGGTTTTTCTTTTAGAAAAAGAAAAGCTAAAATGTAAAAGAAAACTATAATACAAAAATAATAATAAAAAAAATAAAAAATTAAAATTTTTTATTGTTTAAGCAAAGCTAAAATTATGCTTAATAATGTTGTCAAGACCACAATCCATCCTGCAATCATTGTAACGATTCCTATCCCAATGCTGTCAAACCATGGTATAGTTAAAGAGCCGCCAATCATTGCAAAACCAACTGCAAGAGATACTAGAACTCCTGTAAGCCATGCAACAAAGTTCAATAGTTTAGTAACTTTCTTTCCCATTTCACCCTCCTTTTTCTAATATATAATTAGGAATAATAGTTTAAAAAAGTTTCTTACATTTCTTCCATAACTTCTATTCCTAAAAGATAAAGAGAATTTTTCAGAACAGTTCTAAATGAATTTACAAGAAGCAATCTGAATACTTCTGATTCATTTCCAATAACAGGACAAGAATGATAGAACTCATTAAAAATCTGCGAGAGTTCAAAAGAATAATTTGCAATCAAACTGGGGTTTAGAGATTTCTGAGAATTTAATACAACTTCTGGAAAAATGTAAATTTTTTTTATTAAATTTATTTCAACAGGACTCAAATTTTCTATTTTAACTTTTGATTTATCAAATTTTTTTGTTTTTCTTATTATTGACGAAGCTCTTGCATAACTATATTGAATGTAAGGACCAGAATCCCCTTCAAAATTCAATGCCTGTTCCCAAGAAAAATTAACATCTCCAGCAGGAGTTGATTTCAAAACAATATATTTTATTGCGCCGACTCCAACTTTTTCTGCATCTCCGTTAGTTTTTCTTTTTTTAATTTCTTCATCAGCTTTTGCAATTGTTTTTTTGAGAACATCTTCTAATAAAATTATATCTCCTTTTCTTGTTGCGATTATTTCATTTCCGAACTTGACTGTTCCAAAAGGAAGATGAATTAGATTATCAGTAAAATCGTAGCCAAACATTTTCAATATCTGAAATAATTGTGAGAAGTGTTCTTTCTGACGGAAATCGGTTACGTAAATCATTTTGTCAAACTTATATTTTTTAGCACGCTCAACTGCAGCACCCAAATCGTAAGTTATGTATGAAGCAGTTTTATTTGAACGAAGAATATATTTTTTCTGTTTGTTTATTTCGACATAAATTGCACCATCTTTTTCTGTTTTTGCAATTCCTTTAATCAATGCGTTATTAATAATTTTTTTTCCGGTTTCTGAAAATTCGCTTTGCCCAACAGTTTCATCGAAATTTACATTAAGTGTATCATAAACTTTGTCAAAACCTTTTCCTGATGCTTTTCTAATATCATTCCAAATTTTTTCTGTCTTTTTATCTCCAAGTTCCAATAATTTAAGTTTCTCTTTTGCTTTTTGGGTCCATTCATTATCTTGAAATTCTTCTTCTAATCCTTCTGTGATTTCTGATTTTTCTTTTGAATTAAATTTAACATATAATCTCAGCAATTCTTGAACAGGATCTTTTTGCAATGCATCTTTATCTAACCACAATTCATAAGCAACAATTAGTTTTCCTATGTGAAGTCCGATATCTCCGAGATAATTTATTCCGATTGTGTCATATCCCAAGAAATCGTGAATTCTCATTACAGAATCTCCAAGAATTGTAGAACGAATGTGTCCTATATGCATTGGCTTTCCAACATTAGGAGCAGAAAAATCGATTACGATTTTTTTATTTTTTCCAACTGATGATTTTCCAAAATTTGCATTTATTTTTATTACTTCTTCTGCCAAGATTTTTTTATTTATAAAAAAATTAAGATATGCTCCTTTATTTTCCACTTTCTCTATCTCTTTGGGCAATTTTATTTTTCCTGCTAAATGTTCTGCGATTTTATCTGGAGATTTTTTTTCTTTTTTTGACAAGATAAAACATGGGAAAGAATAATCTCCAAGTTCAGAAGAAGGCGGAATTTCAAGAAGTTTTTCAATTTCGGAAGCTCGTAATTTAAGCTCTTTTTCTAAAATTTTTATTATAAGCTCTCTCATAAAATTTATAATCTACATTTGTTTTTATATCTTATGAAGTATGACTTAATTATTGTCGGCGCAGGACCTGCGGGATTAACTGCAGGGATTTATGCTGCACGAAGCGGATTAAAAACTGCAATTGTCTCAAATGATATTGGAGGAACAGCTAATTCTATTTTAAGAATTGAAAACTGGCCAGGATATTCTGGAACAGGAACTGAATTGATGAAAAAAATTTATGAACAATTAAAAAAATATAAGATAGAAGTAATTACAGATAAAGTTTCAGATATTGAAAAAAAAGGGAAAGAATTTTTGATTAAAACTTCTAAAAATGGATTTATTTCTAATTCATTAATTTTAGCAACTGGTTCTGAAAGAAGAAATTTAAAAATTCCTGGAGAAGAAAGATTGAAAGGTAAAGGAGTTAGTTATTGCGTTACTTGTGACAGTTTTTTTTTCAAGAATAGAACTGTAGCAGTTATTGGAGGAAGTGATTGTGCAATAGGTTCTGCTCTTGCTTTGGCGGACATAGCAAAAAAAGTTTATGTTTTATACAGAGGGGAAGTTTTAAGATGTGAAAATGTAAATTCAGAAAGAATTAAAGGAAATAAAAAAATAGAAACTATTTACGATGCAATTCCAAGAGAAATTATAGGGAAAGATAAAGTTGAAGGTTTGATAATTGAAAAGAAAGGAAAGAAAGAGGAAATAAAATTAGACGGAATTTTTATTGAAATCGGAGCTTCTCCTTTAACAGAATTTACTAAGAATTTAAAATTAAAACTGGATAAAGAAAATTATATTATTGTTGATGAAGAAATGAATAGTTCTATTGAAGGAGTTTTTGCGGCAGGAGATGTTACAAATTCTAAAGTGAAACAAGTTCTTACAGCCTCGGCACAAGGAGCAGTTGCTGCAAAGAGTGCATTGAACTGGCTGAAGAATAAATAAAGATTTTAATAATTTTATAAAAAGATGAACACGCAAAAAGATAAAAGAAGTTTTTAGAAGAAAATAAACAAATAGCAACACTTATTAATTCTTTTTTTCTGAATTTATAATGGTAGAAATAAAAAAAGACAATCTTGAAAAAGCTCTTGCAAATAACGAAACGAAAAAACCAGAAATTTCAAAAGAAATGGACAAACAAGGTATCTCCAAAGAGATAGAGATAGGATTTCACCAGGGTTCTTTGAATACTTTAATCAATGAAAGAAATGAATTGGTAAAAATGATTAAGCAAGTTGAGAATGTTATGCAAGCACATATGAAAAGACTTGAAGAATTAGGAATCAAGATTAAAACTTCTGATAAAAAAGAATAATTATTTTTCTAAAAATATTTTATAAAAATTTATGCAGGTGAAAGGAAGCTCGCAAGCCCACTTGAAGTTATAAAAATTAACTGCTTCTCGTGAACATTACTCGTCGAACATTCGTAGGTACTAAAAAAATATTGTTTTGTTTAAGCGACTTTCAAATAATGTTTACAACATTATATAATGCGGGTGAAAGGGTTCGAACCTTCGTAGGCACTAAGCCACAGGATCTTAAGTCCTGCCCATTTGACCACTCTGGCACACCCGCATGATGTGTGATAATATCAAAAAGAAACTATATAAAAACCTTTAGAATTTATTTTTTCTAGGCCTCAATAGCTCAGTTGGTAGAGCGCCAGTTTCGTAAACTGGAGGTCGAGAGTTCAATCCTCCCTTGAGGCTTATTTTTTTATTTTAGAATTTTAAATATCCCAATTATAATCCATTTCAAATAATTCAGAGATAGATTTTCCAGTATGTGCTCGATAAATTGCTTCTGCAAAAAGAGGACTTGTATCAATAACTTCAATTCTTGAATCAAGAGCTCTTCTCGGTAATGGATTTGTGTTGCTTACCATAAGTCTATCAAATGTAGAAAGCAAATCTTTTTTTCCTAAAGTAAATAATCCGTGAGTTCC
>Ga0265316_10005767_pt1 | contig 11957 bp, 10 predicted proteins | sample 4522metaG_FD_202092 | JGI IMG/M metagenome (GOLD analysis project Ga0265316, IMG submission 202092) | Rhizosphere microbial communities from Carex aquatilis grown in University of Washington, Seatle, WA, United States - 4-5-22 metaG | ecosystem: Host-associated > Plants > Roots > Rhizosphere >... | reverse complement strand
TTGACCACGCCCAGATTCGTCTTGCCGCGGGCGGCGCCGTAGCCGGTTTCCGCGGACAGCCCGGTCAGGGCATTGAATACGGTTGTCTTTCCACTGCCGGAAAATCCGACCAGACCAATTTTCATGTCGGCGTCCTAGCGCGCCCTCTCCGAGCCGGTCAATGAGAAAGCCATCATTTTGTGCCAGAGGCGCCGAATTATGGCTTTGGGGCGCTGACGGAAATGGGAATCTGACGCGGTTGTGCCTTGGATTTCTGCTATGAGGAAGCGTCGTGATTCAGGCGCTCATCTTCGACTGCGACGGAACCTTGGCCGACACCATGCCGGCCCACTACCAGGCTTGGCTGGAGGTCTTGCGGCCACACTGCATCGATTTTCCCGAAGATCGCTTCTACGCCATGGGCGGCATGCCCACAGACAAGATCGTGGTCGAGCTGTGCGGAGAGGCGCGCAAGACGCTCGATGTAGAGGCGTTGGTGCGTGACAAGGCGTTGGCGTTCGAGCGCAAGATCGGCGAGGTCAAGCCCATCGCCAAGGTGGTGGAGGTGGCGCGCGCCAACCGTGGCCAGCGGCCCATGGCCGTGGCCTCGGGCGGCCAGCGCCGCATGGTCGAGCAGACCCTAGCTCAGATCGGCGTGCTCGACTGGTTTCCCGTCGTGGTCACGGCAGAGGATACCCGCCGGCACAAACCAGAGCCCGATGTGTTCCTCGAGGCCGCGCGTCGACTGGGCGTGGATCCCGCGGTTTGCACTGTCTACGAGGACACAGAATTGGGCCTAGAAGCCGCCCGCCGCGCGGGCATGCGTTCGGTGGACGTACGGCGGATGTGAAAAGAAAAGGGGCGACCCGTGGCCGCCCCTTCGTGTTGCCGTGGCAGCGACCTGCGGTCGCCCCGCGAATCTACTTGGCTCCCTGGGCGATATCCCGCGCAGCACTGGCCACGCCTGTGCGTGCCGCCATGTAGTCGTTGACGGTCAAAAGGAAGTTCTCCAGATCTTCCTTCTTCTTGCCCTTGCGCGACCGCTTGCCACAGCTTTCCCAGGCCTGAAGCTGGCGTGCGTCGTCCTCGAAGAAAAGCTTGTGGGTGGCTTTCCACGTTGGGACTGCCTTTGCGTCCACCTTGGCTTCCTTGTCTGCAACGTTGAGCAGACCGCCGCAGTCGGCACGCACCTTGTCCATGAACGCCACTGGATCCTTCTTGAAGCACTGGTCGGCCAGGAATTCGAGCAGCGCCTGGGCGTCCTTCATCTTGGCTAGACCGGGCACCGCACAGTAGAGGAACTTTTCAAAAGCCACCGCTTCTGGCGTGGGGTCCGGGGTCGAGTGCCAGGCGTTGCCGGTTTCCTGGATGAGCTGGTCCACGTCCTTGACCGTGCCGCGGGACTTGAGCTTCTCTGCGTAGTCCTCCAGGCCCGACTGCAGCTTGGGCAGGGTGTCGCGGTATTTTTCGATGGGGCCAGCCAGCTCGGCCGGAGCATCCCGCAGACCACCGAAGGCCTGGCGCGCGCGCTCGATCTTGGGCACGCACTCGGTGGTCAGATAGTCGGAGAAGGTCTTCTGCTGGGTGAAGTAAGCCGACTCGATTCGCTGCTGGAACTGTTCGGCCTTGGTGAACATGCCGACATCGACTTCGCTCGCCATCACGCAGTTCCAGAACGAGCCGGTTTCACGCTTTTCCATCTCGGCCCAGGTTTCAAAGGTGCGCAGCTTGTCCTGCGCGACCGCCTTGCGGTTGCGTTCCTTGATTTGCAGGTAAGCCAGCGCGATCACCACGACCGCGCCGATGGCCACCACGATCATCCGGTTGCGCTTGCGAACCGCCTCACGCGCAGCCATCAGCCGCGCATAGTCATCCACACTATCGATGGTCGGCGATCCGGCCGGCGCCACGGCAGCGGGCAAGGGAGCACCGCATTTGGAGCAGGTGGTGGAACTGGGAAGATTCTGGTGCCCGCACTTTGCACAGGAAACCATCGTGCTCTCCTTTTGTTAATGCGACGCATTCGGCGTCGCGAAATTAGCCCTTTTTAGCAGATTGCTTCGAAAAAACGGTCCACGATTTTAGATAGTCGAGCGCGACCTGCAGTTGGTGGTCGCTCAGGCGTTTCCGTTCCTCGGGTTTTTCGCCCTGCTCGTTGCGCAGGTGACGTTCCATGTTGCGTTCGCGCACCATCTCGCCGTCGGCCCCGTCGGGCGTCGGAGCCGTGGCATCGACCATGACGTTGGGTGTGATGCCCTGACTCTGGATGGAACGGCCGCTCGGCGTGTAGTAGCGCGAAACCGTGAGTTTGAGCCCGCAGGGCTTGGCCCCGCAGCCGTCGATGGTCATCACCGTCTGCACCGAGCCTTTGCCGAAGGTCTGCGTGCCCATGACCACCGCACGCTGGTGATCTTGCAGGGCACCGGCCACGATCTCGGCTGCCGACGCGGTGGCGCCGTCGACCAGCACCACCATGGGGAAGCCCAGCCAGGTGCCGCGCGTGTGCGCCATCTGTCGGTCCATTTCCTTGCCGCCCTTGCCCACGGTGCGCACGATGAGACCCTCGGAGACGAACCGGTCGGCCACCTTGACCCCTTGATCTAGCAGCCCGCCTGGATTGTGACGCAAATCCAGGATGAGGCCCTTGATGCCGCCCACAGAAACACTGCGCGTCTGGATGTCCTGCAGCCCCTCCAAGACCTTGGCATCGGTGATGGCCGAAAACAGGCGCAGCTTGATGTAGCCGTAGCCGTCGTCGAGCATGCGCCATTCCACCGCCTTGACCTCGAACTTCTCGCGTCGGATTTTGAAGGTGATCTCTCGGCCGCCGCGACTGATGGTGAGTACGACTTCGCTGCCCGCCGGTCCCTGGATGCGCGCCACCGCATCGTTCCAGTCGAGCGGGCCGGCATCCACGCCGTCGATGCGCTCGATGACGTCACCGGACTCGATGCCGGCGCGGAAGGCGGGCGAGCCGTCGATGGGTGACACGACCACGAAGCCACGCTTGCGCTTTTCCAGGTCGATGCCGATGCCGGTGATCTCCGCGTCGCCCTCGGTTTCTTTCTTCAGGCGGTCGTATTCCTCGGGATCCATGAAGCGCGAGTGAGGATCCAGGGCTTCGGTCAGGCCGCGCGCGGCCCCGTACATCAGTTCGGTTTCGGGGATGTCCTCGACGTAGTTGTTCTCGATGTAGGAGAGCACCTTGGTGAAGACGCCCAGCTTGTGATACGGGTCGAAGCGCCCCGCGCTACTGGGTCGACTGGCCACCATTCCGCCGGCAAAGGCACACAGCCCGGTCAACGCGAACAGCAGGATTCGGGATCGGGGAGGCAGATAGTGCCGCATAGGCGGGGATTATGGCACGACTGGAAGGAAGTCGGTGCAACCACCCCACTCCGCTACTCCGTTCTATTGGTAACGCAGCACCACGGTCTCGGCCGAGGGGCGCGAGCGAAGCCCGGTGATGGCCATGCGGGTTTCGGTCTCGTGGCGCACATTGGATCGGCCAGCCAGAAAACCATCGACGGTGGCCAGCTCTTTGATGGTCAGCACATCGGTGCGGTAGTGCATGGGAACCGTCGCCAGACGCGGCCGAATCTGATCAGCCACTTCGGTGGCCTTGTGCGCGTCCACTGTCCACATGCCGCCCACGGGCACCAGCACCACATCGACCGAGCCGATGGCCGAGATCTGTTCGTCGGTAAGGAGGTGGCCCAGATCGCCCAGGTGCGCGATGCGCACGCCGCCAACTTCGAACACGAACACCGTATTCAGGCCGATCTCGGCGCCCCTCTTGTCGTCGTGATACACGCCGACCGAGCGGATTGAGATGTCTTTGACCTTCTCGTCGATCTTCATCCAGCCCTTCTTGTCGGCCGTGAGGCCGCGCAGAATTTTGGGCTTGCCGCGCACCAGGGCCACGTTGTTGTGGTCCGGGTGCTCGTGGCTGACCGTGACCGCGTCGGCGTGCAAGTCAGCCGGCGGCAGGTAGCCGATGTTGCTGGGAATCGGATCCATCACCACGCGAGTTCCGCTCGCGCTTTCCAGCAGAAAGCACGATTGTCCGTACCAAGTCAGGTAGGCCACCGGGCGTGGTGCTGCGTGAGCCGCGAAGTACGACCCCGCAATCAGCAAAGCCACGCCGGCCAGCAAGACCAGCACAAGACGTCGCGGGGATTTCTTCATGAGTCCACGTTAGCTATGGGCGCGGGAGACTGCAAGGCAATGCCCTCAATCCATGCTGCGGCCGCGGATGGGGCGGTACACGCACAGGTTGTGGTACATCCAGCTCAGCGGCAGGATCTCGCGGCGGGCGAGGAAGGCGCTTTCCAGCGCGCCGGTTTCGCGCCGGGAATAGCTCCACCCGATCGCGGCGAGGCGGGCAATCCAGTATCGGCGCGGCTGCTCGTTCACGTGGTGATGACCGCCCTGGCCTGGCGGTGCGCAGGAAAGCACGAGCAGCCGAGCGCCGCGCGTGATGGTCTCGGTCGCGCGTGCGGCATCGGCTTCGGGCAGGTGCTCGAGCACGTCGAGACAGAGCGAGAGATCATAGGCGGGCGGCACGAGCCCCGCGCGAATCGGATCGCGCAGATCGGCGCGCCGGATCTCGGCATGGGGCGCGCGCAGGTCCGCGGGCCAGTCGACCCCGTCTATGCCGATGGCAGCGACGCCAAGGCGCCGGAGGGCCGCGACGTGAAGACCCGCGCCACATCCCCAGTCGACCGCGCTTGTGGGTTGGAAGCGTCGGACGATCTCTTCCGCGATGGTTGCGCAGCAACGGGCGTACACCGGGTTGGTGCTGCCGTATTCGGCGAAAAAGCGGCGGTCGTAGATTCCCGCAAGGTCGTTGCGCACGACGGGATCAGCCTGAGGCAAGATGACCGCATCCTACGCCGGATCGACGGGAACGGCGGTGCCTGGCCACTTCATGCCGTGCTTCGCTGTCAGGGTTTCCTATACTCCGCTGCCAATGCCCAGCCCGCACAAAGCAGAATCAGGCTCGCCGCGGGCGGTGTTGGTGGCCGTGCAACTGCACGGAGTCGACGACGCTTCGTTCGGCTCGTCGGTCGCCGAACTGAATCGGCTGGCGCGCACGCTGGGATTGTCCGTGGTTGCCACCATCACGCAGCGGCGACATTCGTTTCACACCGGCACCGTGGTCGGCAAAGGCAAGCTCAAGGAACTCGCCGCGCTGACCGGCGGTGGTGACGCATCTCTGGGCCACGACGACGAGGAGCGCGAGACGGCCGAAGCACCGGCCTTGCGCGAGACCGATGACGAGCAGGCCGGCGTGCCCGGGACGGCCGGGGACCTTGCCACCCCGGCAGCGCCGGTCAAGGTCGTGCTGGTCGATCACGACATCAGTCCTTCGCAGGCGCGCAATCTGGAAAAGGCGACGGGCGCCGAGGTCATGGATCGGACGGCCGTGATCCTGGAGATCTTTCGTCGCCACGCCCGTTCGCGCGTGGCCAAGGCCCAGGTCGAGATCGTGCGCCTGCAATATATGGCGCCGCGCCTGCGCGAAATCGGCGCGGGCAAGGATCGGCAGCGCGGCGGAATCGGCGGCAAGGGCGCCGGCGAATCCAGCATAGAGCTGGACCGGCGGAAGATTCGCGATCGCATCGCCGAATTGACCAGCGAGTTGACGTCGCTGGCAGCCGAGCAAGACACGCAGCGGGCGCGGCGCCGCGACATGAGTCGAGTCGCCCTGGTGGGCTACACTAACGCGGGCAAGTCGACGCTGATGCGCGGGCTGACCGGCAGCGAGGTGTACGTCGCCGACAAATTGTTTGCCACGCTCGACACCACGGTGCGCGCGCTTTCGCCCGAGTCGCATCCACGCATCTTGGTGTCCGATACGGTCGGTTTCATCGACAAGCTGCCGCACGGGTTGGTCACCTCGTTCAAGAGCACGCTCGACGAGGCCCTGGAGGCCGGCCTGCTGGCGCACGTCGTGGACGCCTCGGATCCAGGGTTTGCGCGCCAGCTCGATGTCACCACCGAGGTCTTGGCGGACATCGGCGCCGTCGAGATTCCGCGCCTCATTATCTTCAACAAGATCGACCGCGTGGGCGACGCGGCGGCCGAAGAAGCGGCTGCGCGCGCGCTTACCGAGCGTTGGCCCGAGTCGTTCGTCATGTCGGCGCACCGGCCCGAGGATGTGGCCCGGTTGCGCATGCGCCTGTGCGCCTTCTTTTCTCGCGATCTGGTGCAGGGCGAGATTCGCGTGCCCTACGATCGCCAGCAGCTTCGCAGCGAGATATTCGCCTCGTGCGAGGTGTTGGGCGAACGCTATCAGGAGGACGTCATCATCTTCGACGTGCGCGCCCACCCCGCGGTGCTCGAACGCCTGCGCGCCGCCTGATCGCGATGGGCGTGCCAGCTTTGGGCGATGGCCCAAGGGAAGCTGTCCCTGTCCATGAACGTTCCTGCGGCGCCCGAGAGCCTTGGGGATGCAACCGTTGGAAAGACCGAGCTTTTCCCTGTGAACAGAATTTCAGCTGATCCCGGAAATCCGCCGACCCAGGGTTGCGAGAAGATTCGGCTTTCTGCGCTGGGCCTTTTGCTTTCGGCTTTGTAGCCTGGTACCTTGATCATTTGATAGGAGGTGCACATGTCTGAGGAGCTCAAGAAGCTTCTTGAAGCCGCGCGGCGCGTGTCGATGTCCCATTCGGACTCCGAAGGCCAGCGGCGCAGTTTCGCGTATGGAAACACGCATTTCGAAAACGAACGAATCACCCGCGAAACTGTAGACAAGGCGGCGGAGAAACTGTCGAAGAGGAGTGGTGAGAAAGACTGACATCCGCCGGGATTCCGAGCCGCGATCACATCAGCTGTTCGGCGACGAAGACCAGAAGGCAGAACTGGAGGCTCGAAACGGGCTTCTCCAATTTGACGAGGTGATCCGGCTGGTTGGGGAAGTTGAACGAGGCGCGAATTTTCGCCTGCGCCCATCGAGTCTCCAAACCCTACATCGGATTGCGATTCAGGACATCTACTCCTGCGCCGGAAACTACCGGACAAGTTCGATTCATATCAAAGGCACCGACCATCAGCCTCCGCCCTGGCAGGACGTGCCGAGGCTGGTCGAAGAGATGTGCGACTACGTGAATGACCACTGGCTTTCGTCGACGCCCGTGCACCTTTCGGCGTATTTGATGTGGCGGATCAACTGGATCCACCCGTTCGCGGGAGGCAATGGCCGCACATCAAGGGCTGTATCCTATCTTGCCCTCTGTTCCCGCTTGGGTTGCCATCTGCCGGGCAAACTGACGATCCCAGAGCAGATCGTCGTGAATCGCGAACCCTACTACAAGGCTCTCGATGCGGCAGATCTCGCGTGGAGCAAAGCCGCCATCGATGTTTCCGAAATGGAGAACCTGCTTTCAGCCCTTCTGGCTCGCCAACTGACCCAAGTGCACGCTGCTGCAGTGTCCGTTGCTGGGCAGTGAAGGGTTCTCCTGTCCGACGCTGAGTTTGCGAGCGGTCGGCTACGGCGGTCAAGGCTCTCTCGCGGCGGACTCCCTCCGCGGAGTACGGCTTCGGTCGATCCAATTCGGCGAAGTTGCTGCGAGCGCCTCGTTGGCGCAGTTGAACGTTGCTCTTCTTGCTCGGCATCGGCGCTGTCTGACAAGCAACAGCAGCTCGGCGAGCCGCGGGTTAAACCCGAGGTATGCTTGTCCTGATGTCCGAGGGTGACGAGAACCCCAGCCAGCCCAGCCAGCTCCGCGATGCGGAGATTGCGCCTGCGCGCAAGCCCCTGGCCGAAGTCCTTGGTCGCCTGCCCAGCGATCCAGGCGTCTATATAATGAGGGATCGTCGCGGCAAGACGCTGTACATCGGCAAAGCCGCCAACCTGCGCAACCGCGTGCGCCAGTATTTCCAGCCAGCCTCGGGCGACACGCGGGATTTCGTGCCACTTCTGGAAAGCGTGGTGGCGGACATCGAAGCCGTGGTGACCAGCAACGAAAAGGAAGCGTTGTTGCTGGAGAACACGCTCATCAAGCGCCATCAGCCCCGCTTCAACGTCAAGCTGACCGACGACAAGAACTTTCTGTCGCTGCGCCTGGACCCGCGGGTCGAGTGGCCGCGCTTAGAGGTCGTGCGGCGCATGGCCGACGACGGCGCGTGGTACTTCGGCCCTTACCATTCGGCCGGCGCGTGCCGGGAAGCCCTGCGCGTGGTCAACCGCCACTTTCGGCTGCGCACCTGCACCGATCACGTTTTGCACCACCGCGGTCGCCCATGCCTGCAGTGTCAGATCAGCCGCTGCCTCGGCCCTTGTTGCGTGGCGGTCTCGCACGACGACTACGCCGAGCAGGTGCGCGACGTGCGCCTGTTCCTGCAGGGCAAGAACGACGAGCTTCTGGCCGGGCTGCGCGCGCGCATGCAGGAAGCCGCACGGCAAACGCAGTTCGAACGCGCCAGCATCCTGCGCGACCAGATCCAGGCGCTCGATAGTGTCTTGCAGTCACAGCGGGTGGTGTCGGCCGATCTACTCGACCAGGACGTCATTGGCTTTCATCGGGAAGGCATGGCGCTCGAGGTGGTGGTGATGTCCGTGCGGCAAGGCAAGATGATCGGGAGCCGCGCCTTTTCCTTCGCGCGCCAGGAGTTCCCGGACGCCGAGATTCTGTCGAGCTTTCTCGGACTGCACTACGACCTCGCGCCGATGCCGCCCGACGAGGTGCTCCTGCCTTTCGCCATCGCCGACGCCGATGTCAAGGCCGAGTGGCTGAGCGACCGGCGCGGCAAGAAGGTCGAGGTCCTGGTGCCGGCGCGCGGGCCGCGGCACGATCTGGTCGAGCTGGCGCGCAAGAACGCGGCTGCCAGCTTCGCCAGCCGGCGCAACGCACGCGACGACGCCCAGGCCACCTTGGGTCGGCTGCAGCGGCGCTTGGGTCTAGCCAAGCTTCCGCGGGTGATCGAGTGCTACGACATTTCGCACATTCAGGGCGCTGATACAGTCGCGTCGCTGGTGGTGTTTGTGGATGGCCAGCCGGCGAAATCGCGCTACCGCACCTACAAGATTCGGCAGGCGGAGAGCCCGGACGACTTTGCCTGCATGTACGAGGTGCTGTTGCGCCGGTTCCGTCGCGCGCGCGAAAGCATGCAGCAGGAAGAAGCATTGGATTCTTGGCGTCTGCCGGATCTGCTCGTCGTCGACGGTGGCAAGGGACAGCTGGGCGTGGCGCTGGCAGCGGCGCGCGACATTGGCATCGACGTGCGCCCTGGCACCGGCCTGCCCATCATCGCGCTGGCCAAGGAACGCGACGCACCGGTTCCGCCGCGCTTGGTTGCGACCGACGAAAAACCAGCCGCCGCCGCGCCGGCCGGACAACAACCTGACCGCGTGTTCTTGCCGCAGGCCAAGGACGCGATTCCCATTCGCGCCAACAGCGCGGAGATGTTCGTCCTGCAGCGCCTGCGCGACGAGGCCCATCGCTTCGCCGTCACCTTTCACCGCAGTCAGCGCAAGAAGCGCACCATCCATTCGGAGCTGTCCCGGGTTCCCGGCATCGGTCCTGCCCGCCAGCGCGAATTGCTGCGCCACTTTGGCAGTTTGAAGAAAGTCCGCGAAGCCTCGCTAGAGGATTTGCTGGCCGCGCCGGGCATCACGCGCAAGACGGCCAGCGCGCTCCGCGACTACTTCGCCGCTCATGGGTAGACATCCTGCGGTCGCCCGCTATGGCTGCAAGGTCGTGCTACACCACAGGCGATCGTCGCAGTATGGGTAGAGAGGCGAACCGCAAGGTGAATTTCCCGGATCCGGACCTTGATAAAGGACGGCCTGGGCGTCACGCGGGCCGGCGTCACCGCTGACACTGATCCCGTCGGCGGAGTTGAGTTCCATGTCGAACTTGATCTGCGATCCAGCGGTCGGCGGCGTGCCTGGCCAGGGCAGCTTGAGCTCGACCTTGTAGCCGCCGTCTTCCGCTGCGGCACTGTACAGGTTGGTGTCCAAGGTCATCTGGTTGCCGCTGGAGCCCGTGGCCTGGGATTTCGCCGCCAGGGGCGGGCTGACGATCACGTGCATGGCCACGCCGGAATCCTGGGCGGTTCCGCCCGAAAGGCCCGAGGTGGTGGATGTGAAGAGCAGCTCGATGCCGTCGGCATTGTAGATGGTGCCTACATCCGTGGCCGGCACGAACTTCGGATCGATCACGTGGATGAAGGCATGGATGCCGAACGAGTCCCAGGCCACGCGAGCGATGGCGCGCTCGGGGTAGTTGCTGGTGCCGGAGTTGTACACCACCACGCGCCCGCCATTGCTGGCGGCATTGTTGAAGTTGAGTTCGAACGACGGCACGTTGCAGAAGTCGTCGTCGTTCCCGTCCAGATTCTGGGTACCGGTGAACGCGGGCAGGCCCGTGCAGGGCGTGATGGTCGCAGTGGTGCAGCCGGTCTGCGGGACGTCCGCGCCCCCTCCAGCATCAGCCAGGGGCGCATTGGGGCAGTCACCGCTCGTGGGTTTGGGCACGCACAGACCGTTCGAACAGCAGCCATCCACGCAGGGGCTGTCAGCGCCGCAATTCTGGGAAGAGCTGGTGCTGGTTCCGGTGTCGCCGCCGGTCGCGGTGTTCCCGGCAGCGGTGGTGTCGCCGCCGGTCGCGGTGTCGCCGCCGGTCGCGGTGTCGCCGCCGGTCGCGGTGTCGCCGCCGGTTGCGGTGTCGCCGCCGGTCGCGGTGTCCCCGCCATTCGCGGTGATCCCGCCGCTCATCGTCCCGCCCGTGTTTGGGGAGTAGGGTGTTCGGGCTGGACGACAACTCGCAACGACCAGTGCCAGAAAGAGCGAAACCCAGAGATCGGCGCGGTGGTAGTTCTTGCCAGGCATGGGGTTCCTCCGTGGTGGCTCAAGCTTCGGCCACTGTGGGCAGTCTACACCGTCATGCGATCGAAGAACCAGCGGTGCCTCCGGTCGGTATTTCGGCCACATTTTGGCGGCCGATCCATCCCGGCCGGCCGCGTTGCTCCTCGGTTACATACGTCAAGTATGCGCCCTCGTCGCGCCTTGACGTCCGGGCGCCTCGTCCACCGAAACATGACCGCTCTTCTGACCGGAGGCGCTAACCGAACTGCTCGAGATAGGTTGTCGTAGAGGCTGGCGTCAGGGTGATCTGCGAGGAGACTGACTCGAGCGCGGCAGGAACTTGCTGGATGCGTGGCGCCACGATCTCCAGCCGTCGAAAAGCCGACGAAACCAGCCAATCCTGGACAATGTCGTTTACCTCGGCGTCGCCCATGCTGCAGCCGATGGCCACCAGCCGGTCCACCTGGCCCAGGTTGGACCGAAAGTACTCCAAGAACCGTCGCTGCATGAGCTGCGGATAGGGATCCGTCAGCCGCGTGGCACTGGCCAGCAGCGTGCGGCGCAGAACCTGTCGCTCGCCGTTCTGGTCGATAAATGGAATCTGGTTGGTCATCGACAGCGGATCAGGCGACAGTCCTGCATCCAGCAGTCCTTCGTTGGCGATCTGCAGGGCATCGATGATTGCGTCGAAGTTCTGCGCTTCGGGCTTCAACTTGAGCAGGTTCTGGCTGTCTCCCAGGGCGAAGACATCAAGGGCACCGTGAAGCTTGAGCAGGTTGATGCCCGGCTTACCTGGCGGAAAGAAAGGCAAAGCGGCGTCGGCCAGCTCTTCTTCGCAGAGCACATCCGCCCGCAGGTTGGCGACGATAGTGCCCGGGCCTCTGCGACAGGGCAGGCTGATGGTGCGTGGGGGAAATCCGCAACTGACGGGAATGCCGAAGTGGGCGGCCAGGCATTCGACCAGGACGTCGTGATTCACGGAAAAAACCCAAAGCGGCGCGTTGTCCCTGGCCAGGGGCACCAGGCCTGCGAAGTAGGGAAGGCCATCCTGAAAGACACTCCGGTGCGATACCTGACGGCGGTACAGCGCCAGCGACACGACCTGGGCCAGCCAGGCGTAAAGGCTGTGATAACTCGGGCCGCGCGCATCGCTCGCGCCATCGAT
>Ga0265316_10005765_pt1 | contig 11960 bp, 7 predicted proteins | sample 4522metaG_FD_202092 | JGI IMG/M metagenome (GOLD analysis project Ga0265316, IMG submission 202092) | Rhizosphere microbial communities from Carex aquatilis grown in University of Washington, Seatle, WA, United States - 4-5-22 metaG | ecosystem: Host-associated > Plants > Roots > Rhizosphere >... | reverse complement strand
TCCATACCGCCGCCGACCAGGAAATCCCAGTTGGCGGTGTAACCATTCAAAGTGAATACCACAGTATACCGGTCAGGCGCGGTTACGTCATTAATAAAGGAAACATAAGAGGCCGGCCCGTTGGTAGCCATTGTGCGCTTGATGCTGTATACGACATCAGCAGAAGTCAACTCACGTGCTGCCATACCGATTGTTGCGTTGCCGGTAAACATAATACCCTGACGCAGCGCAAATGTCATAGTATACGGGGTTGTTGCATTATTAGTGGCATTAATTGTCCAGCTTTGCGCCAGTTCGCCGGTCAAATATTGCTCCGGTACATTTTCATAAGTTTGGAAGCTGAAAGCATTGGTGCCTCTCGGACCATAGGTGTTGATATCGCCTTTGCAAAGCCATTCAGTAAAGGGATTATCCCAGACCGATGCCGACCAGATCGTTTGGGTCATGTCGTCGAAGCCAGAAGGGGCCTGATTGCCCCATTCGGTATTGACAGTTAAGGAACCGCCGTATTGCGGCGCGTTAGCGGCGGTAGTGGTCACAGGCGTGGTGGTGGTTGTTATTACGGTAGAAGTCGATGATGTTTTCTTGGTGCAGGATGCTAAAACCAGGGAAGGCGCCATAACGGCTATGATGAGCAGGCTGAATCCAATTCTTTCCCAGAATTTTTTTGTTCTCACTTCTTTCTCCTTATTTAATTTTCCGGTGATTTCTGCTCTCTTGGCTTAAATGGTTTGCTGCCCAAAAAGTAACACATTATGCTTCAATTGTCAACAACGTTCTTGACAGTAATCGAACAAGGTGGTAAACTCTGCTCAATCGCAAATACGTATTTGACCGTATTTGAGTAAACTGTCATAAATTTGCGTATCGTAAAACAGTTTGAAAGAAAATAAAGTTGAACAAATATCAAGAAAAATTTATTTTACCGGGCGGCCCCAAGCTAAATAAATATTTTTTAGTTTACGAATTTGTAATTATGTTTTTACTAAATTAGTGATTCAGACCCGCAAAAGTTTTAAAGTTTGTTAATGAAGGCAAAATAACATATGCGTTCCTATATTATCAGAAGGTTATTATTAATTATTCCCACAATTTTCATCGTTAGTATTATTGTTTTCATTATGATCCGCCTGATTCCCGGGAACATCGTAGACATCATGGTATCCAATTTTCAGGACATCACAAAAATGGATAAGCTGGCCATCGAGCAGGCTTTGGGGTTTAATGTTCCGCTTTACAAACAATATTTACACTGGATGGGACAAATATTACTGCATGGCAATTTCGGGAAGTCTCTCTGGTCCAATCTGCCGGTGATGAACGATGTCCGAGCGGCATGGCCGGTCACCCTGGAGCTTGGAACAATGGGAATTATTCTGGCCCAGGTAATCGCGTTGCCCATAGGCATTTATTCAGCGATGAGGCAGGATACCATCGGTGATTATCTGGCCCGCAGCTTTGCTGTAATTTGCATTGCTGTACCGGGCTTCTGGATTGGGACAATGGTAATAGTTTTCCCGGCAATATGGTGGCATTACACACCATCCATCAGGCTCATCACATTCGGCTCTGACCCCTTGGGTAATTTGAAAATGTTTATAATTCCGTCATTGGTGCTGGGAATGGAAATGTCAGGCATGACAATGAGAATGATGCGCACGATGATGTTGGAAGTCCTGAGACAGGATTATATACGGACTGCATGGTCAAAAGGATTAACGGAAAGAGTCGTTGTTTTAAGGCATGCCCTGAAAAATGCGCTCATCCCGGTAATTACTATCATAGGTTGGCAAGTACCGCTTTTAGTCGGCGGTACGGTTATTATAGAAAACATCTTCCAGCTGCCAGGGATGGGTCAGCTGATTGTTAATGCAACTCAGCACAGAGACTATCCTGAGGTTAGTGCAATACTGATGATTTTTGGTTTGGTTATATTGGTACTAAACCTTTTAATTGATATGTTATATGGGTTCCTGGATCCCAGAATTCACTATACCTAAAGAATAAATCGGGAAATAAATGAAAGAATGGCAGACATAAAGTCAAACAAAACGGCTGAAAAAAAACGTCGAAGTTTTATTGCAGACTTAGTTTTCAGGATGACTACTGAAAAACCGCTGGGTACGGCCGGTTTGATAATTACCATTATTTTCCTGGCAACCGCTATTTTTGCGAATTACCTGGCTCCATACGCTCCAAATCAATTACACGGTTTGAGTGCCCTGAAGGGACCTTCTTTACAATTCTGGCTGGGGACAGACAATTTGGGAAGGGACCTGCTCAGCCGGATTATATTTGGGGCCCGAGTTTCTGTAATTGTCGGCTTGGGAGCCTCAGTTGTGGCCTCGGCTGTTGAGATAACTATCGGTGTTTTAGCCGGTTATATCGGCGGAACATTTGATTTGGTTGTACAGAGGTTTGTCGATGCCGTGATGTGTTTTCCCGGTTTAATATTGATGATGGTCATAATCTCACTTGTTGGCGCCGGTGTAATGCAAACAATCCTTGTGCTGGGGATAACGTGGGGAATTACCGGTTCTAGGCTAATAAGAAGTGCCACCATGAGTATAAAAGAAAACATGTATGTGCAAGCCGCAGTTTCCGTTGGTTCTTCCACTCCCAATATTATTTTCGATCATATTATTCCAAATATCATGGCGCCGATAATTGTGCAATTTACCACAAGGATACCGGCGATCATTCTAACTGAAGCAAGTTTGAGTTTCCTTGGTTTTGGTATCCCACCCCCGGCTGTAAGTTGGGGAGCCATGCTCAGCGGCAGCGCCAGGACTTACATGTATAAAGACCCGTGGATGGCCTTCTGGCCCGGCTTGGCTTTAAGTCTGGTGGTCTATGGTGTAAGCATGTTTGGCGATGCCTTGAGAGACCTGCTCGATCCGAGACTGCGCGGCGGCATTGGGCGTTACGGTACGAAGGTTAAAAGAAAGCCGAAAGAAATTGCGATACAGCATTAGATTACATGACCTGACGGATTAATCCCTGTTTACGGAACAATCAAACACAGGTCAGATTGAAAAGTTTATCTTGAATAAAGTTGAAAATCGTTGTTTCAGGCGGAGGTTGACCCTCCCCGTCTCCAACGTCATAATTTGAGCCTGAATGTCCCGGGGTGTCTACTGTCTCCTCCGCATGGGAGAGGCAGGAGTTTATAATTTCCAAAATATTCATCGTTGACAGGCAAACAAGCGCCGAAATGTTTACCTCGTGACATTCCGGTGTATTGCTTCACGAAAATTTGGACGATTGTTAACGTATAGTGATTAAGGCTATATTTAAGTCTTTTATATCGGGAGGTAATAAACAGAAGGATCAGTACCCAGTTCCTTTAATAATTGTGTACCGTGCCGGGACTTAATTAATTGTGAAACTTTACTGTCCGGGTCATCAAGGTCTCCAAAATACCTGGCTTTGCCAATGCAAGTCTTGACGCAAGCCGGTTCTTTCCCCTGCGCAATAAGGTCAACACAAAAGGTGCATTTTTCTACTACCCCTGTTTTGTGACGTGAAAAACCAATCTTCTCCATTTCCGTAAGCTCTTTCCCAAAGTAACCGGCGGCTTCCCCATTAAAATAACGGGCGCCGTAGGGACAGGCCTCAATACAATATTTACATCCGATACATTTATCATAATCAACGATAACAATGCCGTCTTTACGACGGTGACTGGCTCCGGTAGGACAAACATTGACGCATGGGGCTTCTTTACAGTGCATACAAGGCATAGGTAAAAATACCCTGGTGACCATGGGATATTCACCGAATTCCTGGTCTTTTACAATATTCCAGAAAATGCCGGGGCGGGTTTGATTCTCTGATTTGCAGGCGATCGTGCAAGCCATACAACCCACACATCTCTTCAGGTCAATTACCATTCCGTATCTCATATCCGGCTCCTTAACTCAGTTTTTATTATGCCTTGCTTATCTTTGCTTTGACTACCAGTGACTGCTGGCTGCCGAGTAATTTATCCGTCCAACCAATGCTAATGGGTACCAGCGACGAAATTGAGGCTCTCCCTGTGTCTTTAGCGACCGGCATTCCCCATTGACCGAACTGCCCCGATATTAATAGGCAATCCGGTCGGATAGCTTGCGACAGCCGCACTTTTTGCTTGATTTTGGCGATCGGTGACTGGATCCAGATCTCGTCGCCTTCTTTGATGCCTTTTTTCTTCGCGGTGTTTATGTTCATCAGTACGTCACCCACACCCCTGATATGGGAGGAAATTTCGTTGACCCATGGTAGTCCGACATTCGAGCCCCACGACGTTGAAGCGACGCGGCAATTTACCACATAGAAATCATAGTCGGGTGATGCTTCTTCAATCACCGATGAGAAGTAGGTGGGCAGGGCTGTGTATTCATCGACCGGCCACCAGTCAATACCTTTTTCTGCCAGGTTTTTGGCGAGGTCTTTCCCGGTTTTTTCCACGATCTCCATATACGGCACTGAATATCTCGTTTTTTGTTTCTGGTGAATAAAATGGATGTCATATTGTTCTTCGACGGTACCCGCTCTAACCAGGGCGCCGTTTTTCTTGAACCATTGCAGGTCGTATTTTCCGTTGGTGTGGAATTTGCACCTTCGGTCAACTGTTTCTTCCCAGGAATATTTTTTGCCTTTCTCCAGTTTGTACGGACTATCTGCCTCAAAGCCGATGACTCTGTTCATTTGCATGTTATACTCGTCCAGAAAACCGGCCCTATCCGCCAGCTCACAAAAAATGTCATTCACATCCATCGTATTTTTCATGGGCTCTACCACCGGTTGCTGTAACGGCAGCTGCCAATATTTCCTGTGAGCGGCCTTTTTGTTGGTAACCCACAGCTGGTATCTTTCCCACTCAATCTTTTCCGGCAGGAGGATATCGGCAAAATCGGTCACTTCGTCAAAGGTGTAAGAAATACTGACGGTGAACTGGATTCTTTTTAAAACGTCAATTGCATATTTCGGTTCGCCCAGCGAAATCAGGGGATTGGAACGATGCCTGATCCACATTTCCGGCAGTGGCGGCACCGGCAAATTTTTAGGCGGGTTCACAAGGTTATGCCAGTCAAGCTGGTCCGCACTGTACAGACTGTCCGCCGGGTCTTTATAGGGTAGCGGAGGATTCGGAAAATGGTCAACACAAGGTACCAGGACTTCCCAGCCGCTGTAACTGACCGGAGGCCACTGGAAGGGATGATGGCGGGTATCCTGCATCCCGTCAAAGATTTGCACCCCTCGTCCCGGGCCGGGTCTTCCCCATTGAATGCCGTCTGTGTGACGGTGACCAACCTCGGTCAAACCACCGCGGTGCCCGCCCGGCACTTCCAGACTGCCCGTCAGTACCGCAAGGATGTGGTCGGCCAAAACGGTTTGATAGGAATGGATCTGCCCGGTGACACCTCTGCCGACCCATGTTGCGGCCGGCCGGTAGGGCAAAATTTTTCCTGCAATGGTGATCGTGCTGCCGATCATTGAAGCATCCACAAAATCTTTAGTGATCCGGCGGATTTTGTCTGCAGTGACCTCAGTGATTGCGGCAGCCCATTCCGGTGTATATTGCAGGACATGGTCTTTGAGCAGCTGGAATGATGGTTTAGCCGTGACCCCTTCAACTTCATAAGCGCCCTCTAAGGCCAGATCTTTGATGCCGTGGTCATCATAAACTTTGGCTTTGCCTTCCACCGTGTCCCAGACCATAATCTTGTCGGTAGCTTTGTCCCTCATCCAGTCCCCGTCCGGCCTCACCAGAAACGGTGAATTGGTCATATCCTTGAGGTAAGGAATATCAAATGTCTTAAGCTCGTGAATTATAATGTAAATCATTGCCAGGAAGAAGGCACAATCCGTCGCCGGTTTGATCGGGATCCATTCATCCGCTTTAGCGGCGGTGGGAGAGAGCACAGGGTCGATGGCAATTGTCTTCATGCCCCGTTCCCGGGCGTCCATGAATAATGGGTTTTCAGGGGCACCGCCGGCGGCAGCCGGGTTTGCGCCGAAGATTAACAGATAGTTGCAATAATCCAGGTCAGGCTCACAGGAAGCTCCTCCATGAATTCTGTTACCGAATGCATGCTGCACTTGGCGGCAGTGGGTGGAGCGTCCCCCCCATAGTACCTGGGTTGGCCCGAAAGCGGGCAGGAAGGCGTACCAGCCTTCCGCATTCATACCGCCGGTGCCTCTGGCTTCTGCCAGTTTGATTGTTTCCGAACCCCGGATTTTCTTCAATTTATCGGCGATGGTATTGAGCGCCTCATCCCAGGTTATTTCTACCCATTTCGGATCGATTCCAACACCTTTTTCAGGGTTGGTCCTTTTCAGCGGGCTTTTAATCCTGTGCGGATTGTAGAGTTTCTGTAACTGTGCGTATGGTTTGGCGCATAATTTCCCGTGATTCTTTTCCAGATTGAGGTAATCAGCGATCTCCTGGTTAGGCTCAACGCCCACAGCCACACCGTTTACGCGGTGCACGCGGAGTAAACAGGGGCTTTCAACGCAGGTAGATTCGCACAGCGCCGAGATCCAGACATCTTCCTGAATTTCGGGAGTTTCCGTTATAGCGGCGGGTGTCGCTGATTTAGTTTTTTTAGTTGCCACCTTACCCTCCAGGATGTTTCGTTGATTTTTGTGTCTTAAACTTAATAAACCAATAAAAGTTTTTAAAGTTCCAGCGGGCGGCGCATTCCGGATGTAACCACGCTGAATCTTAATAGCAACGCACCGGCTAACAACAGCACCCCGGATGTTACATCTAAAATCCTGATGCCCTGAATATTTGATAAAGTGCTGCTGATAATTAATAAGGTCAGCGGTAAGAGCAGACCGGCGATAACAACCCCGCCAATGAAAAGTGGTGTTTTGAATAAACGCACGGATGCCGCCGCAGTGCTGCCGGATTGGCGCACAATTTCGATGTAGCCGAACAGTGCTACCAGCAGGAGGACAATCAGTGCGATATCAATGGCGCCCAGCAAATGCAATCCGCCGACATCCATTGCAGACTGAAAGAAGACAGATATCAATACCAGACAGGCAATTCCGGTGTCCAGACCGGATAAAAAGAACATCGGGGGTAAAGCAGAGGTATTCCACAAAGGAATGCTTTTAATTACGCCGAGCAGCAGACCGGGATAAATCGGAACTATGAGCGAAAGTAGTGCCGCAATAAAACCGATCACTTGCCCGAAGCCGGAGGTCTGGTTCCATGGCAGCCAGTTAAATATGGAAAAAGCAGGTAAGGCGTAAGCCAGACCGAATAGAATGAAACCCGTTAATATCCACGCGCCGCGCGTCATCCAGGAAGACATCAGGGTTTTCGGCGTGGTGAAAAGCCGATAGGCTTTAAAAGGTGAACCAAGATCTAACAGTAAAAGCGCTGAGGCAAAAAGGACCACCAGCGGCCCAACGAGCGCGCCGATTCTGGCTATTGGCTCATATTTACCGATAAAAAGCAGGATAAAACTAAATAAAAAAGTGCCGCCGCCCAAACCGGCCAGGAAGATATATAGTACAATCATCCAACCCCAGCTTTTTTGTCTTTCCGTCTGATTCATAGGTTAAGCTCCTTAATTAAATACACTCATGATCATCAAATGATTTGGAGTGATAATAAATATCTGATTTCGATGCTCACTATTTTTGTTTGCGCTAATTATAACACACGAGGTAACGTGCTTTTTATCCTTTTACAGCTTAATTGTTTTGTTGAGGCGAATATTAATACAGTCTCAAGTGTCAGATACAATTCTTTTGTGGTGAGAATAGACGTTCATACGCATTCCGCGGACAAACCCGATCAAGGTAATACCGAGCAAATCAGCTAACTTCACCGCAGTATCGGTTGGTGCTGATTTCGAAGCAAGTACTGGAACGTTATTTCTGGCAATTTTAATCACAATCTCCGATGAAATCCTGCCGCTGGTAAGGATGATTTGGTTGTTTGTCGAAATTCCTTCCCATATGCACTGCCCAAAGATTTTATCGATGGCATTATGGCGTCCTATATCCTCGGAAAAAACATTTAAGTTTTTTTTGTCACAAAGCGCTGCGCTATGAACTCCCCCGGTAGACCGGTATGTTTCGGAACGCTGCTGAAAATGACTCATAAGCTCTAATATTTCGGCTCCATTAACCTGCAAATCCGATTTAACTTCATTCATCCCGACTGCATCCGCAGCGCTGTAAAATGCGGCTCCCCGGCCACAACCCGGGGTGATAATACGTTTAAAAACCTGTTCTTCTTCTCCGTTTAAATCCGTGACGGTTTCAACGCGCACAATTCCTCTTTTTCCATCATCTATTATGCGTTTTATGTCGTTTCTACTATGGAGTAATCCTTCTGATAAAAGAAAACCGATTGCCAGATACTTCAGATTTGCCGGTGAACATAGCAGGGTTACGAGTTCCCGCCCATTTAGCAGGATTGTAAGCGGCAATTCTTTAACAACAATATCTTCGCCGGCTTGTTTACTATCACGGTTAACCCTGTAAATATCAACTTTCTCAATATTTTCATCGGCCGATTTAAACAACTGACCGTCAGGAGATTCAGCTAACAACTTTCCCCTCTCATTTTGCATGTTCCCTTACCCCCGAAAATTCCTGATTACACGTTACATTGGCGGTATTTATTATTCAGGTGCGCTTATTTAATAATCGATATTTATTTGTCTTTATAAATCTTAGCCTTGACCACAATCCATTGCTGGTTACCGGTCATTTTGTCGGTCCATGCAATACTGATCGGCAATAACGTGGAAATCGAAGCCCTCTTCGTTTCTTTGGCAACCGGCATCGCCCATTGACCGAATTGCCCGGATATCAACAGACAATCGGGACGTATTCCCTGACACAACTTTACCTTTTGTTTTATCTTGCCCGTTGTCGACTCAATCCAGATTTCGTCACCATCTTTAATTCCCTTTGCTTTAGCCGCCTTAGCGTTCATTAAAACGTCGCCTACCCCTCTCAATTGCGCCGAAATTTCATTTACCCAAGGCAGGCCGACATTTGCTCCCCATGAAGTCGACGCTACGCGGCAGTTAACTACATAAAAATCATGATCGGGAGGTGCATCTTCTAAAACCGGCGGGAAATATACCGGAAGAGCGGTATACTCATCTGTCGGCCACCAATCGATGCCCTTTTCAATCAAATTGCGATTAAGTTCGTCCCCCGACCGCTTGACCACTTCCATATAGGGGACCGGATATCTTAGTTTTTTAGCTTTTATATTGAAATAAATGTCATATTGTTCTTTAACACTGACCGGCTTCACGAGAATATGATTATTCTTAAACCATTCCAGGCCGTATTTCCCATTGGTATAGAATTTACACTTTCTGTCGACTACTTCTGCCCATGTATATTTCCTGTCTTGTTCTAACTTATCGGGGTCGTTTTCGCTAAAGCCGATAACCTTATTCATCTGTTTATTGAATTCACCGAGAAAACCCGCCCTATCCGCTAACTCGGTTAAAACATCATTAATGTTCATGATATCAGGCAGCGGTTCCACAATAGGTTGGTTCAAAGGCATCATAAAGCCCTTCCGGTGCCCGGCTTCCCGAATTGAAAATATCGGCACAAGGCTCTCAAGTTCAAGCTGATCCGGCAGGATTATATCGGCAAAATCGGTTACTTCGTCCATCGTGTAAGAGACGCTCACTGTGAATGGAATCTTTTTCAGTACCTCAATAGCATATTGAGCTTCGCCTAAAGCTAATATGGGATTGCAGCGGTGCCTGATCCAAACTTCGGGTATTGGCGGCACAGGTAATCCCTTGGGGGGATTTACCAGGTTTAGCCAGTCCAGATGGTCCATACTGTAAAGGCTCTCGGCTGGATTGAGAAAAGGAGGCTTAGGATATGGATGGTCATCCATAAATGGAATCAACATTTCCCATCCGCTGTAACTGATAGGCGGCCATTGAAAAGAGCGGTGATGTGTATCCTGCATTCCGTCCTCTCCGGCCTCTATCCCACTGCTCATACCGTTACCTTTGAATAGAAAACCCTCTTTTGTCCGAACGCCTTTTGCAAAAGTGGCGCCCCCCATATGGCCGCCGGGCACTTCAAGTCCGCCGATTAAAATGGCCAGGATGTGGTCTGCTAATACTGTCTGGTAAGAATGGACCTGGCCCGTGACACCCCGACCGACATGCGTAGTAGCCGGTCTCAAAGGCAAAAGCTCACCTTCTATTTCGATGACGCTTCCGATCTTTGCGGCATCTACAAACTCTTTTGTAATCCGTCGAATTTTGTCGGCTGGAATCTCAGTGATATTGGCTGCCCAATCGGGTGTGTATTGTTTAACATGGTCCTTGAGTAGTTGGAATGCCGGTTTACCCTGGATCCCTTCGATTTCAAATGAACCTTCTAAAGCTACGTCTTTAATGTCGGTATCGTCAAAAGTCTTAGGCTTTTTATCTATTGGATCCCACACCTGCGCTTTTGCCGTCTTCTTATCTCTCAGCCAGTAACCGTCCGGGCCTACAAGGTAAGGGGAATTCGTCATTTCTTTCAAAAATTTTACATCGTAAATATTAAGCTCATGAAGTATTATATAAATCATTGCTAAAATGAAGGCACAGTCCGTACCGGGTTTGATCGGCAGCCATTCGTCTGCTTTAGCCGCAGTAACCGAAAGTACAGGGTCGATGGCAATTATTTTCATGCCTCTCTCGCGGGCTTTGGCGAATATCGGATTCTCGGCAGCACCACCCGCGGCGGCGGGATTGGCGCCGAAGATTACGAGGTAATTACAATAATCGAGATCAGGAACACACGCCGACCCCCCGTGTATCCTGTCGCCGAAGGCGTGCTGTGCCTGACGGCAGTGAGTTGAACGTCCTCCCCACAACACCTGGGTAGGACCAAAGGAACGGAGAAATGCCCACCAGCCTTCATTACGAATTGATGCCGTTCCGCGAGCTTCAGCCAGCTTTATTGTATCTGAACCCCTGATTCCTTTTAATTTATCGGCAATGGTGTCAAGTGCCTCATCCCAGCTTATCTCTACCCATTTGGGGTCTACACCAACTCCTTTTTCCGGGTTTGTCCTTTTTAAAGGAGTCTTTATCCGGTGGGGATTATAAACTTTTTGCAGAAGCATATAGGGTTTTGGACATAATTTGCCTCGATTTCTGACAAGTTTTTCGTAATTTTCGATGTCCGTATTAGGTTCGATCCCAACCGCAACCCCGTTGACCCGGTGTACTTTCATTAAACAGCCCTGGTCTACACATTGAGCATGACAAACAGCGGGGATCCAGACGTCCTCTTTAATACCGCCGGTCTCTTTTCCGATAGACGATAACATGTTTTTTTTATTTGCCATGTGTTCCTCCGGTAATAATCGAACCTTGACGCTTGTTTTTGAACCTGTAATTCTTATCCCGGTTAACCGCGGATAGCAATTTATGGTTAATCATATTTGTAATTCAGGTTTCTTGGCAGGTCATCGTACTATTTCTTCCCCTACGCTAAAGCTATTGTTTGGTGCGTATTATATCACAACCTATCCACCTTCGGCACAACAACTCTTTGATTTTCCAAAATATTTATTTTTATTGTATAAGGCTGGCTAAAATTAGTGACCTATTTGTTAAAATTAGTTATCGCTTAATTTCTTCCAACCGATTGAGGATCGTTAAAAAATCAGGTTGGAATGTTTTTCAGAAATTTTAAACGAGTTAGTTGGCAAAATTGAGTGAGTCCATGAGTATTTAAAGAATCACTCTTTTATTTCGATTATGAATATGCCATAATGCAAACAATCAGGAATCGAATGAACCTATTTTGAATATGGAGCGGAAGTAAACGTATTTTAACGGGAGTGTGAAGCAGATGGACATTAGTACGACCAAAAAGTTGAACAATGGAGTTGAGATCCCAATTTTAGGATTTGGCACGCTGCGCAGTAAGGATAATGAGGAAACAGTCAATGCCGTTCG
>Ga0265316_10005760_pt1 | contig 11964 bp, 10 predicted proteins | sample 4522metaG_FD_202092 | JGI IMG/M metagenome (GOLD analysis project Ga0265316, IMG submission 202092) | Rhizosphere microbial communities from Carex aquatilis grown in University of Washington, Seatle, WA, United States - 4-5-22 metaG | ecosystem: Host-associated > Plants > Roots > Rhizosphere >... | reverse complement strand
GGCGCCCACACATCGAGTTCGGTCGGATCGGCATCTTCGAGCGTGAGCTGGAATTGCGTCCGGCTGGTACGCGTGTCGACCTGGAGATCTTGCACGGATTGCAGGTAGACCGCGATGCCGGACACCTCGCGCAGCCGGGGCGCCAGCCGGGCGATGATGGCATCCGCGTCGGCTTTGCGTACGTGCCGGGATTTGAGCGTGATCGACAGCCGGCCTACATTGAGCGTCGGGTTTGTCCCGTCAGCGCCGATGAAGGACGCCACGGCCTGCACGTCGGGATCGCTGCGAATCACATCGGCCGCCGCGCGCTGCCGGTCCATCATGGCGGGAAAGGAAATCGAGGGCGACGCTTCGGAAACGCCGACGAGAAGGCCGGTATCCTGCTGTGGGAAGAATCCCTTGGGAACGACCCAAGCCAGGAAGACGGTGAGTCCCACGGTGGCCAAGGTGGCTGCCAGCGTGAACCGCTTGTGGCGCAGCACCCAGCACAGTCCCCGGTCGTAGAAGCGCGCCATGGCGTCCCAGCCACGCTCCAGGCTGCGGGCGAACCGGCCAGGCGTTTCGTGCGCGCGCAAAAGGTGCCCACCCATCATCGCGGTCAGGGTCAGCGAGAGAAAAGCCGAAATGCCGATGGCGATAGCGAGCGTGACGGCGAATTCGCGGAACAGCCTGCCCACGATGCCGCCCATAAAAAGCAGCGGAATGAGCACCGCGACCAGCGACACGGTCAACGAAACGATGGTGAAGCCGATCTGGCTCGCGCCTTTGAGCGCGGCCTCGAACGGCGGCACGCCTTCCTCGATGTAGCGCGCGATATTTTCGACCATGACGATGGCGTCGTCGACCACGAAGCCGGTGGCGATCGTGAGAGCCATTAACGTCAGGTTGTTGAGGCTGTAACCACACAGCTGCATGACCCCGAAAGTGGCGATGAGCGAGAGCGGAACCGCCACGCCCGGAATGATGGTGGCGCGAAACGAGCGCAGGAACAGATACATCACGCCTACGACGAGCAGGATGGTGAGGATGAGGGTGAACTGCACGTCGTCGACCGAGGCGCGCACGGTTTCGGTGCGATCCGAGAGCGTGGTGATATCGATGCCCTTGGGCATGGACGCGCTCAATTGCGGCAGGAGCGCCTTCACGCGATCGGTGACCGCGATGAGGTTGGCGCCCGGCTGGCGCTGTACGTTCATGATCACGGCCCGGTGCTGGTTGGCCCAGCCCGCGAGCTGTGCGTTCTCCACATCGTCGAGCACGACGGCCACGTCGGACAAGCGCACAGGCGATCCGTTGCGATAGGCCAGCACCAGGGGTTCGTAGTTGATGGGCTTCTCGATCTGGTCGTCGACGTTAATAGTGTAGTTCTGGCGAATCCCGTCCAGCGATCCTTTGGGCTGGTTCACGTTGGCCGCAACCAAAATGGTGCGCACGTCCTCCAGGGTGAGGCCGCGGCCGGCCAGGGCCTCGGGATCCACGCGCACGCGCACAGCCGGCTTCACCCCGCCGCCGAGGGTGACGAGCCCCACGCCCGCCACCTGCGATACCTTTTGCGCGAGGATGGAGTCGACGTAGTCGGCGACCTTGTTGAGCGGCAACGTATCCGAACTGATCGCGAAAGTCAGGATGGGTGTGTCGGCGGGATTGCTCTTGCTGTAGGTCGGCGGCGTGGGCAGGTTGCGCGGCAGAAGGTTCGACGCCGCGTTGATGGCGGCCTGCACGTCCTGTTGGGCCGAGTCGATGTCGCGATCCAGGTTGAACTGCAAGGTGACGAGCGAGGAGTTGAGGCTCGACACCGAGGTCATTTGGCTGAGCGCCGGGATCTGGCCAAACTGGCGTTCGAGCGGCGTGGTGATTGAGGAGACCATGGTTTCGGCGCTGGCGCCGGGCAGGCTGGTGGTCACCACGATGGTCGGGTAGTCGACTTGCGGAAGGGCAGCCACCGGCAATTGCGTGTACCCCACGAGTCCGGCGAGCAGCACGCCGATCATGAGCAGCGTGGTCGCGATGGGGCGCCGGATGAAGGGTTCGGAGATGTTCACGGGTTCTTCGCCTCGTGTGCTGGGCCTTGGCCTTTGCCTGCGCCCTTGCCCTTGGTTCCGCCCGAATCCCTGATTTCACCGGGCTCGCGCGTCTCGACCAGCGCACCGGGCTTGAGCTGGAACTGTCCCTCGGTGACGACCGTCTCGCCCGGCTTCAACCCCGAACGAATGATGGCGAACTCGGTGTCGGTGCTCTGCACTTCGACGGGCCGCGCGGCGACGGTCTTGTCTTCGCCCACCACGTAGGCGAAAGCGCCCGCGGGGCCACGCTGCACCGCCACCGCGGGCACGACCAGTGCGCCCTTGCGCAGGCCAAGGTGCAGGCGTGCCTTCACGAATTGATTGGGCCACAGCACGCGGTCGGGATTGGCAAAGATGGCCTTGAGGCGAATGGTGGCCGTGGTGGCGTTGATCTGATTGTCGATGACTTCCAGCGTGCCGGTGGAAAGGACATTGCCGCCGTCGCGCGACAGGGCATCGACAGCAGGTTTGCCCTCGGCCATCGCCTTTTGCACGCGCGGCAGCTCGTCCTGCGGCAGCGTAAAGAGGACCGCAATGGGATCGATTTGCGTGACCACCACGATGCCCGCGGCTTCCGCCGGGTGCACCATGTTGCCCGGATCGACCAGCCGCACGCCCGTCACGCCGTCGATGGGCGAGCGGATGTGCGCATATTCCAGCATCAACTTGGCTTGTTCGACCTGCGCCTCGTCCGTCCTTACGGAACCTTCCAGTTGCCCAACCAGCACACCCTGATCGTCCGCCTGCTGCTGGGCGATGAGCTTGTCTTTGGCCACGCGGGTGTAGCGATCGAGGTTGACCTTGCCGCCGTGCAATTGCGCCTGGTCGCGCGCCAAAGCGCCTTCGGCCTGATGAAGCTGGATGGAGAAAGGCCGCGGATCGATGAGCGCGAGGAGCGTTCCACGCTTGACGAACTGGCCCTCCTGAAAGGCAACACTGTCGAGGCGACCATCCACTTGTGATCGCACGGTCACGGTCTTGAATGCGGTCACCGTGCCGAGCCCGTCGAGGGTGACCGGCATGTCGCGCGCCATCGCCTTGGTCGCAACCACGGAGACTGGGCGCTTGTCGGCGCCGCCCTGACCAGCCTTGTCCTTGCCGCTGGCACCACCACACTCGGTCAGAAGCAACGGCAGAAGCGCGAGCCGCAGACAAAGTCGCAAGGATGGAAAATATGGGAACTTCATCATCGTCCTTTCGAAATTCATTCCGCTTGTCATCGTCTTCCGAGGGCGCCCCACAACGCGGCTCGAGAACTGGCCAGCGAGAATCGCGCACCCACTTCCTGAGCTGCGGCCATCGTGCGGGTGACCTGCGCATCGGACAGTTCAATCACGCTCCCCATGCCGGCGGCGTAGCGCGCTTCGGCCAATTGCAATTGCTTCTGTGCGTTTTTGCGCGCCAAGAGGGCAGCGCCCAAGGTGGCCCGGGCTGCTCTCACCGCCAGCGCGGCCTGTTCCACGTCGATGCGAACTTGCAGCCGGAAGGTGTCCTCCTGCGCATTGATCGCGCGTAGGTTGGCCTGGGCCTCGGCAACTTGGCCGTGGGTCAGGCCGCCCTGAAAGATTGGCCAGGTCAGAAGTGCGCCCACCCACCAGTTGGGCGCAAGCTTGTCTAGGCTTACGCCCGTCTCCGCGATGCTGGCTTGGGCCTGGAGATTGGGTCCGTAGCTTCCCCGCGCGGCCGCAACCATCTTTGCCTGGGCCTCGCGCTGCTTGGCGAAGCTCGCCAACTCGGGACGGTCGTGCAGGGCGGATTCGAGCAATCGATCGATGGGCGCGTCTTCGTCTGCAACGGGCGGCATGTCGTCGGTGCCAGGCTCGTAGCGTGCGGCGGAAGACTGCCCGATCGCCTGACTGAAGGCGGCGCAAGCCAAGTCGTAGGCATTCTGTGCGCTGATAAGTTGCACCTGGGCATTGGCTAGGCTGGTCTCGGCGGTGACTTGATCGATTTCCGGGCGCATGCCTTCGAGGACCAACCTCTGGATCTGGTCCAGATGCATCTTCTGATTGGCCACGGCCTCGGCGGCAACATCGATCAGATCCCTTTGCGCGCGCGCTTGAAAATAGGCCTTGCGCACGTTGGAGATAATCTGCACTTGGACGGCGTGCTCGCTGTGCGTAGCCGCGGATTCGCTCGCTTGCGCCGAGCTCCATCGATCCGAGGTCTGGCCGAAATCATAGATGAGTTGCGAGGCCGTGCCGCCAAAGGTGAAGAAATCGGAGGTCCGTGTCCAAGATGAGGTAGGTGGCGTGGCGCCGGTTGTTGTCGCGGTGGCGGCGGGCGCGAACACGCCGGGCTTGCCCGTGGGGTTGTAGGTCAGGCGCTGGTACTGCCCAGTCCCAACGATCTGAGGCAAGTACTGAGATCGATTCTCGATGACATGCGCCGACGCCACATCTACCGCAGCACGGGCCTGGGCTTCGGACGGATGGAAGCGCAAGGCCAGGTCGATCGCAGCGTCGAGTGTGATGGTCTGCCTCGCGATCGCGGCATTCGCATCGCTGCGGAAACCGCAGACAACGAGAAGATTGAATGCGGAAAGCGCACACGTCGAAATGAGTCGTTGCCTCTTCATGGTGTCGAACCATACAACGGCGATGGAAGAAACGAGGGGTCTCGTAGCCCTCGTGGCTCTGCGCCGTCGCCGGAAGCCGCTACCACGGACGCCGGGAACGGCGGGGCGCCGGAATTTTTGCGGCCGCGAGATTGGGCAGCACCCCGGTGGCCAGAAACCCGTCGACGTGCGCGAGCAGCCGGACACTATCGGCCGCGGTCATCCAGGGATTGGCCAGATGGTCGACGATGTCCTCGCCGGTCATGCCCAGCCGGCGTCCTTCCTCAATGGCGACGGCGTAGCCTTCTATCTCGGTGGGACGATCCACGTACGCGAATCTCTCGTCCCACAAATCCAACCCCTCGTCGAGCTGGCGCAGATGCATGAGTTCGTGCAGAAGATCGAGATAGAGATCGCGATCCGTGCCGCTGCGAAAGTACCACTCCGACAGCACGATGCAGGGCCCGTCGACGTCGACGAAGGCGTAGCCTTGATCGCCGCGGATTTGCACGCGCGCCCGACCGAGCAGGCGATCGCGCGCAGCCGGAAGCGCGGCGATGCGCGCCAAGGCCGGACTTGACTTCACCGCCGGCAGAACCTTCAGATAGGGATGCTCTCCGGTCGGTAACGACCGGTCCACCTGCGGCCATGCTGGCAAATCTCTTGGCATCGGCTTGTCGGGGTTGCAGTCAATGGTACAAAGAAGGCACTCGACAAGGAACCAGTATTCGATGCTCGACTTCGTCTATGAAAACGTCACCAGCGCCCCGACCGAGAGCATCGTGGACCTCTATCGCGCCGGGGGCTGGTGGCAAGAAGAACCCGCCTGGCGCGCGGCGATTCCGCAGATGATACGCGGCAGTTTCTGCTTTCTCCTGGCCCGCGAGCCCGGGGGCCGCGTCGTGGGCATGGGGCGTGTGATTTCCGACGGCGCCAGCGACGGGTACATCCAGGACGTGGTCGTGCTTTCGGAATTCCGCGGACGCGGCATCGGCCGCGAGATCATCCGGCGCTTGACTGATCGCTGTGTGGCCGCGGGCCTGACCTGGATTGGCCTGGTGGCCGAGCCGGACACGCAGAAGTTCTATCAGGTGCTGGGATTCCAGCCCCTCACGGGCTTTCAACCCATGCTCTACCAGGTGCGTTCCTGACCGTAACGGCTTTTCTGGGATTTCCCTTCGCGCCCATCGAGATCGAGCACCGCACGCTCGTGACCGACTTTCTGGCCCGCCACCCGCAACCCCTGTCTGACTATGGCTTTGCTTCGCTGTACGTCTGGTCGCCGGTCTTCCATTACCACCACGCCGTCGCTGAACCGGATACGCTCCTGCTTCACGCCCAGGTCGCCCCCGATTTTCAACCGAGGCTGTTGCAACCCTTGGGACGGTTTTCCGAACGCCTGCAGGAAACCCTGCTCGCCCGCGCCCTCAAATTGCCCGCACCGCTGGTCATCGAATCGGTCAGTGCCGAGTTCTTGGCGCGCCATCCGACTTTTGCTGCCCATTTCCACGTGGTCGCGAAGCGCGACAGCGCGAACTACCTGTACCGCACTGAAGACCTGGCGGCGCTGGCCGGCAGCCGCTACGCCAAGAAGCGCAACCTGGTCCAGCAGGCCACGCGGCTCTACGCCTGGCGGATCGAACCGCTCGGCCCGGAGCACAGCAAGGAATGTCTCGAAGTCGGCGACGACATCGCAGCCAAACGCACGACGCTTACCCTGCAGCAGGAAAGCCAGGCGCTGGAAACCGCGATTCGCGACTTCGGTGCGCTCGGGCTTTGCGGACTGCTCCTGCGCATTGACAAGCAGCCAGCCGCCTTTTCCATCTACGACCGCCTGAACCCCACCACTGCGGTGGTCCTGTTCGAACGTGCCTTGCGTGACAAAAAGGGACTGTATCAGGTGATCAACCAGGAAACCGCCCGCGCCATCGCGGCGCAGGGGCTGACCTTCATCAACCGCGAAGAGGATCTCGGGGATCCGGGGTTGCGCCGGGCCAAGCTTTCGTACCACCCGGTCCGGCTCGAAGCCAAGCACACCTTGACCTTGCGTTGACGCTTGCCCTGTGCGCCGCCGAGATTTTGTTGGAAAATGCTGCCTTGGGGGTGCCGCCATGTCGACCCGTTCGCTCTCTCTTGCCCTTTTCTGTCTTGTCCCATCGCTGATGCAGGCCTGCAGCAGCCGAACGGGTGTTCCGGGTGCCAGCGGCGGCTCGCTTCAGACAGGCGGGGCGCCTAGCCTCACAGGCGGAGTGACAGCTTCCGGCGGCACAACCACGCCGATCGGCGGGGCAGAGGGCGCGACGGCTTCCGGCGGAACGAGCAGGGCCTCTGGCGGGATCACGTCGTCCATCGCAGGCGGAGCGGGCGGGACAAGCGGCCCCACTGGCGCGACGGGAGGGGCGAATGGCGGCGCTGGTGGCACGCTCGATGCCGGGCCCGCCTCGACGATTGCCGACGCGCGGGACGCGCCCAGCAGCTATGATGCCGTGGACGCGTTCCTCGGACCTTACAGTGCGGATGCTCTTGTGAAGCGCGACACCGCGCAGGCGTTGCCGGACGCAGAGGCCGCGGCAAAGGATGCTGTGTTGGGAAGAGATTCGGGGGCGATCCCCGATGGCGGGCTGCCGGGTGTGTGCACAGGCGATTACAGCGCGTGCGGTTGTGGATGTTGCGGCGGCCAGCCGGCCAGCCTTCGCTGCTACTACCCCAGCCTGGGTGAGTCGCTGGCACCGATCCAAGCAGCGGACGTCGCGGCCGCCACCGGTTGCCCGCAGGCCGGGTGTAGCGCCGGCATCCGCTACCTATGCTGTATCGACGCTCAGTCGGCGGCGCCGGGCAGCACCTATTCGGCGGCCTCGGGCATGGGCGACATCGACCGCATCACGGTCGTCAAGTCAGGCGGTCCTGGCCCGTGTGTGCGGCTGTCGATTGTGCAACCCGCCGCCAGCGCGCCGGGCGCCTTTCGTGTAGGCCTTCCCAGCCGCTGGCGGTTTGAAAGCGGTGCCGTCGGGACGTGCGCCGACGGTGGCGCCCTAGGCGTGCAGGCCTTCGGCGCTCTCGGGGCCATGGCCATGCACACGAGCGGCAGCACCTGTCTGCTCGATACCCACGTGACCTTGTTCGTTGCCAACGCGGCGGGCGGCGCGGATACGGTGCGCCTCGACGCCGACGGCCTTGCCATCACCGGATGGCCGGTGTCTCGCTGCCTGCCGTAGTGAATACGATCAAGGACGAGTGTCTGAAGCAGTTTGTGATATTCGGCGAGCGCCATCTGCGGTACTTGATCAAGGAATTCACGGAGCACTATCACACCGAGCGCTTCCATCAGGGGCTCGGCGGCCAACTGATCAAGTGCCAGCCTGGCTCCGCGAACGACAATGGGTCCACGGCGAGCGCTGTCGGGTGAACGTGCTGTTCATCGCGACGTCCGCCGACGCAGCATTGCCCACGCCGCGAGCACGAGCAGCCACGCACCGAAGCTCGCCATGGCTGGCCCATCTCTCGATCCCGCAGCGAATGCGCATCCACTGTGACTCGCTGGTTTTACGCCGGGGCTTCCGCTGCCAGGCGACGCGTCGGCGCTGCCTTGTGTGCCGCCTGTTCCGCCAGCGCCCGAACCGGTCGCTCCGCCGGTTCCGCTGGTTCCGCTGATTCCGCCGGTGCCCGGTCCTGCCCCACCGCCGTCCGCCACGGTCGCGAGGCCTGCGTCCGCGCCTGATGCGGGAACATCCACGGACACGTCAGTGGCTCCTCCGGCGCCATCCGTTCCACCGTCCAGCGACGGCACGGGACCGGCGCCTACGGCCGAGATCTTGGCCACGAACCCGTCGCCATAGGTGCCGCCATATCCCCCGCTGGTGCCGCCGAAGGCCGCTTGAAATACGCCCGGGGTCGTCGACAAGGCTCCGGCGCCGCCGACATTGCCGGCCAAGTAGATGTTTGCGCTCGAATCTACGGCAAGTCCGGCCGCTGACGTCGAGCCGAGCGCGTTGTTGCCGAGCAGCGTGGAGAACAGCAGCTTGCTCAGGCCCGGATCGAACTTCGCAACGAACGCGAGCGCGGGGCCATTGGGCGTGGTCTGGACGGGATTGACCTGGGCCACAAAGGGACTCGCCTGTCCGGCGATGTACACGTTGCCTGTGGAATCGAGCACGATCGGACCGGCGGCCGCAATGCCGTCACCGCTTCCGGTCGCATCGCCGAAGTAGGTCGCTGCCAGAAGGCTGGAGCCGCTCGGATTCAATTTGGCGACAAACGCCGCATTGGCGCAGTTGAGCGAGCCGCCCAGTCCGCAGGTGGTCTGGTAGGCGCCGCTGGTGACCGGAAAGCCGTTGTCGTTCGTGGCGCCGTGGACATAGGCGTCGCCGGCCGCGTCGACGGCGATTCCCGTGACGAAATCCGAGACGTTTTGCCCGCCGCCATTGGTGACACCGAGCCCGCCCACATAGGTTGCGTAGATCGGGGTGGGTGGCGTCGCGCCGCTGGCCGGTACCGGCGAGAACTTGACGAGGAAACCGCGATTCGCCAAGAGGTTGCCGTTCGCATCGAGCGGCGCGCTCGCCGACTGGTAGGCGCCGGAGGTCGTCGGCAGAAAGCCGCTGTTTGAAAACCCGCCCAGATAGAAATCGCCAGCGGCGTCGACGGCAACGGCCGTGCCGTAGGCTGGATTCACCGGGTGGTTATCGCCGCTCAAGCCGTTTTGCTTTTTGTCCCCGTAGAGCGTCGAGTACACAAGCGCCGAGCCGGCGGGATTGAATACGCTGAGGAACGCGTAGCTGTTGTCGAAGCCGCTGCGCTGATCGGCCAATAGCGCGCCGGCGGTGGTGGGAAAGCAATTCCATGTGGGAGCGCCGGCGCAGAGGGTCTCCGGCGAATTACCGGCGACATAGGCCAGCCCCGAAGCGTCCACGGCTATCGCATAGCCGGTCGTACCACCTCCCAAAAACGTCGCATAGGCGAGTGCGTTGCCCGAGGGATTGAGCTTGGCGACGAAGGCGCTGTTCCCCGAGTTGCCGTTGGCGGCGCTCGGGGAGCCTGCGCAATTGGCGAACTCCCCGCTCGATGTATTGCCGGCCGGATTGCATACGGTCTGGTATGCCCCCGCGGTCGCCGGAAAGTCCGACGAGCTCGTGTTGCCGGTGATGTAGGCGCTGCCGCTCGAATCGACCGCGATCGCGTTGGAGGTGTCGCTGAAAGAACCGCCGATATAGGTCGAGTACACCAGCGACGTGGCATCGGGGGCGACCTTGGTGACGAAGGCCCAGAACACGGTGCCGGCCGAGTTCTTGGCGGGAGGCGCAGCCAGGCCGCCCTTTTGGGGAAAATTCGCCGAACTGGTCGAGCCGGTGACATAGAGATTGCCGGCGCTGTCCAGTGCCGCTGCCTGCCCGGGGCTCACGTTGCTGCCGATATTGCCCCTGCCGACGATGTCCGCGCCGCTGCCGCCTAAGTAGCTCAGGTAGCTCAGCACCGGATCAATGATCAGGGGCTTGCTGTGGTCGTAGACCCCCAGTTTGAAGCGCACCGTCTTGCCGGCCAGGCGGTAGCTCGCCGGCACTGGCGTGCGCCGCGCACCATCCATTTGATAAGCCACCGGGTGGTCGAAGGTCAGTTGCCGGCCCTGCGACTGGATCTGCAGCGTGCCCTGGGCATCGAGATCTAGCTTCTGCGCACCTTCGAAGCGCACGCCGATGGCCGCCGGGGTGGCGCCGGGGGCGAGAACGAAGTCGTATTCCAGGTGCCCCTGGCTGCCGTAGTAGATGAGGTCCACGCCCGGGTAGACGCCAGCGTAGCGTACTTTGCCGTAGGTGGGCAGATCTGTGCGCCATTGGCTCGGGTCGTTGCCGATCAGGTAGTTGATTCGGCCCGGCAGCGCCTGTTCGGCGTGCGGCGCTCGACTGGACTGGCCGCCCTCTAGCAGGATGCGGATCTGGCCCGGATCGGCGCTGTGGCCCTTGCGGCCCGGATCCTGGCCGGCGGCGAGCGACAGCACGGCGCCTTGCTGCCCGAGTGCGATGCTGTAGGCGGCGGCGTGAGCAAGGTACTGCACGTCAGTCGAGCCGGCCTGGCCCAAGTTCTCCTCGAAATTCAGGGGCAGGGCAGCCATGGCGGCGTGGGCGTTCGCTCGCGCGCCGGGGTCCGCTGCAAACGCGGGCGAAAAGGCGATGGCGTGGATCGGTCCCAGCGACAACCCCAGCGCCGCCGTCAACAACACCTTGCGCACAACGACTCCAGATTCGCGTTTCATGCTGACCTCTCGATGTTTTGGGCTTCGGGTATCGTAGAACTACGGAAATCATCCGGGGTCGTAGTAGAACAAACCCCGTTGAACGATGACGATCAGTGCCCGTGGCCACTGACACCACGCCCAACACAGACGTAACATTGGGTGAATCGGCACCTCCTCTTGTTACATTGGAAGCCGCAATAATTCAGTGGGGAGTGGGGACCTTCGACCAGCCACCAATCATGATGTTGGTCCCTGTCCCGGCAAGCGCCTTGAGTGCCTCGAAGCCCTTCTCCATGACCGCCAGGGGCGTCAGCGCCTGATTGTGGGCTTTCTCTGAGGCCATATTCTGGCCGCTGCAACCCTGTGCGCCGCAAATACTCCGTGCAGGCGTGGAAGCGGGGTGCCCGGGAGTCAGGAGCCGCGCGAAGCGTGAGCCCCAGTGAACTGCTCGACGTTGCGCCGCTCCGTCTCAAGGCGGGTTGCCACGCCGCCCATGATGCGGCTTAGCTCTGGCACCGCTTGAACGGGCAGTGCGGCGGCAAGGGTACGCAGGCGATCGGCGAAGCCTCGGCCCACACCCGTCCAGGCGAGGTTCTCCTGCTGTCCGGGCCGTAAGCCCGAAACGTTCGAGGTGCGGTAGCCCGCACGAGCGGCGACATACCTGTACACCGCAACCGGGGACCAATCGGGTATCGGAGTCGGCGTGGGGTGCAATATTCGGGTGGAGAACAGTGTCTTCCAGGGCATTACAAACGCCGTTGACTCGGGTCATTCGGATTCCGCCAGCATCCTTCAGTCGATTGGGAACCAGGGGCTGAGCACGAACATCGGCGGCGCCGCCTTCACGCCAAGCTACGCTTACACGCTGGACGACGTTGCGACCGTGGCAGCCACCGTTCAGGCGGGCGCTGGCCCGAAGTAGGGCAAGCTGAAAGTTCGTACCCAACCCGCCCACCCAAGCTACGAACCGACGTCAGGTTCTGTCGCTTCTAGCTAGAGCTTGTCGGGAAATTCGGACGGCTGTTCGCGCGGGCAGGCCATCCCATGGCGCCGCTGGCGTGGCCAGTTTTCGCTTTCCGCCGGGAGAGGCGCCCTGGTCCCCTCGCTTCGCTCAT
>Ga0265316_10005757_pt1 | contig 11965 bp, 11 predicted proteins | sample 4522metaG_FD_202092 | JGI IMG/M metagenome (GOLD analysis project Ga0265316, IMG submission 202092) | Rhizosphere microbial communities from Carex aquatilis grown in University of Washington, Seatle, WA, United States - 4-5-22 metaG | ecosystem: Host-associated > Plants > Roots > Rhizosphere >... | reverse complement strand
AAGTGAAGGACACGCTGGCCCCGGCATCCGAGTATCCCAGGATACGGAAGTTCTTCGAAGACATTGCCGACGGACAGAACTCCGCCGTAGTGCTGCTGAAGCCGTAGGCCACCCGCAGGTGGCCTCATGACATGCAACCGATAGGTTGCCTATCATGGTTCCGGTGGACATCGATGGGGTGTTCAAGGCGCTGGCCGACCCAAGCCGCCGCAAGCTGCTCGATCGGCTCTTCGCACAGAACGGCCAGACGCTGACCGCGCTCACGAAGGACTTGCGGATGACCCGGCAAGCCGTCGCCAAACACCTGGCTATTCTGGAGGCGGCCAACCTGGTGGCCTCCGTGTGGCGCGGGCGCGAGAAGCTGCACTATCTCAATCCCGTGCCGATCCATGAGATCCACGAGCGCTGGATCGGAAAGTTCGAACCGCAGCGCCTGCGGGCCCTGCACGGCCTGAAGACGAAACTGGAAGGAGAGGACGATGGATAAGCCGGAATTCGTGTACGTAACCTACATAGTGTCGACGCCGGAGAAGGTCTGGAACGCGCTGGTGGATGGAGAGGTCACCAAAGAGTACTGGTTCCGCCGCAGGAACGCGTCCGACTGGCAACCCGGTTCAAAGTGGGAGCACCAGGACTATGACAACCCCGCGACCGTGGACATCGTGGGAAAGGTGCTGGAGAGCGAGCCGCCGCGGCGGCTGGTGATCACGTGGGCCCGTCCCGCGGACGCCGGCGCTGAGGAGAAGCACTCGCGCGTCACTTTCGAAATCGAGCCGTTTCAGGGGACGGTGCGCCTGAAGGTGACTCACGACCGGCTCGAGCCCGGCTCGGACATGCTGCGCGACATCTCGAAGGGCTGGCCCATGGTGCTCGCGAGCCTTAAGACATTCCTCGAGACGGGCCGGCCGATGCCCATGGCGGCGCGGCGTGCGACACGTCCTCCCGAGTGAGCGGCATACTGGGAGCATGATCCGAGTCGCGCTCCCGTTTGGCCTTGGCACGCCGGAAAACAAACGAGGTTCCTACCGCGACGCCTTGCGACGGGCGGGCATCGAGCCCGTCGAAGGCGTCACGGACCTGGGCGATGTGGACGGCCTGCTGCTGGCCGGCGGGACCGACGTCGATCCGGCGTTGTATGGCGCGGCGCGCGAGGCCGAGACCGACGAGCCGGATTGCGTCCGCGACCGCCTGGAAGGAGCGCTACTGGACGAGGCGCTCGAGCGCGACCTGCCGGTCCTCGGCATCTGCCGCGGGCTGCAATTCCTCAACGTGCACCTGGGGGGCACGCTGAGACAGCACATCGACGGGCACAAGCGCCCGAAGGTGCGCGAGGTTCACCGCATCGCGATTGCGCCCGGCAGCCGTCTGGAGGCGATCCTGGAAATGCACGAGTATGTCGTGAACTCGCGCCACCATCAAAGCGCAGACCGGGTAGGGAAAGGGCTGACGGTGACCGCCACGGCTCCGGACGGCGTCGTGGAATCCCTGGAGCTGCCCGGCAAGCGCTTCGTGCTTGCGGTGCAGTGGCATCCCGAAGCGCGCACCGACGGCGCCGATGCGCGGCTCTTCGAAGCTTTCCGGGAGGCGCTAGCCGGCGCGATTCAGCGGATCTGAGCGGCGTCCCCTTACCCCTCGTAGCGCTTGAAAATCAGACAGCCATTCGTCCCGCCGAACCCGAATGAGTTCGAAAGCGCATAGTCGATCTTCAGCGGCCGAGCGTGGTTGGGGACGTAGTCCAGATCGCAGGCGGGGTCGGGGACCTCGTAGTTGATGGTGGGAGGGGCGAGTTGATCCCGGATGGCGAGCACCGTGAGGCCTGCTTCCAGGCCACCTGCGCCGCCCAGCAAGTGCCCGGTCATGGACTTGGTGGAACTGACGGCCAGCTTGTAAGCGTGCTCGCCGAAGCAACGCTTGATGGCTACCGTCTCGACGCGGTCGCCGACGTCGGTCGAGGTGCCGTGGGCGTTGATGTAGTCGATCTGGTCCGGTGCGATGGCGGCATCCTTGAGCGCCAGGCGCATGACGCGGAAGGCGCCGTCGCCATCCTCGGGAGGAGCGGTGATGTGGTAGGCGTCGCCGCTCATGCCGTATCCCACCACTTCGGCGAGGATCGGCGCGCCGCGCCCCTTCGCTCCTTCAAGCTCCTCCAGAATCAAGATGCCCGAGCCTTCCCCTACCACAAAACCGTCGCGGCCCTTGTCCCACGGGCGGCTGGCTCGCTCCGGCTCGTCGTTGCGCGTGGAAAGCGCGCGCATGGCGGCGAATCCGCCAATCCCCAGGCGTGTGATGGAGGCCTCTGCGCCGCCGCAGATCATGGCGTCGGCGTCGCCACGCTGGATGAGACGGAAGGAGTCGCCGATGGCGTGCGCGCTGGTGGTGCACGCGGTGGCAGTGGCCGAGTTGGGGCCTTTCGCACCCGAGCGGATGGACACGTAGCCCGAGGCCAGGTTGACGATCGTGGCCGGAATGAAGAACGGAGAAATGCGCTTGGGGCCGCTCCGCATCAGGTTCTCGAACTCGCGCTCGATCACCTCGAACCCGCCGATTCCGCTTCCGATGTAGACGCCGACGTGCTCCGCGTTCTCCCGGTCCACCTTCAGGCCCGAAGCGGACAGGGCAAAATCCGCCGCCGCCACGGCGTAAAGCATGAACCGCCCCATCTTCTTGACGTCTTTGCGGTCGACGTATTTCTCGGGATCGAAGCCCTTCACCTCGCCGCCAATGCGCGTGGTGTAGGCCGTGGCGTCAAAGGACGTGATGGGGCCGATCCCGCTGCGCGCAGCGCGGACCCCTGCCCAGGTCTCCTCCGTGCCGACGCCCAGAGGAGACACGAGTCCGATACCTGTGACAACGACCCTACGTGGCAAAGCTCCGCTCCATGTTGTGGGAAAGAAATGACCCGGCCACTCGCTACTTCTTGGCCAGCTTTCCCTCGATGTAGTCGATCGCGTCCTTGACCGTGGCAATCTTCTCGGCCTCTTCGTCCGGGATGTCCAGATCGAAGGCCTCTTCGAACGCCATGATCAGCTCGACCAGATCGAGGGAGTCGGCGCCCAGGTCGTCGACGAAGGACGCGGTGTTGTCCACCTGCGCCTCATCCACTCCCAGTTGCTCGACGATGATTTGCTTCACCTTCTGCTCAACCGACATGAATCCTCCAAAGACTCCGTAAACTGAATGATTCTAGCGACGATTGCGGCCCGCCGCAACTGCCATACCGAGCGCCACGTTAGAATCGGGCGATGCGCGCCAGCCTAGATCTCCCCTTCGCCCTGTCATACCGGTCCAGTGAGGCGGAGTCCCTCCGCCCGGCGGCTCCCAATCAGTAGGCGCGGGAAAACGTCCCACAGAAACCGCCCAAACCACAATACCGCACTCGGGGGGGCATTTCCGAGTGTGGTTTCGCCAGCTTCCCGGCCTCATGAGTCCCGGCCGGCGGTCTGGGCGGATTGCCGGCAAACCGGCGGCGGACTGCCGCTGACGCGACACGGCCCCGCATGAATCTACCTGGCGACCGCGTCGAAAGCCAATACCAGCGGCTTTGCCGTCCAGAAGTTCTGTTTTACACAATCGCAGCCCCGAACCGCATACCGTGGTGCCATCGTCGATGTTGATTGAATGCACAGCGACGACCTCTCCGGGCCCCTGAAGTTCTGCCCTCCCGCGGCCGATAAGTCGGGAAGGAGAATGAGCCATGAGCGAGGTTGAGACACTCAAGACGGGCCCTGCGCCGCCGCAGAACGGGACGCCGTGGGCGCTGGAGCACCTGCCGCCGTTCTCTCCGGTGGCTATGAGGCTGGTTCAGTTGTTGTACCGGGAAAACGTCCACATTCGGGACGTCAGCGAGTTCATCTCAGCCGAGCCGGTTTTTGCCGCACGCGTGCTGCAGATCGCCAATTCGCCGCTGTTGGCGATGGAGCGGCAGGTGAACACGATCTCGCACGCTGTTATTGTCATCGGGCTGGAGCGCGTCAAGGGCATCGCGTTGACCCGTGCCCTGGGCGACTTTGCGGCGCGGACGCTCAAGAAGAACGAGGCGCTGCGGGCGTGCTGGCAGAGCAGCCTCGCGGGTGCGGTGCTGGCCGAGGTGCTGGCCCGGCCCTGCGGCATGGACCAGGGCTTTGCCTATACGGCGGCCCTCTTGCGCGACATTGGCCGGCTGGCTCTGCTGGTCCAATATCCGGAGGCGTACACCAACCTCCTGGCCGTCTCCCAGGAGAGCTGCTACGACCTGGTGGCGACGGAGCGGGAGCTGTTCGACATCGATCACTGCCGGGCCGGTGAATGGATCGCCGCGCGCATGCCGCTGCCGCTGGAGTTGTGCGAGGTGATCGCCCAGCACCATGACGCAGCGCTCGAACCGCCGTTCCGGGCGGTGCACTTGGTCCGCATTGCCGACCGGATGGCGGATGCACTGGGCTTCTCGGTCCTGGCGGCGTCCGCGCGGCCTTCCTTCGAGGACGTCCTCCAGGAGCTGCCGGACCAGGCGCGCGTGCGGATGCAATGGACTCCCGAAGAGCTGACCAAGCTGGTTACGTTACGCATCGAGGCGTGGGTCTAGGCTACGAGCCATAAGCCTCTCGTAGTATGCTGGCATCCAGGCGTCCGCAAGAGCCTGAAGGGAGACTCATGACACCCCCGCAACAGCCACACGTACAACTCGTGAAGGCTCCGGAATACCGGGAGAACTACGCCAACAGCGTGCAAGTGCGCGTCAACCTCTGGGATTTTTTCCTGTCCTTTGGCGTCATCACCCAGACGGCGGCCGACGCCGTGGCCATCCAGAACTTTCAGGGCATCTACCTGAGCCCGCAGCAGGCCAAGGCGCTCTTCAACATCCTTCAGCAGAACGTGACGCAGTACGAATCGGCCTTCGGCGAGATCCGGCTGGAACCGCACGGGCAGCAGGGCGGAGTTGTCCAGTAGGGGGCTGCGGCGGCCGGTGGAAGCGCCTGCCGCACGGAGGCGGCTGGGGGGCTACCTCTTCTTTCTGGGGGCCTTCGCGCTGGTGGTGGTGCTGATCCACCTGCCTTTCTTGGACCTGCCGTTCTACTGGGACGAAGTCGGCCAGTTCATTCCAGCCTCGCTCGATCTGTTCCAGCATGGCTACCTGGTGCCGCACATGGCCACGCCCAACGTACACCCTCCGGGGGTGATGGCGTACCTGGCGCTGGTGTGGCGGATCTTCGGCTTCTCGATTCCGGCAACACGCCTGGCGATGCTGGCGGCCGCGGCGGTGGCGGTGTGGCTTACGTTCCTGCTGGCCATCGAGCTCGGCCGGGGCGTGGGCGGAGCGCCGGCGTTCTCCGCAGTGGCCCTGCTAATGGCCTCGCCTCTGTTTTACACGCAGGCCATGATGGCCCAGCTCGACATGCCGGCCATGCTGTTCACCCTCCTGGCGCTGCTCCTATTTCTGAGGGGGCGCTTCCGCACGGCCGCGCTGGCCTGCACCGCGCTGGTTCTGGTGAAAGAGACCGGCCTGCTGGCCGCGCTGGTGTTCGCCGTGTGGCTGATTGCGGAGCGGCGCCGGCGCGAGGCGCTGTGGTTCGCCTTGCCGCTCGTAGCGCTCGGCGGCTGGCTGCTGGTGCTGTACCGCGCCACTGGCCACGTGCTCGGCAACGCCGTTTTCACCGACTACAACCTGCTGTTCCCGCTCCACCCGGTGCGGGTCTCGATCGCGCTGGCCCGGCGTTGCTTCTCGATCTTCCTCGAGAACTTCCATTGGATCGGCTGGATCGCCGTGGCGCTGGCCTGGCGCCGCGCCACAACGTTCCGTAGCCGCCCGTGGGGCATCGCGGCGGCCCTGGCCGTGGCGCAGACGCTCGCGGTCACGGTTTTGGGCGGTGCGACGCTCGAACGCTACCTGCTGCCGATGCTGCCGCTGATGTACATCGCGTTTGCGGTAGCCTGGTCGGCGCGGCCGTCGCCGGCCACGCGAATCGGGCAGTTTGCGCTGGTTGCGGGGCTGCTGCTGTGCCTGTTCTGGAACCCGCCCTACCCCTATCCTTACGAGAACAATCTGGCGATGGTGGACTTCGTCCGGCTGCACCAGCAGGCGGCGGATTTCGTGGAGCGCAGCTATCCAGGTCAGAAGATCACGACGGCCTGGCCGCTGTCGATCGAGCTCCGGCGGCCCGCGAACGGATACGTCAAGCGGCGGATGGCGGTGCAGGAGGTGGCGGGGTTCCACACGGGCGACTTGCAGGCGCTGGATCGGGCCTCGGTGGGGGCCTTCGTGCTGTTCTCGCGCGAATGGGACGCGGGATGGGACCTGCGGCGCGCGCCTCTGGTAGCGCCGCTGATGCGCAAATTCTACGGATACCAGCCGCAGATCGCGCCGGGCGATCTGGAGCGGCTTTTCGGCCTGCGGCTGGTGGTCCGGTGGTCCGAGCGCGGGCAGTGGATCGCGGTGTACGAGCGGGCGCTGCCTGCGGCCGGCTCAGGCACCGTCCAGCACTTCCCGAATCTTCGACAGCAGAGCTTCGGGCGAGAACGGCTTGCGCAGGAAGGCGGCGCCGCTGTCGAGTGCGCCGTCTTCAAGGACGGCGTGTTCCGTGTAGCCGGACATGTAGAGGACCTTGAGGCGGGGACGCAAGCGCGCAGCCAGTTTGGCCAGGTCCTGCCCGCTCATGCCGGGCATGACGACGTCGGCCAGGAAAAGATGGATGGGGCCGGGGTGGCGCTCGCACCACGCCAGAGCCTCGCGGGCGTCTCCGGCCAGTAACACGGTGTAGCCGCGGCTCTCCAGGATGCCCCGGATGAGCTTGCGCAGCCCCTCCTCGTCCTCCGCCAGCAGCACGGTTTCGGTGCTTTGCTTGCGCTCCGGGGCGGGAGTGCCGCATACGCCGGCGGCTGCGGCTCGCTCGACGGCGGGGAGAAAGATCCGGAAGGTGGCACCCTCGCCCGGGGCCGAAGCGACAGTCACCTCCCCGCCGCTCTGCTTCACGATTCCGTACACCGTGCTGAGCCCCAGGCCGGTGCCTTTGCCCCGGCCCTTGGTGGTGAAGAACGGCTCGAAGATGTGGAGCTTGGTCTCTTCCGTCATTCCGCGGCCGGTGTCGGCGACCGAGAGAACGACGTAGCGGCCGGGACCGACTCCGTCCGGGTTGCGCTCGCCAAACTCGGCCACTGCGGTCTCGATGGTGATGGTTCCGCCCCTGGGCATGGCGTCGCGGGCGTTGACCACCAGGTTCATCAGAACCTGCTCGATCTGCCCGGCATCCACCCTCACGTTGGGAAGCTGCGGCGGGCGGAGCGTCACCAGCTCGACATCCTCGCCGATGAGGCGGTGGAGCATCTTGTCCATGCCTGCTACGAGCTGGTTGAGGTCGAGCACCCGCGGCGTGACAATCTGCCGGCGGCTGAAGGCCAGCAGTTGTTGGGTGAGGGCGGCGGCGCTGGAACTGGCACGGTCGATCTCCTCGAGCGAGGGGCGGAGGGGGTGGTCCGGCTGCATGGCTTCGAGAAGCATTTGAGTGTAGCCGCCAATGACGGTGAGCAGATTGTTGAAGTCGTGGGCCACGCCTCCCGCCAGCCGGCCCACGGCCTCCATCTTCTGGGCCTGGCGGAACTGTTCCTCCAGGCGCTTGCGGTCGGTCATGTCGGCGATCACGGAGATGCCGCCGATCACGTTGCCCTCGGCATCCAGTTGCGGCGCGTTCCAGAGAGCCACGTCGATGGAGGTGCCGTCCTTGCGGCGGCGTTGCCGCTCGATGCCGGCAATGGTCTCGGCGCGGTGGAGGCGGTCCAGGTTATTGCGGAAAAAGGCCTCATCGTCTTCAGGAACGATGGGGAAGGGTTGGCCGAGGACCTCCTGTTCGAGCCAGCCAAACATGAGCTCGGCGGCCCGGTTCCAGCTCCTCACGTTGCCGCTGAAGTCCATGCTGACGATGGCCAGGGGGCTGGTGTCGATGACGACCCGAAGCAGGTGGTTGGCCCGGCGCAATTCATCTTCGGTCTGCCTGCGGCCGGTGAGGTCCGTACCGGTTCCGATGATGAACTCGACCTTACCGTCGCTCGCGACCAGCGCGGTGTTCGCCCAGGCGATCAAGTGGCGACTGCCGTCGCTCGCAACCCAGTGGTTCTCATACTGCTTAGGAAACTGCCCCGCCCTCAGATCCTCGAACAAGACCCTGACGGCGGCGACCTCTTCGGGCGGCAGCACGACCTCCCAGAAGAAGCGGCCTCGCACTTCTTCGAAGGTGCGGCCGGCAGCTTCCTCGCAGGCACGATTGAGGCTGACGATGCGCCCGCGATCGTCGAGGACAATCACCAGGCTGGCCACGGTGTCCACCACGGCTGCGGCCCAGTCGCGCTCGCGCCGGAGAGCTTCCTCGCTGCGTTTGAATGCGGTGATGTCGCGAAAGACAACCACCCCACCTTCGAGGCCGCTGGCTTCGTCCCGAAGGGGCGTGGCCGAGGCGCTCACCCAAATACCCTCCGAGTGGCCGGAGCGCACGAACATCTCGACATCCCGCACCTCTTCGCCGCGGAGGGCGCGGGCCAGGGGAAGCTCCTCGAGGGGAAAGAGCGTGGTCCGGTCGGGCTTGTACAGGCCGTAGCGGCGGCTCCACTCCGAGGGCGGGACATCGGTCGGATGGGCGCTAAACAGTCGCTCCGCCGCGGGATTGACCAGGACGAATCGACCCTCCCGATCGGCAACCACAACGCCGTCGCTGAGGCTGAGGAGGACCGATTCCAGGATCGAAGCGGCATGTGGCGCGAGCGGCAGCGCGCGGCGAGCCCCTCCACTCCCTAGCGGCGACGACGACATACCCAAGCCTCGATGTGTCTTACGCCTACGACGCCCCAGGCCGTTAAGGCCAGCCCCTGGAATGGGCGTCACCGTGTACAGGTTACACCAAAGGTGAAAGAAAAGCCATCCAAATGGGAAGGGCGCGGCTGGGGACAAGCTTACGCGACCGCTGGATGGGCGGCCGGACCGGCCATGGCGCCTGGGTTCATGTTGCACTGGGTGGCGCGCGTGCGCGTTTCCGGGCGCCTCGCGCTGCCCTCGCCACGGGCTTTCCCCTGACGAAAACGGTGAAATGTGACGAACGGCGGATGCCGGCGTCCGCTGGACTGGGACCCTGTTGCACTTTTCTGTTTTCAGGCTTTCCGTGTTCGCGGCACGCTCCGAGTTGCGCCAGGTCGTGAAAGGCTTTTGTTGAAAACGCTGGACTTTTTGGCTTCGTTTTGTTTCTCCGATGGGGACGCGGCCCCACGCTGCGACGATCTCGACGCGGGCAAACATGGCCTTCACCTGGCACGAGGGTAATGCGGGACGGGAGGAGCGTTGAGACGTCAAAATCCGCAAGTGATTGAAGCGCGGGCAAATCCAGAAACTCAATAATGGTGATCATGGCGGTTCCGCCGGCGCGCTTTAAGGTGCGCCGGGAGAGGGAAGAAGGGGCTGCGCTCGGGGCTGGCGACATCCGCAAGGCCAGTGCTACGCCTGGGACGCACCGGAGCGCAGCAGGAGGACGACGGCCCAAAAGGAGGCCGCCTCATGGAGGTCCTGAACGGCGGGAGCGCATAGCCAAAGACGAGGGCGGAACTGCCTGACAGCACCACCCAGCGCCAGAACCTGTCGACGCCGGCGTCCCCAAGCGTGGCCGCAGCCCAAATGATGCTCGCAACGAGTGCCAGAGCGATGGCCACGTACAGCACGAAGTCGAGGGCCCGCTCGGCGGTGACGGCTTGCACCCTCCGGTGCCGGAACTCGGTCCGCATCTCCTTGACGAAAGCCAGGACGAGTTGCACGTCAACGGTGGCCATGGGGGCGGCTTCGGCGAGAGTGGCGCGGGCTTCCTCGATGCGGCGCTGATTCGCGGGGAAGCCTACCATATGTCATAGTGGATGGCGATGTCGTGCCAGCGATCCTCCTTGGTATAGGGCGGCGTCAGTTTCGAGAAGATCAGTGGGTTCATGCTGCAGTCTTCGCACTTAATGAGGAGGTTCTTGGAATCGATCCAGGAGACCGTGAGCCGCGCGCCATCGTCCCCGCCGCCGAACACGCAGTGCCGGAACGGGTTCGACTCAGTCCTGAGCAACACACACAGGTAATTCGCGTCGGTCGCGGGCGCATCGTCGGAGGAGTTGACCTCGGCGATGACAAGGCCGTCCGGGCTCGGCAGGCGCTGCCTCGTTTGGCCGCCGGACACGTTGTCATGCACCTTCAGACCGCCTATCAGGAGAGCCAGTCCACCTACCGTCCAGGCAGCTCGGCGCAGCCTTTGGACTTCATTGGTCAGGCCTTCTGCCAGGCTGCGTAACCATAGCCGGCCATCACCGATTGGTTCTCCTTGCCGCCGGTCTGGTCCCCGTAGACGGGCATGCCGTCGTCGTTGGCTGGAGCGCCCACAAAAGCCAGGAGGAGCTGCAAATCAACGGCGCCATGGGGCGGCCTCGGCGAGCGTGACGCAGGCTTCCTCGATGCGGTGCTGATTCGCGGAAAAGCCTACCATATGTCGTAGTGGATGGCGATGTCGTGCCAGCGGTCCTCCTTGGTATAGGGCGGCTTCAGTTTCGAGAAGATCAGTGGGTTCATGCTGCAGTCTTCGCACTTAATGAGCAGGTTCTTGGAATCGATCCAGGACACGGACAGATGGGCGCCATAGTCCAAGCCACCAAAGACGCAGTGCCAGAATGGCGTGAACCTGGTCCCGAGTTCCACGCACAAGTAGGCGCTGCTGAAATTGCTGACTATCCCCGAGGCGTTGACCTGCGCGATCACGTGGCCATCCGGACTCGTCAGTCGCTGTCTCGTTTCACCGTGGAACACGCTGCAATACGCCGTCAGGCCGCAGATCACGAGCGCCGGGCCGCCTAGAGCCACAGCCCGAGCTCGCCACCCGGGCTTCATTGGTGACAAGCCTTCTGCCAGGCAGCATAACCGTAGCCGGCGATGACCGATTGGTTCTCCATGCCCCCGGTTTGGTCTCCATAGACGGGCATGCCGTTGTCGTTGGCGGGGGCACCCAGGGGATTGCCCGGGCCGGCAGTCCAGTTGTGGTTCGCAAAGGGGTTGGGGTTGCTTTCGGTCGCGGAGGCGGTGACATACGCCGCGGCTCCCGCGCCTCTCTGGGTCTGCTCCAGGCTCTGCTCCAGCCCGCCACCGATGCCCCCAACGCCCCCAGGCGCCAGCGTCGATGCGAACGAACAGCTTCTGAAGGGGTTGATGCAGGACTCGTTGGCGGCGGCCCAGACGAACGCCGATGACGAACTCGTTCGAGTGGGGGCTGCGGAGCACGCGCGACGATCCGGACTCGACGGGCTGGGGCGGGCAGAACGTGTTCGACGTTTATACCAAGCCACGGACGAGGCGCCGGACGGGACGGCTTACGCGGAGTGACAGGTCAGGGCAGCAGGTCGCGGTATTCGGGGCGCGCACCGGTGGCCTGCACCCGCCTTGCCGCGAGTTTTACCAGGGCAAATGCAACCATTACTGCTGATGCAACCCACACCAGCCCATCGAGAATGATCAGCGCGATAACAGCATTGTCTGGACCCGGGGTCGGTCTGAGCAAAACGGGGATCGCGAACCCAATCAATATTCCAGAGATCGGTAATCCGCTCAAAGCCAAAAACAGCGCCCGTTTGCCTGTCCCGGATCGCGCTCCGTTCGAAAGCAGCTTGGCGACGATAATTGCTATCGCAAAAATCAGAGTTGGCCCTAGTGGGCCGCGGGAATTATAAAAAACTATCAGCCCGAGTTTTTGCCAAGCGCCAGCGGAGTAAGCCAGGAGTGAAATAACATAGGCCGAGAGAGTAACGCAGAGCAGCCCGCCCAGCCAAACACTGGCGCGCTTCCAGTTGTGCGCGATTGCGGCACGGACAATGGTGGTGAATGTTCCTGCGACGGTTATTCCTCCCGCTATCGACAGAATCAGGTAGTACCAGACATCACTTACAGGAATGATGCTCCAGCTTGAAACGGAGACAGAGCCTCCGCCAGAGGTTGGAA
>Ga0265316_10005752_pt1 | contig 11970 bp, 11 predicted proteins | sample 4522metaG_FD_202092 | JGI IMG/M metagenome (GOLD analysis project Ga0265316, IMG submission 202092) | Rhizosphere microbial communities from Carex aquatilis grown in University of Washington, Seatle, WA, United States - 4-5-22 metaG | ecosystem: Host-associated > Plants > Roots > Rhizosphere >... | reverse complement strand
TGATGGATGGATATAAAAATCCCAAACCGATGACAAAACCAAAAGCCACCACCAGTTCCACTACCAGCGCGAGCGGTAAAATTGTTTTACTGCTGAGCGCCTGCCATTTTAGCATGAGTTTATAATTACGCAGCAATCCGTTCACGGCTTGCCTCCTGCCCTGTTGATTCAGCAACTTCGGTATGTCCGACAACTTTCAAATAGACGTCTTCCAGAGAGGCGGGACTGATGGAATATTCTTCGACAGTACCGTTTTCTTTTAATCCGCGCGCCCACTGTACGACTGCCGCAATATCGGATTCTTTTATTCTGCCTATTAGCCGCCGTCCTGTGACTGTGGAATTTTGCACCGTGTCCGACAAATGCGGCATTTCAGCCTGCGGTTCCAGTGTCAGTTCGATGCGCATATTCAAGCCGCCGTTGCCTTTGAGGGACGCCGGAGTACCCATTTTTACCACCTGTCCTTTGTCGATGATGGCTAACCGGTCGACTGCGCGTTCCGCTTCTAAAACATTGTGTGTCACTAGCAGAACTGTCGAGCCTAACGTCACCAGCGCACGGACTTCCTGCCACAGCAGACGCCGCCGCAAGGGATCGATGTCATTCGTCGGCTCATCCAGTATTACAATCCGGCCTGGTACCACTGCTGCCATACAGAAAGCCACCAGACGCCGCATTCCGCCGGAAAAAGTCTCTGCGGTTTTTGTCGTCCATTCTTCCATTTCCAGATTATGCAGCAGCGTTTGTGCCCTCGCCCGAACCGTTTTAGCATCACCTCCGCGCACCCTGCCCACCAGTTCGATGGCCTGCAGGGATGTCAGACCGTTGATCGGCACCTGGGTCTGCGCCTGAAATGAGCAGGCTTGCCGGGCATACCCGGGTTTCGCGATGATGTCGACGTCTTCGATCGTGATGCTGCCGGAGTCCGGTTTGGCTAGTCCGATGATCTGGCTTACCAGCGTCGTTTTACCGGCGCCGTTCGGTCCCAGCAACCCGAATATTTCACCACAGCCTATCGACATTGTAATATTATCGTTGACCGGTTTACCTTTGACATAGGATTTACAAAGGTTCTCCACGCTTAATACTGCATCATGTGTGCCACGTTTTATGGCCATTCGTTAGATACCTCGATTTTCATATTTTTTCTTTTACCTGATTACGCAACCGCTTTCTTGTACACCCTTGTCGCCCACAATAAAGTTACTAACACTAATCCACCTGTGACCAGAAATGCCAGCCCCACCGTAGAATTCCAGATAGTTCCGCCGGATAGTACTCTATCAGCATCTACAACATAATAAAGAGGATTAAAATGGGCAATTACCCTCATCCATGTCGGCGCCATACTTAAAGGTAATAGCACCCCGGAAAGCAACAACACCGGCAGACTGATACCACTAACGATCGAGGCAAACGTGGCAATTTCTTTGGTAAGAAGAGCAACAGTAACTGAAAAAGCGCCCGTGACAACTACAAGTAAGGCTAGTAATAGTAAAGAGACCAATAAACCGGTGACATGAGCGTGAAAACCAAATGGTATTGCCACGGCTACTAAAATTGCGATAAAGATGCACATCCAGGCAACATCAGAGAGAATCGGGCTGAGCAGCAAAGCATACCGGCTGGCTGGAGTGACTCTTAATCGTTCGATCTGACCGTCTTTTAAGGTAAAAATCGTTCCGTAGCCTTCCGTGCTGCCGCTCATGAAGGCAAGATAGGCTAACATACCGGGTAAAAACACATCGAGGACGTTACTTGTGGGGAACCCCGGCCCGCCTGCCAGTTTTTGGAGCAGCGGTGTGTATAAAGCAAGATAAAGCAAAGGTGTCGAAATACCTACGGCTAACCAGATCGGCATGCGTAAAGCGTGGATAAATTCGCGCTTAAATAGCAATGTGAAGTCTCGTAATACTTTCATTTGGAATCTCCTTTTCCTTTGCCGTTCGCGGCCGTGTCTCTGAGCGAACGGCCTGTCTTGCGCAGAAAAACATCGTCCAATGTCGGCTCTGATAAAGCCATCGTTTTCACCGCGATGTTTTCTTTATCCAGCAGTCGAAGAAGTTCCGGAAGTGCTTCTGCCCCGTCTTTAACGTACAACCGCATATGTTCGCCTTCGATCGCGGCTTACCGGACGTACGGCTGCCTTTTAAACAGCTGCATCGCATTGTTGAGGGTTGCCCCGTCATTTTTAAAACTGAACAGTACACTATCTCCAGCGATTTGCTGCTTTAATTCGCGTGAAGTACCCTGTGCCACAACCTTGCCGTGATCCATGATCGCCAGTTCATCCGAAAGCGCATCCGCTTCTTCCAGGTAATGCGTGGTCAAGAAAATTGTAGTGCCCGTATCGCGTAATTTACGGATTTGCACCCACAAATTGGCGCGATTCTGCGGGTCCAGGCCGGTGGTCGGCTCATCAAGGAATAGAACTTCCGGACGATGCATGATTCCCAACGCTACTTCCAAACGGCGTCGCTGCCCGCCCGAATAAGTACTGCATTTACGGTCTGCGAAATCCCGCAGGTCCAGAACATCGATCAGTTCTTCGGTGCGTTTCTTGACATCCGGGGAATTCATGCCGTTCAACTGTCCCTGTAACATTAGATCTTCGCGGCCGGTCGCCAAACCGTCTGCCCCGCCGAATTGACCGACATACCCGATGTGACGGCGCACATTTGCGGGATGCCGGCGTACATCCTGACCGGCAACGGTAGCTTCACCGCTATCGATCGGAATCAGCGTTGCCAGCATACGCAGCGTGGTCGTCTTACCTGCCCCATTCGGTCCCAGAAAACCGAAAATCTGTCCTTCTTTTATCTCCAGGTCCAGTTCATCAACCGCCCTGATTTTTCCGTTGTAAACCTTTGTCAGCTTTTTCGCTTCAACGATATTCATGATTCGTGCTCCAATACTTCCATATAATCTTAAGGTTTAAAACCTCTTAGTAACCGTTCCGCTTCATCGACGCTGATTTTCCCGTCGCTTAAAGCTGTTAAGACCGCCAGCGGGGTATCGTAAACACTAACGCTTTGTGGAATGACCGTTACGGCTGGACTGTTTTCGTTTTCTGTTTTTTCGTAATATTTACTTGCGCCCGATTCTGTTTTGATTTCAATGTCTCCGTTTAAAGTAGAAACTTTGATCTCCGGCAATTTGCCGTCAGTGTTCGCGCCGATGCTGCCGACCATCCTGCCGCCGTGCCATGATTCCGGCCCCTGGCGCGTTACGCGCACTAAGGGTGTTTTAGATGTGATTTCACCATGCCGTGTGGTCACATCCAGACGCGTCCGGGTATCTGCAGACAGTGAAAGATGGACATCACCGCGATTTGCCCGGATATTCCAATCTCCCGCCGGTAACAGCGATTCGCAATTAATATCGCCGCTGATTATTTTCGCATAAAAATTGCCCACGCGACCCTGTTTTAGCCTGGCATCACCCCTGGCGGTGCTGATCGAACATGTTTTGACGTCAAAATCTTCCAGTTCTATATCCCCTTTTCCTGTCTGCACCGCGAGACCGGGATTTGGCACTGGGCTGTGCCCGAAAAACTGCCTTAAGAATTTTTCCCCGAATTCTTCGCCAAATTGATTTCCGAACTCCTCACCCCATTGTCCCCAACGTTCTCCCATCTCGGCACCCCAATCTCCCCAGCTCTCCGGTTCATCGAATTTAACATGTTTCTCTTCTTTGATCAGCGGCGGGACTTCTGGCGTTGCTATTTCCACAAAGTGCTTGACACGCACATCCGCATTACCGGATGTTACGGTAAATACCCCGCGGCAATTCTCGATCTGAACTTCACCCTTGCCGAACCACGCATGCAAATGGGCTTGTATGTTCTCGGCCTTAAATTGCGCTTTCCCTGAAAAAATATCTATTGTCCAGATCTTGGATTTCGGTAGTTGCAGTGTAAATTGCGATTCGCCGTACTGCCACGATGAGTAAATCTGCAGCCAGCGTCCCACCGGCCCGAGTATTAGATTTCTGGTGTATCTAGCTGCAATGTTCCCTTCCAGTTTAACTTTGTCGCCATCGATTCCCTGAATGACAAATTTGCCCTGATGCGCCCTGATGCCGATGGCGTCAAAATCACTTGCCGACCAGGTTTGTTCTACCCTTGCCATTATCAGTTCCCCTGTATTTCCTGTAACTTTTTAACTGCTTCTGCGGGTGATAGCCGTCCGTCTGCTACCTGTTGTAAAATGTCTTTTCTGGTTTCTTCAGCCGGTACGGGTTTTACTGCAGGTATGCTATCTAAAGTTTTTTGACGGAGTTCATCCGCAGCGTCAGTCCGGTTCAGCACGCTGTTTATTTCGTCTAATTTGTTGCGAATGGTGGGGTAAGAAATACCAAGTATGCGTTCGACTTCAGTAAGATTCCCACGCGCGGAAAGAAAAACCTTAATAAAGGTTAGCGCTTCATCAGAAAGCGCGGACAATTTCCCCGGTTGGAATTCCCCGCGCATTTGCAGTTGACATTCAGGACACTTGCATTCAGTGATGATAAGCTGCCCGCCGCATGCAGGACATCGATTAAATAATTTTTGCATATTCCCCTCCTGATGTTTTTATTATAGACAATATATTTTCTATTGTCAATATATAAATTAAATATATCAATAATTGTATAAAATATATTAATAATTAGTAAATATATATATACTATTACCCAAAATGAAGAAACAGAACTGCCAATAATAGTAAAGCGTACGTAAAACCGAAGGATTAGATAGAGAAATAGCCTGTTCTTTTGGAAAAGAACAGGCTATTTAACAGTTTTACTTTTTATTTATCCACAAAGCGGATGGCGGCATTAATTGGACAAACTTATTCCGGCACGTATTTATTCTCCAGCGCACTCCAGAATTCTTTCCCTCCCAACATACTGGAATAATCCCGATGCTGGATTCCCCTGTCAGGGAGATAATTACCCGTATCATGGATTTCCTGGTATACATCAAACAGCGCTTTTTTTACCGCAACAGTCGGTGCAAAGTTAGGTACCCATATTTTTGCCCCGACATCCTCACAATCCTGGGCGGAAAACTCGGCCGGCCCCATACCCCAGATCACGACTTCCGGCGCGCCGATGTCTTTATAAAACTTGCGCAGGCTTTCTTTATCCTGACGCTTGTATTTAGATTCCGCTGGAGGAGCGTGCGGAAGGATCACATCTACACCCAATTCGACGCAAGCTTTAGACCTGGCGACCACCTCGTCGTATCCCATGGTGGCTGCGGCGTCGATTCGGGCGACGATAACGCAATCCTTATCCATCTGGTCCCGTGCCTCCAGTACCGCTCCCATCTTGCCTAAATACTCTTTTCGCGAAAGCACCGGCACGAGGTTATGTGGAGTTCTAGCTAGTATGTTGTGCGCACGGTCGCTGATGTATATTCCAGCAGCGCCGATCTTGATCAACTCTTGTGTCGTGCGGTAAGATGCTAAGGCTCCACCATAGCCGTCATCCGCGCCCACGATCAGCGGGATATTAACGGAAGCTGCCATATATTTCGCGCAGTTGATTATCTCGCTAGCAGTAGCCAGGCCGATATTCATCAAACCCATTTGTGCATCACTGGCCATACTCGGCGGCATAAAAATTGCCTTTAAACCCACAGTCTCGATTATTCTGGCGGATAGACAATCATAGGCGGTCGGCACCACCAGCACTCCGGGTTTTTGCAACAATTTACGCAGCATCGTCGTCTTTTTCATTTAATCGCTCTCCTCTTATCTATTAATTAATCTTAGTATCTCTTTTTGTTCACGATTTTTCAATCCAAATTTTCAGAGATTTCGCATTTTTCCGGTAGTAAAAAGTTCCATTATTCCAGCCCGCCAAACCGGATATGTATTTGAATGAATTAGCCCGCAAATACGATCATTGAATTAACGTAAGTGAGGGCTAACCGCAATTTATCGATAAACCGTTGAGAATAAAGTCCTAATGTCCCAAATTCTTTTTTAATTCCTGATCAATCCAGAACCGTCCCAGGTAGAAACTCAACATGCCGGGACCTCCGGCTGCTCCCCAGGATGAACCGAATTGAGCATTGAAGCCCTTCACCCACGGTTGACAAAGAGAATATGACATCGGTTGCAGCAGCGATACCGCGAAATGCTGTCTGGCGACATATTCGTTCGCGTCTCTGAATATCTGTTTTATCTCGTTAATATTGGCCGCGGCCATTGCTTTCGCATAGAGCGCGTCAAAAACAGGGTCGCTGATCATCTGGTAATTGACAAATGCGCCCGTTTGAAAACGGTTGAGGTCCATTAACGGCGCGGATGTTTTCCCCAACGGTCCTGCCGGACGGTGCGCTAATTGGTCGTGCCGGTGATTTATCTGGACAAAAGTCTGCCAGGCTGCGGTCTCCATCGGACGAATCTCCATATCTATACCCACTGCAGCAAAATAAACTTTCACCATCTCCATCAAAGCCATGTCCCCGGCAGCATCTGCAACTAAATTGGTTTTAAATCCCTTTGGATAGCCGGCATCGGCCAGTAACTTTCTGGCGTCAGGGGGATTATATTCATATTCCTGCTTCAGATCTTGCGGCCACTCCTCGTACGGGAAGCCGAATCCGAATTTCTTCATGTACCTGGACGTAATTGTATCGGGATAGGGCTCTACCGTCCCCCGGTAGTAATCCCTGGCAACCGAGGGGAGATCTATCGCCATCTGCATCGCCTTGCGTACACGGATATCGTTAAAAGGTGCAACATCAAGCCGGGGATCGAGGGTGATCGTCGGCGGGAGGGGCGTGGGTATCTGCAAAATCTCGGGGTTTGACTTTTTAATTGCCAGAGCCTGCACTGGTGATACTACGTCGATGATATCGATCTTTCCTGCACACATTTCCGCCAGAGCTGCCGCGTTGTCCGGTACATAAAGATATTTGATCGTGTCGATATAGGGCAGCTGGTTTTGCGGGTGACGTTCGTCATGTCCCCAATAATTAGGATTTTTCACCAGAACAGCATGGCTTTCAGAGACAAAATCTTTTAATATAAACGGTCCGGTCCCGATGGCATGATGCCAATCACTGACATCTCCCCATTTACGTACCGCGTCCGGGTTTTCCAGACACAATGAAAGCTTAACATCCAGCATTGCTTCGGTGATTAACTCGGGGCTCGGGATTTTCCATTTAAAGACAACGGTATATCTATCCGCGGCAGTAACCGATGCCAATTCCTGAAACGCAAAAGTAGATTTATGGAAAGGGCTGGGTTGAGTAAAACCACCGCCCAGGCCATATAAACGGCTAAAATGAAATACCACATCTTCGGCAATAACTTCCCTGCCATTGGCGGGTGGGATATCCTGCCAGTGAATGCCTTTGCGCAAATGGGCGACAAAAGTGCTGGAGTCGGTCAGTTCCCAGCTTTCGGCCAACTGACCCTTTAAGTATTGCGGCGGGTGCCACAGCGGTTTGTAGTCAAAAATCGCCGGGTCCATTGTCCAGTCATCGGCATGCAATCTTTCCATCCAGGCGGTCTGAATAGTGGTTAACATTTCGTTGAAATATGGGTCAAAATTGACGATATTTCTGCTGGCGCGAATAACAATCTCACCACCATATTGCGGTTTGCCAAGCTTATCCCACCAGTTACCGCCGGCCGCAGGCGCATTATTTTGGGTAATTTTCTTTTTCATAATCATCCCTATTCATTTAGACTGTGTTGGTTAAAACCTTGACAATCCAGACGCTAATCTTCGCGATAATTCGCATTGGCTTGATAATAATAAATCATTGTAATCCATTTGCGGTAAAATAGAAAACCACGTACGGATTGAATATGTATAGGAAGTATTAAAAAACAGCCGTGCCCTCCGGCTTGAGCTAAACTCGGAACCGGAAGGCACTAATTAATTAATAAATATAGCTTAGTGACCCATAGATTTTTTGAGGGTCCCGTCCACCCAGAAACGCGCGTTGTAGAAGCCCAGCAACCGGGGGCCGGAGTTCCCGAAGACGGAGTCGTCTTGACCGGAGAAACCTTTGAACCACGGCTGATATAGGTTGTAGGTAGTCGGAGTTAGAAGTGAAATCATGAAATGTTGTTCCGCAATATACTTGTTCATATCATTGAACGCTTTTTGATATACATCTACACTGGTGGCAGACAGAGTTTGCGCATATAAACTATCGCAGGTCGGGTCACTTATGACGGCCCAGTTCGCGCCGGTCACAAATCGTTGCATCTGCCGGTCAACATCGAATGTCATGCCGAGGAACCCGCTGGATCTCTGTGTCAACTGGTCTTGTTTGTGATTGGTAATGACGAATGCGGTCCAGTCGACAGTGGGCATCGTTCGAATCTCCATATCGATTCCGACATCCATAAAATTGGACTTGACGATCTGCAACAGGTTCATATCCCCGGAAATATCCGCAACAATATTGGTTTTAAATCCGGTAGGATATCCGGCATCAGCTAAAAGCTGTTTGGCCTTCGTGGGATTGAATGCATACTCATCCTTCAATGCTTGCGGCCACTGACTATAAGGATAACCCCAACCCATGCCCATGTTATTGGAAGTCATGGTGGAAGGGTCCGAAGAGCAAGTGCCGTTATAATAAGTTTTTGCAATGGTCGGCAGGTCGATTGCCATCTGCATTGCCTGGCGTACACGGATGTCGTTAAAGGGGGCAGTGTTACCTCTGGGATCTACGCTATTGGAGTAAGACGCCGGCAGCGCTAGACTCATTAGTTCGGGGTTGGATTTCAGCAAAGTTTGTGCGGTATCATTAGACAGGTTAGGCATAACATCAAGCTTGCCGGTACGCAATGCGGACATCGCTGTCGCATCGTCCGGTATTATAAGAACCTTGAGTTCGTCCACGTAGGGTAGTTGATTCTTCGGGTAGCGTTCATCATACCCCCAATAATTCGGATTCTTAGCGAAGGTTGCCGAGCTTCCGGAAGTAAAGTCCGTCAACATGAACGGGCCGGTACCGATAACATGATGCCAATCAGTGATCACAGGCCCATATGCCTTGATTGCATCGGGAGACATAATATCCACCGCGGCGCCCAGAGGCGCTTGCATTGTCGACAATATGAATGTCGGATTGGGAATCGACCACTTAAAAACGACAGTGTAGTTATCAGTAGCGGTGACGGATACCAGTTTTTTGTAAGCGGCATTAGTCATCTGCACTGTTGAACCAGGCATCCCGCCCAGCCCATATAAACGGTTGTTGTTATACACGACATCATCGGCGACGAATTCACGCCCGTTAGCCGGCGGTAAGTTTTGCCAATGGACTCCCTGCCGTAAATGCACAACAATTGTGCTCGGGTCGGAGAACTCCCAGCTTTTCGCCAGGTTGCCACCGTTGACACTATCAGGACGCCAGCTCACTTTGGCGTAGTCCCATTTTGCAGGATCCATCGTCCATTGATCCGCGAATAACCTTTCCTGATAGGCACCCATCACGCTGACGAATCCTTCAGAATTAAAATTATCAAAACTCGTGGGGTCACTTTTATATCGAATGGTGATCGAACCGCCATACTGCGGTTGACCAAGCTTGTCCCACCAATTAGCCGTTGTAGTCGTTTGTTGTGTAGTGGTAGCTGACGTTGTTGACGATTTCGTGGTGCATGAGGTTAACATCACAGATGTTATCAGGATACAGGTTAGCAGTGCCCAAGCTATGCGCCTTTTCATTCTTTCCTCCTTGTGGAATTACATATCATATTTCATATGATTCGTGATTATATTAAAAGGCAGTATAACATCGGGATTTATGATTTGTCAATCAAGTTAAAACACAGTCAGGCGTGGCTTTATGATACTTCGTTAATTGTCACCAGGAAAAGAATAATGATTAATCAATATCATATATAAAATGTGCGGAAAATAATTTAGCAATTCTACGTCTCAGACGCCTTCTGTTTCTTACTGTGTTCGAAGATAATTCCCTGTAAACCGAAAGCGCTTTTCATCAAATCTGCTTTTTCTTTTGCCTGCAGTATCTGTAATTCGACAGAATACCTTGAAATAACGGTAATCCGTAATAACCCGTCCCCAATAGATAATCTGACGTTTTCAACCGGCGGCTGCGATATCAAATCGAGACCGTCCGCTACCCTGATAATCGCCGCAACTTTTTCAGAACGGTTCCGGTCGAATATTTCGATCGCGCCGCGTTTCAGGTAATTCCGTTCATTGTGCCACAGAACAGAGGTTAGCAACGTCGAAAGGGCTGTGTTAGAAATCGGTTCTTCTGCAGTTAATTTCGGGATTTCTTCAGCTAAAAAATCAAAACCTGTTTCTTGATGCGGTTCTTGCGGATGCCCGATGTCGTGCAGCACCGCGGCAGCTTCTAAAATCAAACGGTCTTCCGGGCTGTCGTTGAGAAGCTTTAGTCTGACCAATTCATCATAAATTTTTAAAGCAAGTTTACTGACCTGCAGTGCATGCTCCGGACCCTGACCGTAATTTTTACTCTCGGCAAGCTTTTTAAGGATTTTTAAATGGCTTTTCTTCATCTATCGGAGCTCCTAATGAAACAGCAATAAGATTATCACGGTCTATGTTTGCCGGTCAAGGCTAAAGAGCATAACTATTCAGCCTCTCGAGATAATAGTGTATACGCGTTGTATCGATATAAGTGGTTTTATTTTTATTATCACGTCGCATTAACAGCATTATGTCAACTACCGGATACGTCACTATCATTACTTGATGTAAAAATATTTGGTTGCCTGTTAGTTCACTCGATATTTTCAAGCGGCGTTGTATTTTTCCACTCTGGTTAATATCCGATTTAAGATCGATTCCATTTGTTGCCTTTCTTCTGCGGTCAGAAATGATAATATCGCGCTGATCGATTCGCTCTCTCGGGCAACTTTTACCATTTCAAGGCCTCTTTCGGTTAACTCTAATCTTAAGAGATTCGATTTCGGCGTGTTTTTAATTCTCTTTATCAATCCGTCTTTTTCCATACTCACTGCCTGACGGGAAACGACATGTACTTCGCGTTCGACCAACCTGGCTACTTCAGACAGAGTAGCCTTTTCGCCGAGCGCTTGTATCGTGTACAAGACAAGCGTTTGCCGGACCGGAATGTGATGTTGATTAAGTTCTCTCTGCCTGATCAACATAATAGCGTGGTTGACTTTTCCAATTAATAACCATATGTTGAAACTGGACTCGAATGCGCTTACTTTGTTCATGTTGTTTGCTTTTCCTTTCGTTAAAAATATCGGAATTTTATCGCAGATAGTTCCATATGGATTATACCATAACAAAACAACCGGAAAATCAGATTAATTAACAAGAATTTACGGCTTTAATAAAGACCGGTTCCTCAATACGTCCGCCTTCCTATTGACAAACACACGAATGAATGATAGCATGGTTCTAATTTATAGAGAACATCCTTACGAAGTTCCATCTGGATTAATATCGGTTGTGCGTTTGTGAACCATCTTGCACCAGGGAGTGCGATTATACAAAAAACAAAATGATCGTGATATCGGAAAAGATTGCACGGACTGGTATCAGCTATGAAGACAGCAAGGCTGACTTTGCCAGGGAAAACCAGGGTACTGCGAGTTTGTGGTAGAACTCAAAGTCAAATGTTGATGTTAATTCCTCCCGTGATTGGAGCCCTGGGAATAATCGGGCTTAGTGGCATCTTCGACCTTACTGAAGCACGTTCAGATATTCAGTTGATGATCCAGGGATGTTTTCTCAATTAATTTTCCAGAAGGTGAAAAAAAGGAGGAAATTTTGAAAAAAGGTGTTATCTGGCTAGCAATTACGTTTCTAATGGTGACATCAATGCTTTTGGCATCCTGTAACAATGCCACCACCACAACCACTACCACAACTACCACAAATACCACAAAAACGACTACCTCAACTTCCAACATCACGACTTCGACCGTATCCACCACAAAACCCACTTCTACTACCTCTACGGGTTCTGCGACCGGG
>Ga0265316_10005748_pt1 | contig 11972 bp, 14 predicted proteins | sample 4522metaG_FD_202092 | JGI IMG/M metagenome (GOLD analysis project Ga0265316, IMG submission 202092) | Rhizosphere microbial communities from Carex aquatilis grown in University of Washington, Seatle, WA, United States - 4-5-22 metaG | ecosystem: Host-associated > Plants > Roots > Rhizosphere >... | reverse complement strand
ATTAAAAGAAATGCTAGACTTATCCCATATAAGCCCAACATAACCCTCTGGAATTTCTACAGCCACTCCGGTATGTACTTGTGCTTGCCCAAAAGATTTAAAAGACACATCTTCAATGGCGTAAAAATCCATCCCCGCATCACCCGGATGCCCGTGCGTCGGCAATTTCGCGTCTTCTCTTAATTTTTTAACCTTTATTTGCATAATTATATATTAATTAATTTTCTAACTATTTTAACAACTTGCTTTGGTGACAATTTACTATTGTTTATTTCAAAATTGTTCTTTACTGGAGCTGGTGTTGTCCAATCTTTAGTTCCTTTTTTTATATTTATAATCTGCCTCATAATTTTAACATCTTTTAACTTATTAAACTTTTTCCTGGAATTTCCAGAGACACGCTTCAACAAAACTTTAGGGCTGGCTGTCAGGTGAATAAAATATACAATTCCTCCAGTTTTTTCAATGATTGATTCCACTTTTTTAACGTAAGCAGGGTCGCTCAAACCGGTCTTAGAAACATATCCTGCTGAATAAGCATGAGTCATAACGATATTTATTTTTGCCTTAGATATCTCTTCAATAATGTCTAACCTTAGCTTCTCACAAAGGCGGTCCATACTCAGCGTTCCCCTATCAAATAAATCTTTAACCACATCATAAGTATGATGATTATGATAAAGCTTATATCCTGTTTGCTTATGGAATTCATTGGCGACAGTATATTTACCCACAGCAAACGGTCCGTAAAAAATCACAACATTAAACTTAGACCTATTATTTTTTGATGATTTTTTTGACTTCTTCATAAATTTTTTCGTGGATATTTGCGGGCGTATTCAAAACTCCACCCTTTACACATTCTATTTTGACCCAGCCCTTTTGGGTTTTAGCGAGCCAAAGCGCCGTTTTATTTGAATTCGTAAGGTACGGGATATTGCCTTCCACAATATCTTTCTTTTTGCCCATATAAGCGCGGGAAGATTTTTTATTGCGTTCTTTTATTAATTTTAGAATTATATTCATCGGAACACTTAAATAAAAAACTCTGTCCGGCCTCGGAATCTTAAAAACTTCATATTCCATTTTATCCAGCCATTTTATAAAATCATTTCTTTTTTTGGTGTTTTTGATTTTACCGCCCTGATGGATTTGATTGGCACTCACATATCTGTTTGCCAAGACGATATAACCTTTTTTGAGCCAACTTTTTATTTCTTCCGAAGATTCCCACCTGTCCGCCGCGTAAGAGATGGAAGCTATTTTGGGGTGAACATTTATCCAGTTGTAATACTGCATAGAAAGACAATGCCCTATAAAAGCGCCAAAAAAGTTTTTATAGTACTCCGGGAAATCCAAAACTTTCACGGTATGTCCGTCCTCTTTCAGCCTTTTCGCCAAAAGTTTTATCTGCGTCGCTTTTCCGCTTCCATCCGTACCGTCTATGACTATGAGTTTTCCTCTTTTTGCCATACAGCAACTATATCAAAAAAAACCTATTATTTAAAGCATAAGTTTTTATAATTTTATTTTATTTCAGAAGAGTAATGTATCCCATTTTTCCAATACTCAATTGATTCCTTGCATCCAAAGAATAGAGGTTTGGGTAAATTATCTAAGTCATACCAGTTCCAACCCTCACATTTTTCCGGTTCAATAACTTTCGGTTCTCCACTTTTCCAATTTGCCACAAAACCAAGATGTACATAATGTTTTGGTTTGTATGCAACCAAATTTGTCACAAAAGAAAATTTTATATTTTCTACTTCAATTCCAGTCTCTTCTTTTATTTCTCTTTTAACACAATCTTCAAAATTTTCCATATATTCAAGATGCCCGCCCGGAAAAGAATAAGTACCTGCACCATGAGAACCCTTACGTTTTCCAAGTAAGATTTTTCCATCTTTTAAAACAATTATGCCGATTCCGACTTTTGGTCTTTGATTTTCTTGTATCCTTAAAATACTTAATCCTCTTTTAATCACAACGAAACCATAGCCCCAGAGGAAAGGCAACCATAAGGGCATTAAGCCAAAAAGAGTATTTCTTACAAAAGTTTCAACACCAGTACTGACAAAAACAACTTCAGACAGCATCATCATAAAAAATCCGAGAAGAAATATCAAAATATCTCCTTTTTCTTTTTTAATAGAAAATGAAACTAAAATAATTATTATATATACAAGTGTGAGAAGATAATCATTCCGAATAACCGGAATAAGTCCAATCATTATCAAAATCGGAACTATATTTAAAATAAAATTAATTGTTCTATTCATAAATCATTATAAAATTTTTTTAAAACCTCTTTAAAATAAGTATCCATCGGCTCTAATTTAGAAATATCTTCTAAACTTAGCCACTTATAATCATCATGTTCATCGCTAAGCGATACTTCGCCATCAGCTTCACCTATATATGTAAGTCTAACAATATGTTTTCCTGCTATCCTCAAAATATCTTGCGCAGTGATTAATTTAGGTTCTCCTGTAATATCAAGGCCGGTTTCTTCCACAACTTCTCTTTTTAAATTTTCAATCAAAGAAGCTCCGGGATTTATTCGTCCACCGACAATATCCCATTTTGGTCCAACTTCCGGATATTTTTCTGCCGAACGGCGGACTATAAGATATTTACCATCTTTATTCTCAAGCAAAATTTTCACACCGACTTGCAGTTCCATATTATTTTTTTTTATTCCGCTTTAGTTAAGTAAAGTAATTAGTATTAGGATTTCTATCTATCAATTCATGGGCTTTTTTCATTTCATCGGGTGTGTTAATGTAAATAATTTTAAATTTACCTGAAGTTGTCTTGCTTTCATAATCACAAGTCGTTTCAAGAATGTGACATAATCCCCAATAAATCCATTTACCTTTTTCTGTTTTTTCTACTAAAAAGTTTCTGACTGGAGGAACCTGATATATTCTGATATCTTTTTTATTTTTAAATTCAAAAATTTTGTCTTGAAAATTTGAAGCCAAAAAGTTCTTTCTTAAATGAATATTAAAATCAAGCTCTTTTGGAAAACCTTGTTCCCGAGTTATTACTAAACTATCATTGATTTCAATAATTGATCCCATATTATTTCCCTGAAATAGAGTATCCACCGTCAACCAATAGCGTCTGGCCGGTAATAAAGCTGGCTTTATCGCTCGCCAAAAATAAAATCGCTTCAGCTATCTCCTCCGGCTTTCCAACTCTGCCCACTAGCGAAGTTTTTGCTTTTTCCATTGCCTTAGCGCTAGTTCTTGTCAAAGACATCGGGGTATCGGTATATCCTGGAGCAACAGCATTAACAGCAATATCCGGAGCAAATTGCTTGGCTAATGAGGAGGTGATAACTATAATAGAGGCTTTAGAGGCGGAATATGCTGAATTGCCGGCAGTAACTTGGTATCCTTTAATTGATGAAATGTTAACTATTCGGCCATATTTATTTTTTTGCATCTGTGGAATAACTACCTGACAAAAATGCGTTGTCCCTAGAACATTGGTCTTTAAAACATTGAGCCATATTTCATCTGTGGATTCTAGAAAATCTTGATTAATAGAAATTCCTGCTGAATTAACCAGAATATCAATTCTTTTGACTTTTTTCAAAACTTTAGCGACAGCTGACTCCACAGCAACCTTGTCAGACACATCGCAAAAAATATATTCGCAGTTCAATTCTTTGGCCAAACTTTTCAATTCCTCGCTTTCGGCTTTCCCATGCAAAATAGGCGTCGCGCCATATTCTTTGGCTAGTATTGCCGTTGCTCTGCCAATCCCCGAAGACGAACCTGTTATTAAAATATTTTTATTTTTTAGCATAAATTTTTATACAAACTTTTTTGGTATCGGGAATTTTTTGGCTAGTTTTTTAATTTCTTTGTGCACGGATTCTTTTAATTTTTTATCATCTTTATTTTTGAGCGTCTTTATCATAAGCTCGGCGACATATTTGCATTCTTTTTCTTTGAAGCCCCGCGTAGTGATGGCCGGCGTGCCGAAACGAATTCCCGACGGGTCAAGAGGTTTCCTGGTATCTCCAGCGATAGCATTCATATTGAGCGTAATGCCCACTTCATCAAGCACTGTTTGCGCTTCTTTGCCTGTCACCCCTAAAGACCCGTAAACATCAGCTAAAATAAGGTGATTGTCGGTGCCTCCGCCTATCATCCTGATTTTATTTTTATGGAAAACTTCCTCCATGGCCTTCGCATTTTTTAAAATTTGCTTGGCATATTTTTTATATTTCGGAGTCATCGCTTCTCCGAAAGCCACGGCCTTGGCGGCAATAATATGCATATGCGGACCGCCCTGTATACCGGGGAAAATAGCTTTATCAATTTTCTTGGCAATTTCTTCATTCTCCCGAGTAAGGATTATGCCTCCCCTAGGGCCGCGAAGAGTCTTGTGGGTAGTGGAAGTGATAATATCAAAACCATCATCAAACGGATTACGGAGCACTCCGGCGGCAATCAAGCCCGCGATATGCGCCATGTCAGCCATAGTGATAGCACCCACTTCGTGGGCAATATCCACAAACTTTTTATAATCAAGCTGACGGGAATAAGCAGAGAATCCGGCCAAAATTATTTTGGGCTTTTTTTCCAAAGCCACCCGGCGAAGGTCTTCATAATCAATCTCTCCCGTGTCCGGGTTTTTCATTTTGTATGTGACAAAATTATAAATTTTTGCCGGAAGAGTCATAGGGTGCCCGTGCGTTAAATGTCCGCCGTGGGAGAGGTCCATACCTAAAACAGTGTCCCCGGGTTGTAGCAATGCGAAATACACCGCCAGGTTCGCAGGGGCGCCGGAATGCGGTTGAACATTCGCGAATTTGCATTTAAATAATTTACACACACGCTCTATCGCCAGACGTTCCACCTGGTCGGTAAAATCTTGTCCGCCATAATACCTGCGCCCCGGATAACCTTCGGAATACTTATTTGTAAACACCGAGCCATTCGCTTTCAAAACATCTTCGGAAACATAATTCTCGGACGGAATAAGTTCCAATCCTTCTCTCTGCCTTTTTTCTTCCGCTTTTATTAACTTTTCTATCTGTTTATCCCGCATAGTTTTATTGTATCACTATTACTTTTGGAAATAAAACGACGGAGTAAAGCCGTCAGATTTCATAACTATAGCGCCCAAAAGGTCAGTCCTGAAGATTTTTGCGCCAAAAGAAGAAAGAGTGTCTAATGTCTCCTGATGCGGATGACCATATTTATTGTCTTTGCCGTCCGAGATGAGAGCATAAACAGGAGAAACAGCTTTTACGAATTCCGGAGATGAGGAAGTACGTGAACCATGATGCCCTACTTTCAAAATAGTGCTGCTAAGCTGCGCTGTAGAATTTTCTTTGAGAACGATGCCTTCTGTTTTTATCGTAGCATCTCCGGTGAGCATCACGGAAGTATTGCCATAAGAAAGTTTCGCCACGACTGACCCGTCATTCGTGGCCCAGGAAGAAACATCCCGGTCGGGAAATAAAATATCAATCACCGCCCCGCCGCCAATATCTAGTCTCATTCCCCTTTTTGCTAAAATATCTGGAATATTATCTTTTTTTATTTCATCTTTTAAATTTTGATATGTTTTAGAATCGGTCAGTGTGCCTGGTTCGAACATTTCACCCACTTCATAAGTTTTCAAAACGTCCAAGAATCCGCTGATATGGTCGGAGTCCGGATTAGTAATCAAAATAGCATCTATTTTTCTGTCAAAGGGAGACATCACGCGGGAAAGCTGGTTTAAAATTTTCTTAGGCGGTCCGCCGTCAAATAATATTTGCGTACCCGTAGGAGATTCAATGAAAAGAGCGTCTCCTTGTCCAACATCCAGCATAGCAAAGGTGAGACTAGGGTGGGATTTTTGCCAATCAAGGTAAAAAATAAAAATATTTGCCGTTAAAAGCAAAAATACAAAAAGAAGTAAACAATATTCTTTGCAGTATTTCTTGTAAATTAAAAACATGTTATAATATTAACACGAATATATCTCCATTATAATTATAAATTAACATTAACTAAATTATGCAAAAATTTGAAGAAATAAAATTTAATATCGGTCCATTGAAAGGTATATCGGCCAAAAACATAGAAGAGCATTTAAAGCTCTATGCGGGGTATGTGAAAAATACTAACCTTATATTCGAAAAAATAGGAGAATATATGGCTGCTGACCCGGAAAAAAACGCTTATGTCATAGGAGAGTTGCAAAGAAGGCTTGGTTTTGAATTCAATGGTATGCGAAATCACGAATACTATTTCAAGTCTTTAGAAGGAGGCGCGAAACAATTGCCTGCCAACTCCCAATTTAAAAAGGCCATAGAAAAATACGTGCCGGATTTCGAAAAATGGCTGCCAATGTTTAAAGGTCTGGCTATGACCCGCGGCATTGGTTGGGCAGTATTGTATTGGGACAAACAAAGCCAAGAAATGATTCCTGCCTGGATAGATGAACAGCATTTGGGCCAATTAAACGGGCTTAATTGGATTTTAGGTATTGATATGTGGGAACACGCTTTCGTTTACGATTACCCGACATCGGAAAAGAAAAAATACGTGGACGCTTTTTTTGAAAATATCAACTGGGAAGTGATAGAAGAAAATTTCAAAAAGGCTCAGTAAAAAAACTCTTAATGCTTCTGCCAAAAAGTCTATAAATAAAATAGATGTAAATCAGCAGTGTAAGAATAAATGGAAAATTCGGTATGGATAATGCCGCAAAAGGGACATTTGAGAAGAAACTTATGACAGAAAGTTCATAATGCAGAAAGATATATGATACAAAACCAAACGGCACGGAGAGCATATACCAAATGATGCCGGCAAAACCGGTTATAAAACCTAAAATCATAGTGAACGGTATAAAAGGCAAGATTAAAATATTCGCAGGCAAGGCCACCAGAGAAAGATTACCCATCTCATAGAGGATAAATGGGAAAACAAAAATATAAGCGGCAGTGGTGATCGAAACAATATCCCGCAATCCAAAACGCGGCGTTACCCATAAAAAATATTTCTCTATTTTCGGCGCGAAAAATATGACGGCCACAGTCGCGATAAAAGAAAGCTGGAAGGAAACGTCAAAATACAGAATAAAAGGATTTATTAAAATCATAGACACGCCCGCCAGTATCAATGCCCGCCCGACATCGTAATTTCTGCCTATGAGTCGAGAAAACAGAGCGAGAGTTGCCATTATGCCCGCCCGGATTGCCGTGGAAGAACCGCCTGTCATTAAAACGAAAAGCAAAATAGATATTATTCCGGCTCCGATTCCTATATTTTTAGGAAAAGGAGAAAGAATCTTCATAATCCACTCGGCGACAATCGTCACGTTGTACCCGGAGAGCGCCACTATGTGTATGGTACCTGTATTCACGAAACTCTGTCTTAAAGATTGGTCGAAAGAAGATTTCTCCCCTAAAATAAGTCCGGCCATAAGCAATGACTCCGGCTCTCTGATTGCCAAATTCATTTTATCCAAAAAAACATCTTTGGCGTAAAATAAGGCGCTTTTTATAAAGTTTCCGTTCCCGCGGGATACAATTGAAATTTTTGGATATGTCATAACATAAAATATCCCGTCTTTACGAAGGTAATTTACATAATCAAATTCTTTTCCTTGGTCCGTCATAAAATTCTCCGGCTTTTTCAAAACACCTTCAAAATTTATTTCATCCCCGTATTTATAATCTTCATCCAAATTGGTTGACATTAAAATTTTTGTTTTGGCGGGATTTAAAACTTCTACGGTTAATTTTTGATTACTTTCTCCGATGCTAGGCTCGTCTATAATTTCTCCTGAAAAAGACACATTTTGGGCGATGTGTGATTCAAAAACATCAGGCATAGAGATATCAGCTTTATTAAACCTAAAAATTCCAAAAGAAAAAGTAAAAATGAAGATAGAAACGATAATACCCCAATTATTTTTGGAAATAAGGGAAAAATATAAAAACACTGAAAAAGAAACCAGGGCAAGCAAAAGTGTATAATAAAACACCACCGCCTGCGGCGGGGTCCCGCCAAAGGCGGGAAAAGAGCGCAAAAGCACTCCAAATATAAAACCGAAACAAGATGCATAAAAAATTCTTTCCTGCATTTAAAAATTAAAATTATGAAAAGTTACTTGTCTCTTTTAAGTTCTATATCATTGCCATCCGCAAAATTCGTGGCTATTTCGTCCGCTCTGTCATTATATTTATCTCCATTGTGCCCTTCCACATAAATCCATTTTATTTTAAACTGTCTTGAAAGTTGTAAAAGTTCTTCCCAAAGTTCTCTATTTAAAACCGGTTTTTTAGCGGCATTTCTCCAATTATTTTTCTGCCAATTAAAAATCCATTCCGTGATTCCTAAAATCACATATTTTGAGTCGGAAAAGATTTCTACCGGTTTATTTATCTTGATTTTAAGTAAGTATTTAAGGGCTTCTATGGGCGCGATAAGCTCCATCTGGTTGTTGGTGGCGTGTTCTCTACGCCCACCAATTTCAACAACTTTCTTCCCAGAGATTAAAATCGCCGCCCAGCCGGCTCTCCCCGGATTCCCCCTGGCCGCCCCGTCGGTGTAAATAATTATTTTATCTTCTTTTTTCATATAATTAAGAAATTGGCGGTTGCTTTGTCTCTCCTCCTATTACTTTATTCTGAAACTCTATTTGTTCTTTTAATATTCTTCGACTATTCCCTTTTTCGTGTCTCATTAACCATTTTTTACCTTCTTTTAATTTAAATTCCTCGGCTTTTTGAAATTTTTCTCTTATTTCCGCTGGTACGATAGAATCAATAAAAATAATACCATCTATTGTACCAAAAACATATTCCGCGTAAAGTCTTACTCTGTCACCAAAGAACTCGCTAGAGACAATTACTAGATTGGAAAAATCTAATTTTTCTTTTTCAATAAATTCCTTTAAATAGCACAGCTGCTCTACTGTGCTTGCGGTAGTTTCTTCAATTATCATTTTCGCGCCTTTTAGTTTTTCTTTAAAATTGTCCCTAAGATATTTTTCCATTACCGAAGCTTCAGAAATTTTCTCTTTCCTAGAGTCTCCATAAAGTGAAGAACCCATCAGTAGTAATGTAAAATCTTCGTTGTCATTATACTGGCTTACGACATCCAATAGGCGATTTATCAAAACAGGAGAAATAGAATCATTTGGCTCTAAGCGATACCCGAGGCATACAATCAGTTTCGACATGGTTGTATTGTATCAAATCTTCTTTTTTAGGCAAAACTGCGCCAAACGTCAACATTCTACGCGATAGCAGAAAATGTTGACATATGTCAGAAACTTATTTATTTATGTAGGGTTTCGCCAATTTAAAAGTTCTTATAGATTCTTTTAACCCGATCTTTTTTATATAATTCAGAAATTCTTTAGGCAATGGAGAGGGTCCAACCCAAACACTTTTTTGTATCATTATAAAATTAAATTTTTTAAGGTTCCAGCGAAACCATTCTCTTTCGGCCTTCTTTGATTCTGAAATATCAAACATCACTATTAAATTTCTATTATTTTCTTTCTGACTTGACGAAAAAAATTCCCGAAGTGAATTTAGTTTTTTACGTGTATACTTTCTGCCGGCCGGAGTCAAAAACCAACCACTCCCTTGTTTTTCAATTAAATTTTGTTTACGCAAACGATAAATTGTCGTCCTCATTGAACCAAATGATTTTTTATTAAATTTTGGAATACCAAAAAGATTGACTCTGCCACCTTTAGAATGAAGAGAGGCATCCCATAGTTCTTTAAGTATTTCTTCAACAAGCGCCATATTTATATTCTAATTCTTTATACATTTCACGTCAACAAACTATGCGATAGCAGAGTTTGTTGACGTGATTTTTTGTACCTATTTTCACTATGTTATATCAATTACTCTTAATCTTAACTCAACTCTGCCTCTAAATCTAGATAAATCAAAAGTAGCCAGAAGATTTACGTTTAATCCTTCCGACAAAGAAACTTTGAAGGAATCATTATTCGAAAAAAAAGAAACTGCTCTGACTTTTATTTTACTTATGTCAGAAAAGGTAATTTCCAGATGTTCTCCAGAACCATTCTTGCCGAATTTTTTAATATTTTCTATTTTTACGCTTTCAAAAAGAAAAATTGGCTTGGGATTAGCAAGTCCAAAAGGAGCCATTTTTTCTATCTCGCGCCAATTTTTCATATTCACTACACTCAAATCGGATTTAACGTCGTAAATTATTTCATTTTCTGTTTTATCACGCTTTACTTTACCATAAGAAAGAGAAAGAGCTTCTTCCAAGAAATGAATCTTATCATTATGTACTGTAAACCCGCCGGCAAATTCATGTCCGCCGAAATCGGTAAAAAAATCGCTCGTTTCGGTCATAAGTTCAACCAAAGACACTGAACCGTCGGAACGACAGGACCCTTTTATCAAATCATTTTCATCTTTGCCCCAGACAAAAACCGGTTTTTTATACTCATCGGCGATTTTATTTGCCACAAGCCCCAAGACACCCACGCGCCACAGGGGATTGCCTATCACTATAACCTCCCCCACTTTTCGGGCAGGACTTACTCCGAATTTTTTATTCACTTCCCGCATAATACCGGCAACCATTGTTTTTCTATCGTCATTTATTTTTGATAAATGGTCCGCAAGCTGACCCGCTTTCACTTCGTCCTCCGTGGATAGAAGTTCATAAGCCTTAAAGGGTTCATCCATCCGGGAAGCGGCATTTAATCTGGGCGCTACCATAAAACCGATGTCATCCTCGGTCAGATATTTCTGGTCAATTTTCATTTTAGCCAGAAGTTTCTGCAAACCCGGACGGGGAGATTTCCTTAAAACTTTCATCCCAAAATAAGAAATTGCTCTATTTTCTCCAGTTAAGGGCACAAGGTCGGAAAGCGTGGAAAGGCCAGCCATATCCAAAAGCCACTTCTCCCAGCCTTCATTTATTTTATAAAATTCCGCGTACTTCTTGATAAAACCCTGCACCAATTTGAATACCACCCCGGCTCCGCATAACATTTTTTCCGGATAGTCATACACCTTTGGATTTAAAATAGCATAAGCCTTGGGAAGAGTTTCGTGAGGTAGGTGATGGTCTGTAATAATTACGTCAATACCATCCACTTCCGATACTGCGGTAATACCCAAGTCTATGGTTATTAAAAGCTTCACTCCCTTTTCAATGAACCGCTTGATCGCCTCCGAGTTAAGCCCATATCCTTCTGAATTTCTCCCGGGTATGTAAACTTCATAATTTATGTAGCCTATCTTTTTAAATAAATCCTGCAAGATGACAGCTCCGGGAATACCATCACAATCATAATCAGCATAGATAACTATTTTTTCTTTATTTTCTATCGTTTCAAAAAGTTTTACGCAGGCTTTTTCCATATCCTTCATTTTGAAAGGGTCGTTTAAATCTCTTTCATAATCAGGATTCAAAAAGATATCAGCTTCCATTTCATTTTTTATACCCCTCTTTTCCAAGATTGTTCGGAGTAGTTCCGAGTATTGTTGCATAGAGCAAATTTTAACATATTTTGGTATAATCTTTCACATAGCCAGACAATTTTTTTCAGGTCCTCGGTTCTCTGGGTCCCCTACCCCAGCCAGACCATTCAAAAATTTATCTGTCTATGTTCAATATGCAAAACTGTATTTTTTGTAAAATTGTAAAAAGAGAGATTCCTTGCCACAAAGTTTATGAAAATAAGAACTTTTTGGCCTTTCTTGATATACAACCAGTTTCCCATGGACATATTTTAATAATTCCTAAAAAACACATTGTCTGGATGTATGAAGCAGATGACAAAACCATCACTGATATATTCAAACTAACAAAAAAAGTGATGCTGGCTCTTAAAAAAGCTATGAAATGCGATTATGTTCAGGTGTGGGTAAGCGGAGAAGAGATACCACATTTTCATATTCATTTATTACCAAGATATTTTAATGATAATCTACCAAATCCTTCAAG
>Ga0265316_10005745_pt1 | contig 11976 bp, 9 predicted proteins | sample 4522metaG_FD_202092 | JGI IMG/M metagenome (GOLD analysis project Ga0265316, IMG submission 202092) | Rhizosphere microbial communities from Carex aquatilis grown in University of Washington, Seatle, WA, United States - 4-5-22 metaG | ecosystem: Host-associated > Plants > Roots > Rhizosphere >... | reverse complement strand
ATGCGCTCGAAAAGCTGCAACTGAACGACAGTTCGCTGGGCTTCGAGCCCGAGCATTCCCAGGCGCTGGGGTTCGGCTTCCGCTGCGGGTTCCTGGGCCTGCTGCACATGGACATCGTGCAGGAGCGCCTGGAGCGCGAGTTCAATATCGACCTGATCACCACGGCGCCGGCCGTGCGCTACCGAGTGACGACGCGCGCGGGCGAGCTGATCGAGGTCGATAACCCGACCAAGTGGCCGGACCCGGCCGAGATCGAGCAGGTGGAAGAGCCGATCATCGAGGCCACCGTGATCACGCGCGAGGAATCGATCGGCGAGATCCTCAAGCTGCTCGAGGAGAAGCGGGGCGAGCAGCGTAAGTTCGATTACATCGGCACCGGGCGCGTGCTGCTGGTCTATTCCCTGCCCCTGAACGAGATCGTGCTGGATTTCTACGACCGGCTGAAGACCGTGTCACGCGGGTATGCGTCGCTCGATTACCACCTGGCGGGATACCGCATCTCGCCCATGGTGAAGCTGGACGTGCTGGTGGCGGGCGAACCGGTGGACGCGCTGTCGATCATCATTCACAAGGACAACGCCTACGAGCGGGGCAAGTCGCTGATCTCGCGCCTGCGCAAGCTGATCCCACGGCAGATGTTCGAGGTGGCGTTGCAGGCGGCCATCGGCAACCGGATCATCTCGCGGGAAACCATCGCGCCGTTGAGGAAGAACGTGCTGGCGAAGTGCTATGGCGGCGACATCTCGCGCAAGCGCAAGCTGCTCGAGAAGCAGAAGGAAGGCAAGAAGCGCATGAAGCGCGTGGGGCGTGTGGAGATCCCGCAGGAAGCGTTCCTGGCCGTGCTCAAGGTGAGCGACGACGAGGACTAAGCGGGGGGGCGACCGTGGGGCGGCTCTCCAGAGCTGCGCCGGACGTCCACGTCCGGCTTCGGCGGGTCTGGAGACCCACTGCAGGACTGGAGTCCTGCCCCACAAGGCACAGGCCTAGTGCTCCGGGTCGAAAACCAGCGTGTCTTTCACATCCACTTTGTCGAACTGCATGGGGAAGCTACGGCCGGCGTAATACGCGTCCCACTGGTCCTTGTAGTGGCTGGAGAGAAAGTGACCGGACTGGCCGACGACAATGTTCATGTAGGAGCGATCCAGGTCGGCGAGATCGACCCCTGTGCGCATGGAAGGGCCGATGCGGTGCGTGGTCTGCTCGACCGTGACCGGCGAACCTTCGTGCGCGACCGGGCCGATATTGAAGTATTTTCCGACCAACGGGAAGTGGCTGCCCACGGGCTGCTCGATCTGCAATGCGTTGTACCAGCCGTAATCCCACTTAGCCATATCGCGGCCCTGCACGCGCCGGGCCTCGTCCAGCGCATCGCGGAAGCAGCGCAAGATCAGCCCGTCGTAATCGGGGAACCACTCGCGGGGCTGAGTTCGCAGCAGATCCTCGACCACCTGAGGAGCCGCCATGTAAGCGGCACCCCTCGGCTCGCTGCCTCCGTACAGCAGCGACTTAGAGGGCGAGGCACGCTCGGCCATGGCCTGGCGCAGATGATCGTAAGTGAGAATCGCAATCAGCGGAGCGGGGCCGTTGGTCATCCGGCCGTCCCAAGAGCGCAGCAGCGCAACGGCGGCCGCGCTATCGCCACCGGGGGCGCCGTAAGCCTGGACCACGCGGCGCGCCACATACTGCGCCAGCGAGGAGTAGACGTCGGTCTGTATGCCGATCATCTCCGCGACCTTCCACTTACTCCGCCCGGTAAGTAGCGCATAAATGCGTTCCGCGCGGTAGGGCGCGGAAAACTCACCGTGCACCGGGTAGGGATAGTCCGCCGGAAACGGATTCTGGTTGGCGGTGACGATGACGCCCGAAGCCGGATCGTAAGTCTGGGGTAACTCGCCGAAGGGGATGTATCCGGCCCACTCGTAATCGCCGGAGCTGCCATCGACCGGCACGTCGCCCACATAGTTCTTGCGAATGGGAAGCCGGCCCGCGACATGATACCCGATATGTCCGGCCGTGTCCGCGTACACGAAGTTCTGGGCCGGGCCCGGAAAGCGTGCGAGCGCCGCCACAAACTCCGGCCAGTCGCGGGCGCGGTCAAGATCGAGCATCGGAAAACATACAGCGCCGGGCTCGTCAGCGGTCCAGCGCATGGCCATCGCTCTGCCGCCGTCGACGAAGAGCGGACCGTGTCGCGTGACCCACTGCGCAAACTCAACCGGCGCAGCGCCCTTCACGGGAATCAGCTCGCGCTCCTGCCGCGCCTGCTCGATCTGCCCGCGGAATACGTAGCGGCCCGAGCGCAGGTCGATCTTCTCGAGATAGAGATCCTGCACGTCGAACCCCACGTTGGTCTCGCCCCAGGCGATGCGGTCGTTGTGGCCGATGATGACGCAAGGCAGACCCGGCAGCGAGACTCCGGAGACATTCAGCCCCGGCGCGCGCAAATGCACCATATACCAGGTCGATGGAATGGAGTACTGGAGGTGGGGATCGTTGGCCAGCAGCGGACGGCCGGTTGCGGTCCGCGAGCCGGCCAGCACCCACGCGTTCGAGCCCGGCAGAACCCGGCCGCTCAGCCGCGGCGGGAACAGCAGGTCCACCTTGGCCGCGTCCCCGCCCTGCAGCATCGCGCTTTTGACCAGCTTGTCGCGCCAGGAGACCGTCAGCTCGCGATACATATAGAGCGCGATCAGAATAGAATCTTTGATCGTCCACGGGCGCGGGTCGTAGCGGAGCACCGTGAACTCCAGAGGCAGGCGGCCGCGGTGCGTCTCGATGAAGTAGTTGACGCCGCGAACATAGGTGGCCAACACGGCGCGGTCGGCGGCGGGGAGCAGCGCGGCCTGCATCTCGGCGATACGTTCCATCCGGAGGCGGCGTGCCTCGCGGTCTAGATCAAGCACCGCGGGCCCGAAGACCTCCGCCAGGCTGCCGCCGGCGTAGCGACGGAGCGTGTCCATCTGAAAGAGGCGGTCCTGCGCTGTGACGTATCCCTGAACGAACAGCGCGTCCTCGACGGTGGCGGCCGTGATGTGCGGGACTCCGAGCGCGTCGCGCGCAACCGTGGCGCGCTGGGCAATGGGGACGGCGACCGATCCCGAAGTCTGCGGCAGCGGTCGCCAGGCGCACCAGTAGACGGCAATCGCGGCCAGAAGAAGTACGATGAGTAAGATCAGGTTTGCGTACCGGAGCGCCCGCTTGAGAGTCACGTCACGATTTTACTGGAATTCCGTGGGGCGGACCCCCTGGTCCGCGGCCGACGCCCCCGTCGGCCTGGTCGGATGACGGGAGGCGGGTCCGGGGGACCCGCGCGGACCAGGGGGTCCGCCCCACTAGAGGCGTCTTATGGATGAGACTTACTTAGGTTACCGGCTGCTGCTGCTGGGGATGATCGTCGGGCTCAACGCTTTTTTCGCATCGGCCGAGCTGTCGCTCATTTCGGCGCGCGCTTCGCGACTGCGGGAACTGGCCGCGGAGGGGAACGTCGGCGCGCAGGCGGCGCTGAACCTGCTCAGCCGCCCGGAGCGGCTGCTCTCCACCGTCCAGGTCGGCGTGACGCTGGCGGGTCTCGGCGCCGGATGGGCCGGTGAAGACACCCTCTACCGTCTGCTGATGTCCCTGGTGCACCCCCTGGTGGCGCCCCGCGCCGAAGCCTTGGTGCACGCGGCCGCCCTGGTGTTGGCGTTCCTGCTGCTGACCTTCATCATGGTAGTGTTCGGCGAGGTGGCGCCGAAGAACTTCGGGATCAAACAGGCTGAGCGCTACGCGGTGGTGGCGGCGCCGCTGCTGCTGGTCTTCTACCGTATCTCACAGCCGTTCATCTACGTGCTCGAACATTCCTCGAACGCGGTTTCTCGGATGTTCCGGCTGGGCGTGACCGGACAGACCACGCATTCCGTGGAAGAGCTGAAGCTGATCGCAAGCTCAGTGCGCGCGGCGGGGCGGATCGCGGCCTTCGAAGAATCCGCCCTCGAGCGCCTGCTCGACTTGCAGAGCCTCTCGGTGCGGGAGATCATGGTCCCGCGAAACGACATCGTCTCGCTGTCGATCGAAGCGTCTCTCGACCACGCCCTGCGCACCCTGATCGAGAACCAGTACACGCGGGTGCCTGTCTACGAACACACGCCGGAAAAGATCGTGGGGATTCTGCACTACAAGGATCTGTTGCCGGTCTGGCAGCGCATGAGAGCGGCCGCGCGTAGCGGTATTCCCGGTCCGCCGTTCCAACTGCGCCCGCTTCTGCGAAGGCACGTGGTGGTGCCGGAGAGCAAGCCGCTGAGCCAGATGGTGGACGAGTTCCGGGCGCACCACGCGCACATGGCACTGGTGGTGGACGAGTTTGGCACCATCGCCGGCCTGGTGACCATGGAGGACGTTTTCGAGCAGATCTTCGGCGAAATCGAGGACGAGCACGATGTCCGCCGGCCCAAGCCTTCGCTGGTCAGCAAGGTGGTCGAGCTCGAAGGCGCGGTGTCGATCCGCGACCTGGAAACCCAATACGCGATCGAGCTGCCGACCAACGCCGGCTTCGAGACGCTGGCTGGATTCCTGCTTTTCCGTCTCGGCTATATCCCCAAAGCCGGCGAGTCGGTAGAAGACGAAGGCCGGCGGTTCACCATCCTGGAGATGGACCACAACCGCATCGCGCGTGTGCGCATCGAGCGGGAAGCCTGAGGACCGGCCACGAATGAACACGGATGAGCACGAATGGAAGAACACCGAGGTGCTCGCTTCGATCCGGGCCGGCCTGCGGGCGCACGCAGACGAGGAATTTCGCAAGGGCGTCGAAAACTTCTTCCGCGAAACGATCGACGCATACGGGGTGCGCGGGCCGGAGGTCAAGGCTGTCGCCCGCGAGGCGTGGCGCCAAGTGAAAACCTGGCCGGACGCCGCGCTGTCGAACCTGGCCGCCGAACTCTGGAAGAGCGGCAAGATCGAGGAGGCTGGCATCGCGATCCTCATCTACCGTCGGCGCGTGAAGCAGTGCGGCGCTCGTGAGTTCAAGTTGTTCGAGCGCTGGATCGATCGCTACGTCCACAACTGGGCGAGTTGCGACGGCGTGGCCTCGTGGCTGCTCGCCGCATCCATCGGCAATGAACCGGCGTTAATCGGCCAGCTCGATGGCTGGGTGCGCTCACGCAGCCGCTGGAAGCGCCGGGCCGCCGCTGTGGCCTTGCTCCAGGAAGCCAAGCAGGCGCGCAACACGGCGGCGATCTTCCGCATCACGGGCGCGCTGCTCGAGGACCCGGACGACATGGTGCAAAAGGGTGTCGGCTGGGTTCTGAAGGAGACCTATCCGAAAAAGCCGGCGGAAGTGATGAAGTTCCTGCTGCCCCGCGCGGCCCGCACGCCGCGTTTGATTCTGCGCCTGGCCGCGGAGAAGATGACCGCCTCCGATCGCGCCCGCCTGCTCAGCCGGCCCCCACAGCGGGCCAAAGAGCCCCACCCGCCCCAGGTGGTGTAAGCTTGTCTGGATTGATGCAGAGCGAGAAAGTTGCGCTCGATTGCGCCCCGTTGCTGGCCGCGCAGAACCCCGACGGCGGGTGGGGATACCGGGGCGGTTCGTCCTGGACCGAGCCGGCCGCGTACGCGCTGCTGGCACTCGACGGCCAACCCGACGCCGGTCCGGCTTGCGAGCGCGCCCGCCGTTTCCTGGCCGGGAACCAGCGCTCCGACGGCGGCTTCGCGCCGCGGCAGTCGGTGGAGGAAAGCACCTGGGTCACCGCCCTGGCAATTCTGGCTGGCGGCGCCGACGGAGAGGCCGGGCACCGCGCGGTCGAGTGGCTCGTCGCTGCGAGCGGCGAGGAATCCACCTTCATCCACCGGCTGCGCACCTGGATGAACAACACGCGTCCGCAGGCGATGGAGGAAGGTCTCCCGGGCTGGTCGTGGTATCCGGGCACCGCCGCATGGGTGGTTCCGACCTCGCTCACGATCCTGGCGCTCGAGAAGATCGAACGCCGCTACCCGGATCCGCGCATACGCCGGCGCATCGACCAGGGGCGGCACTTCCTGCTGGTCCACACCTGCGATGACGGCGGCTGGAACCATGGCTCGATCCAGGCCCTGGGCTTCCAGGCGGTTTCGTATCCGGAAACCACCGGCATCGCGCTTCTCGCGCTGCACGGCACGGACCCGGCACGCATCGCGAAATCCATCGCCAAAGCCGAAGAGCATTTCCGCAATTGCCGGGCGCTCGAAGGGCTGAGCTGGCTGCAGCTTGGCCTGATGGCGCAGGGCCGTCCCGCGCCCGCGGTTCCGGAAGATGTCCGCGCCCACACTTTGCTGGACAACGCGCTCGCCATTCTGGCCGGCCGCGCGCGCGAGGGTCGCAACGCTTTTCTGGAGGTTGTCCGATGAGCGGTCTGACCCGGCGCGAGGTGCTGGCGGGAGCCGCGGCCGGCGCCCTGGCGGGCTGCTCCCGAAAGCCCAAGCCCACGCCGCTGGTCTCGATCGTCCGCGCGCGTTCGTATTCCGAGGACCTGCTGGATGTGGTGCGGCGCCTCCTGGTCGAGCACAAGGTCGATGTACGCGGCAAGCGTGTTGTGCTCAAACCGAACCTGGTGGAGTTCGATCCCGGCACCACCATCAACACGCATCCCGCCGTGGTGGCGGCGGCGCTCGAGGCGTTCCGTTCGCTTGGCGCGGCCGAGGTGCGCATCGCCGAAGGCCCGGGCCACCGCCGCAACACTCTCGAGCTGGCCGAAGCGGCCGGCTACTTCCAGACCATCCCGCGCTTCGAGGAACTTTTCACGGACCTCAACCTGGATGACGTCACGCGCCTGTACGTGTCCGGCGCCCATTCGCGCATGAAGTCCTTCTACCTGCCGCGGACGGCGCTTTCCGCGGACCTGCTGGTCTCCATGCCCAAAATGAAATGCCACCACTGGGTGGGCGCCACGCTCAGCATGAAGAACCTGTTCGGCCTGGTTCCGGGAGCGGTATACGGCTGGCCTAAGAACGTGCTGCACTGGGCCGGAATCCAGGAGTGCATCGCCGACCTGCACGGATTGTTCCCACGCACCTTTGCCATCGTCGATGGCATCGTGGGCATGGATGGCAACGGCCCCATCCAGGGCACGCCGAAGCAGGTTGGCGCGATCGTCGCGGGGGCGGACCCGGTGGCCGTGGACGCCACCTGCTGCCGCATCATGCGCATCGACCCCACGCTCATCCCCTACCTGCAGATGACCGAGGACAACGGCCAGACCAAAGCGGCCAACGTGCACCAGATCGGCGAGGCGGTAAGCGCGGTCGCGACGGAGTTCCGGCTCATCCCCATGTACGAGCCCCTGCGGCTGCGAGCGTAGAGTGGGGCGGACCCCCGGGTCCGCGCGGGTCCCCCTGGACCCGCTTTCCCGCTGATGAATCGCGCTGATCAGGTACGACGACCAGGCCGACGGGGGCGTCGGCCGCGGACCAGGGGGTCCGCCCCACCGCAAAACGTGTGGCGTTCAGCCATCGGCCATCCACCATCGACCATCCACCTTGATGGTATATACTCTTCTGGAGCCGAGAGGCCTCTTTATGGACACGATCAACCTGTCACAAATCCTGCTCAATGCCGCGGAAGCTGCCGCAATACTCTTCATTTTGGTGCTGGTCTTTAAGTCGATCTACAGCATCGGGCCAACCGAAGTGGGGCTGGTCAGAAAGCGATTCGGCGCGAAACTTCCCGGAGATAATCCGGTGGCTTTCCGCGGTGAAGCCGGCTATCAGGCCGAGATGCTGATGCCGGGGCTGCGCTTTCGGTTCTGTCTCTCTTACGCTGTTACGAAGCACCCCTGGGTGCAGGTGCCCGCGGGGCAGATCGGCGTCGTCATTGCCCAGGTAGGACAGCCGTTGCCAATCGGCGTGAAGTCCGGCGCGTTCCGGGCGGAGTTCGGCAATTTCACGGACCTCAGGTTGTTCGTGGACAAGGGCGGGCAGAAAGGCGTGCAACGGCCCGTCCTGTCGCCCGGCACCCTTGCGCCCATCCATCCGGTGGCGTTTCTGGTCATCACCAAGCCACACGTTTACGGCGTGCCCGTCTCCCAGGAGATGCGCAAGCTCGCGGACAAAGAGGGCGGACTCACCTTCGTGGCCTTCGGTCTCGAGAGCAAGCAACTCGAAGTGACCAGGATCTCGCCGCGGCCCGCCGACTGCGAAAGAGTAGTGGACATGGTCGGCATCGTCACTACACTCGAAGGCCAGCCTCTGCCCGCGGGCGACATCGCCAGCCGCCTGGGCGGCTACGCCGACGTCGAGCAACTGGAAGCGGAGATGGACCCCCAGCAGCCCGTGAACGCCCGGCTCATCGAAAGCATCCTGGGCAGCCAGAACGACAAGCACAACGGCTATCAGGATTTCCAGCAGTTCCTCGATCTCGGCGGCCGAATCGGTCTACAGCACGACCCGCTGCTCTACGGAGCCTACAACCTCAATCCGTTCCTGGTGCGCGTCGAGGAAGTGCCGATGCTGGTGGTGGAGCAGGGCCAGGTCGGCGTCATCAAAGCCTACGTCGGCCTGCCGACGCAGGATACTTCCGGCGCCGAATTCAAGTTCGGCAGCCTGGTGCGGCCGGGCCACCGCGGCATTTGGGAAGAGCCGCTGCGGACCGGGAAGTACCCCATCAATCCCCGTTGTTATCAGGCGGTTATCGTTCCAACCTTCATCATCACCCTCAACTGGGCCGACGTGGTTTCGCAGGCTCACAACCTGGACTCACAACTCAAGCAGATCGAAGCCCAGAGCAGCGAGGGCTTTGCGTTCGCGCTCGACCTACAGGTGCAGATCCACATTCCCGATACGCAGGCTCCCTATGTCATCTCCATGGTCGGCAGCGTATCGAACCTAGTGAACGAGGTCCTGCAGGCGGCCGTTGGGAACCACTTCCGCAACAAGCTGCAGAGTATGCCGGCGGTCCAATTCATCAGCAGCCGCGAGTCGGTGCAGCAGGGCGCCTTCGAGTACGTCAAACAGGAGCTGGCGAAATACAAGGTGGAGACGCGCGGCGTCTACATACAGGCCGTCGTGCTGCCCGCACAACTGGTGCAGGTGCTGACACAGCGCGAGATCGCCAACCAGGAAGTCGAGACCTTCAAAATGCAGAGGGCGGCACAGGACCAGCGCATCGAGACCGAAAGGGCCAAGGGGACCGCCGACATGCAGGCCGACCTGGCAAAGTCGCAGGTGGGCGTTGGCATTCAGAACAACCGGACGGCCGCCAGGAAGACGGAAGCCGAGGGAGAGGCGACGTTCATCGAGCAGACGGGCTCGGCTCAGGGCGCCCAGGTCCGCGCGGTCGGGCTGGCGAAGGCCGAAGCCTACGAGCGCCAGGTTGCCGCGCTGGGGCAGAGTGCAACGGCTCTGGTGAATGCGATCGACGCCCTTTCGCGCAGCAACGTCCCGTTCATGCCGAGCACTTTGGTTATGGGCGGCAACGGCAACGGAACGCTGGAGGGAGTGGCGGCGCTCTTTATGCGTCAGTTGGCCGCAAAGGAAAAATCTGAGAAAGACGCTCCCGGTGTATAGCCGGTTGTAGCGTTAGTCGATCGACCCGCCGTCCCACTCGTGCTCGGGATCGGGAATGAACGTCAGGTTGTCGTGCGGGCGGACGGCGACCAGCCAGCCGCCTGGAATCCTGGCCCGGTAAATGGTGAAGTTGGCGGAGGTGGTGGTGATGCGATTCGGGACCAGCTCGAAGGAGAGAAGCTTCTTCTCGAATGCTGCTTCCCTGGTTCTGTGCCACGTGGTTGAATCCCGCTCGAGAAGATCTAGCACGGCCACTCTCCCTTCTTGCTGGCGAATCTTCGAAACCAATTTCCTCACGATTCCGCTTTTCTGTCAATCACTTGGAGTACCGTAATGGTCCCTGGTACGTCCCCCCCTACAAAGGAGTCATACGCATCCACCGCTGGTTCGCCGATCTTGGGACAATAGGGGTACGATCAGGCCATGATCTCTCTCATTGCCGAGCTATTGTTCCGTTGCGCGCATCGCAGGCTCACCCGCCCCATCACCCCGGTGAGCAAGCCGGGCGTTCCCTCAGGTGAGACATACGTAGTCTGTTTGGAATGCGGAAAGCAGTTTTACTACGACTGGGAGAAGATGCGCCTGGGAGGGCCGGTCGAGCGCAGCGAGGCCAAGGGAGTAATCCCATTGGACAGCCCGAAGCCCTCCAGCACCAAGCTCAAATACGCACTGCTGGGTTCAGCGATCCCGCTGGCTGTCTTGCTCGGTAAGACACTCTTATCGAAGCCGAAGAAGAAGGATCCACCCGCGCGCGGCCGCGGCGGCAGCACCGAACCGCGCGCGTAAGCAAGCGGACCCGCGTCCTGCCCTTACCGTTCGGAGCCGCGCCTGACGAACCGCAACGTTCCCGCCAGTGCTAGAGAAAGCAACCCCATCACGCCAATCAGCGGAAGGTCGCTCGCCGTTTGCGGCAGTTGCTGCGGCGGCATTGACGCCTGCTCTTGCGGCGCTGGCATGGCCGCCTGCGGTTGCGGCGCTGGCGCGGTGGCCTGCGGTTGCGGCGCTGGCGCTGGCTCGGTCGCGGCTTGCGCGCCGCTCGGCTGCAGGTTCGTCACCGGCGCCCGGCGCAGTTCGGCCGCCTCGGGCGGCTTCTCCGTCGCGGGCATCGACGGAACTGGCTGGTTTGTCGCTTGTGCCAGCGCCGCAGCCCGCGGCTGCGGGTAGACGAACTCGGCACCGTAGTTTTCGCCCGGATAGAACCACGCGCGGATCGCCTGCGGCGCGCCGGCTTCCCTTTCCTCGAACATGATTATTGTCTTCCCCGCTGGCTGCAAACGATAGTCGGGAACGGCCAAAATCGTGGCGAACACATGGTCCTTGTCTTCGTTGAAAATTTGGACTACGTGGCGATCTGTCTGCGAATCCAATAGCTTGAACACATATGTGCCGGGAGGCAAAACCATGGACGGAATTTCCACCGGCTGCGAAAATGTTACTCGTGTTTCGTGGTTCCACTGATCGGCGTGGGCGGCTGGCGCGAGCGCGAGCGCGCCCGCGAACACGCACAGCATCGCGAACAACGTCATTGATTTCATCGATATATCTCCCCTCTGACTTCAAATCTGCAGCGGTACGAGATGTTCCGCCGCACCCGCTCTGAATCCCTGCATGTGGGCTGCCACGCCCCACACGCGGGGTAAAGCCAGGCATTTTAGCTGAGAAAACTGCGAGTTCAAATGTACTGCCAAAGTGATACGTGAGGCGGAAATCGCCAACTACTGACAACCGAGGCGTCTGCCGATGTCTGTTTTGCCGGCACGGCGCCGAGGCAGGCTAAGGGAGTACGTATGCTCAGACGGTTTTTCCATTTCTCGCTGGACGGGGACGAAGCGTCTCCGAACGGATCGCGTCGCAACGGCTCGTCAGGTCACGCCGCGCCGCAAGGCGCCGTGGCGCGGGCCAAGGAAGAGACCGCGCCCTTGGAACCGGTTAGCGCACCGGCCCTGAAGCCCGATGGCGCGCTCGGCCACATTGTGCCTTTCGAGGAGATCTATCGCAACGCCTCGTTCAAACAGCCCAAAGTGGCCTACGACATTCTGAAGGTTGCCGAGATGGTGAACAGCCAGCACGTCGCGGGGCTCTCGGTCGAAGCCAAGCGTTGCGCGGTGCTGATGGCCCTGGATGTTGCCGGCGTCGAGACCGAGGATCTTCTCCAGGACGCGATGGCGCGGCAGCGCGCCCTCAACGATTACGAGGAGGCCCTGCAGAACACTCTGCGGGAATTCGAGGTCACGAAAAACCGTGAAAATGCGGAGATCCAGGCGGAATTGGATCGGCTTAGCGCCCGCTATATGGCTCGCATTCAGGGCAATGTGGATGAGGTAGCGCGCCAGCAGGACGCTCACCGGGCCTGGCAGAGAGAGAAGCAGCAGGAATCGCAATGCATCGCGGAGGCGGCGTCGTTCTGCGCGCCCCAGAGCAACGCGAACAACGCGAACAGCCTATCGTCCGTGTTGGTTCGCT
>Ga0265316_10005743_pt1 | contig 11982 bp, 13 predicted proteins | sample 4522metaG_FD_202092 | JGI IMG/M metagenome (GOLD analysis project Ga0265316, IMG submission 202092) | Rhizosphere microbial communities from Carex aquatilis grown in University of Washington, Seatle, WA, United States - 4-5-22 metaG | ecosystem: Host-associated > Plants > Roots > Rhizosphere >... | reverse complement strand
CGGTATGAGCGAAACGCGGGGTTACGGTCACCCTACGGGCGAAATCGGGAACTTGGCCGCGCCGGCAGTGTGGGATGGCCTGACAGCGCGATCTGCTCCCCGAATTTCCCGACAAGCTCTAGCTATCCGTACTGCTCGCCCTTGCCGTACCCGGTTGGCAGCGGCCCGAGTGCAGGCTGCACCCCCACTTCACCCATGACCGCCGCCGACTACGTCAACAAGGTTCTCAAACCAGCAGTGGACTACGCCACCACCAAGAATCTGTACGTCATTATCGATCACCACCAAATCGACAATGCTGTTTCAGGCACGACTGCCACGTCATCAGCAAACGACGCAACAACATTCTGGACCGATGTCGCCCCACAATTCGCCAGCTACGCCAATGTCATCTTCGAGCCTTTCAACGAACCCATCAACGGCTCTGCTTCGTGGGCGACCTTCAAACCCATCGTACAGGTGTGGATCGACACCATCCGAAAGGGCGCCCCCAACAACGTCATCATCGTTCCGTCCATGAGCTACGACCAACACCCTGGCGACGCCGCGAGCGATCCACCGACCGACCCGAAGTCCAACTTGATGTACACGGCCCACGTCTACCCAGGCAATTGGAGTGCGGGATTCAAGCAACAGGTCGCAACAGCCGCGAGCAAGGCACCCGTGTTCTTTACTGAGTGGGGATACGCGGTGAGCGGATCCGACGCCAATCTAGTCACATCGAGTGCGACGTGGGGCACCGATTTTGAGGCATTGGTCGATGCAAACGGAGGCAGTTGGACGGCCTGGGTAACAGACAATAGCTGGACCCCCAGCATGTTCTCAGACAGCGGGCTTACGACACTCACTCCATTTGGCACCGTCGTGAAGAACTGGCTGGCGGCCAAGGCGACGAGCGACTGGGTACAGTAGGGTCCGACCGGGCGCTGGCTGTACGTCGCGCTCAAGATCATCAACGAAGCAGTAAGCACTTGGGTCTTCGGCGACGGTATTGGCAGACTGAGCATGTGACTATCCATCTTCCCTACTGGGAGAAATTGTTGGCGGCAGAGCGGCACATCCAGGCGCTCGTGCCCGGAGCCGTCCTTGTGGGTGGAACCGCAGCCGCTATCCACGCTGGCCATCGCGTGAGTCTGGACGGCGATCACGTTCTCGCGGATCTGCGTGATCGTTTCGACGAGGTCGTGGGCCAACTCGAATCGGCCGCCGGCTGGCAAACCGAGCGACTGCAAAGGCCGTGCTGATTTTTGGGCAAATGGACGGGATATTGACAGGGATCCGGCAACTGCGTCGCACGCGACCGCTCGAATGCGAGATGGTGGATGGCCTGCGCGTGCCGACGCTTGCCGAGATGGCACGCGTGAAGGCTTGGCTGCTCGCGACCCGGTACACGGTTCGCGACTACCTGGATACGGTCGTCCCGTTCGAGCGCATCGGAAAGGAAAACCTGGAGTCTGCACTTCGCGATTTCGATGAATTGTACGCGCAGACGACGGGCGCTTCCGTATTGGCCGAGGTTGCTGACAGATTGGCAGCGGCCGCACCCAGCGACTCGGACCGCATCGACCTGTCAAGCTACCGCGGCCTGCATGCACCGTGGAACGACTGGAACTACCTTGTCGAGCGTGGGCGGTCGTTCGCGTCGGTCGTCGCCCGCATTGCACTGACCGGCAAGGGAGGAGCACCGTGAATGTGGTCTTGGCGCAGTCGCGCGCGCTCTGGAATCGTCAGTCGATCGACCTCACGGACGAGGACGTTCTGGCCCAGATCCTGGACCGCGGCGAGATGGCCGCTTGGCGCGAGCTGTATCGGCTTGCCGGCACCGACTCGGATCTGCGCGCGCGCATTAGGCGTGTGGTGGCAAGAGTGCCATTGCTCATGCCGAGGTTTTGGCTTGCGGCCCTCAAGAGTCTTGGCGAGCCGGTCGACCTCGGCATGGACCTGCCGCGAGGCGATCTCTGACTCTAGAGTACGGCCCGGAACCAACCCATTTGGAACTGCCGTGGGTGCGGACCTACCCCTTCAAACTCCAGCTCGCGAATGCAGCCATGTCGTCGAGATGGGAGCGGATGATTTCGCGCACGATGTCCAGATTCAGCGCTTGGTAGTCATGCACGGCCACGTTGCGAAATCCCACCATTCGGCGCAATCGATCCGCGGATTCCTTGGGGTAAAGTCCAGCCGCAGCCAGGAGGTCAAAGGCCTCACGACTGTCTTGCGGAATACCGAGGCGATGCACGCGAACCAGATGCATCGCCAGATCTTTGTAGACCACGACATCATCCATAAACGCGTCCTCGCTCGGCAACGTCGTTCAGGATCTCGCGGCGTTCATCATTCAGGCGCGCATAGGCCGACAGCGCGAAGACCTCGAACACCTGTCGTTCGAACGGGCTTGCGTCGACCACAAGCACGGCATCGCGCAGCACCTGCACGCGCATGACAGTCGAAGCCTGGCGTAGATCGACGAGATCGACATGGGTGTTGACCAAGGCCGCGAGATCTTCTTGCAACTTCCAGCGCTCGATGGGATCCAGCTTGCCGTGCGCAAGCAAGCCCAGGTCGAAATCCGCGTCCGACCCGCCGTCGCCGCGCGCACGCGAGCCAAAGAGGTAACGGGCAATCAACCCGGAAACTCGGGACGAAACCAGGGCGCTCAGACTTGCGCTAGGATCAGGCACGCCCTGACTATAGCGCCGTCCCTTGCGAAAGGCACGACGTGTTGCCGATGAACCAGGGAAGGCACCCCGCGCGGAACCGAAGTTCGATGGACTTGTATCCGTCCGCGCGGTACATTACCTTTGGTAATAAAGGGGGCAGCCATGCTGGTCGCAACTTCGAGGGTCACGAACCAAGGGCAAATCTCGGTTCCGGCAGAGGTCCGAAAGGATCTCGGCATTCGGGCCGGAACGGAGCTCATCTGGGATCGAGATGAAAACGGCGACTATACGGTGCGCCCCAAGCGGCTCACTTTGGCCGACCTGCATCGGATGGTGGGTCCAGCGACCGTGCGCCTGACGGATCAAGAGCTTCGGAAGGCCCGGCGGGAATTTCTGGCTTCCCGAACAAGACGCCTCGACGCCAAGAAGGGCTGACCGTGGCCGCCATCGACACCAACGTCCTGGTCCGACTGGTGACCAAGGACGACGAATCCCAGTTCAAGAAAGCCCGGGCATTCGTTGAAAAGCACCAACCGGTTCTGGTGACCCAGCTTTCCGTGTTGGAACTTGTCTGGGTACTCATGAGTCGCTACAACCTGAACAAGGAACGAACCTGCCAAGTGGTCCAAGCCCTCCTGGAGATGAGAGAGCTGAACATTCAAGCCCCTGCTATTCTCGAAGCGGCGTTGAACACCTGGATGAAGTCCAAGGCCGATTTCGCCGACTGCTTCATCCTGGAAACCGTGATGGGTGCTTCGGAGAGCCCGCTTGGCACCTTCGACACAACGCTTGGAAAGCTGGAAGGGTGCAAGCAGCTTTGACCGGCTCCGCAGGCGCGCCGTAGGTTGAGGGCGCCCTCGCTCGACCGCACACGCGTGCGAAAGGCACGACGTGTCTTCCGGGTTGCGCTATAAGTAGGGTTTTCAGGGAGGAAGACCATGCGTTCAGTTCGCAAGCTTCGATCCGTTGCCTTTGCCGACGAACCGGGATCGCTAGAGGGGCGATCCGCCGATGGCGCGGTGATCGGCCTGAGTCCCGGCGGCAAGGCAAAGTTCCGCGACGAGACGGGAGAGATCACCGAGGTGCGCGTTCCTCGCCACGTGGACAAGCGCTGGCTGGAAGCGGCCGTGGCGCTGGCGCCGGTGCCGGCCGTTGCGGTCCATCCCGAAGGGATCCGCGAGCCCCTGCTCTGGTGCGTGTTTTGCGCTCCCGAGCACGAAGCGCTCGACGAGCGATTCTGCGTCGACGCCAAGACCATCGAACTTTCGGCCAGCGAGTCGGTCCAGATCCGCACGGGCAAATCCATCGTCACCGTGACGGCCGCGGGCGAAGTCAGCGTGCGCGGCAAGAACATCACCTCGCGCGCGAGCAACCTGAACCGCATCCGCGGCGGCGCGGTCAAGATCAACTAGTCCATGGGCAACGCCATCAATCTCACGCCCTACGCCGTGGGCGAACTTGCGGGCAAGGATGCCGAGGGCTTCCCCCTGTACGTCGCCGTCGTGAAGGCGACCTGGGAATGGCAGCAGGACGGAAAGCTCCGGCAAGTGGCCGCGGCGCCGATCCAAGAGAGCGATGAATTCGCCGGCGAGCCCGCCGTGTCGGGGCTGTTGGCGGCGACAGATCTGGCACCGCCCAAACCGCGCGTCGATGTGTTGTTCAAGGGCACGCTCACTTTTCCCGCGCCCATGACCGAGGTGGACGTGGCCGTGCGCGTGGGCACGCGCCTGCAGAAGGCCGCGCATGTGTTCGGCGCGCGCTACTGGCTGCCTGGGGTCGTGCACGACATGGCGCCCTCGAAGCCGTACCCGACCGAAGCCCTGCCCTTCGCCTGGGAATTGTCGTTCGGCGGAATGGACCTTCAAGACACGCGTGCCACAGAACCGCGCAATCCCGCGGGCAGCGGCGTGACCAAGCGGCCGGCCGAGCTGCAAGGCAAGCAAGCGCCGAGCTTTGAAGATCCGGCGAACCTGATCAAGTCGACGAACGACCGCCCTGCCCCGCGCGGCTTCGGACCAGTGGCGGCGCACTGGCAGCCGCGTTGCCAGCTTGCCGGAACCTACGACGAGGCCTGGCAGGGGTCGCGCGCGCCGCTATTGCCCAAGGACTTCAATCCCGCGTACTGGAACGTGGCGCCCGCGGATCAACAGCTCGACGACTACCAGCCGAGCGAGGCAGTGCGCCTGCTCAATATGAGCAAGCGGGGCGTGGACTTCTTTTCGCTGCCCGAATTCGAAGTGCCTGTCCTGTTCAGTTCGCGCGGCAAGATGTCCGAGACCTTCGCGAAGGTGGACACCATCATCATCGAACCGGCCGAGCAGCGCTTTTCCTTGGTCGCGCGGGCGGCTTTCTCGCCGCGGCCGAATCTCCTGGCCATGGGCCAAGTCGTGGTGGGCACGCCCACGCGCGCCTGCCTGCGCGCGCTTGGGGCCGGGAAAGTCTATTGCGTTCCCCACCGGTGGAGGAAGGCAGGATGATCGCGATCGCCGCTGCTGGCGCGCTCACGCCCGTCGGACTCGACCTGACTGACACCATGGCCGCACTCTACACGCACGTGCAGTTGGTTGAAGACTTGGACGTGCTTGACAGCGACGGCGAGCCGCTGAGCGGAATGAAGATCCGTTTCGCCGAGGACATCGCCGGTCCGGCACGCCTCACCGCCATGGCGCATGCAGTGGTCGACGAGGCGACCTTGACCGTCGAACCGGATACAAAAGTGCCGCTGATCCTGTGTTGCCCCGAGGCCGCGGCCTTCGCGGGAAGTGCCCCGGATTGGCCAAATCAGCTACTGGCCGAAGTGATCGCCCAGGCCGCGATTCCACTCGACCGCGCCCGCAGCCGCATCATCTCGCGCGGTCGCGCGGGCATGACCGAGGCGCTGGGTGCCGCGCTTGCCTTGTTGAAGGATACGTCGACTACGTATTGCCTGGTCGGCGGCGTGGATTGCTTCGTCGACGCGGATCGCGTGGCAGCGCTGGTCGACGATCGACGAATCGTCACCGAAAAGAACAAAGACGGCTTCAAGCCCGGTGAGGCTGGCGTCATGTTGCTGCTGACCAATCGCCCGGATCCCGACGCCTTGGCCACGTGGCTGGGAGCGGCCGCTGGCAATGAAGAAGCCACGCGCGATGCGGATCGCCCAATCACAGGTACCGGCCTGCAAGAGGCGATGGCCAAGGCGCTGGCACTGGCCAAGTTGCCCTACGAGTCGCTGGATTGTCTGGCGTACGATTTTTCCGGCGAACAGCGCTATTTCGAGGAACTGCTGCTCGCCAGCTCGCGCCTGGCCAAGGGACCCGTGACCGGCACCGTAGAGCTCCCGGCCTTTTCGGTCGGCGAAACCGGCGCCGCCGCGGGTTTTCTGTCCATTGCGATGCTGGCTTTCCTTCATTCGAAAGGCGTGCACAAGCGGCCGAGCCTGGCCGTGCTGACTTGCGACGGCCCCGAACGCGGCGCCGTCGTGCTGGGTCCCTTCCCTGGCCAAGCAAGATAGGAAGAAAGGAATCATCATGGCTGACAACGTCTTCATCAACGGTCGCGCTGCCATCCACTCCGGCTCCGCCGGCAAATCCATCGCCTTCCCCGACGTGTGCCTGTGCCCGCCCACGCCGCCAGCGGGCCCGATTCCGACCCCGCTGCCCAACACCGCGCAAGCCATGGATTTGCAGGGGGGAGCAACAACCGTGACCATCGAAGGCAACCCCGTGGCCCACGCCCAATCCTTCATCGCCAAGTCGACCGGCAACGAAGTCGCGACCAGCACCGGCGGCGGCGTCATCACCCACATGGTCCAAGGCATGGCCTACTTCCAGACCTTCTCGATGGACGTCTTCATCGAAAGCCAGCCCGCCGTCCGCCACATGGATCTGCTAACCCACAACCACATGGCGAAGATGCCGGGAAACACGCCGCCCGCGCCGTGGATGTCGGCCATGATGGCGGGGCCGGGGGAAGCGCCGAAGGAGGCGGAGAAGGAAGTCGGCAAGAAGAAGGATTGGATCAAGATCAAGGTCGTCGACCAGGATGACCATCCCGTGTCTGGCGTGGTCTATCGCGTGACGTCGCCCGACGGCAAGAAAGTCGAAGGCCGGCTCTTCCGAGGCGGTGCCGTCACGTTGCGTGGGATCGACAAGGGCTCGTGCACAGTCGAGTTCGAAACCACACCCGCCGTGCCTGGCCAGGCGAAAGGAAAGAACAAGGAGGCACAACCGTACAAGGACACGCCGATGAAGCTTTCCACTGGAAAGGAACACCTCGTGCAGGTCACCATTCCCAGGGTGCTGTGCGTACACATGCCCATCGACCCAACCGACAAGCAATTCGCCAAACACCGCTTTGTCCTACGCAGCAAGGACGGCAGCTACGAGGCCAAGCGAACGGTTGCAGACAACGCCATCCCCGGTCATCGCAAGCTCACCCTGGAATTCGAGGATCTGCTTCCTGGCAAGATCTACACCCTCTTCCACGACCACGGTGACGGGACAATGGGAACCTTCTTCACCGACCAAAGCTATGAAGACCTGTTTCCAGATTCCTCCACCAACAAGCCGCGTCGACCCAAAGAAACGCTGATCGACGCCCCTTCCGCAAAGACCGCCCGGCTGCTCTTCGGAGCCTACCGCGACGACGACGATGCGCTGCTGGCTGGCGAGCTTAGCGGCACGCTCGCAAGCGACCCGGAGTAGCACCGATGGCGACCACAGGCCTTGCCAAAGACGTTCAGCGCTACCACGAAGACAACGTGCAGGCAGCCCACACGGTTCCTGTCGCGGTGGCTTTTCGTCTCTACGAGAAGTTGGGTTCTGGCGGTGCTGGCACATTCAAGCCCAGGTCGAAAGACTCCAAGAACGCCACGGAGCCCTTTTGGATGTACCTCTTCCAAGAGTGCTGGGACAAGTCTGTCCAACTGACGCATGAGATCTACGTCAACGAGAAAGGGGAATACAATCACCTCGATTGCCACAACCACAGCGAGACCGAGAAGCGGCCCGAAGGTATGGACCCCTACCGCTCGGTTGTTCTCAGCAGCTCGCACTACGACAATGGTGCCCGTCGCGCCTACCTCTACCACGTCCTGCTATCCCCCTTTCAAATGCCACCATCGCGCCTGGACAAAGTCATCCCTGGCGGAAAGGTAGCCAAGGGCGACTCCGGCAAACACGCACAATTCATTGCGTGGTCGAAGAAACGCGAGCTCAATCGGATTGCGTTTACGCCCATGGAGGAAAAGCGAGGCGCCACGCGCTGCCTTTGGGCACCCTGGATGATGGCCTGGGCGCTGGCCGACCAATGCGGCGAAGCGCTCTACAACTATCAGAAATACGTCCTGGACCAAGCGGATCGGATTCAGGTTGCTTCCCTGGCGCTCAGTCTATCCGGCGCCACCAAGTTGGAAGAGTACGTGAGCATGGACAACATCAATGCCCTGCTCAACGAGACCACGCGGGCCAAGGCGCGTCTCGCCGAGGCTGCGAAACCAGTGTGCGAATACATCGAGAAAGCGCCCTTCAAGGAGATGCTCGACGACATCGACGCCGACGACACCGAGGACGCCATGACCGACACCCTGCCGTATCTCTCGGATATCTACCGGGTTGTGTCGCCAGACGTTCTCTCTAAGCTGGTCAACCCGCGCTACTTCGACTACAAGCTCAACTCGCTGGACAGGGTCAAGCTTGTACGTCGTGCCAGCAAAGCACTCTGGGAAGTCAACTTGATGTTCTCCAAGGCCCTTCAGAGGCCAGGGGTCGCTTCCCCAGATCTCTCTCGCTTTGTCAGGGGAGCCCAGTGGTGGTCACGCAAGATCTTCGGCGTCGAAGTCAAGTGGGAGAACGGTCGCTTCAATCAGAAGGACATAAATGCGATGCAGAAGGCGGCCGCCAGGGCCCCGTACTACCTGAGCTTCGTACTGTGCCTCGATGCCTTCAACGCGTACACCGCGGTTCAGAAGCTGAGATCCAAGTCCAGCACGCCTCGTGATGCTTTTGCGGCCATCGGCGCGATGAGCTCCGCCCTTTCCAGCGCCGTAAAAGTCGCGGAGTCCGTCGCCACGGATCCTGAACGGCTAAAGATGGTCAGGGAGGCAGCAAAGGGACTGGCGAAGCTCGAACCGGCCGAAGAGGCTCTGCTGCATTCCTGGGCAAGCAGTCGGACAGCTCAGCGGCTTGGCACAGCGGCGCGAAACAGGCTCCTCAAGAGCACGCTGGGGGTCGTGAGTGGGGCGATGGATGCTGTTACCGGCCTCTACGATCTTGCAGATGCTCGCGGCATCGGAGACACCGGGGCAGCGTTTTGCTACTTCCTTGTTGTCCTGGGTGGAGCCTGTCTCGCATTTTCGGTGCCGTTCGTAGGGGTGTTTTGGCTCGCGGCGGCTGGACAGACCCTCGAACTCGTCGGACTCATCGGCAGCGGGATGTTGCAGAGTAGTGAACTGGAAATATGGCTGCGCTTCTGTGCCTTCGGCCAGAAAGCGGCAGACAAAGACGTGGATCTCAAACGCAGCTGGACGGACGGCCATTCGCTGAGCCAAGTCGCGCAGTCTCCTCGCTTACAGATCGCCGCGTACGGCAACATCCTCTATCACATGGAATTGGACGCTCGGATCATAGACTACGAACGCGTGGAGTCTCTGTTCTACCTCACCGTGAAATTTGCCTACTGTCTTCCCGAGAATGGCCAACTCTACCTGCACGTCGAAGTTCTACGAAACGACGGATCGGTCGAGGTTGCGAGGAATCTTTCCCCCTGGTCGAACGCGACCCCTGAGCACGCGTCTGACAAACGCACCATCATCGCGCTAAGCGACGGTTTCCCGGCACGCCAAGTCCTTAATGGCGTCACCAGCATCACCATAGGTCTGAAACTTCAAATCGACAAATTGAAGGATGCGTTTTTCCCGGAAGAAGGCCTTGTCGTCAAGAAATTCGACGTCTCGACTCTTCATCACGACCGTTGAAGACTCTTTCTGGTCATGTCGCAGCCCTCGTCTATCACCGATGCGCAACACCGCCTACTTCGGCGCGTATTCGGCATTCGCCTACACGCTGATGGCCTGTTGGAAATTCCGCTGCGTCACACCTGGAAGGCGTTCTCGCGCGCGGAGTTCTTTGCCCTCTGGATCGTAGTGCCCTACGGGGTAATCATGAGCGACACGGCTTCCCGCGCCGCCGTTCACTTCGGCACGTTTCTCCTTGTAGCCTTTGCACTGTATCTAGGGCTCGCCGCGGTCCTGGTCGTGCGGCGAGGATTCAGTACCCGTTTGCATTCTGGCGTTGGCGCACTTGCACAACGGAGGCAAACCTACACTCTGCCCATCACCGGAACAGTCTTGGGTTCAACAAAACGCAAGCGGCAGCCCTTCGTTCTCTTGGATGGCGTTCAGTTTCCTCTGGCGACACGTGTGTTTACGAGCAAAGAGGAGAGGCTGCGCGCGGTCCAGGTCCTACGGGAGTGGACCGCCACCCGCCAAGAAGCCTGCTTAGCCACTCCGAACAGCAAGACTGCGCTTCTCGCACTCCTTGATGTTACTTCGGTTGAAGGAAGCACCGTCCGATTCCGTGCCGTCTGGTCTAACTTCGCGACATTCGTATTCCTGGTGTGCGGATTCCCCCTTACCCTCCTTCCCCTCCTTCCCGTGCTGGCCGTTTCAAGCGCGGATTTTTCGTTCGCGTTCGACGTCATGTTGGCGCTCATGCTGTTGTGTAGCCTCGGACTTGCAATTTGTCTCCAACAATTGAAGCCGACTGTTGCTGTCACTGCAAACAAGGGAGTCGAAATTGTCGAACACGGCGAACAGTTTACCTGCCCGCCGTGGCAGTCCGAATTCGTCATGGGGCGGCCCAACCCCTACGACGACTCCGGTCCCGTCTACCCCTACATCCAACTGAAATACGGCAACCGATACCTGACCATCCACAGCAGTCGCATGTACGAGGAAGACGAGCTCGAGGACTTTGTCGACCGCATGAACCACTTCCTTTGGGCCGGCCCAACCCAACCCGCAGATCCAGCCACCCGGTCCACCCTGGTTCGACAATGACGGCTCCTCGATTGGCTCGGATTCGCAACGTGGATTCCATTTTTCCCGCCCAAGTCTCGCTCGAACTCTGCCACGACCTGGTCACCCGCCAGCTCGACGACGTGAACGTCCTCGGCGAGGCTCTGGTGGCGGCGCTGAATGTGAACGACGGTGCCAACGCCGCCAGCCTCCGCGCGTCGCTAGATCGCTTCGCCCTCGCCATGAGTTGGAGCAAGCTCCTACCCGCTATTGTCGCCTACGCGAACGCGCGCGCGGGTTCGACGACGACCTCTTCGCCCCGGCCTTCATCCTCAGATCCGTCGCGCCAGACCACCTGGAAGCCGCCGCCCTGCTGGCCAAGGTTTCGCAGAACGTGCACGATTTGTTCGGTCGGACTCGACCTGACCGACACCATGGCCGCTCTGTATACGCACGTGCAGTTGGTTGAGGATTTGGACGTGCTGGACAACGACGGCGAACCCTTGAGCGGAATGAAGATCCGTTTCGAGCAAGACCTCGCCGGACCGGCACGCCTCACTGCCATGGCGCATGCGGTGGTTGACGAGGCGACCTTGACCTTCGAGCCGGCCGACAAAGTGCCGCTGATCCTTTGTTGTCCCGAGGCGGAAGTTTTTGCACAAGCTCCAAAGGATTGGCCAAATCAGCTATTGGCCGAAGTGTTCGCCCAAGCCGCGATTCCACTCGACCGCGCCCGCAGCCGCATCATCTCGCGCGGCCGCGCGGGCATGACCGAGGCGCTTGGAGCGGCCCTTGCCTTGTTGAAGGATTCATCCACTACCTTTTGCCTGGTCGGCGGCGTGGATTCATACGTGGATGCAGATCGCGTGGCAAAGCTCGTCGACCAAGGACGACTCCTCACCCAAAGCAACAAAGACGGCTTCAAGCCCGGCGAGGCTGGCGCCATGTTGCTGCTGACCAATCGCCCGGATCCCGACGCCTTGGCCACTTGGCTGGGAGCGGCCGCTGGCAATGAAGAAGCCACGCGCGATGCGGATCGCCCAATCACACGTGCCGGGGTTCAAGAGGCGATGGCCAAGGCGCTGGCGCTGGCCAAGTTGCCTTACGAGTCGCTGGATTGTCTGGCGTACGATTTTCCCGGCGAACAGCGCTATTTCGAGGAACTGCTGCTCGCCAGCTCGCGCCTGGCCAAGGGACCGGTGACCGGCACCGTAGAGCTCCCGGCCTTTTCGGTCGGCGAAACCGGCGCCGCCGCGGGTTTTCTGTCCATTGCGATGCTGGCTTTCCTTCATTCGAAAGGCGTGCACAAGCGGCCGAGCCTGGCCG
>Ga0265316_10005738_pt1 | contig 11985 bp, 13 predicted proteins | sample 4522metaG_FD_202092 | JGI IMG/M metagenome (GOLD analysis project Ga0265316, IMG submission 202092) | Rhizosphere microbial communities from Carex aquatilis grown in University of Washington, Seatle, WA, United States - 4-5-22 metaG | ecosystem: Host-associated > Plants > Roots > Rhizosphere >... | reverse complement strand
CGACTATTTTGTTTCATCCCTGGGCACTTCCGGCACAATCATGGGCGTCAGTAAAGTGCTCAAAGAACATAATCCTAAAATTAAAATAGTATGCGCCCACCCGGTCAAAGGGCATTATATCCAGGGTTTGAAGAACATGGAAGAGGCCATCGTCCCTTCAATATACGACCCATCGCAAATCGATATCACGATCATGGTAGAGACCGAAGCCGCTTATGAAATGACCCGGCAAATTGTATTGAAAGAAGGAATTTTCGTGGGTATGAGCAGCGGCGCAGCCATGTATGCTGCAATCGAAATCGCCAAACAGATCGAATCAGGTACGATCGTGGTGATATTCCCGGACAGGGGAGAAAAATATCTCAGCACCAAATTATTCACAGATTAGCGCGTAAGGACCACGTCATCCGCTTATACTTCGCTATCGATTATTATATCGAAGATAGTTTCTACGTATAATTTTAGTAAGAATAGTAAGGTAAAGATAACAAAATTAAACTTGACTTTGTCTGCTAACCCGTTAAAATAGAATAGTGACATGTAATAGTATCCTGGTACGCATGATACGTATCAGCACGGTTTGAGCCATTATTATTGGAGAGAAGCAGCGATGATTGAAGGGAAATGCACAAAGTGCGGTCAACATTACTGGGGTTGGTCTTTATTGAACCCCCGCAATCAGAGTTGCGGTAAATGCGGCACCGCGCTGGCGATTTTTGAAGACGGGAAAAAATTAATGGACGGTTATTCACCTTTTACCGCCGAGGAATACAAGGTAAAATCCGGGAATCCGTCTTTGCCAGAAACTACCCAAAGTAAATCGCAGAAGAAAGCGTAAGAAGTCCATATTGCACTCCGACAGAATTTTCGCCGATTCTCGTCCCGGTAATTTCTTTCCCCTTTCAGATCCTCCCTTTTTATTTCTTTCTCGATGTCACCGTAAAACTCGCCTGTATAACAATATAATTCGAGAAAGTGGTAAAATCCTGTTAGAGCCATGACGAAGATATATCCGCTGATATTGAGTTTTGTGACGTTTTTAGCCACCCTGGCCGGCGGCTATGCGACTGTAAAAAACAGGAGCAAATTCGGTTATATTGCGGCTTTTTCCGCCGGTGTTCTGATCGCAGTGCCTCTATTCCAACTCCTGCCCACCAGCCTGGCTCTGGCCGTAAAACTGAATGTTTCCGCGCAAAATGTTCTGTATTTTACCGGCCTGGGATTTGTTTTCCTCTATATGCTGGAGCGTCTGCTGGCTGTGAAAAAGGTACGCTCCGGTAACACCTGGAAATACGAGCGGCACAGCACGGGTGGATTCTACGGCGCGTCCGAACTCGCGCTGCATAGTTTTGTCGACGGTTTTTCGATCGGGGTCGGTTTCCATTTTAATTTTCAGATCGGGATGGTAATCGCCCTGGCAGTAATTTTCCACGATTTTCCGGACGGCATGAACACGGTAGCTGTAATGCTGCATTCCGGAAATTCCCTGAAATCGTCTTTACGCATGCTGATGCTGGACGCGGTCACCCCGGTACTCGGCGCCGTGGTCTCGCTCTTTGTGACCTCGGTGGACAATTATCTGGTTTATCTGTTACCGTTCTTTGCCGGGGGCTTTCTCTACCTTGGGGCGTCCGACCTGTTGCCGGAAGCGCATGATGAAATTTCTCCCGCCGCAGCATTCTATATCAGTCTGGCAGGCTTTATCATGGTATTTTTAGTTTCTAAATTCCTGAATTTTTAGAATCAGATAATAAATACAATCTTTCCTATTTGCCAAATCAGCATCGAATCCAAGGGGATTTTTTCATTAGAAGTATCAGTTCGAATATCCGCTGGATAAATTGCCTGACAAATAATACAATGTGGACATAACGGTAATTGCGGAGATAATATCTTTGGATAAAAAACCCATTGTTTATATCATCATATCCGCTTCTTTATTCGGGATGAGCTCACCGCTGGCGAAAATGCTATTAAGGGACATCTCCCCGGTGATGCTGGCAGGTTTATTATATCTGGGCGCGTTTATAGGACTGTTCCTCTACTCCCTTTTTGTTAAACAAAATCTCCCAGCCGCCAAGGCGGCGAAATTAACCCGGCGCGACATACCATGGCTGACCGGGGCTATCATTGCGGGCGGGGTCATCGCTCCGATCAGTCAAATGGTGGGATTAAACCTGATTTCCGGATTTTCAACGTCATTGCTACTTAACCTGGAAGGCGCCGCCACTGCCGTCATCGCCGTTTTCTTTTTCCGGGAAAACGCGGGGAAACGATTATGGTTTGCATTATTATGTATGACAGCAGCCGGGATAATGTTAAGCTGGAGCCCGGGGCAAAGCAAATTCAATATCGCCGGTCCTTTACTGATCTTACTGGCAGTGGTTTGCTGGGGGATCGATAACAACCTCACACGCCAGATCTCCGACAAAAACCCCATTCAGATAACCTATCTTAAGGGAATAGCAGGTGGAGTAATCGCTGTTTCCATAGCGCTGCTGCTGGGAAAAACCATTAATATCGACTTTAGGTTGTTACTGGCCCTGCTGCTGGGCGCATTCAGTTACGGAATCAGCCTGGTATTCTTTATTAAAGCACTCTCCGGACTAGGTTCTTCCCGCACGGGCGCATTTTTTAGTTTAGGCCCGTTTGTCGGAGCTGCCGCTTCGATCATTCTGCTCAGGGAATGGATCGGATGGGTGATGTTTCCCGCCCTATTGTTAATGGGCCTAGGGGTCTGGCTTATCGGCTCCGAAAGACACGAACATGCGCATCTACACCCGGCAATCATCCATACGCATATGCACCGTCATGATGACATGCATCATTTGCATAAGCATCCGACGGGCACGCCCGAGACGCATTCCCACGAACATACCCACGCGGAGCTTATGCATACCCATGTGCATTGGCCGGACATCCAGCACCGCCACCAGCACTAACTCGCTATAAAGAGTATCAATGGCTTAAAAAACTGAGGAGGACAAAAATGAAATGGGTTACCCGCTCCCATGTCCATGTCGACCGCGTCGCTTGTCCATGGTTGATCCTGCGTTTTGTTGATAATCAAGCCGAGTTTCTCTTTGTTCCTGCTATCAAAATAGAAGAAGTCGCCGGCGATACCGGCGCGATTCCTTTCGACGCGCCGGATGTCGAACTGGGGCATCACGCAGGGCGTTGTTCCTTCGAATCGTTCATCCTCAAGTACGAGTTGAAAGACAAAGCTCTACTCAGAATGGCGGAAATTATACGTGCCGCAGATATCGCCGCCGATATCGATAAAGACCCCATCGCGCGGGGACTGGAGGCAATTGCCGTTGGTTACGGGCTGCGTTATCCCGATGATAAGGAAAACCTTTCTCACCAGTTTGAAGTATATGACGCTCTGTATGCCTGGTGCCGATTACAAATAATTAATGATTAACAATTAATAAGTTTGTGAGGGTGCTTTTTTCAGTTTATCCACAACCCGGCGGACATCCTGCAAGCATCAGCGTTTTTCCGGGTGCTTGTCATCACACTGACAGGTCTTTTCCCTACGCGCTTTAGTAATTTGCGCCAGAATCGTGGAACGGCCATTATTCCGGTAAAAATCCCCGGCAATATCAGCTTCGTAGTAGTTATTGCAATAACAAATCAATTTCATGATTAGCAGCATTATAGCGGAATGCAACAGAACCCGCGACTGGTAAATTCACTTTTGAATTTAACATTTTCCGCTGGTTGCAGGATAAATAACAGCCAACCTGCAATTAGTCCTTGGATTGCATCTTTTCTTCGTAATTACACCTGGTGCAAACGCGGTAAAGCGCCGTGACGAAGGTCAGCGCAGCCGGGGTAGAATTCTCTTTTCTGACTACGGTGCGCCAGGAATTTTGTCCGCAAACCGGGCATTTCATAATTCAAGACTCCCTTTTCGCCGGTTTCCCAGCAAACATGCGGTAGTATTTAGTTCTATCTGTATTATATACTTTTCTCCTACCACAACCCCGAAAGCCGCATTATGAAGCTAATTTAACAATATTATTTCATTTTCGGACTCTTGGTTTATCCTCTTCATTCACGTTATAATGTTTCCATGAATTGCCCGAATGACAATACTGAAATGCACCAGGTGCAGATAGCGGCCAACTACGGTCAGCCGATGTTTCTCGACCAATGTGATGTCTGCGGAGGACTGTGGTTTGACGAATCGAAGCTATATAGAGCCAAACAGGGAGAAGCAGAGAAAGTCGACCTGATCGATACTTATATTCTAACTGCGTCCACTCCGGTGATGAACCAGGTTCATTGCTGCCCTAAAGACGGGGCGAAACTGTCCCGTTTTACAGACCCGAATTTCCCCGCGGGCATCTTTGTGGAGCGCTGTCCGGCCTGCAACGGCTTCTGGTTGAATCGCGGCGAATTTACTAAATTCCAGCATGCCCGGCAGGATATGCTGCGCACGAAAGAACCGACGCCCGAGGATAAAAAGTTGCAGGAACAAGTGGCAATGATTCTCGCCGACCACCAGAGCGAGGGCGGCAGTGATGTGCTGAAGAGATTAACCAGTTTCCTGACTACGCCCGTAGAGTCCAGATCGGCGTTTTCCCTGGGAAATCTGGGATCAAACGAGGACTCATCGCAAACGGCAAATAAGGTTGGCACGATTGTCAATGTCATCACTTCACTGCTGAGGTTGTTTGTTTTTCGTTAAGCGGTCAAATCAGCCCTAGGCTTCATCTATAGTAAACGGCATCACTTCGTCGATACGCGCAGCGTTAGAGAATAGCATCACAAGCCTGTCCATTCCCAGCGCGATACCGGCGCACTCCGGCAGATTGGCAACCGCTTTGATGAACTTCTCCGGCATGGGCGCAACCCGGTTCTGTTCTTTTTTGATTTGGGCTATTTCCTCACGGAAACGGATTTCCTGCTCTTTTTGATTGATCAGTTCGCTGTATGCGTTGGCCAATTCCAGACCGCCGATAAACAGTTCCACCCGTTCAGCCACCCGCGGGTTACCGGGTTTGAGTCGCGCCAGGGAGGCCATCGGCGCCGGATAATCAATCAGAAAAGCAGGCCGGTGCGGATTCAGATTGGGGACAACCTTTAACACAGTGTCCTCGTCGAAACGGCGTGCATCAGGGTCAATTGTCGGGTCCCAACCGGCCAATTTTTGAAAAGCGTCGGCGATGGTAATCCTGTCCCACGGTAAAGAAAGATCGATGGTATTGCCGCGGTAGAGGAGATTAGGGCCTGTTCCCAGCGCGGCCGCGGTGGCGGTGACGATCTGTTCGGTGTCCAGCATCATCTGCTCGTAGTTGACACCTTGACGGTACCATTCCAGCAGCGAGAATTCGGGATTATGATAAGCGCCGCGTTCACCTTTGCGGAAACAATGACTGAACTGAAAAATGCGGTCGTAACCAGCAGCCAGCAGGCGTTTCATAAACAGCTCAGGGGATGTGGAAAGAAACCAACCTTCACTTTGGATCGGGATAATTTCTTTTTCCGGAGCGATCGCCGACGAACGCACCGGCGTTTCTACTTCCAGAAAACCCTGTTGGTTAAAAAAGTCGCGGATAGTTTGATAAATGAACGCACGCCGTCTGAGGTTATGGCTTAACCGTTCCAGTCTTTGGCGTTCATCATCATCCGTCATTGTTATTTCTTGGTGACTACCCGTTCCACATAAGTCCCGGTGCGGGTGTCCACTTTAATCGTATCGCCTTCTTTAATGAAGGTCGGGACATCGATTTGATAGCCGGTTTCCAGAGTGGCGGATTTTAATTGCGCGGTAACGGTATCGGTTTTAGTCGCAATGTCGCTCTTGGTTACTTTCAATTCGACGAAGATCGGCAGGGTGATATCCAGGGGTTTTTCCTCAAGCATCATGGTGGTGACGATTGTGCCTTCCTTCAAGAAATGGCTTTTATCGCCCAGCAATGTTTCCTCGATGGTATATTGTTCAAAAGTATCGGTATTCATGAAAATGAAATTACTACCTTCACGATACAGGAATTGCCCTTCACGCGTGTTAACATTGGCGCCGGTAAATTTTTCGCCGGAATGATAGGTCTTGTTGGTGCTGCTACCGTCTACCAGATTGCGCAACTTGTAGCGGTAAATAGCGCTGCCTTTACCGGGTTTCATGAATTCAGCTTCCTCAACATTGTAAGGAACACCTTCTATCATAATTTTAGAACCTTTCCGTACTTCTGAAATATCCATCTTTAACTCCCCTTCCTGTCACTCCGGTAAATAACCATCGTGTAATATTGTATAAAAAATACAGCAGGATTACAAATGTTTTACAAAATAAAATAAAAAGCCGTCGCGACCAGGAGATAAACTGCAATCAATTGCGCTCCTTCCACCCAGTGACAAACACCATCGGAACTAATATAGTTGGCGATCATTGCGGTCACCACTACTGCCACCAGTTCAAAAGGTGTAAAGACAAGGTCGTAACCTCCCGAAACCACCAGCGGACTGACCAGGATCAGGATAGGCACAACAAACAGGGCTACCTGCAAAGCAGAACTCATGCCGATTTCTAACGATAAAGTCATATGGTTCTTCCGGGAAAAAGCCATCGCGCTGCTGATTTCCGGGATATTGGTCAGTATAGCAATGAAAACCAAACCGACAAATACCTGCGTAAAGCCGGTCCTGGCCACCAGAGGTGTGATCGAATTGACCAGAATATCTGACTCAAAACCTGCGAGCAGTGTCACTGCAAAGAGCAGGATAATTGCGCCTTTCATTGTCCAGCGGTCGTGGTTTTCTTCAGGGGCCTGCCTTTCCACGACAAAAAGGTGCCGGTGCGTGATCAAGGTGTAAACTAGACTCAGGATATATACAACGCCTAGAATGATGGACACGCCGATGGTCATCTGCCGGGAGGGAGTGCCGACAACCATCTTGTACATTGATGGCAAACCCAATCCTACCACCGCCACGAACAGCATGGTGGAAGAGAGACCGGCGGAGTCTTTGTTAAACTTCTGCTCCTTGAATTTCAAGCCACCGGCGAGCATCGCTAAACCGATAAGAAGTAAAACATTCAGGATGATCGAACCGGTAATAGAAGCGGTAACCAGCGACAAGAGGCCTGCCCTCAGAGAAAATATCGCGATAAAAAGTTCAACGGCATTACCGAAAGTGGCGTTGATCAGCGCGGAGATTGTGGAAGATACCCGGTTGGCTACAATACTGGTAGACTCGGCCATTAAGTGGGCCAGACCGATCAGCGCGGCAGCAATAGTCAGGAAAGAAAACAGCGGGCCGACTTTTAAAAAATAGCATGCGATCGATATCGGGACAAATATCAGAAAAAGATCGAGTAAATGAAAATGCCATTTTATTTTTGTATTGGTCACAGAAAAACTCACATCTTATAGTGCGCCTAATTTAAGATTAAAGCCGGTTTATGGCCTTGTCAATAACCCCACGCTCGAAAAATAAGGGAATAATCAAGCCTCTCCACCTGAGTGAAGCGAAGGATCACCATGTGGTGCAGGAACCCCGAATTTGGCTGATACTTCGTGAAGATCGTACTCTCGATTTTCTCCATTTTACCGTCAATCTTAGGCGCTATAGGAAGGATTTCTCTCGATTATTTGCTATTGATACCCTTTAGCGTCTTGAGCGCTTGCAGCGTCACCCATTTACTGGGCTTGTTATCTTTTTCCAGGCTCACCAGTAAACGGGAATTCCAGCTTTTTTCCATCTTCCAGCGGCCTTGTTCATCCTGTTTGGAAATCACCAGGTTGATGGCGTCCTGCAGGCGTTCATCCCGGTAACCCAGTTTTACTAATACACCAAGCATTTCCAAGGCGTCAGTTTTCCAGAGTGTCGGAAACCCGAAATTGACCCAAAACCGCTTGGCGATTAGTGAGGGGTCATGACTGCTTTTATAAAGGTGATGTATCAGCAGATATTCCGCGCCTTTTTTGATCATCTCGTTGACTGCTTCAGTACGTTTTTCGGCAGGAATTTCCGCCAGCGCCTTGAGTGCTTTCACAGCACCCATATGACAGGTGTGTTTGCCCCAGCAATTCGAGAATCTGGAATACGGCCAGCCCTTCGGCACCTGCGCTATTCCGTCATCAAACCGCTGGTACCTGGTAATCTGTTGAATACCCTTTTGTACCATGGGATTATCCAGGTAGCCAAACCGGATGAGGCTAAAAACCATGTTGCCGGTCAGGCAGGGGACTACTCTCTCGTGGTCGCCGCCATCCGCGCCGGATTGATACGCAAACCCGCCGCTTTGTATGTCCTGCGAATTATGTAGAATGAATTCTGCGGCTTTTCGGATGCGTTTGTCTTTCCCGGCTGCGCCCAGTTCCGCCAGAACGATCATATTCCAGACCGTGCCATTGTACTTCGCGCGGAGATAAAAATCCGCCGGCACTCCCCAACTACCGTTATCATTCTGTTTTTCCAGCATGCGCGTTACGATCCCGGATGTCATGATTGCTTTGCGGGCTTTTTTTACTTCGGTGTCATTTTCCGGTTTTTCATTGATATCCGTGAGCGTGAAATAGCGCACCGACGGGTTGTCCTCTTCCAAAAGCCAGTCTGTGGGGTCAGCTTTCAATTGCGCTTTCCAGCTATCAGCCAGTTTTTGTTTGTTCATATTTTTTATACCAAAAAGCCCCCGCATCTGTGTCACAGAACGAGGGCCTTCTGAAATTGCTTTTATCGAATATTAAAGGATGAAACCAACTACTTTCGGACGATTTTAGCGGTTTCGAGTTCGCGGACGTAATCCTGCATGGTAATGGCTGCCATGGTGATCGGCTCAAGCGTGCCCCTCGAACCTATTTCCGAGGCGACCCGCGCGATCGCTTCATTGCTTTGGGCTTCCAGAATATTTATGAAGTCATAATTACCCAGCAATGCGTACTGAGCGACGATTTTGGCGCCCATAGCTTCTACTTCTTTGTTTACCTCAAAAGCTCTCTGAGGATTATTCATCATGGACTTACGGCCCTCACTGGAAAGGCGGGTAAACATTATATATAACGGCATAGTTGTCCTCCTGCTCTAATTCTATACTGCAATTCTAGCATTAATTTAGGACTTGTCAACATATCCGGAAGACCATTTTTCGGAGACTAATACATACCAAAAATAATCCGTCTGATATTTTCCTCTCTTCCTGAATTTGAATATTGTTTCCTGGTTATCAACGTCGTTAAAGCTGAGGCCATAAATCGGAAAACCGATCGTTCTTTTAGCTTTAGCTTGACAGCAATGAGCTGACCTTGATAGACTTTTACTGGTGCGACCTCATTGTTCGCATCTTTATTATGTACGGCCTGTTGGTGCAGCGGTTTAGCATATCTCCCTGTCACGGAGAAGATCGCGGGTTCGAATCCCGCACAGGTCGCCAGATGGAATTAAAAAGAGAGGGACATGTTCCCTCTCTTTTTTTATCATTAATTTGTAGAATGCCCCATTTTTCAGAATGGATTTTCTAACGTCCCATAGAGTTCTTAAGATTTTGATCTATCCAGAACCTGGATTCATAGAAGAAGAGCAGCTGGGGGCCGGATCCGCCCGATATCACCGCGTATTGCGCGTTGTAACCTTTGATCCACGGCCAGTAGAGGCAGAAGGCGTTCGGCTGGAGCAAGGAGACTACATAATGCTGCTGCGCCACGTATTTATTACAATCCGTCAATAGCTGCTGCATTTGCGCGGTGCTCGTGGCGGCGATAGCCTGCGTATAAAAGGCGTTAAAAACAGCATCATTTACCAGGGCATTGTTGCCGGAGGCTCCCGTTTGAAATTTTGAGAATTGTCTCAGCGGGTTGCCGGTCGCCCCGAGCGTTCCCTGCGTGCGCATAGCAAAAGCATCATTAGCATGGTTGGTCATCACAAACTGCGTAAAGGAAGCGGATACCATGGGCCGGATTTCCATATTTACGCCGATATTCGCAAAATACGACTTGATGATCTGCACTAAATCTATATCTACAGCTGAGTCAACTACCAGGTTAGTATTAAATCCGGTCGGAAAACCTGCCTGTGCCAGTAATTGTTTGGCTCCCGCCGGGTTAAATGCATATTGGTCTTTCAGGTCCTGCGGCCATTGACTGTAAGGGAATCCCCATCCGACCAGGTAATCCGATGTCAATGAACATGGCCACGGGTCGGCGGTGCCTCCGTAATAAGTGCTGGCGATTTCAGGCAAGTTAATCGCCATCTGCAGAGCCTGGCGAACCCTGATATCGGTAAAAGGCGCCTTGTCATTTCGCGGATCCAGACTGTAGCCGGTCATCGGGGTGGGAATTTGTAATATTTCGGGATTGGTTTTCTTCATATCTCGCGCCTGTTGAAATTGAATTCCTTCCAAGATGTCGATCTTGCGGGTGCGCATTGCCGCCATTGCTGTTGCAGGATCCGGGATGATCAGCAGCACGAGTTTGTCGATATAGGGAAGCTGGTTTTGGGGATAGCGCTCGTCATGCCCCCAATAGTTGGGATTTTTAACCATAGTCGCCGAACTGCCGTCAACGAAGTCATTTAAAATGAAAGGCCCGGTGCCGATGGCATGGTGCCAATCAGTGACACTTCCCCACAGGTTCACCGCGTCAGAGTTTTCAATTGACGGAGAAGCGCCGGGAGCCTGCAGATTTTCTGTCACAAACTCCGGGTTTGGTGTGTTCCATTTCATCACGACCGTGTATTTATCCGTCGCGGTGACCGATGCTAATTGTTGATAAGCAGCCACTGCTCCCCAGTAAGGGGCCGGTTTAGTAAAACCGCCGCCCAACCCTAACATCCGGTTGAAATGGTATACGATATCATCTGCCGTAAAAGCGCGGCCGTTGGCCGGAGCGATGTTTTGCCAGGTAACGCCTTGCCGCACGTGCAGAACAAAAGTGCCGGGGCTAGTAAATTCCCAGCTCTGCACCAGCTGCCCGCCTGCCTGTTCATTAGACCAGAAGCTCAAACGGTAATTTTGCACTGCCGGGTCCATCGTCCACTGCGGCGCAAATATCTGTTCCATCCAGCCGGTATATACCTGCGGAAGCGCCTCACCCTGGTATGGATCAAAATACAAAATGTTCTTGCTGATTTGAAGGGTCATTGTCCCGCCGTACTGCGGCGTTCCGAGGCTGTCCCACCAATGGCCGGTTGTAGTTGAAGTAGAGGCGGGTACCGGTTTGGTTGTAGACGATGTTAAAGGCGCGGTCGTGGAAACAGGGCTGGAGGTTGACGTGATCGGCGTTTTTGTACCGGTCGACGTCGATGTCGAAGTGGCGCAAGATACGAATAGCATTAATGACAGAATGACACCAGTTAAGATTGTCCAGATAATTCCTCTTTTCATTTTGCCCTCCTACTATTTGCCGTCGAACTTCCTGAAAATTGAATTGCAATTGCGTAAGTTTTTCATATAAATATCCGCTATCGTATTCGCCAGCAAATTAAAATTACGTGGTAGTATAACATTCGTGTCGAGGCTTGTCAAACTTGTTGCGGCGGGAAAGTTTATATGTGATTGGCTTGTAATTTAGCGATAGCCTCAGGCATACCCGGCTCTTATTATTCAGTTAAATTCCGGCGTATTTGAGCTTTCTTCAACTTCCGGTCCACCCAATACCGCGCCGAGTAAAAACCCAGCATGCTGGGTCCTCCAGCGCCCATCCAGATCGAATGCGCCTGGGCATTATAGCCCTTGAGCCACGGCTGGCAGAGCGAATACTGCACTGGTAATAACAGCGATAATGCATAGTGCTGCCGCGCGACACGCTCGTTGGCATCTTTTAACACCTGTTTTAACTTGTCTTCCGTGTCTGCCGCCAGTGCCCTGGGATAAAAGGCATCGAAGACTGGATCGCTCACCATCTGGAAATTGGCAGAATAACCGGTCAGAAACCGGGTGATCGCCCTAAGCGGTGCGTAAGTCTGACCGAGCGGCCCATATGGACGATAAACCAGTTGATCATGCTTATGCTCAATAGCGACAAATTTAGCCCATTC
>Ga0265316_10005737_pt1 | contig 11987 bp, 6 predicted proteins | sample 4522metaG_FD_202092 | JGI IMG/M metagenome (GOLD analysis project Ga0265316, IMG submission 202092) | Rhizosphere microbial communities from Carex aquatilis grown in University of Washington, Seatle, WA, United States - 4-5-22 metaG | ecosystem: Host-associated > Plants > Roots > Rhizosphere >... | reverse complement strand
ATAGGGGTCAGGTGCGAGAACGAAGCTGGGTACCTATGCATGGATGGCATAGAGTCCTCTTGGCGCATTATGCCGCAAACCTTCCCCGGATACATCTGAGGCGCGCGAGTCATGCCACTGCACGCTCGGGTCACGAATTCGCGCCAAGCCATGATCCTATGGGTATAGTGCGCGGGCAGTGCTCCCCGATACCGATCCACCGCGCGAGGCAAGTCGCAGATTCGTCACCTGGCTCCTTCGACACGGCCGCACCCTCTGGGTTCTAGCCGTGCTGCTTGCCATTCCCGCCACGTGGCGCACGGCGCACCTGTACGCGAACTTGCACAGCGATACGGAGGAGCTTTTGCCCCCCGACGCCAAGAGCGTGCGCGCGGTCGAGGAACTGCGTCAGCGTATGCCCGGGTTGCAGTTTCTGGGCGTGCTCGCGGACGTGGGCGAGAACGCATCGCCCGACCGTATCGCCAGCGCTCAGCGCTTCATCGACGATCTGGCCGCGCGCGTGCGCGCCTATCCAAGCTCGCTGGTGGGCGGCGTGCGCCTGGGCATTGCGTCCGAGCGAGCCTTCATCGAACGCTACGCGCCCGTGCTGGTGGACAAGGCGGATCTGGAGACCATTCGCGAACGCCTGCAAGATCGCCTGCGCTACGAATACGGTCAGCGCGCCGGTACCCTCATCGACGACGACGAGCCCGCGCCGCCCCTCGATTTTTCCGACATCGAAGCGCGCTACAAGCAGGATTCGGCCTGGGATCACCTGGCCGGGGATCGCTTCACGAGCGCGCACCTCGGACTGTCGCTGCTGCTCATCGAAACCGGCGGGTTCACCACCAGCGCCCACCTGGCCAAGGAGCTCATGAATCGCGTGACCCATGACGTGCGTGACCTGGGTGGCCCCGCGGCCTACGCGCAGGGCATGCGCATCGGCTACACCGGCGACGTGGCCATCTCGTCCGAGGAAACCTCGGCGCTGGTCCAGGATCTCACGCTGTCCTCGCTGCTCGTCGTGGCCGCGGTCAGCCTGGCGCTGCTGATCTTCTTTCGTTGGTGGCCTTGCGTGGTGGCCCTGCTGTTGCCGCTCGGCCTAGCGACGGTCTACGCCTTTGCCCTATCCAGTCTGCTCGGCGTGCGCGTGCTCAATTCCAACACCGCCTTTCTGGGCTCGATTATCGTCGGCAACGGCATCAACTTCGGCATCGTGCAACTGGCGCGCTACATGGAGGAGCGGCGGGCCGGGCAAGCCGTGCACGAGTCCCTGGTGCGCAGTTTGTGGGGAACCCGCGTGGGCACGCTGTCGGCGGCCCTGGCCGCGGCCGTCTCCTATGCTTCGCTCATCGCCATGCAATTCCGCGGTTTCCGCCAATTCGGCGTAATCGGCGGGCTGGGCATGGTGCTGGCGTGGGGCACGACGTTTCTCCTGGCGCCGTCGCTCATCGCCTGGATGGATCGTAGAGAGCCGCACGTCGAGCCCATGGCCTTTCGCTTGTTCTCTGGACTTAGCCCGATGTCTGGGCTCGCCCGGATGGTCCTGCGCCGCCCCCGCACGATTCTGATCTTGGCCATCGCGATGTCGCTGCTCGCCATCGTCGAGGTGCGCGGGTTCGACGGCGCGCAATTGGAGTACGATCTGGCGCGCATGCGCCGCGCGGACACCTGGACAAACGGCGAAGGCTACTGGGGCCACAAGATGGATGCGCTGCTCGGGCAGTATCTGACCCCGCTCGTGATTCTCACGGACAGCCCCATGGAAACCAGGGCCATCGCGGCGGAGCTGCGCAAGGCCATGCTCTCGCCCCCGCTCGACGACATGGTGTCGAGGGTCCGGACCCTCGACGATCTGCTGCCGCCGGATCAGGCCGAGCGCCAGCGCGAAGTCGAGCGCATCCGGAAGAAGCTGACGCCGAATGTGCGCAACAACCTGACCGACGAGCAGCGCAAGTGGGTCGAGACCTTCCTCGGCCAAGGCCCCGTCCCCACCATCGAGACAAGCGCCATTCCCGCGACCCTGCTCAAGGGGCTTCAAGATCGCGACGGTCATGCCGACCGGGCCGTGCTGGTCTTCCCCAAGCTCACGGCCAGCCTGTGGGACGGTCAGAGCAACGCCGCCTTCGTCGATGCGCTCCGATCCATCGCCGCGCGCGTCCCGGAATCTACGGGCGGAAGGGCGGCCCGTCTGGCGGGCGGACCTCCGCTGACCGCGGACATCATCGCGTCCATGCGCCACGACGGTCCGCTGGCATCGCTGCTGGCCTTTTTCGGCGTGGTGCTCACCGTGGTTCTGCTGTTCCGCGCGCGCCTGGCCACGCCCTATGTGTTGTCGGCGCTGCTCGTGGGCGTCCTGTGGATGCTGGCCTTGTGCATGGCCCTGCGGATCAAGATCAACTTCATCAACTTCATCGCCTTCCCCATCACCTTCGGCATCGGCGTCGACTACGCGGTGAACATCATGGCCCGCTACGTGGGAGATGGCGGTCGGGACGTGGGCGGCGCCATCCGCGGCACGGGCGGCGCCGTAAGCTTGTGCTCGGTCACAACCATCATCGGCTACTCGTCGCTGCTGGTGGCCAAGAACCTGGGCCTCTACTATTTCGGTTTCCTCGCGGTTCTGGGCGAGCTCACCTGTCTGACTGTCGCGGTGATCGTGCTGCCCGCCGCGCTGCTGTGGTGGCAGCGGCGGAGCGAGGCGAGTGGGAAGAGCAGCGTCAGCGAACTCGGCTGATCGCGGAGCCTCGGTCGCCGCCCCAGATTAGTCCCTTACGCCCGCGTCCGCCGCGGCGGCTTTGGCGACGGCCACGGTACACACGGGTTGCGGCGGCTTGGCCTGACAGAATCCGCCGACGCATGTGCCGACCAGGTAGCATTCATCGATCACGGCTGCATCCGGGCTGCTACACGCCTCACCCACCTTGGGAAGCCGCGTGCAAACGCCGTTCTTGCACTGACTGAAGCCCAAGCAGCCGGCCGAAAACGCTGTAATCGAGCCCGCATCGGGGACCACACACGGCGAGCCCTCCTTGAGGCGGGGCTGGCAGGTGCCCTTCGCCGGATCGCAATAGGACGCCATGTTCTCGCAGGAGACGCCGCTGGACGCACAGGGGGCGCCGTCCTTCGCCAGCGCCACGCAAGTCTGACTGCCGTACGTGCCCACGCACTCGGCGTTGGTAACGCAACTGCCGTAGTAGGGGCACGAGGCGCCGATCGCCACGCGCGCCTGGCAGGTGTTATCAAACATCCCCGTCGCCGAATTGTAGGTCTGGTTGCAGAAGGCGGTGTCCACGCATGCGCTGTCGCCAGCGCAGGAGCCTCCGATTGTGACCAGCGGCTTGGTCGGGACGCAAACTCCGAGACAGCACGAGGCGGTGCAACTGCCCTGGTCGCATTCGAGTCCTGGCTTGCACTCGCCGCTGTCAATGCAATCGCCTCCGGACGCAATGGTCCCCACCACCACGGAACTGCAAGCATCGTTCACAACGGAGGAGCCGGACAATTTCAAAGAACAAGAGAGATTGGAAAAGGATTGGATGCAAGCGGCCTCGCCGGATGGGTTGAGTGTCGTCCGGCCCTGGTCGATGGAGTAGGCCAGGGAACCAATACTCGCGGAAGCCGCTCTGGCGAAGGAGTCCAAGCAAGTGCCCTTGTCTGAAAACATGCCACATCGGGCATAGTAGGCACATTCGGCGTCGAAGACTTGATCGAAGAACTGCTGCGTGCTGGTGGTGGGCGTGTACGTCATGCCTCCATCGCCCAAGCCGGGCGCAGTCGTTCCTTTGCCGCCGCCGCAAGCCGCGGCCAGAATTACGAAAGACGTGAGAGCGAATCGTCTGATATGGGAACCCTGAAAGGGTTCCCATGCCCTCCCACGATGGTCCAGTGCCGGCCAAGCCGGCACGCTCCCCACGCGACTAGTCATGGTTTGCACCTACTTCCTTGACCCGAGGATACCAAGAGAGCCGCAAAGCGCGAAATCGCGCGTAGCGCGACTCGGCGGCGGTGAGCGCACGATCACAGGGTCAACGGCGTCGAGATGTGATAACGGTTTGCGCCGACCACGCACGCAACCAGCACGCCTCGACGCCCGATAAATAAAGCTCCAACCATGAGACCGACGACACTCGCAGCCTTTTCCGCGGCGCTGAAAGCCGCTGGCGACACGTCGACGCTCGACCTGCCCCTCAAGAAGTTCTTAGGCTCCAGCCGGCCTTCCGACGGGGCAGTACGCTCCGTGAAGACGGTTGCCATGATCCTCAGGATCGACCGGGTCAGCGGGCTGTGCACCGCCGAGGCGGAGGGTTTGCTCACCAACCGCTTCTCACCCGAGATCGCCCTGCAAGTGCGCGAGTCCCTGTGGGACTGGCTGCACTCCCAGGCCGCCGCACCCGGCCCGCGCCTGGCGGACGACGAGAGGGTGCCTGGGAGAATCCTCGATGACGTTCTCGACGACCTGGACCTCGACGAGGCCGACTTCGACGAGCACGACGACGGCCCCGACCCTTTTGTCGCCCTGGAGCCCGTCTTACCTACGATCGTCCAAGACCAGCGTTCGCCAGCCCAGCCCCGCGAGAGCTTGCCCGCCGTCGAGGCACCGCCGCAAGATGGCGATGCGCTAGAGCGCTGGGCCGACAGATACGGTGTGCGTGATCGACTCGCCGATCGGCTGGACCTCGAACACCTGCACCATTCCTACTACGGATTCACCATCGAGGGACTGCCCGCCACCATCCGCGAGGCGGTGCTGGTGACCCAGGCCGGAATCAAGGCCCCGCGATACTTTCGCTCGACCTTGGCTTCCCAGCTCGTGGGCATGGCCAAATCGTACCTGCACCGTGCGGCGCAGGCGGTGGCCATCGCGCGATGCCGGCAGACCGCGCGGGCCGCCCGAGCTCTCCCGTTCGACGATCCCCACCTGCTGCGGTTCGAAAATCTGATTCGGGAACAGCGCGATCTGCTGGCGGCCGAGGCCAAGCCACGCCCCGTAGGCACCTTCTTGCCCGGTCGAATCCATGTGAACTCCGATGCGCTTGCCCTGACCTACCGGGAATGGGACATCCACGAGGGGCGGACGCCCAACAGCGAAGGCGAGACGATGTTCTTCCTGCACCTGTCGGCGTGGGAGAGCGGCAGCCTGCGCCTGGAGTGCAAGCGCTGCCGCGAGCCCGTGACTTGCCCACACCGAGCGACCGTACTGCAAGAATGCCTGGAGGCTCTGCACGATCCCGCGGATCCACTGGCCGCGTCCTTGGTCCCGGTACTGCGTGTACCAGGCTGGTCGCGTTTGCTCGAACGCCTCGATACCGGGCTGGGCAAGATCGCGCCCGTTAGCACCGAAGAACGCCAGCGCCTGGTCTGGGAGATCACGAACAAGCACGCCAGCCTGGCGGTCCATCCGGTCCTGCAGAAGCTGGGCAAGCGCGGCGCCTGGGGGCGCGGCCAGCGCCTGCGACTGGATGAGCTCGAGCGCAAACAGGATCTTCTGCGCGAGGCCGCCGACCGCGAGGCCTTCGAAGGCCTCATGTATTCGCGTGACAGCCACGGGTACTACTCCCCAGCTTACGAGCAGACGCCACGCCAGGTTTGGCGCGCACTCGCGGCACTAACGGGCTCCACGCGTGTGTTCGCGGATCAGGCGCGCTCGGTGCCCATTTCGGTGCGCAAGGTGCGGCCCACGCTCCGAGTGGATGCCGCTGAGAATGGATTCCGCTTGCGCCTCGGCCTGGGTTCGACAGACATCGAACCGGCCGCCCTGCTCGCTTCGGCGCCGGATGGCCGTCACGTGGTGTGGCTGGATATCGAACGCAGCCTCTGCCTCATCGCCCTGCTTGAGCCGGCCACGATTGCGCTGCTCAAGGCGATGGCTAGCTTCCCGGTCGCGCTGCCCGCCGAGGGATTGGCCGAGCTGGTGGGCCGGCTGCCGCGGCTGCAGAGCGCACTGGATCTGCACTTGCCCGAATCCGTGCGTGGCGAGCGCGTGGAGCCGCCGGTCACCACTTTGTGCCGGCTGGAGCCTTTGCCCGAGTCGGGCGTGCGGCTGGACATGGCGGTGCGACCCATCGAGAGTGGCCCGGTCTTTCCGCCCGGCGAGGGCACACCCGAGGTGTTGCACGCGCGCGACGGACGCAACCTACACGCCCTGCGCTCGCTCGCGGTCGAGCGTGAGCGCGCGGCCCACCTGGCGCAAGTGCTGGGCCTGGACGATGCGAGCGCGAACGGCGCCTGGCGCTGGGACGTTGCCGACGACGGCGCCGCGCTGGATGTGTTGCACAAGCTGCGCGGCCTGCCCGAGCTGGCCGAAGTCGAATGGCCGGCGGGCGAGATCCGCGTGGACCACGCCTCGCGCGGCGCCCTGAAGGTGCAAGTACAGCGGCGGCGCGACTGGTTCGGCATCGAGGGTGGCATCGAGATCGACGGTGCGCGCGTGGCTCTGTCCGAGCTGCTGGCCGCGGCGCGGGCGGGCCGGAGCTACGTCCGGCTGAATGCGCGCCGCTTCGCCACCATCGAGGAAGATCTGCGCGAACGGCTGTCCGCGCTCGACGACGTGGTGTTCGAGAACCAGGGTGCGATCGAACTCGGTCTCCTGGCGGCGCCCGTGTTGGCCGAACTCGTCGAGAATCCGCACCAGCTCGACATGGTGCCCGCGTTCCGCACTGTTCTGGGCAGGCTGGAAGCTGCGCGCCTCGAAACGGCTGCCCTGCCTGGTGGTTTGCAGGCGACGCTGCGCCACTATCAGGTGGATGGATACGCGTGGCTGGCACGGCTGGCTGGCTGGGGACTCGGCGCGTGCCTGGCCGACGACATGGGGCTGGGCAAGACGGTGCAGGCGCTCGCGCTGCTCTTACGCCGGGCCGAACTGGGTCCGGCGCTGGTCATTGCGCCCACCTCGGTCGTGGCCAACTGGGCCGCCGAAAGTGCCAAGTTCGCGCCCGGTCTCTCGCCGCGCATCTACCGCGGGCCTGGCCGAGCGGCTTTGCTGGACGGATTAGGCAAAGGCGATCTGCTCATCACCAGCTACGCCATCGCGGTCCGCGACGCCGAGGCGCTGGGCGCGATCCAGTTTTCCACTCTCATCATCGACGAAGCGCAGTCGGTGAAGAACGCGCTCACGCAGAGGTTTCGCGCGATCCGCGACTTGCAGGCCGACTTTCGCCTGGCGCTTACGGGCACGCCCATCGAGAACCACCTGGGCGAGCTGTGGGCCATTTTCCGTCTGGTCACGCCCGGCTTGCTCGGCTCGTGGGAGCAGTTCCGCGAGCGCTTCGCGGTGCCCATCGAACGCCACCGCGACCGCAAACGCCAGATGGGGCTGGCGCGCGTCGTTCGCCCGTTCCTCTTGCGCCGGACCAAGGCCGCGGTCGCGCCCGAGCTGCCCACGCGCACCGAGATGAACCAGACCATCGAGCTCGGCCCGACCGAGCGCCGCCTGTACGAGGCCGCGCGCATTGAGGCGCTGGAGAGTCTGGCGAAGGACGCTGCCAACGGCGCCGGCGAGGATGCTCGTCAGCGGATCAAGATTCTCGCGGCGCTCACCCGCTTGCGCCTTCTGTGCTGCCACCCGCGCTTGGTGGTCAAGGACAGCACCGCTGGCTCGGCCAAGCTGGCTGCACTGGTCGAGCTTCTCTCCGAACTGCGCGACGAGGGCCATCGCGCCCTGGTATTCAGCCAGTTCACCAGCTTTCTCGATCTGGCGCGGCCGCTGCTCGCCCAAGCGGGGTTGTGCACCCTGACTCTCGACGGGTCGACACCGGCGGCAGAGCGCGAAGAGCGCGTGCGTGCCTTCCAGGCCGGCACCGCCGACGCCTTCCTGCTTTCGCTACGCGCGGGCGGCACCGGCTTGAACCTGACCGCCGCCACCTACGTCATCCACCTCGACCCGTGGTGGAACCCCGCGGTCGAAGATCAGGCCACCGACCGCGCCCACCGCATCGGCCAGGATCGCCCCGTCACCGTGATCCGCATGGTCGCGCGCGGCACAATCGAGGAAGCCGTGCTGTCCCTGCACGAAGAGAAACGCCAGCTCGCCGCCAGCATCCTCGACGGCGCCGACGCCGCCGCTCGCCTCGACGGCGAGGATCTTCTCGACCTCATCCGCAACGGCAGCGCGGCCGTGGACGACGAGGACGCGAGCGAGGAAGGCGAGACGGGGAGCCAGGCTGGCGCAGACCCATAGCGGGCGCACAGCCTGGCTTCAGGCTACCTAGCCGCCGTCCAATTTGGCCTGAATCACGTATTGCGAGATGGGGAGATTGAGCGCTTGGACCCCGAGCGCCACCAGCCTAGCCATTTCGTAGGCTCCCTGTTTCTGGAAGTGCAGCACATTGGGCTGGCCATTTTCAACCAAGACGATGGTCGTCTGTACGGCGGTAATGCCGATCTTCGTGTAATAGGCCAGCGCCATGGTTTGCAGGTCGATGAGCGGCGTGTTGGATGAGGCGGCAACGGCCGCATCGGCCTGACAATAGGCGACGTAGTCATTGTTGAAAACACCATTCTGATAATCCAAACGCGGCGTCGGCGTAATGATGACGGGTATGGCATTCTTGGCGCGGGCACCGTCGATGTACTGTTGCAAATAGGTTCTGTACGTCGTGGCGGGGTTGGTGTAGCGAGTCGTGTCGCTTGTGTATCGATCGTTGATTCCCCATTCGGCAAAGAGGTAATCCCCCTCCTTGATCACCGCTAAGATCGCCGACAAGTGCCCTTCGTCAATGAACGACTTCGAGCTTCGGCCGCCAATGGCATCGTCCACGACGACCACGTCGCTGGTGAAAAAATTCTGTAGTTCCTGCCCGAGCCCCTCTTGGTTGTTCGGGTTGGTGGCGTAGTAGGAGACCGTCGAATCTGACGCCAGATAGATGGTGGGTTTTCCGGCCGACACGGGGTAGGTGCCGGTGGCTGGGGTGACGACCGCACCCCCGGAGGTCGCTCCGCCGGCGCCGCCAGCGGCTGTCTTTCCACCCGTCGCCACGCCACCCGAGGAAGCTCCGCCGCTGGACGTTCCGCCTCCGACTCCCGCATCCGCCTTGCTTCCGCCCGCGGCCGTGCCGCCCGCGGCCGTGCCGCCCGCGGCCGTGCCGCCGGACATGCTTCCGCCTGCGACACCACCACCCGTCGCATTGCCGCCAGCCCTGCTGCCGCCCGTGGCGCTTCCGCCCGTGGCGCTTCCACCTGATGCGCTTCCGCCCGTGGCGCTTCCGCCCGATCCTGGCTGTCCGCCAGCGCTGGTCACGGTGCCACCGGAAGGCGTGCCACCCTGGACGACCGAGCCGCCTTGCGACTGCCCGCCGTTCGCGGAGCTACCGCCGCTCGACGGTACGCCTCCAAAGTGGGCGACAGTTGTGGTCGTGCCACCCGCGCTTGTGCCGCCTGAAGATGCGACCCCACCGCCAGTGCCGCCGCCAGAACCGGACGGGGTGCTCGAACTACAGCCCAGCGCCGTCAAAGCAGCGGCAGCTACAACAGCAAACAGGACGCGAGAGAGCTGGGCTTTCATCATGGAGAACCTCCGAATCGATGCGGCATCGTGGTCTTGAGACGTTGTGTCTTGGCAATCTTTCGCAAAAGGGTGATTTTGTAAATGACCCGTTTGGTTGGGACGCACCTACGTCATGAGTGGCGTAGCGAAGCGAACACGGCTCAAGGAACTTGGCGCGTGGGCTCACGACCGAACAACGCGGCCGCCTCACCAAGGGGCGCAGCCGGGATGGCAGCACCGGCCGGTTAGCCGCATACGGTTTCTGGCGAACCAGCGGTAGGCGAGGTCCAACATTTGCCTGATGCCAGGCAGGCGGGTCAGGGCAACCAGCGGCCCGAATCCCAGGGCAGCGTAGATGCGGCGAAAAACTTCCACGCCTTCGACCATGCAGCCGTCAGGGAGGCGCCCATGAATGCGGTCCATCAGGGCCGCATAAGTCACGCCCGTTGCGCCAGCGTCGAAGTTGGGCGCGGCAATGTCGACGAAGCGAATGCGATGCCGACGGTCGAGCCGGCGAATCCAGCCCATCTCGCGCCGACAAATCGGGCAATGGCCATCGAAGAATACCTCGATGAAGGTCTGAGTTCGCTGCATTCTATTCGGATGCCGGATTGGGCTTCTAGGCTCCGCAAAGTCCCGAGAATACGCCTGCTGGTGAGCGCCTGCTTGCTGGGCGAGGAGGTGCGCTACGACAAGGAGCACAAGTACGATGCTTTCCTCGTTGAATCCCTCGGCCCGTTTGTCATCACTCTCATCAAGCACTACGTACGCAAGTACGAAGTCGGCTACCTCGCGCGACAGGTTTTTCTTTCCCCATTCCCGGCCGAACTGATGTTGCGCAACCACGTTTCGCTGCCGGCGACATCCAAGTAGTCGACCAGAGGAGGCGAGGTGAAACTGGAAGAGCTTGTTCGGCACGCGCGCGTGCGTGTGCGCAAGGCAGGACAGCCCAATCCGCAAGGCCGCGCGGTTGTGTACTGGATGCAGCGGGCGCAGCGAGCGGCCGACAACCCAGCGCTCGACATCGCGATCCACGCAGCCAACATCCTCGACAAACCGGTCGTGGTCTTGCTGACGTTGGTGCCGTTCTATCCCGGCGCCAACCTGCGGCACTACAGCTTCATGGCCGCGGGATTCGGTGATTTGGCCGAAGAGCTCGCCAAGCGCGGCATCGGATTCATTCTGCGCCGCTACCCCGATCATTCGGTACCGGCCTTCGTCCGCGACGTCGATGCCGCCTTGCTGATAGGAGATGAGAACCCGCTGCGCGAGCCCAACCGATGGCGCGACGATGTGGCAGCGGCCGTGAGCGTGCCCTTCTGGACCGTCGACGCCGACGTCGTGGTGCCAAGCTGCCTCCTTGTCAAAGAACAGTACGCAGCTCGCACCCTGCGGCCGCGTTTACACCGACTGCTGCCCACCTATCTCGTTGCCGAGCCTGGCCCCAAGCCGAAGCTGGCCTGGAAGAATCCGCGCGGCTTGGCCGGCACGGATCCACGCGGCGACGTTCTTGCGGGGCTCAAGATCGACCGCACGGTTTCGCCGGTTTCGGCTTGGCGGGGCGGCCGCAGGGAAGCGCTCGCTCGTCTGACAGGTTTTGTGCGCAACGGCCTTGCGGGATACGACAGCGAGCGCAACCGGCCCGAACGCGACGGCACGAGTTGCTTGTCGCCGTATCTGCACTTTGGCCAGCTTGGCCCGAGGGAGGTGGCGCTCGCGGTGCAAGCCGCCGAGGCGCCCGAGACCGACAAGGCCGCATTTCTCGAACAGCTTCTCGTGCGGCGCGAACTCGCCATCAACTTCGTTCGCTACAACCCGGCCTACGACCGGCTCGACGGCTGTGAGGCTTGGGCGAAACGCACACTCGCCAAACACAGCCACGACCGACGTCCGTTGCTTTTGCGTCGCGAGGTGCTGGTCGCGGGCGAGAGCCCCGATCCCTTGTGGAACGCAGCCCAACGCCAGATGACCGAGGGTGGCTGGATGCACTCTTACCTCAGGATGTACTGGGCAAAACGCTTGCTCGAATGGTGCCCGACCGCCGCGGACGCTTTCGACACGGCGGTGTGGCTGAACGACCGCTTCGAGCTCGACGGCCGCGACCCCAACGGCTACGCCGGCATCGCCTGGGCAATTGGCGGCAAGCACGACCGCGCCTGGGGCCCCGAGCGCCCCATCTTCGGAACCGTGCGCTTCATGTCCTTCGCCTCGACGTCGCGCAAGTTCGACATGCGAAAGTACTTGGCAACGGTCGCGGCGATCGGCCTCGGTGTAGCTACAAGCCACGGCCACGGCGCGCCGCACTCGCTTTGGGCTTCGCGGGCTTCGCCTTGCCATTGAGCGTGGCTTCGTACTGTTCGATGTATTTGCGTGCGGGGACTTCGCGAATGGTCTGCCGGATAACATCGAGTGCGAGATCTTCAACGTGGCGAAACCGGATGCAAGCCTTGCCCATGTCGAGTTTCTTGCCGGTCTTTCGCCAGCGCTCGCGAAACCGTTCGGCCAGGGCCGCAGAGCCGTAGAC
>Ga0265316_10005736_pt1 | contig 11988 bp, 10 predicted proteins | sample 4522metaG_FD_202092 | JGI IMG/M metagenome (GOLD analysis project Ga0265316, IMG submission 202092) | Rhizosphere microbial communities from Carex aquatilis grown in University of Washington, Seatle, WA, United States - 4-5-22 metaG | ecosystem: Host-associated > Plants > Roots > Rhizosphere >... | reverse complement strand
TATTGTTTTGGAGAAGGGGGAGCAGGAACATTTTCTGATGGAAAGTTGTATACAAGATCAAATAAAAGAGGAAACCTTCAAAGAATTTATGAAATTTTCCATTACCATGGCGCAGGTGAAGAAATTTTGTTTGAAGCCCACCCTCATATTGGAACTGATAAATTGCCTGAAATTATTATTAACATCAGGAATACTATTTTACAAAGTGGTGGAGAAATATTTTTTAATACCCGAATAACTAATCTGTACATTGAATCTGATATTGTAAAAGGAGTTATTACCCAAAGCAGAGAAATTATAAAATCTAAAGCAATAATTTTGGCAACGGGTCATTCAGCACGAGATATTTATAAAATGCTTTTTGAACATCAGATTGCTTTGGAACCTAAACAATTTGCCATGGGCGTCAGGGTTGAACATCCACAGGAACTGATTGACCAAATTCAATACCACCGGAATCAGCATAATGAATATCTTCCGCCAGCTTCTTACAGTTTAACAGAACAGGTGAATGGCCGAGGAGTATTTTCATTTTGCATGTGCCCCGGAGGTTTTATAGTTCCGTCTGCAACTGAACAAAACCAGGTTGTAACAAATGGCATGTCGGCTTCAAAACGCAATTCCCCTTTTGCTAATTCCGGCATCGTGGTGGAAATAAAAGAGGAAGACTTTTTTCAATTTAATGATAAAGGGGTTATAGCAGGCCTGGCTTTTCAGGAACAACTCGAAAATATTGCATGGCAAAACGGGGGCAGATCGCAGGTTGCGCCAGCTCAAAGACTTGATGATTTTGTCAGGGGAAGAAATTCATCATCTCTGCCAAAAATATCATATTTCCCCGGAGCAATCTCATCTCCTGTCCATCATTGGCTTCCAGATAAACTATCTTCTGCATTGAGAGAAGGAATTAAAAAGTTCGATAAAAAAATGCATGGCTTTCTTACCAATGAAGCAGTTGTCCTGGGAGTCGAATCCCGGACCTCATCTCCTTTGCGAATTATAAGAAACAAAGACACTTATTGCCACATTAATGTTGAAGGCCTATATCCTTGTGGTGAAGGTGCCGGATATTCAGGAGGAATCGCTTCTTCTGCAATGGATGGTGAAAATTGTGCTGAAAAAGTTGTTGAAAAATTAAATAATAATTAATTGTGAAATTTTAAATACTTCAGGTATGTTAAAATCCAAAGAAATTGCCCTGATGATCGATCATAGTGTTCTTCATCCTACATTTACGGACGTTGATTTGATTTATCATTGCAGTATCGCTGCCAGATACAAAGTGGCCACGGTTTGTGTAAAACCTTATGCTGTTAAACAGGCAACTGCCCTTTTATTGAATAGCGGTGTAAAAATATGTGCAGTTATTGGTTTTCCGCATGGCAACAGCACTACCGATGTAAAAGTTTTTGAAACAGGACAGGTTTGTGCCGATGGTGCTTCTGAAGTTGATATGGTGGTAAATATAGGGAAAGTGCTTGGCGGGGATTGGGATTATGTAAGCAATGAAATTAAGGCCATTCACAACACTTGTTTAAAAAATAATTCAATTCTGAAAGTAATAGTTGAAACGGATTTTGTTACAAATGATGAAGATAAAATTAAACTTTGCCGGATTTGCAGTGAACAAAATGTGGAATTTGTGAAAACTTCGACAGGTTATGGCTTTTTAAAAGGAACTGATGGAAAATATTATTATAATGGGGCAACCGAGCATGATATTAAGTTGATGCGAAAACATTGCTCCCCTTCAGTTCAAATTAAAGCGGCAGGAGGAATCCGTACACTCGATCAACTCCTTAAAGCAAGAGAATGGGGCGCCACACGAATTGGGGCATCAGCAACCGGGGAAATAATGAATGAAGCAATGAATAGATTTGATCAATAAAATAATATTATTATGAAAATAAAATTTCTTGGGGCAGCACGGGAAGTTACTGGCAGCAAACACCTGTTAACAACCAATTATGGAAAACAAATACTGCTTGATTGCGGAGTATTTCAGGGAAAAGGGCTCGAAACCGATGCCATGAACCGTAAACTTGGGTTTAACCCGGAGAAGATCAATCATATTGTTCTTACCCATGCACATATCGATCATTCAGGGTTGATACCATATATTTATAAACTTGGATTTCGTGGATCGGTAATCTGTACAAATGCAACGCGCGATCTATGCGCCCTCATGCTTGCAGATTCCGGTCAGATTCATGAGCATGATACCATTACATTTAATAAAAAACGGCACCGGCAGGGTCTCGATCCAGTTGAACCATTATATACCAAAGCCGATGCTGTTGAATGTATGCAACTATTTATTGGTGTTCCTTACGACAGGAAATTTCAAATTGACCAATATACAAAATTGAAATTTACAAATACCGGCCATATGCTTGGCAGTGGGGTAGTGAATATCGAAATATCGGAAAATGGGAAGACAACGAGAATTGCCTATACAGGTGATATTGGAAGACCGGTTAACCGGATATTAAAACCCCCGCAGGTATTCCCTCAAGCCGATTTTCTGATAGCAGAATCTACCTATGGCGACCGTCTTCATGTTCAAAATGAGGAAGCTGAAGAAGAATTATTGAATGTAGTAAAAGAAACCTGTGTAAATAAGGGTGGAAAACTTATTATTCCCTCATTCAGTGTTGGCCGGACACAGGAAATTGTTTATTCCCTGAATAATTTATACAATGCAGGCAAATTGCCTAAGGTTGATATCTATGTTGATAGCCCATTATCTGTAGATGTCACCAGTGTTTTCAGGTTACATCCGGAGTGTTTTAATGATGATATACTGCATGTTATGGAGACTGATCCTGATCCGTTTGGGTTCAATAGTTTGTTTTATATCAGGAAACAGGAAGATTCAAAGAAACTTAATAGTATTAAAAAACCCTGTGTTATTATTTCTGCTTCTGGGATGATGGAAGCCGGCAGGGTGAAGCACCACCTGGCCAACAATATTTCGGATCCAAAAAACACAATTCTTGCTGTTGGTTATTGTTCGCCACGAACATTGGGGGCAAGGATTTTGAGAGGGGATAAAATTGTTTCAATATTCGGAAACAAATATGAAGTTAAAGCCGAAATCCGCAGGATTGAATCCTTCAGCGGGCACGGCGATTATAAAGAAATGATAAATTATTTAAAATGCCAGGATCTTTCTGAACTTCAAAATACATTTCTTGTTCATGGTGAATATGAAACCCAATTGAAATATAAATCTTATCTTGAGGAGGCAGGTTTTAAAAACATAATTATTCCAGGTCCGGGAGACGAAAAAGAGTTTTAATAATCCTGAAGATTTATTTTGGATCGGTAATTTCCTTTTTATCGCTTTCGGGAACCTGATTTTCATTGATTTCTTCCTTATCTTCATCAAAATTGGTGATCCCGTTTTCTTTTAAGATTGTATACCATCCAATTATTTTCCTGATATCTGAAACATAAACTTTTTCACGGTTGTAATTGGGCAAAATTTTGGCAAAAAATTCTTTCAGTTTGCCATCTTCTGATTTACTGCCAGGAACAGGTTCATCGCTTCCAAGCTCAGATATAATTTTGAATACTTTTTGGAGTGGTACCTCTTCAGTATCAGTGAAAATCGCAATATCTTTAAGCGAACTCACTTTAAAATGTGTGAAGGCATTCATACGTTTTTTGTCTTCAAGCCCTTCAACAATAATCCCATTTCGCGCCTGGGAAATATATTTAAACAATCCCCTGTGTCCGGAAATAGCCAAATAATCTTTTAAATCCATAAATTATTTTGAATAATAAATCTTTGCAAAGATAAAATTACCTGTACATATAGCCAAATTATCATTATTAATTATGGCGAGAAAAATTATTCTTGACTTTAAAGGCAGATAGACTATAGGAAATTAGACTATAGAAAAGGTTTTTAGGTCTTATTTCTGTTCTGTGATTAATAAAAAATGATATGCCAAATGATTTGGATTTTCTAAATTTCTTACAGCCTTTAGTCTAAACAACCTGAAAAGAGCTTGCTGGTTTACCGAAGGCAATGGTTGCAAATATTTCAGAGTATAAAATTTATCTTAAAATAATTAAATCGAGTACTACAAAAGCTGCAAAAATAACACTCGCAATACCATTAACAGTAGCAAAGGCAAGATTGACGCGGGTAAGATCATTAGGTTTAACCAAAATGTGCTGATAAACCAGAAGGCCTATAAAAATTATAGTTCCAATCCAGTAATACATTCCCATATTTGCAATAATACCAGCAAATAAAACCAAACCTGTACAAAACGTATGAAGGATTGAGGAAATAATAATTGATGAGCGTATTCCAAGTTTTGATGGAAGAGATTTCAATGACAAGCTTAAATCAAATTTTTCGTCCTGTAAAGAATAGATAATATCGAAACCACTTACCCATAATAACACGACTCCGGAGAAGATCAGTGGAAGCCAATTAAAACGACCTGTTGCAGCAAGAAATGCACCAATCGGGGATAAAGAAAGGCCAAGGCCTAAAACAAAATGGCATAATAATGTAAAACGTTTTGTAAAACTATATCCCAGGATAATTCCTAAAGCTACTGGAGATAGATAAAATGTCAGCCTGTTTATAAACCAGGTAGTAATTATAAAAAGTAAAGAATTGGTGAATGTAAAAATCAATGCAGATTCAGGTTTAATAATTCCGGCCGGAATTTCACGAAAAGCTGTCCGTGGGTTTAATAAGTCGATATGGCGGTCGGCATAACGATTAAAGGCCATGGCAGCATTTCGGGCAAAGATCATGCATAATACAATTAAAATGAGCAGTTTTATTGAGAAATCAACATCCGACAATCGCAATGCCAAAAAATATCCAATAAAAGCAAATGGCATAGCAAACAAAGTATGACTGAATTTTACAAGCGAAAAGTATTGGTTTATTTTATTATTGTGCATAGCGATATTTTGCTAATTCTGATTCATACAGTTTATAATTTTCTTCATCGAAACAGATAAATATAATCTCAGTGATTTTAGAATTCTTTATAAATTTATTTACTTCATTAATTGCGATAACTGCTGCAACATCTTTTGGAAAGCCATATATACCTGTACTGATATTTGGAAATGCTATGCTTTTAATGTTTTGCTTTTCTGCAATTTCCAAACTTTTACAATAACATGAAGCGAGGAGTTTGTTTTCATTATTTTTGCCGCCTCTCCAGACCGGACCGACCGTGTGAATAACAAATCTGGCAGGAAGGTTATGTCCTTTGGTTAATTTTGCATCACCCGTGTTGCAACCTTTTAAAGTTTTGCATTCTGCAAGCAATTCAGGACCAGCTGCCCTGTGGATAGCTCCATCTACCCCACCACCTCCTAAAAGCGAATTATTAGCTGCGTTTACAATGGCATCTGCTTCCAACTTAGTTATATCCCCTCGAATTACTTTAACCTTAGTCATGAAAATTAATTTTCAACTTGCTTCATGAATTAGCTGTCAAATTCATTATAACATTTTCTATTTTCTAATTTGTGCTCCCAGTTTTTCTTCAAAAGCCTTCATCAGGTTATCCATAACTTTATCAATCTGCTTATCGGTAAGTGTTTTTTCCTCATCCTGTAAAATAAAACTGATTGCATACGACTTCTTGTTTTTCTCAATTTTATTGCCCTGATAAACATCGAATAAGTTAATTTTTTTAATCAATGACCGTTCAGTTTTTTTTGCAATGTCTACAAGTTGTTCATAGGTAACATTCAAATCGAGCAGCATGGATAAATCACGGCGGACTTCAGGATATTTTGGCAATTCTTTAAAACTTATTTTACGATTTTTCCCCAGCTTTAAAACCATGTCCCAGTTTATTTCACCGGCAATGACTTCCTGCTTTATATCAAATTCTTTTAATAATGAATTCTTTACATGCCCGAATTCTGCTAATTTTTCATTTTCATAATAATATATCAGGCCGTTGGTCAATAATTCATGATCGAGATTTTTGGAATTGACATTGTTAAAATCAACACCTGATTTAATAATTACATTATTTACAAAACTTTTAAGGTGAAAAAAAGTAGACATTTGCTCCGGGGTATTCCAGTTTGGCTGTTCTATTAATCCGGTCAGAAAAATTCCCAATCTGTAATTTTCAGAATATTGATCAAGTTGGTTTTGAGGTTTTTCATTTTTATTAAAAAAATAGCAATTTCCAAACTCATAAAATTTAAGATTCAGGTTTTTACGGTTGATGTTGTAAATAATAGATTCCAGGCCGCCAAATAGTAATGTCTGGCGCATACAATCCAGGTCCGAGCTCAACGGATTAAGAATATATGTAACATTTTTTTTGTAAGTGTTTCTTTTATCATAATAAGAACTTTTTGTGAGGGAATTACACATTATTTCGTTAAAACCGTTGCTGCTGAGGTAATCGGAAATCATATTCTGAACAGTAGCAGGTTCTGGTTTTTCGGAATAGGAAAGGGTGGAAACAACATTTTCGGAAACTTCCACATTATTGTAACCATAAATACGAAGAATTTCTTCTACAATATCTGCTTCCAGTTTAACGTCGACCCTATAAGGAGGTACTAAAAGCACCAGCCCTTCGGATGTTTCTTTTTCAATTTTTATTTCAAGGGATTTTAAAATATTTATTATGGTATTCCGCTCCAATTCTTTTCCAATAAGAATATTGATACTCTTAAATTTGACTTCAATTCTAACGTAATCAATGGGATTAGGATAAACATCTACAACATCAGAAGCAATTGATCCCCCGGCAATTTCTTTTATCAACATTATAGCCCGTTTCAGGGCATCAACCGTGTTGTTTGGATCGGTTCCGCGTTCGAAACGAAACGATGAGTCGGTGTTCAACCCATGGCGTTTGGCTGATTTGCGAACCCAAACCGGATTAAAGTAGGCGCTTTCGAGAAAGATATTTTTTGAATTTTCAGTTATACCCGATTCAATACCTCCGAATATTCCTGCCAGGCACATGCCATCATTTTCATTGCATATCATCAGGTCTTCTGAAGAAAGCTTCCGTTCAATGCCATCGAGAGTAATAAAAGATTGTCCTTCAGACATAGTGTGTACAATAACTTTTTTCCCGCTTATTTTGTCGGCATCGAAGGCATGCAACGGCTGTCCTGTTTCATGAAGTACGAAATTGGTAATGTCCACAACATTATTTATGGGCTTTTGTCCTATTGCTTTTAACCGGTTCTTTAACCATACGGGAGATTCTTTTATCGTAACCCCTTTTATTGAAACGCCTGAATAACGTTTGCAAGCCTCATTATTCTCGATAATTACATCTATCTTAAGTTCATGATTGTCAGTCTTGAAATTTTCCACTGATGGTTTTGTAGCTTTTATTGCAGAAGTTTGATTCAAAAATGCAGCCAAATCGCGGGCAGCACCATAATGCGATGCGCTATCGATACGATTGGGTGTAAGGCCAATTTCAAAGACCCAGTCATTTTCAACATTAAAATAATCTTTGGCAGGAGTTCCTGCTTCTGCTGAAGGATCAACCACCAGGATGCCTTCATGTGAGTTGCCCAGGCATAATTCATCTTCTGCACAAATCATCCCTTCTGAAAGTTCACCGCGAATTTTAGTTTTTTTTATTTCAAATGGTTCATCACCTGCAAATATTTTTGTTCCAATTGTAGCTACGACTACTTTTTGTCCTGAAGCTACATTAGGGGCACCACAAACAATATTCAAATATTCTCCTTTGCCAACGTCAACTTTTGTAATGCTTAATTTATCTGCATTTGGAAGTTTTGAACATTCCATTACCTGGCCTATTACAAACCCTTCCAACCCGCCTTTAACAGACTGCCATTGTTCAAGACTTTCAACCTCCAGGCCAAGATTGGTGAAAATTTGGGATAACACCTGGGGAGTTTCCTTTATAGCAATATATTGTTTTAGCCAATTGTATGAAATCTTCATTTTTAAATATTTTGTCCGATATGCAACAAAAGTATAAAATTTTCCTTACGATTATTTAGATGAACCTAATTACTGAACTTTGAAAAAAAATAATAATTTATCTTTGTGAAAGCAGAGAGTTTTATTAAAACTAATATATTGTGAATAATAGGTTGATATTGGTCGTTAATGATGATGGCATCCATGCAAAAGGGGTGGAAGTACTGACTGAAATTGCCAAAAACTTTGGAAATGTTGTACAAATTTCGCCAACAGAAAGTCAAAGTGGAATGGCTCATGCCATAACAGTAAAAACACCAATCCGGGTTTATAAATTGGTGGATACTGAAAATTTGAAAATCTTCACCTGCAACGGTACTCCGGTCGATTGTGTAAAAATGGCCATTAACAAGCTATTGCCACGGAAGCCCGATTTAATTTTGTCAGGAATAAATCATGGGGCAAATTCATCATCGAGTGTGATCTATTCCGGAACCATGGCTGCGACTATTGAAGGCTGCATTAACGAAATTCCTTCTATAGGATTTTCCCTGCTCGATTTTTCTAAAGAAGCAAATTTCAGTGGTGCACGGAATTATGTAGAAAAAATAATCGGTGAAGCTTTTTTACGCCATATTCCCATAGGAATTTGTTTGAATGTGAATATCCCGGCAAAAGCTAAAGGTGAAATTAAGGGAATTAAAATTTGTCGCCAGAATCATGGAGTCTGGCGTGAAGAGTTCGATCATCGGACCGATCCTAACGGATTTGATTATTACTGGCTTACAGGTACTTTTGAAGATCTTGAACCGCACGCTGAAGATACTGATGAATGGGCATTAAAAAACAATTATATATCTATAGTGCCAGTTCAGTTCGATCTCACGGCTTATAGTTTTATGAAAGAATTGAAAAAATGGAATTTATAATTATTCATAAATTAATTTTGATAAATAATTTTTAAAATTATGAAATCGTATCTTAAGGATGATTTAGATAAGAATAATCCCGAATTCATTTCGGCAATTGATGAACTCAGTATTTGGTCGGCCCCTTTCGGCATGAAAATGCTCGAGATAATTGAAATGAAGCCGGATATGAAGATTCTCGATATCGGTTTCGGGACGGGTTTTCCTTTACTGGAAGTTGTTCAGAGACTTGGGTCTTCCTGCCAGGCAACCGGAATCGATCCATGGATAATGGCATATGAACGTACAAAATTCAAAATCGACCAGTATAAATTAAAGAATGTTGAGCTTATTATCGGAACTGCCGAAAATATGCCATTTCCCAATGATTCATTTCATCTTATTATTTCCAATAATGGCATTAATAATGTAAATGATGAACCTGCAGTTTACAGAGAAAGTTACAGGGTCTGCAAACCAGGATCACAATTCGTTTTTACTTTCAATTTACCGGAATCCTTTATCGAGTTTTATAAAATTTTCGAAGAAGTATTAAAGGAAAATGGAAAAACTGAAGAAATAAAAAAAATGCGCGATCATATTCATCGTAAACGCAAAACTATTGAAGAAACTAAAAACCTGGTAAAACAAGCAGGATTTAAGGTTTCAAAGGTGATAACTGATAAATTCTTTTGGCGATATACCAATGGCACTTCTATGTTGAACCATTATTTTATAAGAATTGCTTTTTTAAGTTCCTGGAAAGAAATTCTAAAACCAGAAGACCATGAATTCATTTTCGATATTGTTGAAAAAAGGTTAAATCAGAAAGCAGAAGTTGATGGGGAATTTTTTATGACCATTCCTTTTGCGGTTTTTAACTGCAGGAAGGATATGTAAATAGTTTAAAAGGCTGATAACATTATTTGAAAATTAAATTTAAAATAAAATATTAATGACAACCGTAGAAATAATTCAAAGCATGCTTGCTCCCGGTATCATGATATCAGGATGCGGACTGTTGTTGCTGGGAATGAACAGTAAATATTCATTGGTGGTAAACAGGATCAGGGCAATGGATGAAGAAAAAAGGAAACTTAAAATACTTGCCGGAGAAGAGAAAATAACTGTTGACCAGGAAAAGAGGCTGAAAAGTATTAATATGCAAATCGGAAAATTTGAATACAGGATAAAACTTATTCGCAATGCAGTTGTATTTTATAGTATTGCAGTAGCATTTTTTATAATAACCTGCTTAACTATTGGATTACATTTCGTTTTAAGCGAAATGGATATTTCAGGACTAATAATTTTTCTTTTTCTTTTAGGAATGGTATCGGTACTTACGGGAATTGTCTATGCCTGCCTTGAAGTATTAAAAGGGTATGAAATTATACGAATAGAAATAAGTGAAACTTAAAATTCCGAAAAAAACATGCCTTCAATTTCAACTAATAATTCTGGACGACAAATATCTGCTTTTAAATAAATAACAGGTATATTTTCCACATAGCTTTCGCAAATATCTTTTACTTTAAAGTAATCGGAAATATTTTTAATATAAACCCTCAAATAAGAAGGAGTTAAATTTGATGAAAGGAAATTTATGTTGTTATTCTTAAGGTTTTCTATAGAAACCAGTTGAATAATATTATCTAAGGTTAACCTGGTCTGTGCTGAAACATCGTTAGAACTGAATGAATGTTGTCCTTTGATGGCCGCAGTTCCCGAAACATAAATAAAACATTTATTATTGGTTACAATTGCTTTGGCACGTTCAAATTTTGGTGTAGTTTCAGCAGCAACCTGATCTTTTTCATTATGTGCCAATACTTCCCTACTATATTGATGGGCATCATTTTGAACCGGACTTTTTAACGGATTAACAGAAGTATTGCTCTTTTCCCTTAAAGCTATAAAATCGATAATTACTCCTCCCGTCTCCATGCCAATTCCTGTGGCTGCAGGATAACCATGCCGAAAATGACTTTGACCGTAAAAGGCAGAACGGACATCGTTGAATATTTGATAGTGTTGGTTATTAGATGAGTAACCAATAATATTTTCAATATAATTCCATTGCCGCACAACATTTGAAAAGTCCATATTTTCAACTAACAAAATGTTGTGCATTTGTTCAAAGGCATCTATACTCTGCAAATAAATATCTGTAGTCTCCTTCTCGCTTCCAAGTCCACATGCAATTATCTGTGTAGATTTTGTTGTTTGAACTACAATATATTCAAGGTTGCCAATTTTTTTTCTAATAATTTCAGCATGTTCCCCTTCCGGAATAATAGAGATTTCAAATGCAACGAGTGCATTGTTTAATGGTGGTTGCGGAACAATGCAAGTAGGAATAAAAACATTGAAGAATTTCCTTGAAAAATCAAGTATGAGCTTCTTATTTTTTAAAAATCCAACATTCTCAGTATCTGATGTAAAAATTGTTTGTTTAATTATATTGGATTTTTTCAGGTTATGTGTTTCAAGATATTGGGAAAGTTGTAAATAGCAATTGTCCAATTGTTCATTTATTGTTGTACCCTTCTTAGGAATTATACTGCAATTTTCCATTTCTACACTTATATTTATAACTAATTCGTTTATCATGGTCACAATAATTCTATTAATTGCTATATTTTTATTTAATCCTGTCTATAAATTTAAAAGACACAAAAGTAACATAAAAAGAGAATTTGAAAATAAATTTCTGATAATAAGGTCAAATTATTATTAAACAGTTGAAATGAGAATGAGTTATATAATTCAATAACCTTTTTATTACATATAATTCAGCAGTTCTTTATTTATAAAATTCAATCGAAAAAATTTTGAAATTTGTATTGTAACAAAAGTAGCCATAAAATTATAGCAGGTTCCCATGCATTTTAAATGATTATTCCATAAGAATTATAATAAAACAAAATCCCTGCATTAATAATAAATGCGGGGATTTTTCTCCAACCCTGTAATTTTAAAAAATTAATTAATAATCATTTCAGTATTACAGCCATTTTTTAATTTTTTAATCTTATAGGCTTTACTAAAGTTACAGATGAAATTAACAGATTTCTGTGGTGCATGGATATTAAGTTTATTCAATTTTGTTATTACGTCCTCAAATTCTGTTTCGATGGCTTTCTCTGT
>Ga0265316_10005735_pt1 | contig 11988 bp, 10 predicted proteins | sample 4522metaG_FD_202092 | JGI IMG/M metagenome (GOLD analysis project Ga0265316, IMG submission 202092) | Rhizosphere microbial communities from Carex aquatilis grown in University of Washington, Seatle, WA, United States - 4-5-22 metaG | ecosystem: Host-associated > Plants > Roots > Rhizosphere >... | reverse complement strand
CTGCGATAGAGAGCGATTGCGCCGCCAGCATCGGCGAATCCACGGCGATCGCGACGCAGTCTCGCGCCGGATGGCAGCAGGTCCGGACGTGAACCGGCTGACCGCGGAGGCGGAAGCGGCTGTCGAGAATGCCGGTCCACAGGTCGAGAGTCTGATGCACTTCGGCGATATCTTCGAGGCGGAGCGGCTGGCCGTCTGAGAGCAAGGAAATCCGGCCGAGGTTCAGGCGGTGCGGGTTTTCGCGCAGCCAATTGAACAGCGGCTCCTGGCCCTTGCCGCTGGTGGCGTAGCCCACCGCCCGGCCGTAAGTGTCGAAATTCTCCAGGCGCAATTGCGCGGGGTTGAGCCCGTCCGGTATCGGCGTGCTATGCCAACCCCATTGCGATTGCGTACACAGCGGCATGGCGGTTTCGTACGGCTGGGGCAGCGATTGCAGACCGGTGATATCCGCGGTGAACGCGAACTCGCCGTTCCCTACCGAAAGCGGGCTGCGTGGGTCGAGCGCCGTCAGCGTCGGATTATGTCTCCGCACCAGGCTCTTGCGGTCGATGGCCGGGCCAGCGGCGTGGGCTGTCTGCGCGGCCAACGATGTGCCGGCGAGCAGCAGGAAATCGCGGCGAGTTTGATGGTCAATCGGCATTTACTTAAATAACGACAGGTCGACCGCCTCGCCCATGGCCTTGTGGCCTGCGTCGTTGGGGTGCAGGTTGTCTCCGCTGTCATAGACCGCGAGAAAAGCGCCGGGCTTGTTCGGGTCGCTGATAGTCTTATCGAAATCGACAAACCCGTCGAAGGCCTTCGCGGTGCGGATCCACGTGTTCACGGCTTCCCGTCTGGCGGCGCCCTCAGGGCCGGTACGCAGGGGCATGATGGTGGCGCCGACGATTTTGATACCACGCTCATGGGCCCGCTCGATAAGTTGTTTCATCCCGAATATGATGTCTTCGGCGCTCGTGCCGGCGCCGATATCGTTGACGCCCTCAAACAGAAGCACGTATCTCAGGCCCGGCGTGGCCAGCACATCGCGATCGTATCGCGCCAGCGCGTTAACTCCGTAAGTGACATTATTAGTGTCGCTCACCACCCGGTTTCCACCGATCCCCGCATTGACCACCGCCCACTTATTGCCCTTCCGCGCCAGCAGGCGGCCGGCCAGGATGTCCGGCCAGCGGCGGTTGGTGTCCGAGGTCGAGCGGGAGCCATCGGTGATGGAATCGCCCAGCGTGACTATGGCGCCCAAAGCGGCCGGCTCCATAACATCGACGCCGCTGAGATACGCCCACGAAGATATGGTGGCGTTCTCGGGCATATCCTCCGCACCGCAGATATTGCCAGCCGCTACGTATGACGTCTGCTGGGCGGAGTAGTGCACGGTGCTGGCGACAATCGCGCCTGCCGGCACGTACAGGCTCACGGCCAGATCGGCCGCGGCCGGCGCCTTGAGATCGACCGGGTCGCTCAACACTAGCGCGCCGGGAGGGATGCTCACGGCCGCCCTCCCGCCGAACGTGAGTGCCCGGTCCGAGCCCGCCACAATCTTCGCGCCGGCGCCGCGCAATGCCAGGTGGGCTTCGCCGATGGCGACGGCCTTCGTACCGTAGGCGTTCGACAGGCGCACGCGAAACCGCTCCCCGCCGAGCGAGATGTGGGCGATGAGCCGCACGGTCTGGTTGTTGAACTCCAGCTTGCGCCGGCGCATCTGCTCGTCCGGCTGCGGCGGCGACGGGCTGGTGGCCCAGGTGGCCACCCAGTGATTCGCGGCCGGATTATCCTTCGGCGCGGCGTGGCAGAGCGGCGCGAGCGCCAGCGCCAGCACGGCGGCGGCGGAACAGGCAAGCATTTTGGGCGAGGAGTGAGCGGACATTCCAACGCCATTGTAATCTCCGAAGCGGGGGAAATGTTGTCAGCGGTGCCCACCGCCGGGCGGGTTCCCCGCGCACCACGATGGCGAAGACCATCTGGCCTTTCCCCTGGCGCGGCTGGCGCACCCCTCAGAGGACGGCGCGCCCCTTGGGCTACAACCGCTTCCCGGCAAGAGCGCGTTTCACGCCTTCGGGGTCGTTGGCGATCACAGCCAGGTAGGCGCGGGCCGGCTGGTCGGGCTCGCAGCGTCCCTGTTCCCAATCGCGCAGCGTGCCGAGCGGGATGTGGTACCGCACCGCAAATTCTTCCTGCGTCAGGGCAAGGGCCCGGCGCAGAGTCTTGGCGCGCGGCACCCGGCGCGCGGTGCGGAGTTGCTCCGGCGTCATAGGCTGCGCATCCGGATCGCTCATCGCCGCAGCCGTGACCTCTTCATCGGTCATAGCCCGCACCCGCGCCCAATCTGTCTTGTCTTTCAGCGGCTTCGTGGAGCCGTCGGGCAACACCTGAACGATGCTTCCGTCACTCAGCCGTTTGGCTACGATAGTATTCCGTTTGCTCATGCTTCGTCGCCTTTCTGGCTGAGATAATCCGTGTGCGCTTGCCCCGCTCCGTATAGACAACCGCTAGAATAACGTCAGTGACCACTCCGATGATGACGTATCTAATCTCGCCAGGCTCACTATCGAAATCGCACTGCTCAAGGGCAAACACGTCGCCGAACACACAACACGCCGCCTCGAAGCTGACGCCGTGCTTTTCGAAGTTGCTCTCGGCTTTGGCGGCGTCCCACTCGAATTCATCTTCGTTCACAATATACGGCCTGCCCGTAGCTCTGTCAAGATGGCCGGCCCGCAGTTTGCCGCGCGTCACCGCAGTATCTGGTATTCGAGGGTGTCCAGAGCTTCGCGGTTTAAGCGCCGGGCGTGCCGGTTGATAATCGCGATGTCCCCACGATTCCGGTCGGATTGTTCCAACCGGGCAAGAAAAACACGCGCCGCCCGATCCAGGAAGGCGGACCGGTTGGAGCCGATCCGGTCAATTCGTTCAAGGATGTCCGCTGGAAGGGTGATCGATGTCTTGACTCGCACAGGATAACTACACTCCGCGGTGGCAGACTGAGGAAGGTGGCTGGCAGCCTCGCCAGGGGCGATCCATGAGCAACGCCTCCGAATTGTAGTAGTCTCAAGGAAAACATGGTTTGCGATCTGAAATTCGCCAAAATTCCCGCGCTGGCTCTCTTGGCCGTGTTCACGGCCGCGGCGCAAACGGGGCTGGTAGCGCTCCAATCGCCGAATGGGACGCTCGATATCTCCGTCGCTACGGTGCGCGGCCGGTCTGTCGAGGCCGCGGGCGGCCAACTGGCGTATCGCGTGACCTTCCGCGGCAAGCCGCTGATCGAATGGTCCAACCTCGGGCTCTTACTGGAGGGCGCGCCGCCCCTTGGCCCTACCGTCCACATCGACTCGTCGCAGCCCTCTAGCCAGGACGAGACCTGGACCGCGGTGCAAGGCAAGGCCAGCCGCATCCGCAACCACTACAACGCCGTCTCGGTCGAGACCGTGGAGACCGCTGCCCCCGGCCGGCGCCTGCTAGTGGAAGCCCGCGCTTACGATGACGGCGTGGCCTTCCGCTACGTGGTCCCCGAGCAGCCTGCCATAAAAGAATTGCGCATCCTCAACGAGGCCACCCAGTTCCGCTTCTCTAAGTTCGCCAATACCTTCTCTCTGATCTCGCGCGGCTTTGAGACCAGTAACGAGGACGATTATCACGAACTGCCGATCGGCGGCCTGCATCGCGAGTATCTGGTCAACCTCCCGGTCCTCGTGGAGGTGCCTGGCATCGCCTGGGTGGGTCTGACCGAAGCCGACATCGAGAACTATTCCAGCCTGTTCGTCACCGGTGCGGGCGGCCAGACCCTGGTGGCGCGCCTCGCGCCGCGCGAAGAGAATCCCAACAGCTACGCCGACATCGCCCCCTCCTTCGATCCCCAGGCGGACGCGTCCAAGGTATCGGTGATTGCGCAGACCCCCGTCCGGTCGTCCTGGCGCGCGTTGACGATCGCCGGCGAGCCCGGCCGGCTGGTGGAATCCAATTTGGTGCTCAATTTGAATCCGCCCTGCGCCATCGGAGACACTTCCTGGATCAAGCCCGGCAAGACTTCCTGGGACTGGTGGAACGGCAGCCAGGCCAAGGGCGTGGCCAAGCCCGGCATGAATAACGAGACCATGAAGTATTACATCGATTTCTCCGCGCGCAATAAGTTCGAGGATCTGCTAATAGACGGCGGCTGGCAGGCAAGCTTACCCAAGACGTCCGGCGAACCCAGTATCCCGCACGCCGGCCTGTCCGACACCCAATCCGTCCCGGCCATCGATATTCCGCTGCTGATCGCCTATGCGAAGTCGAAGAATGTCGGCGTCTGGGCGATCACTCTGGCGCACGACATGCGCGGCGAGAGACTCGATGCCGCCCTGGCGCAGTACCAAAAATGGGGCCTCGCCGGCGTCAAAATAGACTTCATCGACCGCACCGACCAATGGGTGATGAACTGGTACCGTGAGGTTGCCAGGAAGGCCGCCGAACATCACATCATGGTCGATTTCCACGGCGCGTCGAAACCCGATGGCAGCGCCCGCACCTACCCCAACGTGTTGACGCGCGAAGGCGTGATGGGCGCGGAGTACAACCGGTGGAGCGCGCGCATCACTCCCCGCCACAACGTGACTCTCGCCTTTACTCGCATGTTAGCCGGACCCATGGACTACACCCCCGGCGGATTCAATAACGTGACACGCGAAGAGTTCGAACCGCGCACCACGGCGCCCATGGTGATGCACACACGCGCCCACGCCACCGCGCTGTTTGTAGTCTTCGAAAGCGGGATACAGATGGTGGCGGATTCCCCCGACGCTTACGAAGGGCAGAAGGAGTTGGCGTTTCTGAAAGCCGTCCCGGCAGCCTGGGACGAGACCCGCGTCCTCAACGGCGTGCCGTCCAAGTACATCACCATCGCGCGGCGGCGCGGCAGAGAGTGGTTCGTGGGCAGCATCACCGATTGGGACGCCCGCTCGCTCGATGTGCCACTCGGCTTTCTGGGAAGCGGGGCCTACGATGCGGAAATTTACGCCGACGGACCGAACGCGGCCAGGCAGCCGAAAGAATCGACTTTCGACAAACGCCGCGTGGATGCCCGTACGGTTTTGCAATTGAAGCTGGCGCCGGGCGGTGGCAGTGCCATACGGTTCGTCCCGGTCGAAGGAGAAGGCAAATGAAGACAACGATTCTGTATCCGGTAGTTCTGTTCTGTCTGTCGCTCCCCGCGGCAGCGGACGTGACCGTGGCCAGTCCCGATGGCCGCGTGCGGTTTGTGTTGTCGTCGGACGCACAGAGCCACCTCGCATACACGGTCACGTTCAATGCGAAGAACATCATAGATCCATCCCCGCTGGGCATTGTGGTGGATGGCGTGGATCTCGCCGGCGGCGCCCAGATCGGCAAGACGGAAACTTACAAGATCAACGAAACCTATCCTTGGTACGGCGCGCACTCAACCGCTATAGACAACTGCAATGGCGTCAAAGTGGCCGTGACGCATACGAAATCGGGTACGGCCTACACGCTGGAGATCCGCGCATATGACAACGGCGTCGCGTTCCGCCACCTGGTGCCCGGCACGGGCGCTCGCACGCCCGACGAAGCCACCGTGTTCCGCGTTCCGGCGGGCAGCGTGATCGCGCCGCAGAATTACGTGTCCGGCTACGAAGGGCTCTATCCGTGGCGAACCACCACTAACACCATTGAGGGCATGATGGACGGCGAGTGGACCAATCCTCCGTTCACCTTCGTGCTGCGCGACAAGAGCGCGTACGCCTCCATCACCGAGGGCGCGTTGCTCAATTACAGCGGCATGGTTTTCCAGGCGGACGCCACCCAGGCGCTGCACGCCCGGTTAGGCCACGCCGAGCCGGCCAGCTTCGGGTTCCGCTCGCGGTACGGCAATGACGTGGAGCGACTTAGTCACCCGGCGGTAATCAACGGCCCCATCACTACGCCCTGGAGAATCGTGATGCTCGGCCCGGACATGAATACCCTGTTCAACTGCGACATAGTGCACAACGTCGCGGCTCCGCCCGATCCCAAGCTCTTCCCTCAAGGCATTCACACGGATTGGATCAAGCCCGGCCGCGCCGTGTGGAGCTATCTCGATGGCGTGGACGCGTCACCCGAAGGGCAGAAAGAGATGGCGCGGCTCGGTTCGTTGATGGGATTCGAATACATCGTGATCGAAGGCTTCTGGCGCAACAGTTGGACCGAGGCGCAATTGAAGGACATGGTGGGTTACGCGCGCGAGCACGGCGTGAAGGCCTTCGTGTGGAACATCCGCTCGCTGTTGCAGGACCCCAAGGCCCTGCAGCAGACTCTCGCAATATGCGACCGGGTGGGCATCGCGGGCCTCAAGATCGACTTCTTCGACCACGAGAACAAAGAGGTGGTCGACCTCTACGAGATGCTGGCGAAAGCGGCCGCCCAGCACAAACTGATGGTCGACTTTCATGGCGCTAACAAGCCGACAGGACTGGAGCGGACTTATCCTAACATCGTGGGTATCGAAGGTGTCCGCGGAATGGAGTTCTTCCCGCCGTACGCGCAGCACGATGTCGTCCTGCCGTTCACCCGCTTGCTGGCCGGAATGGCCGATTACACGCCCACGCACTTTGGCTCTCTGATCGCCGATACCACATGGGCGCACCAGGTGGCCAACGCCGTCATCTTACAGTCGCCCTTGTTAGTCTATGTGGCGCACCCCCAGCATATGCTGGATAACCCGTCGGTAGACGTGCTCAAGGCGATTCCCACTTATTGGGATGAGACGGTGGTTCTGCCGGTCTCCGAAATCCGGCAAGTCGCGGCCTTTGCCCGCCGCCGCGGGGACACCTGGTTCCTGGCGATCACCAACGGGGCCACCGCGCGCAACATACACATCGATCTTTCCGCTTTCCTCAAAGCGCCACAAGACTACAACACGCGCGCCACCCCCTATCTGGCCACGCTCCTCCGCGACACCTCGGAGCCGGCGGCCCTCAAGGTGGAACACGTCACGCTCACGGCGGGCGACTCGCTCTCCATCGACCTGCGCTCCGGCGGCGGGTTCGTCGCCATGCTGAAGAAATAGGCAAGAGGACGAAGTGTCGTCGCCGGAAATGCGTCGGGCCTGACGTGGGGCGGACGCCCTCGCCCATACGCCGGGCCTTCTTGTCCCACGGGTGGCGCGGTTGCGCTCCGCCGGAGGATCGCGCAGACTGAGTTCTTGGTGCCAGCGAACAAACTCGTGCCCGCGACAGCGCTCGCCGTAACGGAGCTTTGCAAGTGCTATGGCAAGGTCGTCGCCGTGGACCGCATCTCCTTCCATGTGGGCCGCGGGGAGATCGTCGGGCTGCTCGGTCCGAACGGAGCCGGCAAGACCAGCACCATCAACATGATCCTCGGCGTCCTGGAGCCGGACTCCGGAAGCATCCAAATCGAAGGGCTGGACATCGCCACACATCGCTCGCGCGCGCTGGAGCGCACCAACTTCGCGGCCGTCTACGCCCCCCTGCCGGGGAACCTGACGGTGTCTCAGAACCTGCGAATCTTCGGCCTCATTTACGGCGTGGCGGATCTTGCGGCCCGCATCGCCGAGGTGTTGGAGCAGTTCGACCTCGTCCGGTTTCGCGATGTCCGGTGCGGCGCGCTTTCCTCCGGAGAGCAAACCCGCGCCAGCCTAGCCAAGGCCATGCTGAACCGCCCGCGGCTCCTGCTGCTGGACGAACCCACCGCGTCGCTCGATCCCGCCTCGGCACGCGACATCCGCGCCAACCTCCGCGATCTCGCCACCAGGGACGGGCGCGGCGTGCTGTGGACCTCTCACAACATGTATGAGGCCGAAGCGGTCTGCGACCGCGTGCTCTTCCTCTCCCACGGGAAGATTCTTCTCGAAGGGAGCCCGCAGGCGCTGCTCGGCGAGCACGGCAAAGCCACGCTGGAAGACCTGTTCATCGCCGTGGCGCGGGAACCGGCCCCGGAGGGCCACTGACATGCCGCGCTGGCGGCGCATGGCGGCCATCGTCCTGCGCTATTTCTACCTGTTGCGCGGAAGCCCCGCGCGCATTGTCCCGTTGTTCGCCTGGGTGGGCATCGACATCGTGCTGTGGGGCTTTATCAGCCGGTACCTGAACGGCGTGGCCTCCCCCGGCTTCAATTTCATCCCCGCTCTCCTCGGCGCCGTTCTGCTGTGGGACTTTCTGAGCCGCGTCATGCAAGGGGTCACGATGGCGTTCTTCGAGGATGTCTGGTCGCGCAACTTTCTGAACATCTTCGCCACGCCGCTTTCCATCTCGGAGTATCTTGGCGGCCTGGTGCTTTCGAGCATCTCGACCAGCGCCATCGGTCTGCTGGTGATGCTGTTCCTGGCCACCGTGGTTTTTGGCTTGTCCTTCTTCGCCTACGGGCCTGCGCTGGTTCAGTTTCTTCTGGTGTTGTTTCTCTTCGGGATCGCCCTGGGCATTTTCGCCGCCGGCGTGGTGCTCCGTCTGGGGCCTGCCGCCGAGTGGTTCATCTGGCCGATTCCCGCCCTGATTGCGCCGTTCGCCGGGGTCTACTACCCGCTCTCGACGCTTCCGAAATGGATGCGGCTGGTTTCGAACGCGCTGCCTCCCGCGTACGTGTTCGAGGGCGTGCGCCGGATCGTCTCGGGGCACGCGGCTTCCGCCGGCCCGTTGACGTGGGCCGCCGCTCTTGCCGCGCTCTATCTGGTATTAGCCTGCTGGTATTTCGCCCGCATTTACCGATACGCCGTGCGGACCGGCCTGATCGCCCGCTATAGCGCCGAAAGCCTGAGCTGAGGGCGGAAGCGGCGGCACACCATCAGCGCGTGGGGCGCCCACGGCTGAACGACACCATTGTCGTTCTCTTCGTCTTTGGGAAGCCTGATCCCCGGCCAGTTCTTGCATGCCGCCGTGGACCTGCTGGTAGGCTATGCATCGGCCCTTGCGATGGAGCGAGCGGCCTCGGCTATTTCGGCGACTACGGCGCCACGGCCATCGAAAGAATAGGCGGGTGGTGTTGGCCCGCCCGCCCCGGTTTTCGCCGCCATCGGCGGGTGATGGATCTGGCCAGTGTTGCGCCACGCTACGTTCCGGCGGTCGGTATGGCTACGACCATGCGTCCCTTGCCGACGCACTGGATGGAGTCCAGGCACATGCCGCCAGCGCCGGGATTCCAGGCGGCGAGAGACGCCACCTCGGCCCACGCGCCGGGCGGGGGACGCGCGGGACCCTACGGGTACAGGATTTCGACTCGCCCCGTATCGAGGGCATATCGTCCGCCGACGATCCTGATGGTGTGGTCCGCCACTTGCTTGTCGAGAATGGGATGCGATTTCCTCAACTCCTCGACCACGTTCAGCACGTTGATCCGGACCGCACTGTCCAGTTTCGCCCTCCGGTCGGCGCCCGTCGCCTTCTGAACCGCCGGCAGAAGGCGGTTGACCAGGCTGGCCAGGTGGCCTTCCGGCGTCCCGCCATCGAGCGTGGCCCCCACCGCTCCGCAACTCTGATGACCCAGCACCAGGATGAGCTTCGGCCCCAGATGGTCGACGGCATATTCCAGACTGGCGACGGCCTCGTCGGGCGCGACATTGCCGGCCACGCGCACCACGAACAGGTCGCCCAGACCCTGGTCGAAAACCACTTCCGGCGGCACGCGCGAATCGGAACAGCTCAACACCGACGCAAACGGATGTTGGCTGCCGGTGAGTTCCATTCGCCGCGCGATGGATTGGTCGTCATGGGTCATCTTCTGCGCCACGTATCGATCGTTCCCCGCCATCAGGCGCTTCAGCGAGTCATCGGCGCCCGGTCCCGCCGGAGCCTCGGCATGCTGCGCGTACACCGCGGTACCCAGAAAGCACAAGAAGGCGCATCCCGAGGGCACACGCCGGACGTAGGTTGTAAGTTGCAATGTTCTAGCACCCCTGGCAAGACTATATCATGCCGGGCGGCGTTCACCCCCGAGATTAACGCCAGCGATTCCGTAAACCGGGGCTTGCTCTGCTGGCAGGGTACTGATTGGGCGCGAGTTGGTAGCGGAGGGGGATGGAGACGGAACTTGTAATGGCTCTTGGAGGAGATGGGGAGAGACTTTGGGGTTGACAAGTCACCTGTCGCCGTGATTTTGCGGGGCGGCGGGAATAGGGTGGCGGCGGCGTTCAGGCGGACGCCGGAGAGTCGCCTACGACACATTCTGGAAGCCCACGGCCAACGGGGTCAACTGGTGTTCGCCGCAAGAGCCACGAACCAGTAGGCCAGGCGCTTGGCGAATTCGTGGAAGTTGATGCCACGGGCGCCGGCATGGCTGCAGATCTGGCGATGGTAGACGACCGGCGACAGAGTATAGGCCAGCACCCGAGTCATGGTCGGCATTGATACCGCCGACGTACCAACACGTCCTTCCGTGTCCCAGGCCACGCTGCCCCGGCCTCAGCGGTTTTCGGCCTCATGTCGCAAAAGGAACACGCCCATGCGCCATTTTCCCGGCATGACAGCTTTTTACTGGGCCGGCTTGCTGGCTGGCGGCGGCGCCGGCCGGCGACCCGGCGGAAGGCCGCGCGATCGACAACGCGATCACCTCCCTGAACGACCCCAGCAGCGCGCCGCCGCCTTCACCCGCGATGCGCAGCCCGGTGTGGACCTGGATCGGCTGGTGAGCTTCATCGCCCTGCGGCAAGGGCGGCCGGTCCACCTCCGTGGGGCATCGTGATCGGCATCAACGAGACGTGGACGGAGCTGACGGCACCGCGCATCGTGACTGAGCGAATCCTCTTGTTGACGGCGAAGTGGGCGGTGGTCGATGGCGCCAGCACGGTGGATGGCGCGATGTGGCCGAGCGGCGCGTGCCGCTGCGATTCCTCTTGCGAAAAGAGGACGGCGATTGGCGGATCGTGTCGATCTACCCTCTGGAAAGATAGACGAACCTGACGATAAATAACGCCGTCAGAACATACACGAACCAGCTCACCTTCCGGTACTTCCCGCGCAGAACCTTCATCAGCGTATACGCCGTGAAGCCGAAGGCCAAGCCGTTGGCGATGCTGTAAGTCAAGGGGATGGTCATCATGGTGAGGAATGCGGGCACCCCCGCTTCGGGGTCGTCCCATTTCACTTCCGCCACCACCGTCATCATGAGGCTGCCCACCACGATCAGCGCCGGCGCAGTGGCGGCGGCGGGGATGGCGCCCACCACCGGCGCCAGGAACAGGGCCACCACAAACAACCCGCCGGTGACGATGGCGGTGACGCCGGTGCGCCCCCCGGCGGCCACTCCGGCCGCGCTTTCGATATAGCTCACCACGGTGGAAGTGCCGGTGAGCGAGCCCACCACCGTGGCCGAAGCGTCCGACAGCAGGATGCGGTTGACCCGCGGGATCTGGTGCGCGCTGTCGAACAGAGCGGCCTTCTTGCCCACCGCCAGCAGCGTGCCGACGTTGTCGAACAGATCGATGAAGAGAAACACGAACACGATTTCCAGAAAGCCGATGCGCAGCGTGGCGGGAACATTCAGTTTGAAAGCCGTGGCGGAGAGGTCGGCGAAGCTATAGGATTGCGGCGCCCATTTGGCCACGCCGGTGAGCAGGCCGGCGGCTGTAGTAGCCAGGATGCCGATCAGCATGGCGGCGCGCACCCGCCAGGCCAGCAGCGCAGAGATGAGCAGCAGGCCGAAAACCGCCAGCGCCGTGCTCTTGTCGCTCAGGTTGCCGAGCGTGACAGTGGTGGCGGGGTTGGGCACCACGATACCGGAATTCCGAAAGCCGATGAAGGCGATGAACAGGCCCACCCCGGCCGCCACGGCGGAGTGCAGTTCAAAGGGGATGGCGGAGATGATGAGCTGCCGCACGCCCAGAAGGGTCAGCAGAAAGAAAGCCACCCCGGAGAGAAACACCGCGCCGAGAGCCGCCTGCCACGAGACCCCCATGCCCTTCACCACCGAGTAAGTGAAGTACGCATTCAAACCCATGCCGGGCGCAAGCGCGATGGGATAGCGCGCGTATCCGCCCATGAGGAAGCTACCCACCGCGGCCGACAGGCAGGT
>Ga0265316_10005733_pt1 | contig 11989 bp, 9 predicted proteins | sample 4522metaG_FD_202092 | JGI IMG/M metagenome (GOLD analysis project Ga0265316, IMG submission 202092) | Rhizosphere microbial communities from Carex aquatilis grown in University of Washington, Seatle, WA, United States - 4-5-22 metaG | ecosystem: Host-associated > Plants > Roots > Rhizosphere >... | reverse complement strand
TTTGATCGTTAGCGTCGCGCTCTTTGCGCTGGCCGGATGCGAGATGGCGCCGCTCCGCCCGCCCATCCAGTACACGGGCGATCCGATCGTCGACGGCAACGCGGAACTCGCCGCCGCGCCCGCCAAGGACCGGGTGCTATGGAACTACCGCCTCGCCGCCACGGCGCTCCGTCTCGGCCGGTTCGACGAGACCCAGCGCCAGCTCGACGACGCGTTGCCCCTGATCGGCGGCATCCTCGCCAATTCGGCCGACGCCAAGAAAGCCCGCAGCCTGTTTTCCGCCGAGAGCACCAAGACCTTTATCGGCGAGCCCTACGAACGCGTGATGGCCTATTACTACCGCGCCGTCCTTTACTGGCGCGACGGCCAGCCCGACAACGCCCGCGCTTGCTACCGCAGCGGCCAGCTGATCGACAGCGACGCCGAGGCCGATGCCTACAAGAGCGATTATGTGCTTCTCGATTACCTCGACGGCCTCGCCAGCGCGAAACTCGGTGCCGATGGCAGCGATGCCTTCGCGCGCGCCGAGAAAAATTACCATCGCAACCTCCCCGCCTACGATCCGCAGGCCAACGTGCTGGTGTTTGTCGAATACGGTCGCGGCCCGCGCAAATACGCCAGCGGCGAGTACGGCGAGCAGCTCCGGTTCATGGTCGAGGATTCGCCCGCGCATTCCGCCAAGCTCACGGTCGACGGCCGGGCGGTGGCGTTGCCGCCCTACGACGACCTCAACTTTCAGGCCACCACTCGCGGGGGACGCGTGATGGACTACATCCTCGGCAACAAAGCCGTGTTTAAAAAGACCACCGACACGGTCGGCAACGTCGCCCTCGTCGGCGCCGCGGTCGCGGCCAACAACATCTACAAAAAAGACGGGACCAAGAGCGACAACGCCGAGGACACCGCGATCGCCTTGGGGATTATCGGCGTCGGCAGCAAGATTTTCAGCGCGGCCACCACCCCGCAAGCTGACACGCGAGTGTGGAACAACCTGCCGCAGCGCCTGAGCTTCGCCGCCCTGCGGTTGCCGCCCGGCGAACACCTCGCTACGCTCGAGTTTTTCGACGCCGAAGGGAAACGGATCGAGCGCCTTACGAGACCGTTGACGCTGTCCGTCCAACCGGAGGGCGACTCGGTGATCTTTCTCAGCGAACTTAAACGCTGACCCGCAGTCTCACCTCACACCTAGACACGACTTATGAACACCAAAGCTCCCGCCCTCCTCGCCACCGTTGCGCTCGCCTTGCTTGCTGGGTGCGCCACCGAGCCTGGTCCCTATACCCCGCAGGACACGACCAAGTACACCGTCGAAAACACGGAAAAATTCGTGCTGCTCGACAAGCCCACCCAGGTCTCGGTCACCTGCACTGGCTTGCAGGAACGTCTGCTCCCCGACGGTCGGCTCGAAGTCGTAGCCAACGTGAAGAATCGCGAGGCCCGCCGCATCCAGGTGCAGATTCAATGTGTGTTCAAGGACGAGCAACGTGTTTCCACGGGCGACGAGACGGCATGGCAGACCTTGATTCTCGCCGAGAATTCCACCGAGGCCGTGCGTTTCACCGCGATGAATGCGCAGGCCAAGACCTACGAGATTCGCGTCCGCCAGGCCCGGTAATTCGCAACATGTAGGAGCCTGCTTGCAGGCGATTTTTTCAATTTTGGCGGTCACCTACCGCCGCTACCGCACCATCACCATGAACACCCGCACCGTTTTCCTCACTGCCGCCAGCGTCCTTCTGCCTGCCACCTTTCTGTCCGCGCAGAGTGCGGATAAAATCCCCGAGGCACCGGTCCCCGTTTTCCAGGCGCCGCCCGCGCTGCCGCCGGTGGCGGCCCGTTCCGACAGCCAGCGCCTCTACGGGCCGACCAGCACCACGCTCGTACCCGCCGACCAGGCGCGCACGCTCGTCGAAAAATTCCAGGCTGCCTACACCAAGCTCGGCAATCCCCGCCTGCTCGTTTACGTGAATCGCGAGCTGATCGACACCGCCTCCGGTCTGAAGCTTACCGGCCACACCGAACATTACGAGCGCGCCAAATCCTACGCGCTCAAGGACGCAGTCCCGCCCACGCTCGCCGACCGCCAGACGGTGCGTGAGGTGGAACGCCTTTTTGGCCGCCCGTTCCGCGCCGCCGGTGCCACGCTGGCCGACCAGCGCATCGCCGCCGATATGATCGGCGACAAATCGCTCGGCAGCCTCTCCGGCGCCGGCGACCAGGCCGGCCGAGATCGCGCCGCGCTTGGCCAGGTGGCCGACGTCGTCCTCGAAATTTTGATTTCCAGCCGCAACATCACCGTGCCCGCCGTCTCCGGCGACCAGACGCTCGCCGTGCCCGACATCCAGGCGACCGCGATCCGTCTGAAGGATGCCGTCATCCTCGGCCAGGCCGCCGCCAGCGATGTGCTTGGCAAGGACGTGCAAGCCGGCCGCATCGTGAGCACCTACGATGTGCGCGACATCACCGAGGCCACCGCGCTGGCCTTGATGGAAGACATGCTCGGCAGCGCGAAATAGCACGCCGCCAATTCAAGGTTTAGGCGGAGCCGAATTCGGCTCCGCCTTTTTTCGCGGTGTTCTTCGGCAATGTGCCGTGTTCTTCTTCTGCACCGCCATGCCAACCATCCTCCGCGAAATCCGCGCCACGCTGGCGCTCGCCGTGCCGATCATCCTTGGCTCGGTGAGCCAGATGCTCATGGGCGTGATCGACAGCGTGATGATCGGCCGGGTGGGCACCGTGCCACTCGCGGCGTCGGCGTTTGCGGGCAGTGTATTCGCCTTTTTCTTTATCGTTGGCCTCGGGTTGCTGTTGCCGGTGGCCGTGCTCGTGTCGCGCGCCCACGGCGCGGGCCGCCAGCACGAGTGCGGCGAATGGCTGCGACACGGCCTGGCGGTGGCGTTGGCGGCCGGCGCGGTCGCCGCGACGCTCATGGCTTTGCTGGCCACCCAACTGCACCGACTGGGTCAGCCGCCGGAGGTAATCGCGATGGCCCGGCCGTTTTTCGCGATCATCGCGATGTCGATCGTGCCGGCGTTTTTGTTTCAAGTGCTGCGCCAGTACGCCGAATCGCTCGGCCGCCCGTGGCTGCCAATGATTCTCATGCTCGCCGGTGTGGGGCTCAATGTGCTGCTCAACTGGGTGCTGATCTACGGTCATCTCGGCGCACCCGCGCTGGGGCTGACCGGCGCGGGGTGGGCGACTTTGACTGCGCGCGGTCTTGGGGCAATTGTCCTCTGGATCTGGCTCGACGTGGATGCGCGGAAACGCGCCGCGGTCGCCGGACGAAGCCTGGCCGAAATCGGCTGGCCCGCGCGCTGGCGGACCGCGCTGGACCCGGCGCGGTTGCGCGAGATGGCGCGCCTCGGCGTGCCGGCCGGCGGGCAACTGCTCTTCGAGGTCGGCGCGTTCAGCGCCGCGGCGCTGATGATGGGCTGGCTGGGCGCCACGGCGCTCGCGGCGCATCAGATCGCGCTCAGTTGTGCGGGCATGACGTTCATGTTTCCCCTCGGCGTGGCGATGGCGGCAAGCATGCGTCTGAGCAAGGCGCTGGGCGAGGGGCGGCGCGATGCGTTCCGGCCGATCGGTTTCGGCGCGCTCGGCCTGTCGTGTCTAATCATGGGCACGTTTGCCGTGGTCTTCGCCGTGGAAGGTCGCGCGATTGCCGCACAATTCGTGCACGATCCTACGGTGGTGGCGCTGGCCGCGCGCCTGCTCGCCGTGGCGGCGTTGTTTCAACTCTTCGACGGCGGCCAGGTGGTGGGAGCCGGCCTCCTGCGCGGGTTGTCCGACGTGAAGGTCCCGGCCTTGATCACATTTGTCGCCTATTGGTTGATTGCGATTCCAGGAGGCTATTTCTTGGGCGTGCGCGGTATCGGCCCGGTGGGAATCTGGGCCGCGCTGGCCGTCGGCCTCGCTTTCGCTGCGATTTTCTTCGCCTGGCGCTTCACGCGGTTTACCCATCGGTCGCCCGACGCCACTCAAACGTAATGCTCCCGGCAGGTCGCGGACGCCCGACGTATTGTCATCTAATAGATGACATTGGCGGCGGCCCGACGGAGCAAATGCTCGGCCGCACGGTACAGCCACAACGCGCGACTATGCGGCACGGCCACCGGGCCGGGCGCCGGGCTACTTGTGCTCCCACTTGTCGGAGGTGTCGCGGATCAGTTGCTGAAGCAGCGGAAACCGGAGTTCGCCGTAGTTGAGTGCGTAGCGCAGCTTGCCGTCGCGGAATACCCAGGTCGTCGGGATCCAGGTGACCGGCAGGCCGAGGAACGTCGTCATCTTGTCGTCGGCATTCCGCGACGGGTTGGGATGGAGGAAGAGTTCGAAGTTTTTCTGCGCACCGACGCCATTCTTCTGGAGCACGGCGCGCCCATCCTCCGCGTTCCACACGGTTATAAAAATGAAGTTCACATCGAAGTTGGTATCGAGGAATGTACTCCAGCCGTTGTTCTTCAACTCGGCGGCGCAGTTAGGGCACCAGGGCGCCCAGAAATGCACCACGGTTACCTGCGGCGCCTTCACTGCTTCGGCGACCTGTTGTTCGACGGGCAGCCCGACGGCAACATCGGCGCGGGCGAGCGAGGCGAGCAGGACGAAGAGAATGAGAAACCGTTTCATTTCCGTACACGGTGCACACTTCGCGACGAAACGAAAGGCTGCGTCGCAGGGTTGGGTGCGGTGCAACGGTCGGGAGCAAATCCGCCCGGCGTGCTTTGCCCTTGCGTGGCTGGCGGCGGGCGATGCACTCGGCGTTTTCCCGCATGTCCGAATCCGCCGCTGCCTCCGCGAGACACCCCAATCCCGAGCACGTCCTGCGCCTGGCGCAGGAGCTGGGGCTGAAAATCTTCCAGGTTGCCGCCACGGCGCAGTTGTTCGCCGAGGGCGCCACGGTGCCGTTCATCGCGCGCTATCGCAAGGAGGTCACCGGCACTCTCGACGAAGTGCAGGTGACCGCCATCCGCGACCGGCTCGACCAGCTCGCGCAACTCGACGAGCGCCGCGCCGCCATCCTCGCCTCGCTCCAGGAACGCAATCTGCTCACGTCCGACCTCGCGCAGGCCATCGTGGCGGCCGAGACCGTCACCGCATTGGAGGATATTTATCAACCGTTCCGTCCGAAGAAACGTACGCGCGCCACCATCGCGAAAGAGAAGGGGCTGGAGCCGCTGGCGGATCTGATCTTCGCGCAAGATCCGGCGACCGACCCGGTCGTCGCGGCGCAGGCTTATGCCGGCCGCGAGTACGAAATCGAAAATAGGAAATCAAAAATCGAGAATACAGAAGAGGCGCTGACGGGCGCGCGCGACATCATCGCCGAGCGGGTGAGCGACGAAAAAAATGCCCGCGCCAAACTCCGCGCGCTGTACCAGCACGGTGCGACGATTTCGACGAAAGTCATTGCCGACAAGGCGGCCGAAGCGGCCAAGTTCAAAGACTATTTCGATTGGAGTGAGCCGTTGGCCAAGGCGCCGTCGCATCGCGTGCTCGCGATGCGACGGGGAGAGAAGGAGCAGTTCCTGATGATGCGCGTCACGCTCGCCGACGAAACTGCCGCGTTGGCCGAGATCGAGCCGCTGTTCGTGAAGAAGGGAGCGGTAGCTCCGGTAGGGCGCGCTGTCCCCAGCGCGCCACCGGAGCCTGCGTCCCAGGACGGCGGGTTAGGGATAACGCGCCCTGCCACCTGCGCCGACCAGGTGCGCCTCGCTGTGCAGGATTCCTACAAGCGCCTCCTCGCGCCGGCGATGGAGACGGAGATGCGCCTCGACTCGAAGAAGCGCGCCGACGAAATCGCGATCAAGATCTTCGCGGAGAACCTCCGCGAGATCCTGCTGGCTGCGCCGCTCGGCCAGAAGGCCGTGCTTGGCATCGATCCCGGCATTCGCACCGGTTGCAAGGTCGTGATGCTCGACCGCCAGGGAAAACTTCTGCACAACGACGTCGTCTTCCCCGACCGCGACCCCGCCGAAGCGAAGGAGAAACTGCTCGGCTTCGTGAAATTCTTCCAGATTGAGGCCATCGCCATCGGCAACGGCACGGCGGGGCGGGAGACGGAGGCTTTCGTGCGCGCCCTCGGTCTGCCGCCGTCGATCCCGGTCGTGATGGTCAACGAGTCCGGTGCCTCGATTTATTCCGCGAGCGAGGTCGCCCGCGAAGAGTTTCCCGATCACGACCTTACTGTCCGCGGCGCCGTCTCCATCGGGCGGCGGCTCATGGATCCGCTGGCCGAGCTCGTGAAGCTCGACCCGAAGTCGATCGGCGTCGGCCAGTACCAGCACGACGTGGATCAGCCGGCGCTCCAGCGTTCGCTCGACGACACCGTCGTCAGCGCCGTCAACGGCGTGGGCGTGGAGGTGAATACCTCCTCGAAGCAGCTCCTCAGCTACGTGTCGGGCCTCAACGCCACCATCGCGGCCAACGTCGTGGCGCGCCGCAACGAAAAAGGCCCCTTCAAGTCGCGCCAGGAATTGCTCGAAGTTTCGCGCCTCGGCCCGAAGGCCTTCGAACAGGCCGCCGGTTTCCTGCGCATCCGCGACGCCGCCAATCCGCTCGATGCCTGCGCCGTCCACCCGGAGAGCTACGGCGTGGTCGAGAAGATGGCCGCCGACCTCGGCGTGACCGTGACCGATCTCATCCGCGATCCCGCGCTGCACAAGAAGCTCAAACTCGAGGCGTATGTGACCGACAAAATCGGCCGGCCGACGCTCAACGACATCATGGCCGAACTCGCCAGGCCCGGCCGCGATCCGCGGCAAAAATTCGAGACGTTCAGCTTCGACTCGGATGTGCACAAGCTCGAGGATTTGCGGCCCGGCATGAAGCTGCCCGGCATCGTGACCAATGTCACCGCGTTCGGCGCCTTCGTGGACATCGGCGTCCACCAGGACGGCCTCGTGCACGTGAGCCAGCTCTCGGACAATTTCGTGAAGGACGCCGGCGAAGTCGTGAAGCCGCAACAGAAAGTCATGGTCACGGTGGTGGAAATCGACCTGCCGCGCAAACGCATCGCGCTTTCGATGAAGAGCAATCCGGCGATTGGCTCCGCCTTCGCCAAGGCTTCGGCGGGCCAGCCGCGTCCGGGCACGCGCGCCGTCGGTCCGGCGGCGTCGCACGCGCCCGGAGGTGGTCCGGGTCCGGCTCCCGCCGCGCCGCGCGCCCCGTCATCGCTCCAAGGCGACTGGTTCAGCGCCGCCATCAAAAAGAAGCACTGAGGAGGCTCCCTCTGCTCAATTGAACCCTCAAAGCGTTCGCCTCATTTGTTGCGTAATACGCAACATTGGAAAGAACGAGGCATCGTCGGCGGGACTCCATCTGGATCTCTTCGGCGCGCTGGTCGAGCCCGGGCTGAGAGCTGAGCGGTGGGGACGCATTGGTGGGCGGAAGAAGTTTTCCCTTGGGCAGTTGAAGCTTGGCAGCGGAGCGGAATCATGCGTATTACGCATCATATGAGTATTCCGGTGCATGGGCAAATACGTGATGTCCTAGCGATGGCCGGCTTGGTGGGCGACGCGTCCGTCGCGCTGGCGCGGATCGCCCGCCGCCATCTGAAGCCTCGCGCGCCTCGACGGCGCAACGCGACGCTGCGACCAGGGGTGGACACACCGCTCTGGCTCACATTGGTGGCGCAGGTGCGGCCTTACCTGCGACGTCGAGGAGAGAAGGCACTGTTGGCGCGAGTCCTTGGGGTGGATCCATCCCGCGTCTACGAGTTTTTCATCAGCCGGACGGCGGCACCGGATGCGGAGCGTACCCTGCTCCTGCTGCAATGGTTGAAGGCAAAACAAGCGGGACGCTCGTTCGGTTGAAGGGGCACCTGCCGATGGCAATGATGCGTAATACGCATCATTCCACCGAGAATTTCCGGAGCAGAAGGGAGACAGGGCGGTCGTGATCGCGGACGCGGACGCCGGCGAGCAAACCATCCGGTGCGCGGTGGTTGGGCCGCGGCCGGCGCCCGCCATGCCTCCGGCTCCGCACGGTGCGCACCGACCATTTTCATCACCGTGCTTTGGCGATTGCCTGCCCGCCACCGAGCAGACCTAAATTTGTCTGCCGATGCCTTCAATTGTGCCAGTGAAACGCGAACCGGTGGCCTTTTCGTGGTTGTGGTCACGGCCATGGCGGTCGGCCGCGCTGCTGGTCGTCGCGGTGGCGCTCTGCTACTGGAATAGCCTCGGTGCGCCCTTTCTTTTCGATGACATCGACGCGGTCGTGAACAATCCGACCATCCGGCACCTTGCGTCGCTGGCTGCGCTAGATCCTCCGGCCGACGGGAACACGGCGATGGGCCGCCCCATCATTAACTTTTCTTTCGCGATCAACCATGCCATCAGCGGCGAGCGAGTATGGAGCTATCACGCACTGAATGTGGCCATCCACATGCTGGCGGTACTGACTCTGATGAGCGTCGTGCGGCGGACATTGTCCGGGCCCATTTTGCGCGAGCGCTTCGGCGCAGCGGCGCGACCGCTTGCCTTCCTGATCGCGTTGTTGTGGGCGCTGCATCCGCTCCAGACCGAATCGGTCGTCTGCATTGCGCAGCGCGCCGAGTCGCTTTGTGGACTCTGCTATCTGCTGACGCTTTACGGTTTCATTCGCGGAACGGAGCCGGGCGCGCGGTCGGGGCGCTGGTTCGCGTTTTCCGTGGCGGTCGGTCTGGTCGATATGGGCGCCAAGGAGGTGATGGTGACCGCGCCGCTCGTCGTGCTGCTCTACGATCGGACGTTTGTGGCCGGAGGTTTTTCCGCGGCGTGGCGCCAACGCCGGGTCTACTACTCGGCCCTCGCCTGCACGTGGCTGCTGCTGGCGTGGCTCGTGTCGCGCGGGGGCGGGACGCGAGGTGTGTCCGCGGGCTTTGGCCTCGGCGTTTCCTGGTGGACCTATCTTTTGACGCAAGGCGGGGCGATCCTCCACTACCTCAAACTGTCGATCTGGCCGCATCCGTTGGTGCTCGACTACGGCAACGCGGTCGCGCGCTCCGTTGCGGACGTCTGGTGGCAGGCGATTGTCGTGCTGGCCTGTCTCGGCCTCACAATTTGGGCCTTAATCAGAAAACCGGTGGCCGGTTTTCTCGGCGCGTGGTTTTTTGTCATCCTGGCGCCGAGCTCGAGTGTGTTGCCGATTGTAACGCAAACCATGGCCGAGCACCGGATGTATCTGCCGCTCGCGGGGATAGTTGGCCTGGCCGTATGCGGCGTGTACGCTACAATCGGACAGCGATGTACTGCGTTTCTTCTTGTTCTGGCTGCGGTGTTCGGCGTGCTCACCGCGCAGCGCAATGCCGACTATCGGAGCGAGCTTGGCATTTGGAGCGATACCGTGGCCCGATGTCCGGACAATTATCGCGCGCGAAATACCCTGGCGGATGTGTTGGTGCGTCTGGGGCGCGATCGCGAGGCGATCGGTCATTGTGAAGCGGCCTTGCGGCTCAATCCGCGCTATGCGGTAGCCTATAATACACTCGGCAATGCGCTGGCCAATACCGGGCACCCCGCCGAAGCGATTATCCAATATGAAGAGGCCCTGCAATTGGAGCCCGGCTTTGTTGAGGCGCACAGCAATTTGGGAAATGTTCTTTTGACCATTCCGGGGCGGCTGCCCGAGGCGGTGGCGCATTTTGAAATAGCATTGCGGATCCGGCCGGATTTCGCGGCCCTCCACTTCAACTTGGGCAATGCGTTGCTTGGATTTCCCGAACGTCGCCCGGAAGCGATTGAGCACTTTCAAACCGCTCTGCGGTTGGAACCAGGTCTGCAACCAGCGCGACAAATGTTGGAAAAGCTGGCAACCGCGCAACGTAATTGAAAGCGGCGCCAGCAAAAGGGCGAGGGCCCGCGGTTATGCGAACCGGTGCGCGAGGGTGGCGGGCCGGTTGGCGCTCAGTGCTTGCCGGGCTCGGCCGCCCGCAGGTAACCGTAGGCCGCGCGAAAATCCTTTTCGGCCTGCGCGTGGGCGGCGGTGGTGTCGGCGCCCGCCGCGGTCAGCTCGGCCACGCGTTTGTCGATCCAGCGCTGCTTGAAGCCCGCTTCCACTTCGATCGCCACGTTCGGGTTGTCCTTGGGGGCTTTCGTCTTCAGGCTGTGGCAGGCGGTGCCCGCCACGGTGAGTGCGGCGGTGAGAATGAACAGGGGAAATCGTGTGGTCATGCGGTATCGGAAGACAGGCAGTGTGCGATTAGGGTGCCTTACGGCGAGCCGATCTTTTTGTTTTCGCTTAGCGGAAAAACCGTTTAACTCAGGATATGAGCGACGAGTCCCAGCCGCCTGCCCTGCGCTTGAAACCCCGCCTGCGCGTCGGCAACGAGCCCGCGCCCGCTGCGTCGGCAGCGGCGCCCATCGCTTCGGCTGCTGGAGCGACCGGCGGCGTCGCCGGTGCGGAGAGTGGTAACCAAGCCGCTCTGGCCAACGCGCCTCTGCCAGCCGTTCCGGCCATCCTGCCGATGGTGCCGCCGCCGCTGCCGGCTTCCGGCGAAGAATCTGGAGGAATCGCCTCCACCGAGCAGCGCGTGCGATTGAAGCCCCGTCTCACCGTCAATCCCCAAACGGCGCAGCCGGTCGCGCCGGCCTCTGAAGCGCCCGTGCCGGCGGTGCTGGCTGCTTCCTCAAGTGAGACGCCCGCCGAGCCCCTGCCGCTATCGCTGCCTCCGATCGGGATGATGCCTCCGGTTGAGAAATCGCCGGTCGGCCTACCCATTCCACCATTGCCGATGGCTGCGCCGGCAGCCGACGCTGCGACCAGATTCAAGCTAAGACCTAAAGCCCCGGTTCCCGTGCCGGCAGGGATCGTCGCGCCCGCCGCTCCAGTAATTGGCGCAACGGAGCCTGCTCCCATGGCGGCGGCAACTTTGCCTCCGCCTCCCGCGATGGTTCCGGTCCTCGTGGCCCCGCCGCCCCTGCCGGTCGTAGCCCCGCCACCCGCCAAGCCTTCAGGCACGCCTCACGTGCCGCACATTCGCGCGCCGGGGGAAGAGATGCCGATCCCCAAGCCTCCACCCCTACCGGTCGGCCTGCCGAAGCGGCCGGGTATCTCCAAACCTAGATTGATTGCCATCATGGTGGCCGGTGGTGGGATTTTTGTCCTGGTGGCCTATCTTGCCTTGAGGCCTTCACCGCCGCCCCCGACGGCGCCCAAAGCAGTGACGAAACTGGCCCCGCCGCCAACCGGGCAGGGCGCGAAGGCGACCACTCCGCAAGGGACGAAGGATGCTGTCACGCCCAAGCCGGCTGCGCCGGGACCCACACCCTCCGCAACGCTCAACGAAATCGCCGCCGCTCCAAAGCAAGCGGTCGACAAGGCGAAGGAGGTCGTGGCCGCCCGTCGGGGCAACGAGCAGGCGCGGATCGATGCCATGGCCGCCGGTGAGGAAGCACCCGACAAACGAGCCCTCGATACGCCGCCCCCCAGCCGGCTTTCCGGTCATCCGCCGTCCCCGGACATAGCTGCCGCGTCGGCTCCGGTGGCGGGCTCCGGCTCCGTGATCGCGCCGGGCGTTACCGCAACGACCAGCGACGTGATGGCAGCGCCCAAAGCGAGCGCCGCGTTCACGCGTTTCGTGGCCGATGCGCACATCACCGGCGTGTTTCAGGGCACGCCGGCTCGCGCGCTCATCAACGGCCGGATGATCCGTGCCGGCGAAGTGGTCGACCAGGCATTGGGCGTGGTGTTCGACAGCATCGATGCCGATAAAAAGACCATCACTTTCAGGGACCGCGCGGGCATCCCCGCGACCCGGAGGTATTGAAGCCCTGCCCAGTCCGCCATCGAGTTCGACTGGGGGAGCGCGGCGCGTTAAGGGTACTCCTAAGAATTCGGAATTTTGTAGGTCAGCGAGCTTGCCCGTTCGACAAGCTCAGGGCCTTGAGCCTGTCGAAAGGCTCGCGCTCTGACAAACCGCGCGAGCAAGCTTGCTGCCTACAATAAATAGGAGCGCCCTTAAGGATAACGCGCGTTACCTGCAGCGCAGGCGGGCAATCGGATGGATTCTTTG
>Ga0265316_10005732_pt1 | contig 11990 bp, 10 predicted proteins | sample 4522metaG_FD_202092 | JGI IMG/M metagenome (GOLD analysis project Ga0265316, IMG submission 202092) | Rhizosphere microbial communities from Carex aquatilis grown in University of Washington, Seatle, WA, United States - 4-5-22 metaG | ecosystem: Host-associated > Plants > Roots > Rhizosphere >... | reverse complement strand
CCGCGCAGATGATCCGGACGCAGCATTCGTTCATCCCTGTTTCCAAGAACTTCATCTACCGCGGCAATCATTTTTTGTTTGTCTTTTTGTAACGTTCCGGTGATGGACATATAATTGGAGGCGTGAGTGCCGACGAATTTCATGTTATCAACAGTAATATTTTCAAATATCTGTTTCATCTCTTCGAGGGTTTCAAAAGGATCCAATAATTCAAAATCACCTGCCTGCACCTGACGGTATAAAACAGTACCCGGCACCGGTGTCACAGTGAGAGCCGCAAGATATTGCGGTTTCATTTCATTGCAGATTTTTGCCGTAGCCAGGGCATGCCGCTTCGAGGCCTCGCCTTTTCCGGCCAGACCCAACAAAACCATTGCAGACAGATTGATATCCGCATCCACCAGATTCCGGCCAGCCATAAGCATTTGGTCGTAACCAACGCCTTTTTTTATTTTTTTCAGGAGATCATCGTCACCTGTTTCCACACCGATATAGGCTTTGGTCAGACCTGCAGCCCGGAGCATCCGCAGTTCCTCAATGGATTTGGATAGTGTGCTCTGCGGCCCAACGTAGCTGCCCACATGACGCAGTGATGGAAATGTCAGATAAAGCTTTTTAATAATTGCCAGCAGCATATCCGTTTCCAGGGCAATGGCATCGCCATCGCACAAAAATACCTTTTCCAGATCACCATAGTGATCTTTGGCCATTTTGATGTCTTCCATAATTTCCGAAAGCTGCCGCACACGATACTTTTTGTCTTTGTACATGCCGCAGAAGGTGCACTGATTGTGCGAACAGCCGATAGTGCACTGCAGAAGATAACTATTGGCCTCGCTAAACGGTCTGAATATATTTCCTTCGTATCTCAAATTTTACCTCTTTTACTAAAAAAATAATTGATGCCCTTTCTCTTTCAAAAAATAAGGAGGAGGCAACAAGATGTATTATAAATACGTTGAAAAAGCCTGTGACCCCGGCCTGCGCCGGCGGTGCCAAACAAAGTCAGCTGAAGAAAGAGGAAGGACATTCACTTAAAGAAGACGTTCCACTCCGATTGTCACCACCGTTGTTTTGATTACGCCTGCCGGCTCATTGGGAAAAACAATCATGAAAGGTATTTGTCCATTGGGCATAATTTTATCGTTGGAATTATTGAGTCCCTGCGGCTGGGCGAGTTTCGTTAAAATTTCTTCTTCAGATAAATTTGTAAGTTCTTCATCGGTAAGAATATTTCCCGCATACCCGGTACGTTCATTTAAAACCACTGAATACGCATCAACAATCTCACCTTTTATTAATATCCGCGAAACAGGATAATCCGCACGATTAACAGCCGTGCCTTCTACAATACCAACCTGTCCTAAAATGTAATTATTTATCCTCCGATAATGCACGTCCTGAAGCTTCACCATCTGGTTAATAAAAACTCCCGAAGTCACCGGTTTTGAATTTCCCGTATATTCATTATATTTATTGATAATATCTTCACCAACTTCAGGAAAAACAAAGAAATAAATAATACAAGGAATAACTACAATCACTAAAACAGACCAGAGAGCAATCTTCCATACCCTCCCGGAACCATCCGACGAAGACATTTTTTTCTTTTTAATTCTTTCTACTCTTTCATTTTTATAAATTTCCCCGCTCTCTTTTATGACATTTTTCTCTTCCTCTTGTGTTTTTTCAATCCCCAAATCTATCTCTTCATTTAAACGCTTTCCTGACACCTTGGTTCTATCAGGAGAATAAATACCATTTTTATCCCTATAGAAGACGGAAGGAGTTTCCGTGGATGATTTCTCACTCTCGTCGAGAGCTTGCACAGTCCCTTCTTCTAAAACAGAAGGTTCGGATACTGGTAAAGAATCTATCACCTGTTTTTTTGCCAATGGATTATCCTGAAAATAAACATGCCCGCAACGGCTGCAACGAAGCCATACACCATTGCCTTGCATAAAATTGTCATCAAAACGAAATTTTGTGCGGCATTGCCTGCATTGTATGATCATTTACTCGCCTCTTTTGTCACTGCTTAATTACATAAATATCAGGGGAAAAGCGGTACTTTTCATTGAAATCAAGCCCATAACCAACCACAAAGCCATCATCAATGGTAAAGCCGACATAGTCGGCCTCAAAAGAAACTTTTCTTCTTTTACGTTTGTCCAATAAAACACAAATCTTCAGCGAATCGGGATTTCTCTCCTTAAGCCACCCAACAAGATATTGCAATGTCAGGCCGGTGTCAAGTATGTCTTCCACAATCAAGATATCCCTGCCTTTTATAGAAGTTTCAATATCTTTAGTCATTACCACTTTTCCAGAACTATCAGAACCGTCGCCATAACTTGCCAGCCGGGTAAAATCTATCCTACAGGGAATGCTGATCTCGCGGATTAAATCAGCCATGAAAATAAACGCTCCCTTAAGAATGCCAATGATAATTAATTCACGATCCGCGTAATCTTTAGATATTTGACCGGCAAGCTCTCGCACGCGCTTTTGAATAGCGTCGCGGGGGAAAAGGATTTCTTTGGATATTTTATCCATTTATAAAACCTCTAAATTAAATAACAACTCGTTAAAATTGACTTATACCACTTCTAAAGAAATTTTGCGCCATGTTTGCGAAAATTCCCGGCAATACAAGGTTCTATTTATTATGCGCCCCCCAAAGGGGATACGCTTCCGATCAAAGACGATATTGAGGCGGCCAGGTTTTAGTTAGGCGACGAGACGTATTCAATCAACGTTCCCAAAACCGACAACAAAGCCAATAAAAATAGCGTTTTGATCGAGAATTGCTATTACACTAGCTAAAGTGGCTGTGTTATGTCAATAAAAAATTAATAAAAGCGATGATATGTGGAAACGAAGTTTTCAATATTTGACCAAATCAGCCCCTCACCCGCTTCAAGTTCCCCGGCATTTTCAAATGAGGAAGACAGACTCAATAAAATTGCGTTGAGCGGCGAGATCTCCCGGTTAAAACCCGCGTAGTCAATATGACTGATCATGTATTGTGATCCATCAAAATAATACTTGCCCAGCCTGTTTGTTTCCAGAGCGCGATACGGCCAGTTCGTTTTCCAATTAAAATATTCCAGAGCGATACTCTTTAAATGTTCATTATTGAATAATTCCGGTTTAAGCTCCCCGCCGACTCTATCGGCAAGAAGCCGGAAATATGTAGTAACCAGATCGATATCTGTCAAGACAAGACCGTAAAGGTACCAATCATCAATTATTTTTAGCAGAATTTGAGATTGGGACTGCGGAATAAAATAATGGCTGGGACAAAGATGACCGGCGCATAGTTCCTGTCCGTAAAACGAACAGTCACGCAGATCGAGACCGGCGTTTTGCATCGGATGAAGCAGACAACCAACTTTCTTTTCCTCTTTGTCCAGAAAGCCAAGGTATTCACAACAGTAAATCACTTCATATCTCTTGCTAAAATCTTCCGCGGTTAATGTTTCTTTCGCGTAACGTTCAACATCGCCCGGATTTTTTACTATCTGATGGAAACGTTTTGTGCGCGAACGTAAACGCAACGTCAGAGAAGAGCGGGAGCTGTCTACATAATTGTAAAGGCCGCAACAGGCGCCACACGATTTTTCTTCATCCGGCTGACAAAGGATGATTAAATTTGAATTCGACATAGATTACTTGCCTGGTATTTTTAAAAAAGGTAAAAAACGATATCAATCAAATACAATGGTTTTTGATCCATAAACGAGTATTTTATTTTCCAAATGCAGGCGCAAAGCCCGTGCCAGCACAATTCTTTCCAGATCTTTACTTTTCGTTTGAATATCGGAAACCGCGTCACGGTGACTAATCTTGATAACGTCCTGCGCGATAATAGGCCCTTCATCCAGTTGTTCCGTTACGTAATGACCTGTTGCTCCGATAATTTTTACACCGCGGTCATAAGCCTGCTGATAAGGATTTCCTCCGGCAAACGCCGGTAAAAAAGAATGATGAATATTGATTATGCTTTTGCCGTAACTTTTAAGAAATTTCCCGCCTAGAATCTGCATGTAACGCGCCAGAACAACCAGATCGATATTCATTTCCCGCAACATATTCAATTCCAGAGTTTCCTGCTCCTCCTTGTTTTTCTCCGTGATTGGAATGTGAAAAAATTTCATCCCGAATTGTTCCACGAGATCGCGGGCGTCCGTATGATTACTGATTACGGCTTCAACATCAGCCCCCAGTTCTCCCATATGCCGGCGCAAAATGAGGTCGTGCAGACAATGCAGGTGACGTGAAACAAAAATGGCTATGCGAGGCACATAATCAGTAAAATGCAAATCCCACTTCATGTTAAATTGCTTTGCCAACGGCACAAAAGCAGCGGGAATTTCTTCGCGGCTAAGAGCAAAACCGTTGAGTTCCCATTCGATCCGCATAAAGAAAAGCTTGTCTATCTTGGAAGTATGTTGATCGGCATGTACAATGTTACCGTTATGACGGAAAATAAAATCGGAAATTTTGGCGACAAGGCCCTTGCCATCGGCACAGGACAAAAGTAAAATGGCATTGACATCATTCATAAAAAAAGGCTTCTCTTTCGTTAATTTTGCAGCTTTTTAGCTGATTATTTAATACGGAGCTATTTTATAGAAGGATTAGAGTTGCAGGTCAAGTATAAAAATGTTAATACCGGGCCGCACGGAATTTGCCGCCTGACAGGCGTCAGATTCCATGCGATTTTGTATAAGGTCGACATCCTTAAATAAAACATTTTTTAAAATTGGACACAAATGAACTTAATTGAAGAACTACAATTAGCCAACGGCCTTAAATTAAAGATTTTTGATTTATCCCGTCCCATAGCCGCCGATACAGTTAAAGTAGAAATTTCTTTTCAGACGAAGATTTCTTTAAAGAAATCTTATTTCACCGACCCTCAAGATTACGCTATGGTTAAAAATATCATGGGCGAAAAACTTTCCTACGAACATAAACTGGAGCGGTCTTTCGTACCTGGGAAAAATGAAGATTCCGTCCGCGATGATCTGATTAATACCTTTAAGAATAATTCCCTGGATTATCTTGCCTCTGTTAATTTCCCCCAAAAGATGGCGCTGTCATTACTCAGAGATATCAAAAAGAATCCTTACAAATATCAATCCCGCTCCGACTACAGACCAGAAGAATGACGTTGTGGCTTTGTTACAAACAGGAAAACAAATCATGAATCATAGTAATTTCGATGAACTCTTGCTTGGTGCCGAAAAACCAAGCCGTTATATCGGCGCGGAAGTAAACGCCATCCGTAAAGACAAAGCGAAAGTACACTTTCTGCTTGCCTTTCCCGATACTTACGAAGTCGGCATGTCCCATCTCGGTTTGCAGATTTTATATTCTATTTTAAACGAAATCCCGTATGTTGCGGCCGAAAGATGTTTCGCTCCCTGGCCGGACAGAGAAAAGCAACTGCGTGAAGGGAAAATACCTTTAACATCTCTGGAATCACAAATGCCGGCGGCGGATTTTGACATTGTCGGTTTTTCATTACAGTATGAACTTTCTTACACCAACTTATTAAACATGCTGGATTTAGGTCACATACCCCTTGCCCGCACAGAGAGAAAAGAAGAACATCCACTGATAATAGCCGGCGGTCCCTGCTGCTTTAATCCGGCCCCGCTTGTTGATTTTATCGACGCTTTTGTCATCGGCGAAGGAGAAGAAGTTGTAGGGGAAATTACCGCGACGGTGCATGCTGGTAAAAAGAACTCTCTTAACCGAAATAATCTGATAGACCAACTGGCGAAAATTCCCGGTATTTACGTTCCCGCTGTTCATGGAAAAAATCAGGTCATAAAAAAAAGAAATATCCCTGACCTGAACTTATGGACACATCCTCATAGGCCTGTCGTCCCGCTTATGCAAACTATTCACGATCGAATCACTCTGGAAATAGCACGCGGCTGCACCCGCGGCTGCAGATTCTGTCAGGCAGGAATTCTCTGGCGTCCTTACCGCGAAAGAAATACTTCCTTACTCATGGAAATGGCCGATAAGATGCTTAAGGCAACCGGTCATGAAGAAATATCGCTTTTATCGCTCAGTTCAGGCGATTACAGCTGTCTTGAACCTTTGGTAGAAAATCTGATGAACCGGTATCATTCCAAACGGGTGGCTCTGGCGCTTCCTTCGTTGCGCGTGGAATCTCTCAGCGAAACATTAATGGAAGAAATCAAACGAACACGAAAAACAAGTTTTACGCTTGCGCCGGAAGCGGGAACGGATAAAATGCGTCTAATTATCAATAAGGGCAATACCTCCGGAGATTTGCTTTCTACCGCGGATAAAATATTCGCCGCCGGCTGGAAATCAATTAAACTTTATTTTATGCTGGGTCTACCTTATGAAGAACAGGAAGACTTGGAAGGAATTGTTAATTTAGGCTATGAAACTCTGCGGGCGGCAAAAAACCGCGGTCAGGTCACCATTAGTCTTTCCACTTTCGTCCCCAAACCACATACCCCCTTTCAGTGGCAAAAACAAATTTCCATGGAAGATACTTATGCCAAGCAGGAATTTATTCGTCAGAGAATCAAAAACCGCAACATCAATGTAAAATGGCATGACGCGCGAATGAGTTTACTCGAAGGAATATTTTCGCGCGGCGATGAAACGCTCGGAGCGCTATTGGAGACGGCTTTTCGCAAAGGATGCCGTTTCGACGGCTGGAGTGATATTCTGCGCTTCGACCTGTGGCAGGAAGCAATGGCTGAAACGGGAATCAACCCGGAAGATTTCACGCGTGAACGTAATATTAATGAAAAATTGCCGTGGGACAATATTGACTGCGGCGTAAGCCGTGAATTTCTGCTGCGGGAGGAACAAAGATCGAAAGACCAACTGGCAACCGATGATTGCCGGTTTTCCGGCTGTCAGGACTGCGGAGCATGCGATTTCTCAACAACAAAAAATATTTTTGCCAAGGAAGATAATAAAACAGTTTTGTCATCGCCGCCGGTTCCCGATGCCGCCTCCGCCAAAGAAACAAAATATCGTTTTACCTTCTGCAAGCTCGGGCGATCCCGATTTTTATCTCATCTGGAACTCTCAGGAGCGCTGGTACGCGCCTTGCGCCGCAGCAGCATCGCGCTTGCTTATTCTATCGGATACCATCCGCATCCCAAAATATCCTTTGCCACCGCTACCGCAGTAGGTATGGCAAGCAGGCAGGAATACATCGATATTGCCGCGGGAAATTATTTATCAGACCTGGACTCCTTAAAAAGCGAAATCAATTCAGCTCTGCCTTCAGGCATTGAAATTTTAGAGATAAGAAAGCTTTCTGACGGAGAAAAAGCTATTGCTCAAATGACGCAGGGATTTGAATATGAATTATATCTGCCTGCCGCTATTGATTCTGCCCGCCTGATGGTCATGGAAGAAAATATTAAGAACTTTTTGGCGGCTTCCGTCTTCAATATTCAAAAATTATCCAAAGGAAAAACAATTATAAAAGATATTCGCTCCTGTATACAGAATCTTGTTCTGGATGACGACTGTAAAACAATCAAATTCACTGTGTCGCATATTCAGGAAGGATCGGCCAGACCCGCCGATATTATCTCGTATATTTTGAAATCAAACGCGGACGAATCCCGGCAAATTAAAGTCGTTAAAACAAAAACCATCCTTGCACCAATCTAAATTAAAGCGCATTCCCTTTTATGGGAACGCATCAAAATAGAAACTTACTTTGCCGGAAATTTTTGCCGGCATAGCAAAAACTTCCGATAGATTTGTCAAACTATGAGCTGCATGATTATATATGTTAAGGAAATAATAGTGATAATTATAACCTGTTATAATATTCTTAATTCCTGCCAGTCCGAAGCCTATCGAGTCCAAACTTTTTGCCTAGCAACGCGTCTATGAGCACTCGCGGAAATCTGGCAATAAATGGAAGGAGTGTCGAATCTTTTCCCAGACCGATGAATACCGGAGTTTTTTTCTTCACGAGCTGATCAACAAGCTTTTTCGCAAAATCTTCCGCCGGGGTTGCGTCTTCCTGCGAAGCATTGGCCCGCTCAACAATATAACTCTGGATAGGGCCATAAGGGGATTTTTTGAAACGGTCAAGATTTTTATCCGCGTTTTCAGACAGGTTCGATTTTATGCCGCCCGGATGCACAATAACAACCGTAATACCGAAGGGCGCAAGCTCCATGCGGAGAGTTTCGGAAAAAGCGGTAAACGCCGCTTTCGTGGAACAGTAGGCACCCGCAAAAGGCGTGGGCAATACTCCCGAAACACTGCTTATATTTACTATTTTCCCCGAATGCCGCATAATCATATGCGGCGCGACCGCACGGATAAGAGCTGCCTGCCCGATTACATTGGTTTCAAATTGACGCCGTAATTCACTGACTTCAAGTTCGATAAGAGGGCCGATCAATAAAAGCCCTGCATTATTGATCAGTACGTCAATACGGCCGGCTTTTGCCATTATTGAATCCACACAGGCCGTAATTGATTTTTCATCCGTCACATCAAGAGCGGCAGTTTCCACATTCAGGGCTTTCAGATCATTGACAGCCGCCGGTTTCCGGGCGGTGGCGAATACCCGCCAGTTACGCGCGGCAAATTCTATCGCGAGCGCACGGCCAATACCGGTTGAGCATCCGCTTATAAGTACAACAGGAGCATTGGCATTCATGGCAAACCTCCATATTTTTGAAGTACAATTTTTATTTATCGAAGCTATCTTGCGTCTTTAGCTAAAATCTGCAGCACAATGCAAGGTCACTCTCTCATCGATAAGACAAATATGAGATATATATAATACTAATTTTTTACAATAACAATCTTCCTTAATTATTTTTCCGGTATTAATTCAACAATTTAGCCATTCATAAAGCCACCTGTAAAATATTTCCCATTAAGACTTAAATTTTATTGACAAAAAGAAACTTTTTATCTATAAGGACCAGTCTTAACTCTAATTCAAGTAAGGATACGTTTATGTACGCAATTATAAAAACAGGAGCAAAACAACACAGAGTAGCCGAAGGTGATGTTTTATCTGTAGAAAAACTTGACGGTAACAAAGGCGACGAAGTGGTTTTTAATGAAATTCTTATGCTCTCCAACGATGAAGAAGTGAAAATTGGAAAACCTTTTGTGGACGGAGCCAAGGTTGTCGGTCAAATTATCGCTCAAAAGAAAGGCCCGAAGCTTATCGTTTACCATATGAAACGGCGCAAGGGTTTTCATAAAAAGACAGGGCATCGTCAAAGTTTAACCAGCATGAAAATAACAAAAATTTCAATGTAAGAGGAAGTCATGGCACATAAAAAAGGTCAGGGAAGCTCCCGCAATGGCAGAGATAGCAATTCTCAAAGGCGTGGAATCAAAGTATACGGCGGAGAAAAAATTAACGCAGGCTCTATCATTGTACGACAGGTAGGAACAAAAATTCACCCGGGCAATAACGTGGGACTGGGCAAAGATTACACTATTTTTTCCCTGATTAACGGCGTTGTAAAGTATGAAAGACTTGATAAAACCAGGAAAAAAGTGAGTGTTTACGCATCATAAAAAATTATTACTAGATATTTTTGATTTTGAAGGCGCTTACAATAAGCGCCTTTTTATTTTGGATACCAATTTAAAATCAAAACGCTCTCTATTATTGGCACAGCCTGCCATGGGGAAGGCCGGGGTTGTCGGCTTCCTTAGCGTATTAATAATACAAAGCGTCGCTTCTTCTTCGCCACCTCGATATCATCTTTGACCGGCAGCGCGTTCCCTTTAAGAGAGCGCATAATAAAAGAACTTTACATTGCCGAGAATTTTCGCCAGTATATGGTGAAAATTTCCTCTTTAAAGCTGGCATAATCTTTCTGTTCAAGGAATAATTTAACATGAAATTTGTTGATGAAGCAAAAATTTATATCAAGGCCGGTCATGGTGGTCACGGTTGTGTAAGTTTCCGGCGGGAAAAATTTGTGCCGCGCGGCGGACCCGACGGAGGAGACGGCGGCAAAGGGGGCGATGTTATCTTTCAAGCGACGGAAAGTCATCACACCCTATTGGATTTAAAATACAAACAACATCAATTTGCTAAAAACGGCGGTCATGGTTCGGGCAATCATCGCACCGGTAAAAGTGCCGAAGATCTTGAGATTTCAGTACCGGTGGGAACAATCATTAAAAATTTTGAAACCGGAGAAGTACTTGCAGATTTATCGAAACCGGAACAAACTTTTATCGCCGCGCGCGGCGGCATCGGAGGTAAAGGCAATGCTCATTTTACCACATCAACCCACCAGACACCCCGTTTTGCGCAGGACGGCATTGAAGGCGAAGAATTTACTCTTAAGCTTGAACTGAAATTGCTGGCTGATGTGGGCATTCTTGGCTTTCCCAACGCCGGTAAATCAACCTTTATTTCCCGCGTGTCCGCTGCAAAACCCAAAATTGCCGATTATCCTTTCACCACGCTTACACCTCATCTGGGAGTTGTTAAATATTCAGACCATAAAAGTTTTGTTATTGCCGATATTCCCGGCCTTATCTGCGGCGCGCATGACGGGCTGGGCATGGGCATCAGATTTTTAAAACACATAGAGAGAACTTCACTGTTGCTCCACATTATTGATATTTCAATAGAACCAAATATTAACGCATGGTCTAACTTTACCGTTATCAATAAGGAACTGGAGCATTACAATCCTGAATTACTGGAGCGGCCGCAGATCGTGGCTCTTAATAAGATCGACCTGCCTTATGTAAGAGAAAACGCCAAAAAAGCAGTTGCGCTATTCAAGAAAAAAGGCATAATATTACATCTTTTTTCCGCATTTACCGGCGAAGGGATGAAGGAAGTACTAAATAAAATAATCGAAAATTTAAATTAATTGGAAACAAGTATTATCATGAAAAATATTCGTCAGGATGTCCTGGCACACGCGAAAAGAATTCTTATAAAAGTCGGTTCAGCAGTATTGGCCGGGAATGATGGTCTGGATATCAAAATTATTGATTCTCTTGTGCGGGATATGTCTTATTTAGTTCAAAATGGATATTCAGTAGTACTGGTGACTTCCGGCGCGATTGTTTCGGGAAAACATCGCATGAATATAACCGAAAAACTCAAAAGCATTCCGGAAAAACAAGCCGCGGCCGCCATCGGACAAGGGAGATTAATGCGTGTCTATTCGAAATCTTTCGAAAAAAACGGCCTTTACGTTGCTCAAATCCTTCTAACGCTTTCCGATGTTGCTGACCGCCAGCGATATTTAAATATCCGCAACACTCTTTCAACTCTGATGGAATGGGGAGCCATTCCCATTATAAACGAAAATGATACCGTTGCCGTTGATGAAATCAAGTTTGGAGAGAATGACAATCTTGCCGCGATGATCGCCAATATAATTGAAGCTGATCTCTTTATCAATCTAACGAGCATTGACGGGCTTTATGATTGCAATCCAATGGTCTCTAAAAAAGCCAAGCTTATATCTGTTGTCAGTGAATTTTCAGAGGAGATTGAAGCAGCGGCCACAGATGAAACATCCTCCGCAGGAACGGGAGGAATGAAAAGTAAAGTTCAGGCCGCCAAAAAAGTAGCCTCCATCGGTATTCCGTGCATTATTGCCCCCGGGAAAAAGAAGAAAGTTTTGATAGATATTGTAACGGGCAAAGAAATCGGCACACTATTTCTGCCTATGACTGATCGTCTAAACAGCAAAAAATACTGGATCGCATTCACCTTACGTCCCCGCGGCAAATTAATTATTGACGATGGCGCAAAAAAAGCATTGCTGGAAAAAGGAAAAAGCCTGCTTCCTTCAGGCATTATTGATGTCGAAGGAAATTTTGATCTGGGAGACCCTGTGAACTGTGTTGGCCGTGACGGCACAATTCTAGCTAAAGGACTGGTTAATTTCAGTTCAACTGAAATTAGCAAAATCAAAGGGTTAAAAACAAATCAAATCAGTCAG
>Ga0265316_10005725_pt1 | contig 11998 bp, 9 predicted proteins | sample 4522metaG_FD_202092 | JGI IMG/M metagenome (GOLD analysis project Ga0265316, IMG submission 202092) | Rhizosphere microbial communities from Carex aquatilis grown in University of Washington, Seatle, WA, United States - 4-5-22 metaG | ecosystem: Host-associated > Plants > Roots > Rhizosphere >... | reverse complement strand
TCAACTTCGCATGGGACGTGGTGGATGTCATCGCCAAAAAAGAGCCCGGCAGGAGAGCTCTTGTGTGGTGCGATGAGAAAGGCCAGGAGGCTGTCTTTACCTTCGGCCAGATGGCCGAGCTTTCCATCCGGGCGGCCACATTCTTCCTTTCCCTGGGCATTGGCCGCGGGGACCCTGTCATGCTGATCCTCAAGCGCCGCTACGAATACTGGTTCTGCCTTCTTGGGCTCCATCGGATCGGGGCAGTCGCCATTCCGGCAACGCACCTTCTGACGAAGAAGGATATCGCCTACCGCAACAATGCCGCGGCGGTGAAGGCAATCGTCTGCGTGAACGATGCAAAAGTGCTGGACAACGTGGACGCAGCCCTGCCCGAGTCTCCCACCCTGAAGCACAGGATCGCGCTGGAGGTGAACCGGACGGGATGGCGGGACCTCGTGGCGGAGATGGAAAAAGCGCCGGCAAGGCTGGACCGGATGCCCACGGAAAACACGGATACCAGCCTCCTCTACTTCACCTCCGGCACGACCGGCATGCCCAAGATGGTGCAGCATGATTTCGCCTACCCGCTGGGCCACATCCTGACGGCCAAGTACTGGCAGAACGTCATGGACGGCGGCCTCCACCTCACCGTGGCGGACACCGGCTGGGCCAAGGCGGCATGGGGCAAGATCTACGGCCAGTGGCTGTGCGGCTCGGCGGTCTTTGTCTACGACTATGACCGATTCGTGCCCAGTGCGCTGCTGGGGGTGATCGCCAAGCACCGTGTCACCACGTTCTGTGCTCCCCCCACCATGTACAGGTTCTTCATCAAGGAAGACCTCAGTCAATTCGACTTTTCCGCGCTGAAGTACTGCACCGTTGCCGGTGAGCCGCTGAATCCCGAGGTGTATTCACGGTTCCTCGAGCTGACCGGTCTCAAGCTCAGGGAAGGCTACGGCCAGACCGAGATGACCGTGGCAATCGCGGTCTTCCCCTGGATGGAGCCCCGGCCCGGCTCCATGGGCATGCCCTCCCCCGGGTATGACATCGATCTTCTGGACGATGAAGACAAGTCCTGCGAGGTCGGTGAAAAGGGCCAGATCGTGGTGCGCACGAGCTCGCGCATCCCGGGAGAAAAAACGCGGAGTACCGCGCCGGTAGGCATGTTCCACGGCTACTACAAGGATCCCGACCTGACGGCCCGTGCATGGCACGACGGGGTGTACCGCACCGGTGACGTTGCCTGGAAGGACGAGGACGGCTATTTCTGGTTCGTAGGAAGGACCGATGACGTGATCAAGAGCTCGGGGTACCGTATCGGCCCGTTCGAGGTGGAGAGCGCGCTCATCGAGCATCCTGCCGTCCTTGAATGCGCCGTGACCGGTGTTCCGGATGCGGACAGGGGAGCCGTGGTAAAGGCAACAGTGGTGCTGGCAAAGGGGTACACCGCATGCCCCGAGCTTGCCGCCACGCTGCAGGAGCACGTCAAAAAAACGACAGCTCCGTACAAGTACCCACGCATCATCGAGTTCGTTCCAGAGCTCCCCAAGACAATCAGCGGAAAGATCCGCAGGGTCGAGATCCGGGAAAAAGATATCGAGTAGATCCGCCATGGCTGGACCTGTGAAAGCAACCGTCCTGGACGACATCCCGTTCGAGGTCGACCCCGGGCAGCTGGCCCGAAGGATGGGAGCCTCGGACAACCCCGACCTGCGTGCCGGGCTTGAAGGCCTGGTCGAGGATGCCGGCCGCGTGGCCCGGCCGCGCGCGATCTACCGCGCCTGCTTTGTGGAAAGCCGCACTGACGATGAGACCGTTATCGACGGTGTCGCTTTCAGGAGCCGGGTGCTCACCGTGAACTTTGAAAATGTTCACCGGGTCTTTCCCTTCGTGGTCACGTGCGGCCGTGAGCTCCAGGAGTGGAGCGACAGCCTGACCGATCCCCTCCTTCGCTTCCAGGCGGATGAAGTGAAAGAGCTCGCCCTTTATGCAGCCCATGAATACCTGGGCAGGCACCTCGACCAGACATTCGGGCTGGCGAAAAGCTCGCACATGAACCCCGGTTCCCTGCCGGATTGGCCGCTTCCGCAACAGTATCCGCTTTTTTTCCTCCTTGGCGACGTTGAAGCCGCAATCGGAGTGAAGCTGACCGAGAGCTGCCTCATGCTGCCTGCAAAATCAGTCTCCGGCATTCGCTTTCCGACCGAGACAACATTCGAAAGCTGCCAACTTTGTCCCCGTGAGACGTGCCCCAACAGGCGCGCGGCCTGGGACCAGGACCTCTTCGACGCCAGGTACCAGAAAAAAGCGTAGCGTGTCGCAGGAGCGCGCCGCCCGGGGCCGCCCGGGGCGGCCTGAGGCTTACTTCATGGCCCTGGTCGCATTCAGGATGGCCACCAGGGCAACTCCCATATCTGCAATCACTGCTTCCCACATGGTGGCAACCCCGAACGCGCCCAGTGCCAGGAACACGCCCTTCACCCCGAGGGCAAAGATGATGTTCTGCGCGACAATAGCGCGGGTTTTCCTTGCCCTGTGGATGGCCTCCACGATCTTGGCCGGATTGTCCGACATGAGGACGACATCCGCTGTTTCCACCGCGGCGTCAGCCCCGGATCGACCGAGGGCAATCCCCACGTCCGCCCGCGCGAGGACCGGCGCGTCGTTGATGCCGTCCCCCATGAAAGCGGTGCGCGCGCGCTTCCCTCCTGCCCGCATGATCGTTTCAAGGTATGCGACCTTGTCCGCCGGCAGCAGGTCCCCGTGGTACTCGTCGATGCCCAGCTCGACTGCAACCCGCTGGGCCACTTCGGCGCCGTCCCCCGTCAGGAGGACGGTCCGCTGGATGCCCAGCGCGCGCAGGTCCCTGACAGCCTCCCTGGCGCCAAGGCGCGCCGCATCGTCGATGGCCAGGTAGCCGGCATACCCCCCGTCCACCGCCACGTGCACGGCGGTGCCGTCAATGCAGCAGGTGTCGTGCGGGATGTTCTCGTTATGGAGGAGCCGGTCGTTTCCGGCCATGATCGAGTGCCCCTCCACGGTGGCGAAAACCCCCTGGCCTCCCAGCTCCCGGGACGCCGCCGCAGCAAACCCATCCAGGGGCCGGCCGTAGGCTTCCCGGATGGAGGCCGCGATCGGGTGATTCGAGTGCGCCTCGGCAGCGGCGGCGTAGCGCAGAAGATCAGTACCGGAGACGCCGTTTCGGGGATTTACCGAGGTCACGCGAAAAGTCCCTTTTGTGAGCGTGCCTGTTTTGTCGAAGACCATGGTCTTCACGCCCGCCAGGACGTCGAGGTAGGCCGCTCCCTTCACCAGTATTCCGTGACGCGACGCCCCCCCCACCCCGCCGAAATAGCCGAGCGGGATGCTGATGACAAGGGCGCACGGGCAGGAGATGACGAGCATCGTCAGGGCGCGGTAGACCCAGTCGTGCAGAACCGCTCCCGGTATGAGCAGGGGCGGCAGGAACGCAACACCCGCTGCCGCGGCAACCACGAGCGGCGTGTAGACGCGGGCGAACCTGCTGATGAAGCGCTCCGTCTTTGCCTTGGCGCGCGTGGCGCCTTCCACGAGCTGGATGATCTTTGCCGCGCTGGACTCCCCCGCGCTGCGGGTGACGCGCATTTCGACCAGGCCGTCCATGCAGATGAAACCGGCCAGCACCTCCTGGCCGGGTCCCACGCTTCGCGGCATCGGTTCTCCCGTCAGCGCGGAGGTGTCCATGAAGCTGCTGCCCGAGATGACGCGGCCGTCCAGCGGCACACGTTCACCGGGCCGCACGACGATCTCGGAGTCCACCTGAACTTCCTCCGGCCGGACGTCGAAGAGCTCCCCGTTCCTCCGCACGCGCGCTGAATCCGGCCGCAGGCCAAGGAGCTTCCTGATGGATCTCCGGCTGCGGTCCACGGACAGGTGCTCCAGAATCTCTCCCACCTTGAAGAAGATCATCACCGCAACAGCTTCGGACGGCAGGCGGATTGCAAAGGCGCCGCCCGTCGCCACGGTCATGAGGAAGTTCTCGTCGAATACCCGTCCCCTGAAAATCCCGCGCGCGGCGGCGGCCAGCACGTTCCACCCGGCCAGCAGATACGCCGCGCCGAAGACCACGTACTCCAGCCAGGGCCACGCAGAGGCGTGGATCCTGCCGCCGGTAATGATTCCGAAAACGAGCAGGGCGGTGCCGACTCCCAGCACCACGAGATCCGCGCGCACGCTTGATTTGCTCATGTCATTCCGCCAGGTGGGTCCGTATGGATTGAAGGACCGCGCTCACATGGTGATCGCTCAGGGAGTAATAGACGACCTTGCCTTCCCGGCGATGGCTGACCAGCCGCGCGCTTTTCAGCACGGCAAGCTGGTGGCTCACCGCGGAGAGGCTCATGCCGAAGGCTTCGCTGAGGTCCCCGACGCACAGCTCACCTGCCAGAAGCGCGTGCAGTATCCGGAGCCTTGTCGAGTCTCCGAGGATCTTGAAAAAGACCTCCATGTCCTCCAGCTCGTCAGGACCGGGGATCCTTGCCCTGCCCGCGATCACTGCCTCGGGATGGATGGCGCGCGTTCCCGTGCCTGTAACCATAAAATCCCCATCACTTGAACGGTTGTTCAAATGAGAAAGTAGCGCGGGGACGGAAAAGTGTCAAGCGGATGGGAGACCGAGCTCGCGACTTTCGGAAGCGTTCAGCCAGGTCGCTGCAGAAGAAGGACGACGAAGCACATGATCATCATTGCCATGCCAATCGGCAGCCCGACCTTTGCCCACTCCCTGCTGTCGATCTTGAGCTTTCCGGCCGCTATGATGTTGGGAATGTTGCCGGGCACGAGCATTCCTCCGGCAATGAGCAGGCCAAGCAAAGCAGCCACGATCTGTCGCATCTGCATCGAGGCGACGATTTCCGCGGCGGTCAGCGTGGCGTTGTCCAGCACGGCGGAGGTGATGTTCACCCAGAACAAGGCAAGATAGGATACAGAACCGACAACGCGGTCGATGAAGGGCGTGAATCCGGTTCCAAGAAAAATAAGGCCCACCACGAAGATATAGACCTTGATGGTCCGCACGATTGCAGATCGGAAGGTCTCACGCTCCTCCCGTGGCACCGGGCTTTCGAGGGTCCCGGGCTTCCCGACCACGATGATGCCGGCCAGGCTGAGCAAGGCAATAGCCGGTATCACGTACATCCAGAGGATTCTCAGCAGGAACCATGTATCCGCGTGGTAAGGCTCACCCGCGAGCTTGGTCACTGCGACGGCTGCGAGCGGCTCTCCAAACGGCGTCAGCGCGGCGCCGAGACCGATGGAAAAACAGGCAAGCACCACAACGCGCGTCTCGGTCTTCTGATCAAGCTTCAGACGGCTGACCGCCTCGACCATGATCAGGGAGGCGATAATCGCGGTGATGAAACTTGAAAGAAGGCCGACCAGGGCAATGAGCACACAGACAAGGGCCCTTGGACCTGCCCGCGTGCGAAGCCTCAACATCCCCTGCTCAAAGGGCACCTGAAAGAAGTGAAACAGCAGGCTTGCTCCGAGAACGGCGGCCGTGATCTTGATCGGTCCCCGAAGAGCTTCCACTAAAAGCGGGAAGCTCCATTGAAAGGTCACCGTCACTGCGGCTACGCCCATGACGAAGAGAAATACCTCGAGGTTGTCTCCCACTTTCTTCACGAACAGGGGCAGAAGTATGACGATGACCGCAATGATCACCAGTGCAATCGCTGTCATGAGGCGGGAACCTGCGGAAACGGTGGTGCCGTGCCTCTCTGCTCGGCGACCACCAGGTAACAGCAGAGCATTCTTGTCAGCATCGTCTCCTCCCTGAATATGATCCTGCACCAAAACGCTGACGCGGCGGCAGAGCCCGGCCAGCGTGCCAATTCTGATAGCAGTACATATTGCAATTGGTATGCCAACCAGGGGTCAAGGGGAAAATGCCAGGATCCCATGGGAAAAACGGAAGAACTGGAGCAGCGCGATCTGCTATTCCTACATATATGTAGGAAACATGATATTTGCCTACATTGATGTATGAACAATCCTTTTGTCCTGATTGACCGCTTCCCCTGAAAGGATTGCCTGTTTGTACTCGGTTACAGCCTGCTTGCAGCTCGCTGATATACCCATCGCATCTGCGCCGCGCAATTGGTCCAGTTCTTGCTTGCAATGGGGGGAGCTGCCGGGGCAGGCGGCCCCTGGCGACGACGCATCCGCCACGGTCGAGCACGCGCAGGCGCGAGGAGATGATACGATGCACTTCGAGTCCGACGAACAAACCGGGCCTGACACTCATCTCGCCTTGCGATTCCGCCCGGTGACGTCGGAAACAATGAATGACTTCACCCTCTTCAGGAGCCAGCATCCGCCGTTCGCGAACTGCTCCTGCATGCGGTGGAGAATGCGGAACGCAGAGTTCACGCGCAGCACGAAAAAAGCCCGCGCACGTGCTTTCGACGCACTCGTGGAAAAGGACATACCCGTGGGAATTCTCGCCTATCTCGATGATTTGCCTGTCGGCTGGTGCTCCATTGCGCCGCACGAGACGTTCCATGGGCTCAAAGGCAGCAGGACAATTGAAGCGCGGACGTGGTCGGTAACGTGCTTCTGGGTCGATCCACGTTATCGAAGGAAGGGCATCCCGGCGCGTCTCCTGATGGCGGCAGTGGAATACGCGAGATCTGGCGGCGCAAAAATCATTGAAGGATACCCTGTCGAGCCAGGGAAGAACTCGCACTGCTCCATGGGCTTCCTTTCGACATTTCGGAGGGCAGGTTTTCGCGATTTTGCCTCATCGGGCAGAAAGCGGCATGTCATGCGCAACGTCGTGGGATAGGATCAGGCATCCACACATTTATGTAGTTATCAGTAGATCAGGCTACATAATTGTATCTTTTTCCAGTCTTGGTTTTAGACGAATCAGCGAAAAGACCCAGAAAAGCCGCCCATAACTCATGTTCATACGACTGGCACAATTCTTGCTTGGTATCCGCCATTCACCGCTGAGGCGGAACGAAAACGCAGGGAGGTCATGTGTTGCGAAAGAGAAAGCTGCGGTGGCTGGTGACGCCCGTCATCGCGATGGTCCTCATGTTCACCGTGAACGGCATTGTCGCGGCCCAGACGGCCGGGCCGACGACGGACGACCTGGCGACATCCACGAACATCATGTGGACCCTCATCACGGGTTTCCTGGTCTTTTTCATGCAGGCAGGATTCGCCCTCGTGGAAACAGGTTTCACCAGGTCCAAGAACGCTGCCCATACGATGATGATGAACATGATGGTGTTCTGCATCGGGGCCCTCGGATACTGGCTGGTGGGCTTTGCTTTCCAGTTCGGCGGCGTGAACTTTACATTTCCCGCATTAGGAAAGCTTGCGGCGAACTCCTTTGCACCAGGTACGCTGGGTGACTTGACGGGGCACCTGGACAAGTGGCTGATCCGCTTCGGTCAGACCGGCATCCTTGGCGGTGACGGGTTCATGCTCACGCGCGGGGTCAGGGACATCAGCGGAATACTGGCCTTCTTCCTGTTCCAGATGGTGTTCATGGACACCGCGGCAACCATCCCTACGGGGGCAATGGCGGAGCGGCTGAAGTTCACCGGCTTCGTCCTGATGGGCTTCTGGGTGAGCATGGTTGTATACCCGCTGGTCGGCGGCTGGGTCTGGGGCGGCGGCTGGCTGGCCAACCTCGGCAGAACGGCCGGGCTGGGAAACGGGGCGGTGGACTTTGCCGGATCAGGAGTCGTCCATATGATCGGAGGAGCCGTGGCCCTTGCCGGGGCGCTCGTAATCGGTCCCCGCATAGGCCGGTTCAACGCGGATGGAAGCCCGAACGCGATGCCTGGCCACAATATTCCCATGGGAGTGCTCGGGGCAATCATCCTGTTCTTCGGATGGTTCGGCTTCAATCCGGGCTCCTCACTCGCGTTTGTCGGCACGGGGCGCAATCTGGCAGCGAACGCGGCAGTCAACACCTTGCTCGCGGGTGGAGCGGGCGGAGTGGCGGCCATGCTGTACATGTGGTGGTTCGGACCCACGAAGAAGCCTGACCCAGGTCTTTCAGTGAACGGTATACTCGCGGGGCTTGTGGCTATTACCTCCCCGTGCGCGTTCGTGAACAGCGTGGGGGCGGTTGCAATCGGGCTGATTGCCGGCGTCATCGTCTGCTTCGCAGTGTTCCTCCTCGAGAAGCTGCATATTGATGACCCTGTGGGGGCCGTTCCTGTGCACTTCTTCAACGGGATCTGGGGACTGATCTCCGTGGGCATATTCGCCGACGGCGCGGCAAGCTCGGCAGGGTGGAACGGCGTGGACGGCCCCGTAACGGGCCTGCTCTTCGGGGGCAAGACGCAGATTGTTGCGCAGCTCGCGGAGGTCGCCTCGATCTTCGTCGTTGTGGGGGGACTTTCGTTCCTCTTCTTCAAGGTCCTGGCTGCCCTGAAGCTCTTGCGCAGCGAGCCAGAGCATGAGCTAATGGGCCTGGACATGCCGGAAATGGGAGCACAGGGCTACTCAACGGTGGACGTGCATATGCATGGCAGCGCTCTCCCCAGGCAGTCTCCCAGAATCGGCCCTGCGAGCGGTCGGTGAGCGGGAAGGCAAGGAAAGGAGACGAGCGATGACCAAGAAAATAGAAGCGATTATACGCGAAGAAGCGTTGGATCCGGTAAAGGATGCCTTGCATGCGATCGGCATTGTAGGCATGAACATATTCGAGATCCGCGGGCACGGACGCCAGGGGGGCATCCCGCTCTCGTGGCGCGGCACGTCCTACAGCATGGATCTCATCCCCAAGATTCAGCTCAACATCATCCTGAGCGACAACAACGTGGACAAAGCCATAGAGGCGATCACGAAGGCAGCTCACACGGGCAAGGAAGGTGACGGGATCATCTTCGTCTACCCCGTGGAAGATGTAGTGCGAATCCGAACGGGAGAGCGGGGGCATGCCGCGATCATGTACCCCGACGACATCGATACGAGGTCAGGAAAGAAAAAATAGCAGGAATTTCCCTCAGCCGAAAAGTGATTGTGCGGCGGATGGGCCTTCCCGGCCGACCATCCGCCGCTTTTTTTGTCGGGGCCTCAGCGCGCCCGGCCGCCGACGGCGCGCGCCGCGTGGTCAGCGATGCATCCGGCCGCGAAACAGGGAAGCAAGAATGCCGACGCCGCATAGCCCTGCGAAGATGAAGAATCCCGCGCGAAAAGCGCCGAGAAACGCGGCGTAGCGCTCAGGGGTTATTTCCACCTGGCCCACGTACAGCGCAATGACCAGGGCCGCGATGCCCATGCTCAGCATCTGCCCGATAAGGCGCATGGCGCCCGTTGTGGCCGAGGCCACCGCATAGTGCTTCCTTTCCACGGAGCCCATGATGGCGCTGGTGTTGGGGGAAGAGAAAAGACCGAAGCCCAGGCCGCACAGCAGGAGGATTGCGATGATGTGGGCAAGGCTCGACTCGCTGCGCAGGAACGCGGTGAGCAGAAGGCCCGCCGCGCTCATGGCCATTCCCACGGAGGCCACGATTCGCGGCTCCACCCGGTCGGAGAGACGCCCGGCCAGAGGGGAAAACACGGCCATCATCACCGGCTGGGAGAGCATGATAAGCCCCGCGGAGCGCGGAGAGTACCCCTTGATGTACTGGAGGAACAGGCTCAGCAGGAATGAAAGGGCAAATGTCGCCGCGTAGTTGATGAGGGCGGAGAGGTTGGAAAGGGCGAAGACCGAGCTGCGCCGAAACAGGCTGACGTCCAGCACAGGAGAGGCGACCCGGCTTTCCCGCAAGATGAAGGCGGCAAGGAACACCGCGCCGCAGATGATCAGCCACAATCCGGTCACCGCCGGCAGCAGCCGGAAGCCGTACATCACGGCGAACAGCGTGCACGCGTAGAAAAGGGAGCCCACCACGTCCATTTTCTGGCCGCGCGCCTCCGCCCACTCGCCTCTCACCTTCCAGAGGGCAAGGGCTGTCGCGAAAAGGCCGAAAATCATCGTCAGCAGGAAAATGCTCCGCCAGCCAAGGAGCTGGGTGAGCACGCCGCCAATGAACGGGCCGAGTGCGCCGCCCGCGTACACGGAAGCCACGGTGATGCCCAGGGCGCGCCCTCTCTGCTCAGGCGGATAGACCGAGGTGACGATGGCCAGCGAGGTGCCGAACATCATGGCATCGGTAAATCCCTGCAGGGCGCGAAGGGCAATCAGCATGGCCCCCGAGGAGGCAAGCGCGCAGAGGAGGGACACCACCGCGTAGCTGGCCATGCCTGCAAGAAAGACCCTTTTCCGGCCGTGGATGTCCGCCACTCTCCCTATGGGAACGAGGAACATGGCCGCTGCCAGAAGGTAGGCAGTGCTGATCCAGCTCAGGGTGACGGCGTCTGCCGAGAACTCTTTGCCGATCGAGGGAATTGCGATATTGATCGAAGAGGCCATGAACGGCGTGAGAAAGGAGGCCGTGGAAGCCACGAAAAGAACCACCCGCTTGTCGACCGAACCGTCCTGCTGATGCATGCAATTTTTCCGGGCCCTCACTATATGCGGAATCCGCCGCTGTGCCTATAATCGACGGCAAGGCCGGCCACGGTATCCCGTGGCGTTTGGGGACATCCATGCAGAATGAAGAACTGAAAGCGCTGTGGGAAAGGTACTGCTGCAGGCTCCTTGCGTTCATCCGCGGGCGGATCCCGGATGAGTCGGAGGCGGAAGATATCCTTCAGGAGGTCTTCCTCCGGATCCACCGCAGCCTGTGCTGCCAGGAATGGAACAAGCCGGAAGGGTGGATCTACCAGATCACGCGCAACCTGATCATCGACCATTACCGCGGCCGAAGAGACACGGTGGAAGCGGATGAAACCCTGCCGGCGCGTGAAGAGGGCGGCCCGGAGGATGACCCTGTGACCCGCCTGGCATTCTCTCTCCGGGAAACGATAGAGGCGCTGCCCGAGCTGTACCGCCAGGCCCTGGTGCTGACCGAGTACGAGGGGCTCAGCCAGAAGGAGCTCGCCTCCCGGGCGGGAATATCGCTCTCCGGGGCCAAGTCCCGCGTGCAGCGCGCCCGGGAGAAGCTGCGCGATCTTCTCCTGACCTGCTGCCATTTCGAGCTGGACCGGAAAGGAAAGATCATCGACTACTACGCACGCTGCTGCTGCTGTGCCGCGGCTGCCCAACCGCACCCGCAATAAACTCCCGGAAAAAACTTCCCGCCCTTTTGCGTCTTTTTCTCCTGCCCCCCGTCTACAAGAGTGAAGCGACACCCGGGTCGCAAGGAGGAAAAGATGCGTCAGGATTTCATGATGCAGATGTTTACACCCATTCTCTGGCGGGAGGAGCGGGATGAACGATTCCAGGGGGAACTCCGTCCCCTGAGCTTCGCGAAACTGCGAAGGCTCATCTCCGCCGGGCCCTGTGAGAGACCTTGCTGCGGGCTGGCGGAATGACCATGGACTTCATCTTCAACCTGGTCCAGGTGTCGGTGAAGCAGGTGCTGCTCTCTCTCCTGCACAACTGGCCCTATCTTGCAGCCAGCATCCTGATCGCGGCGCTGATGCAGGTCTTCGTCGACGTAAAAAAGGTGTCTGCCTTCCTGGGCCGGCACCGGCAGGCAGGGGTGATTGCAGCCACGACCGCCGCGGTTGCCACCCCGCTTTGCTCGTGCGGCACCACCGCGGTCGTGCTGGGCATGATGGCCAGCACGATGCCGTGGGCGCCGATCATTGCCTTCATGGTGGCCTCTCCGCTGAGCTCGCCAGAAGGCATGGTCTACACAGCCGGTCTCTTCGGCTGGCCCTTCGCGTTGGCCTCCTTCATCTCTTCGATTCTTCTGGGGCTCTCGGGAGGCTGGCTTGCTGCGTCATTCGAACGGCGCGGCTGGCTTGCCCACCAGGCGCGCTTCCAGGCCGGGCCTGCGACGGTGAGCGCGTGCGCGTGCGGAAGCCTGCCTGCCGCCCCGCCGGTCCCGGCACCCGCCTGTGCGTGCAGCCAACGGTCCTTCCCTGTCAGGGAGATCCCGGTTCGCGGAGCTGCCGTGCT
>Ga0265316_10005722_pt1 | contig 12006 bp, 9 predicted proteins | sample 4522metaG_FD_202092 | JGI IMG/M metagenome (GOLD analysis project Ga0265316, IMG submission 202092) | Rhizosphere microbial communities from Carex aquatilis grown in University of Washington, Seatle, WA, United States - 4-5-22 metaG | ecosystem: Host-associated > Plants > Roots > Rhizosphere >... | reverse complement strand
CTGGCTTGAGCTAAAATCTGGGCCGGATTCAAAACCAAAACCACCGCTGTGGCTAAAATAGCCAAAATAGCGATAACGATTAAAAGCTCAATTAAAGTGAAACCTTTTTTCATTGTTAATTGTTATGTTATTTGTGTAATAAAATGATTTATAGAATCTCGACCTTTTATATTTAGTAATTATACGACATCGGGCTTTATTAGCAAAAAAATAACTGTGGATAACTTTATCTCAATGTCTAGTTAAAATCTGGCTTAAATTAAAAACCCGCCTAATTTCCATTAAAATTTCCGGCGGGATTTTTATTATAAAATTTATTTTACGTATTTCTTGACGTGTTCAATCAAATCTTCAATTGAAACCTTAGCTTTGACAAAATATTCCACTGCGCCCAAGGCCTGGCCCCTGTTAATATCACTTTCTTGTCCTAAATTGGAAATAACCATTACCGGAATATTCTGCAGGCTGGGGTCGGATTGTATTGCCTCCAGAACTTCAAAACCGGAAACTTTCGGCAAAATTAAATCCAGCAAAACCAGGTCAAACTTATTTTCTTTAAGAAGCGTTAATGCTTCCTGTCCGTCTCGGGCTACCTTGGCAGTCATCTCGCTTTTTTCTAAACGGGCTTTGAGCAAATTAGCCAAAAATTCTTCGTCTTCAACTAATAAAATATTTTTCATGAGTTTTCTAAGAATTGTTTCTACTTCGTTTTGGAGAATCATTTGTTAAATCGGAGTGAATTAAAATAAATTTTTAACTACAAAAATTACGAAATCGAAACTTCGTATTCCATAATTAAATAATAACACAATTTCATTTTCTAGCAAGTCATCTCGATCCAGTGCCTTTCAATCTTAATTTTTTTGAAAAATTAATTCTTAAAAACACAAGATAACAATAACAAATTTAATGCTAATCAGCCCGCTGGCTAGCAAACCTGTCCCGCGAAGCGGGATAAAAGCTTGAAAGATGCTGGGTTAAATAATTTTTTGGTCGCCCTACTTTTAAGTTTGGATTTATTTTTATATTTAATTAAATGATCCACCGACAGGTTCCCCTACCGGTGCCTTGTTACGACTTCGTCCATGTCACCGAGTTCACCCTTATCCCTCCCTAGTTTTACAACTGATATTTCTTTAAAAAGAAATAAGTTATGCAATGCGAACTTCAACAGACATATATATGTATATACGTGCGTCAATAATTCACAAAACTAGGGAGGGACTTCAGATACTCCCGGCTCCCTTGACGTGACGGGCGGTGAGTACAGGACTCGAGAACGTATTCACCGCGGCATGGCTGATCCGCGATTACTAGCGATTCCGGCTTCATGAGGGCGAGTTGCAGCCCTCAATCCGAATTGAGATCGGTTTTTTGGGATTAGCTCCATCTTACGATTTGGCAACCCGTTATACCGACCATTGTAGCATGAGTGTGGCCCAGGGCATCAGAGGGCCGTGCTGATTTGACGTCATCCCCGCCTTCCTCCGTGTTAAACACGGCAGTCTCTCGAGACACTTGTAACTCGAGACAGGGGTTGCGCTCGTTACCCCACTTAAGGGAACAGTTCAAACCACGAGCTGACGGCAACCATGCAGCACCTGTCCTAACGTCCTTGAGGGACGTTCAATGTTTCCATCGAACTTCGTTAGAATTTCAAGCCCTGGTAAGGTTCCTCGTTTGTTGTCGAATTAAACCTCATGCTCCACCGCTTGTGCGAGTCCCCGTCTATTCCTTTGAGTTTTAGCCTTGCGGCCGTACTTCCCAGGCGGTTCACTTAACGCATTAGCTACGCCACTTCGAGGGTCGATACTCGAAACAGCAAGTGAACATCGTTTACAGCGTGGACTACAAGGGTATCTAATCCTTTTTGCTCCCCACGCTTTCGTGCCTCAGAGTCAGGAATGTTCCAGTCATTTGCCTTCGCCTTTGGTGTTCCATACGATATCAACGGATTTCACCCCTACACCGTATGTTCCAATGACCTCTAACATCCTCTAGTTTAGCCGTTTTAACCGCGAATTTACCGTTGAGCGGTAAAATTTTACAGTTAACGCGCTAATCATCCTACGCACCCTTTATGCCCAATAAATCCGGATAACGCTCGGGGTCTACGTATTACCGCTACTGCTGGCACGTAGTTAGTCACCCCTTATTCCTATAGTACTATCAAATGCACCTCATTAAAGTTTATTGCTAAAAATTCAAAAATAAAATATCAAACCAAAAAACGGCAAATAAAAATATTTAAAATTTTAATAAAAAATTAAAATAAAAACATTTTTAATTTTGCCTTATCAGTTTGATTATTTGATTCCAACTCTTAGCATCTCACCTTAATGAGATGCACCTTTATCCCATAGAAAAGCAGTTTACAATCCGAAGACCTTCTTCCTGCACGCGGCGTCGCTCCATCAGGGTTTCCCCCATTGTGGAATATTCTCGACTGCTGCCACCCGTAGGCGTACGCACCGTGTCTCAGTTGCGTTGTTGGGGAACAGCCTCTCAGCCCCCCTACTGGTCATAGCCTTGGTAAGCTTTTACCTTACCAACTAGCTGATCAGACCTAGGCCATTCATAAAGCGCTCCGATTTGCACCGGAACTTTACTCAATTCTCTTGCGAGAACGGAGACTATTTGGAATTACCCCACCTTTCGATGGGCTATGCCAAACTTTATGGTATGTACCAGGGTATTACTAACCCGTTCGCCGCTATCTTTTATCGTCTCTTGCGAAACAATAAAAAACCGCGCGACTTGCATGCCTTATCCACGCCGCCAGCGTTCATCCTGAGCTAGGATCAAACTCTCAATAAAACAGATAGGACAACCAAAAAATTATTTAAACTTTTTGTGTTTTTAATTTTCAAGGAACTTCTTTATGAATACCTCTAATTTTTTAAAATTTTCGGTACACATAAAAGTAAAGTATAGGCGTTAAATAGGACTTGTCAAGAAAGAAAATCAGTGATAGGATAAACCGCTATGAAAGACATACATCCCAAATATTACCCTGAAGCAAAATTAAAATGCAGTTGCGGAAAAACTTATACTGTCGGCGCCACCAAGCCGGAAATTAAAGTTGAAATCTGCAGCGGCTGTCACCCGTTCTATACCGGAGAAAAAAAACTGATTGACACTGCCGGAAGAGTTGAAAGATTTAAAACCAGACGAGCTAAAACCAAAGCTCCTGTTGCCAAAAAACCGCGAAAAACTAAAAATAAAAAATAATTAAGTTAGAATAAATATTTACTATGGAACTCAAAGTTGAAATCAGAACTATTTTAGGGAAAAAAATAAAAGACCTTCGGGAAAAAGGTTTTGTTCCCGCCGAACTTTATGGAAACGATGTAAAAAATCTTCATCTTTCCGTTTCCGAAAAAGAATTTAAAAAAATCTTCAAAGAAGCAGGCGAAAGTACGGTTGTTAATTTAACGACCGAGGACAAAAAATCTCTTCCGGTAATGATTCACGATGTTGAAACCGACCCGATTTCTGACAGAATCCGCAGCATTGATTTTTATCAGGTAAAATTAACCGACAAAATCCGCGTCAGTATTCCGATTGAATTTATCGGCGAAGCTCCGGCTGTTAAAACTTTCGGCGGTATTTTGGTTAAAACCCTTCAGAAGATAGAACTTGAGGCCCTTCCTAACGACCTTCCCCACAAAATTCAGGTTGATTTAGCCAATCTTAGCGAAATCGGCAAAGGCATTTCTATCAAAGACCTTAAATTCAGCGACAAAGTTAAATTCTTTGCTAGCCCCGATACTATGATTGCCACAGTTGTTGAAGCCAAAGCCGAAGAAGTGGCCCCAGTGGCCGCTACTGAAACCGCCGGTGAGACTCCCGCTGCTGGCGCCGCTGCTCAACCCGAGACTCCCGCTGCTAGCTCTTCCAAAGAAACTTCCAAAAAATAATTTAAATTTTATTTATTTAGCTTCCCTGTCTTTCTTTAATCCTGAGCCACAGCTCAGGATTTTCTTGTTTCCTTCGGCCAATTTTTTTGCAATAGAACCTTTTGATAGGGTATTACGTTTATATTATATGATGGGGTTTGTTTCTATTTTCCCTAAAATTAGATAAAATTACATCAAAGCCGTTTTTGCGGCAAAAATTTGATTTTCATTTTAATGCTTATTATATGAACGACATCCAAAACAAAAGGCCGGCCATAATCAACCTTTCTTTTCGCCGGCAATTTCATTTTCCGGCCACTAAAATAATAAAATCTTCGATTGTCCTTATTGCGGTCAGTTTTTTCCTTTTCGCTTTCGTTTATGCTCCTGCCCTCAAATCCTCTTCCCTAACCTTCGCCGCCCAGAATGCTCAAACCGACGGGCAGCGGCAACAGCTTGAAAGCCAGCTGGCGAATTTGGAAAAACAAATATCCGACTATCAAAACACTATCGCCCAATATCAAAAACAAGGCCAAACCCTGACCACCGAGATAAAAACTCTTGAAACCCGTATCGCCCAGATAAACCTCCAAATAAAAGCCGTTAATCTTAACCTCAGCAAGCTCAACCAGCAAATGAATGACACCCAGACAAAAATTGTTTCGGTTGAAGCTGACATCGGCACCAATAAAGGCGCCTTGTCGGAAGTGCTTCAAAATCTTTATGAAAATGAAGGCCAAAATTTAATGGAAATTTTTCTCGCCAACCCCCATCTCTCCGATTTTTTCGGCAATCTCAATAATTTGATGCTTGTCCAGGACAATCTCAAACTGACCCTTGATAAAGTAACCCAATTGAAAAACGATCTCTTGGACCAGAAAGAACAATTGGGTCTGGAAAAAAGCGACGCCGAAGCCTTGAAAGCTTATCAGGCCAGCCAGAAACTAACTATTCAGCAAACTCAGTCGGAAAAAAATAAAATTCTCGTCGAAACCAAAGGCAAAGAATCCGTTTATCAGCAGCTGGTTACCGAAACCAAAAAAACCGCCGCGGAAATCAGAAAACAAATTTTTAATTTAATCGGTGGCGGAGAATTGGACTTCGGCAAAGCCTACGAACTGGCTAAATTCGCCGAGCAAGCCACTGGCGTCCGAGCCGCTTTTATTTTGGCAATTTTAGATCGGGAATCGGCCCTCGGTTTAAATGTCGGCCAATGTAGTTATAAAACCGCGATGAATCCCACCAGAGACATTCCCACATTTTTAAATATTATCCAGGAATTAAATTTGGAAAGTAATCTGGCCGCCGGCTTGCTTAAAGTTTCTTGCCCCAATGCCGACGGCGCTTACGGCGGCGCCATGGGTCCGGCTCAATTTATTCCCTCCACCTGGGCGCTTTATGAAAACGGCATCACTAAAATTACCGGCAACAATCCCCCGAATCCCTGGAATAACAACGACGCTTTCGTCGCCACTGCCCTATACTTAAAAGATGCCGGAGCGGCAAATAACGAAAAAACTGCCGCCGCTAAATATTACTGCGGCGCCCGCTGGAACCGCTATGTTTGTCTGAGTGTTTACGGAGCGAAAGTAGTTGAACAAGCCAAGGCCTTCCAAAACGACATCGATGTTCTTAATTCATCTCAAAACTAACTCCTATAATATTTAGAAAATAAAACAGATATCCGAAAAATAAAAAAATTATGAAAAAAAAAGTCATATTGGTTGTCTTAGACGGTTGGGGCATCGGCAGCCATGACCAAAGCAATCCGATTTACGCCGTTAAACCGCCAGTTATAGAAGAAATCAAAAAAAAATTTCCCATCGGGTGTCTTCTTGCCTCTGGCATCGCCATCGGGCTTCCCTGGGGCGAAGAAGGTAATAGCGAAGTCGGCCACCTTACCATAGGAGCGGGAAAAATTCTCTACCAGCATTTCCCGAGAATTTCTTTAGCCATCAGAGATGGCCAATTTTTTCAAAACCAAGTTTTGAAAGACGCTTTCGAACACGCTAAAAAAAATAATTCCAGTATCCATTTTGTCGGACTTTTAAGTTCCGGACATGTTCATTCTTCGTTTGAACATTTAACCGCGCTTATAGAATTCGCTAAACGGGAAAATTTTGAGCGAGTTTATCTTCATCTTTTCACCGACGGCCGCGACAGCCCTCCCCGCTCCGCTCCGGAACTTATCCAAAATCTAGAAAAAGTATTTGCTGAAAAAGGCCGCGGAACCATTGCCAGCCTTTCCGGAAGATTTTATGCCTTAGACCGCGCTCAGCACTGGGACCGCACCGAAAGAACCTATAAAATTTTAACCGGCGAAGGGAAAATAGCCGAAAACTGCCAGCAAGTTTTAACTGCAGCTTACGGTAAAAATCTCAACGATGATTTTATTGAACCTACTCTTATTGGCTCCTCTCCTCATCCGATTCAGGACAACGATTCGGTTATCTTCTTCGAATTCCGGGAGGAAAGTCCGCGCCAAATAGTCGGCGCCTTTGCCGAACCCGATTTCAGCAATTTCCCCGTCAAAAAATTTTCCAATCTTCATTTGGTCACCATGACCAGATATGACGAAAAATTTAATCTGCCGGTCATCTTCCCTCCCGAAGACATCAGCGAACCATTGGGAAAAGTTTTATCTGAAAACAATAGAACGCAGCTCCGAATAGCCGAAACGGAAAAATACGCTCACGTGACTTTCTTTTTCAACGGTTACCGCAAAGAAGCTTTTCCCAACGAATTCCGGATTCTTGTTCCTTCCATCAATTCGCCTCATTACGACCAATTCCCGGAAATGCGGGCCAAGATGCTTACCGACAGGGCCATTAATTCTTTAAATGAAGGCGCTTATGATTTCATTCTGATAAATTATGCCAACCCTGACACCATGGGCCACACCGGAAATTACGAAGCCGCCGTCAAAGCTGTTAAAACCATTGACCAGGAAATCAGCCGCCTTTTAAAAATAGTCCTCTCGCAAACCGACACCACAATGATTATTACTTCCGACCACGGCAACGTGGAAAGAATGTTTGACCCCCTAACCGGCCTTCCCGAAACAAAACACGACCCGAATCCGGTTCCGATTTATCTGGTCGGCAAAGAATATGAAAGAAACAAAACCGAAGCGGAAATCCAAAAAAGCGAAACCCAGAACCTCGGCACTTTAGCCGATATCGCCCCCACGATTTTATCCTTGCTTGACATCCCCCAGCCCAAAGAAATGACCGGCAACAACCTACTGCCACTTTTATTAACATAAATAGCTAATTATGAGATACTAATAATACGAATAACAAAAATCTGTATTTTTACCTGCCTGCCGCAGGTAGGTAAAAATTAGTGATTCAAAAATTTATGAAATTAATAGGAAAAATAATTTTGTTCATCATCGTTAACGCTCTGGCGATTTTAATTGCCGCTCATTTTATCACGGGCTTCATTTTCCAAGGCAATCTGACTGACCTTTTAGCCGCCGCCGCTATTCTTACCTTGTGCAACATTTTCATCCGTCCGCTTTTAAAATTAATCCTCGCCCCATTGATAGTTTTGACTTTCGGCCTGCTTTCTATTGCTATTAATGCCTTTTTTCTCTACATTCTTGACAAATTCAGCTCAAGCCTTATGATAACTGGACTAGTGCCGCTTATTCTTGCTACCGTAATCGTTAGTCTTGTCAATATTGCAGCCAATCTCTTAACTAAATTAGGCGATTAAACAAAAGATATGTTGCGCATTTCACAAATAATCATTTCAATTTTAGTGATAGCTTTGATTCTTATCCAAGAACGTTCTTCGGGTTTGTCCGGAGTTTTGGGCGGCGGCGGAGAAGGCAGCTCTTACCAAACTCGGCGAGGTCTGGAAAAAATCATTTTTTACGGCACTATTGTTGCGGTAGTTATTTTTATCGGCTTGGCTCTTGTGAAATTAATAGCTTAAATTCTGACTCAATAAAAAGCTGCTCATTGCGAACTTAAACCTGAAACCGGAAGTTTAAAAAATTTTCTTAATTTTCTCGTTTTATTCTTAATCTCATAATTCATCCGCCGTACAGGCAGAAAAACAATTTCTCCTCCACGGCGAATTTTAGAAATTTACATGTTAAAAAAATTAGTAAGCTTATTTACGCGATTTGAACGAAACCTCTTTATCGGGGCGATTTTAGTTTTCATTGTTTCCTCTTTTTTTTGGGCGGCTTTAAATATTCAAAGCAAAATTGAATTCATCCCCAAAAAAGGTGGCCAATATCAGGAAGGTAAGGTCGGCCAGCCTATTTTTATCAATCCCGTAATTTCGGGCAACGAAGTGGACCGGGATATTTCTTCTTTGGTTTACAGCTCTCTTGCGGATTTAGCCGACAACTATCAAGTCGAAGACGGCACGAATTATTTGGTTAAACTTAAACAAAATCTGACCTGGGACGACGGCCAGCCCCTTACCAGTGATGATGTCATTTTTACAATCAAAACCATCCAGGACCCTGATGCCCATTCTCCCCTTTTTCAATCCTGGCAGGGAGTTATTGTGGAAAGAGTCAGCGAGCTCCAAATCAGATTCGTTCTCCGCAGCTCTTATGTCTTTTTTGAAAACAGCCTAAAAAACCTGCCGATTATTCCCCAGCATATTTTTGGGAAAATTCCTGCCGCCAATCTCCGGCTGTCAAATTACAACCTGGAACCGGTTGGCAGCGGCCCATACAAATACAGCCGCTTTACCAAACAAAAAAACGGCTACATTACCAAATACGAATTAATAACTAATGATAAATATTTAGGCAAAAAGCCTTATATTGATAAATTCATCTTTAAATTTTACGAAAACGAAGACGACTTAATAAATGCCTATAACCGTCGGGAAATAGACGGTTTTGGCGGCATCAGTCCCGACAGAATCAAAGATATTTCTCTTGATAAAACAGTTAGGGGCATCGAAATGTCAAACTATTATGCGATTTTCTTCAACCAGAATATGGACTCCAATCTTAAAGACAAAAATGTCCGCTTGGCTTTAGCGAGCGCCATTGATAAAAAAAGAATAATCCAGGAAGTCTTTAACGGCCAAGCCATGGAAATGAGCCAAAATTTCGGAGCCACCAGCACCATTGATATGTCAGCCATTAAAGGGAAAAATCTGGAATTTGACATGATCGTCCCCCAAGTTGATTTTTTGGTTAAAACCGCGGAAATAATCAAAGAAAATTGGGCGGCTATCGGAGTAAAATTAAACACTGTCGTTTTAAACCCCGACGACATTATCAACGCGGTAATCAGGCAGCGCGATTACAAAATGATTCTTTTCGGAATCAATCCGGAAAACAAAGAAGACCTCTTTTCTTTCTGGCATTCTTCCCAAAAATTTTACCCCGGACTCAACTTAGCCGTTTACGGTAATCCCGATGCGGATAAACTGATTGAACAAATCCGCCAGACTGTTGACCCCAACCAGCGCGAAACCCAGTTAAAAACTCTGCAAAATTTAATCGACCGGGATGTTCCAGCTGTCTTTCTTTATTCCCCGAAATATCTCTATGTCAGCATCACCGACTTAGGCGGCTTTGAAGACAAATTAATCAATACCGTCAGCGACCGTTTCCAGAACATCAAAAACTGGTACGTCCAAACATCAACAATTTTTAAATAAAATATATGGACAAAAAAAACATCAAACCCAGCACCCGGTTTCTTAACGAAGTGGAGCCGGTCATCTCTGACAAAGAATGGATTAAAAGAATTCCCACCCCGGAAACTTACCCTCTCTACGAAATGTATCGCGGTCTGGAAACAAAAAACGGCTGGAGATACGACATCACTGTTATTCCGCCAAAAATGCTCGGCAACGAATTCGTTAAAACCAAAGGCAACCGTAATTCCGAAAATTTTCTGGAAATCTACATTGTCCTTAAAGGCGAAGCGATATTTCTTCTTCAAAAAATGGAAAACGGAAAAATCGCCGATATCTACGCCGTCAAAGCCAAGCCCGGAGATTATGTCCTTGACCCGGCTGGCTATTATATTATTTCCATAAACCCCTCTTCTTCGGAAACTCTGGAGTTAGGGAATTGGGTCCCGGAAAAAAATATTAATGCCTACGAAGAAATTGAAAAAAATCACGGCGCCGGTTATTTCTATACCCAAGAAGGTTGGATTAAAAACGAAAATTATCAGGAAATTCCTGAATTAAAATTTAAAGAACCGGAAAGGTCGATGCCGGAAAATCTGAATTTTCTGAATTAAAATAAATTTATTTTTGCCCCCGTGGTGGAACTGGCAGACACGTGCGCTTCAGGGGCGTATGGCCGCAAGGCCTTAGAGGTTCAAATCCTCTCGGGGGCACTAACAATAAATTAATAAATTAAAAATTAAAAATATTATCCCGATATCGACGGGAAACAATTAATAAACTAACAATGATTACTAAAACAACAAAAACAATAAAAAAACCCGAACTTAAAAAACCCGAATCTCACGAAGAGCCTCTCCGTTGGGCGGCTTTAGGCGGCCTAGAAGAAGTCGGCCGCAACATGACTTTCTTTGAATACAAAAACGAAATTATCGTCGTTGACGTCGGCTTTCAATTTCCCGAAGAAGAAACTCCGGGCATTGACTACATTATCCCCAACACTGCTTATTTAGAAGAACGCAAACAAAATATTAAAGCGGTATTCATTACCCACGCCCACTACGACCACATCGGCGGCATTCCTTACTTAATGGAAAAACTCGGCAATCCCCCGATGTACGCCGCCGCTCTCACCAAAGAGATAATCAACAAAAGGCAGGAAGAATTTCCCAAAGCTCCGAAGCTTAACTTCCAGCTCATCAAAGACAAAGACAAAGTTAAATTCTCCAAATATTTTGAAGCTGAATTTTTCGGCGTCGCTCACAATATTCCCGACACTTTCGGCTTCGTGCTTAACACGCCAGTCGGAAAAATGGTTTACATCGGCGACTATAAATTTGATTACGACAAAGACGGCCAACCCAAAAGACTAGATGAACTCAAAAAAATCGGCGAACAAAAAATCCACACGCTTTTCCTGGAAAGCACCAATGCCGAAGAACCGGGCTTTTCCCTTTCCGAAAGAGTCGTTGAAAAAAATCTGGAAGAGCTTTTCAAAAAAGCAAACGGCAGAATAATCATTGCCCTCTTTGCCTCGCTCGTTAACCGCGTTGACGAAATCTTAAAAATCGCCGACCGCCTCGGCCGCAAAGTAGCTTTAAACGGCTACTCCATGCGCAGCAACGTTGAAATCGCCCAGAATCTCGGCTACATCAAAGCCAGAAAAGGCCTGATTATTCCGATTGAAGAAGTTCGCAAACACCCGGACGACAAAGTTATGATTTTAAGCACCGGTGCCCAAGGCGAACCCAACGCCGGCTTAATCAGAATCATTAACGGCGAACACCGCTCGGTCAGTTTGAAATCCACCGACACTGTCATCCTCTCAGCCTCGGTTATCCCCGGCAACGAAAGGGGTGTTCAAACGCTCAAAGATGGCATCTGCCGTCAGGGAGCAAAAGTTTATTATTCCAAAATAATTGACATTCACTCCAGCGGCCACGCTCCTCAGGAAGAACTCAAATTAACAACTAAACTTATTAACCCAAAATTTTTCGTTCCGATTTATGGCTATTTGTTTATGCGAGCCACCAACAACGAAGTGGCCCAGCTAGCCGGAATTCCGTTAAAGAATACTTTCCTGCCTTCCAACGGTCAGGTAATGGAATTTACTCCCGACCAAGCCTATATCACTAAAGAAGAAGTCCCTGTCTCCTATGTCATGGTTGACGGCCTGGGCGTTGGCGATGTCGGCGAAGTTGTTTTGCGCGACCGCAAAGTTTTAGCGCAGGAAGGAATGGTTGTGATTATAACTACGATAGACCGCCGCACCGGCCAATTGCTAAAAAATCCTGACATTATTTCCCGCGGTTTTATTTATCTCCGCGAAAACCAAACCCTTCTTGAAGATATCCGCCACCGCATCCGCGGAATGATTAATCGCCTCCCCCACCAACAACCGCTTGATGGCGACTATCTTAAGTCTTTAATCCGTGACCAAATCGGCCAGTTTCTGTATAATAAAATCAAAAGACGGCCGATGATT
>Ga0265316_10005717_pt1 | contig 12010 bp, 11 predicted proteins | sample 4522metaG_FD_202092 | JGI IMG/M metagenome (GOLD analysis project Ga0265316, IMG submission 202092) | Rhizosphere microbial communities from Carex aquatilis grown in University of Washington, Seatle, WA, United States - 4-5-22 metaG | ecosystem: Host-associated > Plants > Roots > Rhizosphere >... | reverse complement strand
GCCGCCGCGTACGCCGAACGCGAGCCTCATGGCGTGCGTCACGGCACTGCCGCCGTCGAGCCCGGTGATCGGCAGCAGGTTGAAGAGGCCCCAGCCCAGGTTCACGAAGGTCCAGATCGCGACGGCCGAACGCACCTCGTGGCCCTGGCCGGCAACCGTGCCTTCGAGCGCCAGCCCGATCGCGCCGAGGACGAGCCCCACGCTCGGCCCGGCGAGCGAAACCAGCAGCCACTCCCGATCCGGAAGCGCCGCCGCGGCCTCCTGGTCGTTGGGGATCGCCAGCCCGCCCATCGCCCAGAAGCGGATCGACGACTCCAGCCCGTAACGTCTGAAGACCAGGGCGTGGCCCAGTTCGTGGGCAGTGATCGCGAACGTGCCGAAGGCCAGCCATACGACGAGCTCGATGCCGGTCAGGCGGGTCAGGTACCCGAGGACCAGCATCACCACCGGGAAAGCGAAACCGATCGTGATCGGGAAGCCGAGAACCCTGAAAGTGACGGTCATTCGCTGGCTCGGCTCCTGGGGCGTCCGGTCGGGGACGGATCGGCTGTCGATCGAGGGTAGCGCGCAAATCCGAATCGGGCGGCAGCCCCGCCGGTCGGCCCGAGCCTCGCGCTACTCGGACGTGAGCTGCAGGTAGTCGCCCGGTCGGAAGCCCATCGCCTCGTACAGCGGCCGACCATCGGCGCTGGCGCGGAGCCAGATGCGGCGGACGCCGGCCGCCCGGGCCTGCTCGACGACCCTCTCGACCAGCGCGCGCGCCAGCCCCATCCGACGGGCGTCGGGCCGCGTGTAGACATTGAGGATGTAGGCCTCGAGGCCGCTCGGGTTCACCGGACCGGGCGGGTGGGCGAACCAGAGCAGCCCGGCCGTAGCCTCGGGAGTGCCGTCCACGTCCGCGATCCAGGCCGCGTAGTCGTGCCCGAAATGCTCGCCCAGCCAGCGCTCATTGGCCTGGCGCAGCGCAACCGGATCGGCGCGCCGGGCTGCCCGCGCCGCCTCGGCGCGCGATTCGTCGGAGAACAGATCCGCGAGCATGGCCAGCCGGAATTCGAGCAGCCTGGCCAGGTCCGCGGCAGTCGCCGGGCGGACGGCGATGCGGCCGTTGCCGAAGGATTGAGTCATCCTCGAATGATGCGCGCCGAGCGTTGGCGGCGCCACCTCCCCTGCGGGGGCGTTCCGCGTCGCCGGATCCCGGCAGGCGGACGGGGCTGGCGAAACCGAAGCTCCTGAGCGAAGATCGTTCGGGCTCGATCGCGACTCCCGGAACCGCACCCAGATTGGGGCGCCGGAGCGCCGAGCCCGGCAAGGGGGCCGACATGGACGCGAACCAGACCAGAACCCGAATCAGCGGAATCAGGACCGTGGGAATACCGGTCCGGGACCAGAACCGCGCCCTCGAGTTCTACACCCAGAAGCTCGGCCTCGAGAAGCGACTCGACACCGAGTACGGGGCCGAGCGCTGGATCGAGGTGGCGCCCCCGGGCTCGACCACGACCCTGGCTCTGGTCCGCGGGCCCGACCAGGTCCGGATTGGGATCGACACCCAGATCCGCCTGACGACGGACGACGCGGAGGCCACGCATGCGGATCTGCGAAGCCGCGGTGTCGACGTGGACGCGGAGATCCGGCGCTACCCCGTGCCGATGTTCACCCTGCGCGACCCCGACGGCAACCGCGTGGTGATAGTCGAGCAGCGGTAGCTGTTCGACCCGGAGCCTGCCGCCGGACCCGAGTTGAGTGGCACCGGTCGCCGGCCAAAACGTGGCGCGGCGAGCCTCGTGCTGAAGCCGGCGTTCCGGCACCGAGGACGATTCTGACCCGGTTTCGGCTGAGGTCTACACTCAATGCGACAGACGACCCGACCGTTCTGACGTCGAGCCGATGCCTAACTCATCGGAGCACGGAAATGGACGACAAGTCTGAGTTCCAGGGCAGTTTCAGCGAGGGCAGTTCGGGGGTGAGTCGCGATCACGAAGGGCATCTGATGAGAGGCTCCTTCGGCGACGGCAATTGCCCAGAGTGCGTGAAGCTCGTCGACGGCCACGCTCAGCACACCAAGGGCAGCTTCAGCGAGGGCAGCCAGGGATTGAGCCGCGACGAAGAAGGCGACCTCGCGAGAGGGTCCTTCGGCGATGCCGACTGCCCGATCTGCCGCGTCGAAGCCAGGTAGTCGGGCGATCAACTGTCCGGGCGGTCAACCGCGACGCTCGCTCAACGACAATCATCGCCATCGATCGGGTCGGCCGAGACGCCGAACAGCCCAAGAAACCCTCAAGCCGCTCGGGTCCCCCGGGCGGCTTGTCAGTATCTGCCCACTAGTTCCCGCGGCGAGGCGGGAAGGCTGGTAGGGGAGGGAGGATTCGAACCTCCAACCGGGGCTGTATAAGAGCCATGCTCTAACCGTTGAGCTACTCCCCCGCCGGGCGACGATCGTACACCAGCGGGCGGCCCGGGCGCCGACGAAACGCGGTCGGGCGCCCCGTCGGGCTCGCGCGTCGGGCCGGCGCCGGGGGCGCCATTCCGGTCCGCCCTATTCGAGGCCGCCGCGGAGGACCTGGATCGTGGGCCGGTGCGGGATCGTCTCGGGGGTGTGGGCGGCGACCAGCGCCACGCCCTCGGCGAAGCGGCGCAGCTCGTGGTCGGTGTTGTAGAAGCCGACGCTGATACGGATCGCGTCGAGCGGCGGGATCGTTCGGGCGATGCACAGCGTTCGCTGCGACAGCTCGTGCAGCGCCGGGCCGGACTTCCAGCCAGTGATGCGGAAAGTGACGAGCCCGGCCATGTGGTCCGCCGGCGTCACGACCTCGACCCCGGGGATCGCCGCCAGCATCGCGCTGGCCTCACCGGCCAGGCGGGCGACGCGCTCGAACATCCAGTCGAGGCCGACGTACATCGAGAGCCAGGCCGTGCTTCGGGCGAAGCCCAGGATCGAAGGCTGGTGGAAGCCGGCCGACTCGAAGCGCCGGGCGTCGGGCCAGAGCTTGCCCTCGGCGGCCAGGTCGAGCGATTCAAAGTCGGCGTATCCGGCGAACGTCAGGCGCGGCCGATCCATGACCGACTCCGCGCAGTACAACGCGCCCGTGCCCTCCGGTCCGAGCAGCCACTTCTGGCCCGGAACGGCGTAGAAGTCCGCTCCAAGCTCCTCGACCGAAACCGGGATGGCGCCGACCGACTGCGCGCCGTCGACCGCGACGAGAGCTCCGCGCGAGTGCGCCAGCTCGGCGATCTCGGCAATCGGGAGGCGAGCGCCGGTTGCCCACGTCACGTGCGAGAGGACGACCAGGCGCGTCTTCGGCGCGATCGCCCTATCCAGCGCCGCAAGCACCTCGGCCGGATCGCCGCCGCTGCCGATATCGGCGATGGCCAGCTCCACGCCCAGCCGGTTGCGCAATGCCCACAGCGGCCCAAGGGCGCCGGAGTGCTCGAGCGAGGTCGTGACCACGCGATCGCCAGCGTGCCAGTCGACCGCCCACGTCGCGACGTTCATGCCGCCGGTCGTGGCGTGGGTCAACGCCATCCGGCGCGGTTCGGTCCCGAGCACCGCCGCGATGGCCGCGCGGGCCTCGTTCATGCGCTCCGCCGAGTCCTTCCAGTACGCCATGTCGGCGCGGCCGGTGCGCAGCTCGATCCCCTCCAGCTCGGCCATCGCCCGGGCGGTTTCGCGCGGCAGTGGACCGCAGGTGCCGGCGTTGAGGAAGATGCCGGCGGCGGTAGCCGGCAGAGCCTCGCGGACCGCGGCAATCTTCTCGTCGTCGGGCATGAATGGACCAACCATCGGTTCTTATGATAGACGCCACCACGTGGAGTCCCATCTCGCGGGAGGGTCGAGCTTGGGGATCATCGGATACCGGCGGCCGGAGCTTCTGGCGACGCCCGAATGGCTGGCCGAGAACATCGCCCGGCCGGGCTTCCAGATTCTCGACGCGCGCTGGCGCCCCGACGGATCCGGGCGGCGCCTCTACGCCGCCGGCCACATTCCCGGGGCCTCCTATCTTGACTGGCGAACGGATCTGGTGGAGCCCGACGACGAAAGCGAGCTGCTCCTCCTGGCCGGTCCGGCGCATTTCACGGCGGCGATGAGCAGGGCGGGGCTGGGGAACGGCATGGTCGCGGTCGTGTACGACGACACCGGCAATTCCTATGCCGCCCGGACGTGGTGGACTCTGCGGGTCTACGGCTTCGACTCGACGCGCATCTTGATGGGCGGCATGGAGGGATGGCGGGCGCTGTCGCAGCCGGTCTCGGGCGCACTCGAGCTGCGGCCGCCGACGACGTTCACGCCGCGGATGGAATCGCGCCTGCGCCTTAGCGCGGCCGAAGTGCGCGAGCTGCTCGAGTCGGAGGACATCCAGCTGCTCGACGCGCGAGCTCCATCCGAATACGCCGGCCACGCGGGCACGACACGCCGGCTGGGCCACATCCCCGGTGCGTTCAACGTGCCTGCGGCGGCCACGACCGAACCTCGAACGGGGCGCTTCCGCCCGGCCGAGGACCTTTGGGCGCTGCTGCGCCGAGCCGGCGTCAACGCGCGGCGGCGCCTGATCTGCTACGACACCACCGGCCTCGGGGCCTGCAAGCTGGCCTTCGCGCTGTCACTCATCGGCCACCAGGATGTGGCGGTGTACGACGGTGGCTGGGCCGAATGGGGCGATCGACTGGACCTGCCGATCGCGCGCTGAGCGGGCCGTCGGGCGCGTGGCCGGGGCCGTGGCGGGGGCCGTGGTCGGCGGGGCGCGGCGACCGGGAACCGGCGCGGCCGCGAAATGGCGCTCGGGCCTACCAGGGGTTCGAGCCGGCGTCCGAATCCGAGTGCGCGGGACCGCCCTCGCCCTGCCATTCGACGCCGGCCGCGATGCAGACATGGGCCCGGGCGTGGTTGACCACGAGCAGATCGACGTGGTTCGGCGCCTCGGCCACGCCGTAGGCCCAGTACTTCGCCCCCGTCACGGGCACGAAACGCTCTCCGTACGCGTCCAGCGCGATCCGCAGCTCGGACTCGTACGGCAGGTGGATGGTGCCTTCCACGGTGAACGGCGGCAGCAGGAGCGTCGCCTTGACCGGCACCTTCGGCATCCTCATCTTGGAGGCAGGCTCGGCGGACTCGGCGGCATGAACGAACAGCACGTCGCTCAGCCGAACCTGGGCCGCCGCGCCGCTCGCCACGACGCGGCGCGATCCGACCTCCATGAACGTGGCGTCCTGGAGGACCAGGCTGGTGGTGTCCGGCTCGTTGACCAGGTCGGTCAGACGGCGGACGCGCGTGAGGATCGTGCCCTGGATGACGAGCTTGTCGGTCACCAGGGTCAGAGGGAGTTCTTGCACGGGATTGAATGCGCCGAACATGCCGGCAGGATACCGGCGCGCGGCCGCCGTTTGGATGGTCCATCCGTGGGCTGTGAATGGGACGATCGTTCGGGCCGGGTTTCGGGCCGGGTTTCGGGCCGGGCCGGCCGCGTTGCCGGGTTCGGCCGGGTCGCCGGGGCGGCGTCCGGCGCCTCGCCGGGTTCGGGCCGCCCCCGTCGGCCGCGTCGCCCGGCCCTCGCCGCGCGAGGTGCCGTTCGGCCTCAGCCGCCCGACCGGCGGGCCTGGGCGGTGACCAGATACTCGGCCCCGGTCTGGAGCTCGGCATACAGCCGTTCGACGGTCTGGACCGTGTCGATCTCGTCGGTGCCCTTGTCCAGGCGCAATCGGACGATCCGCGGGAAGCGCAAGGCGAAGCCCGACTGGTGGCGCGTGGAGCGCTGGATGACGTCGAACGCGATCTCGACCACGACCGTCGGCTCGACCAGCCGGAAGCGGCCGAACTGGCGGATGGTGTGCGCCTCGAACCAGCGCGTCATCGTTGCGATCTCGGCGTCCGTCAGGCCGGTGTAGGCCTTGCCGATCGTGACGTTCCTGGCGCCGGCCACGTCGCGGACGGCGAAGGTGTAGTCCGACAGGACCCCGTGGCGTTTGCCGTGGCCCGCCTCCGCCCCGACGACCACGCAATCGAGGGTGGCCAGCGCCCGCTTCATCTTGAGCCAGCCCTGGCCCCGCCGACCCGGGGAGTACCCGCTCAGCGGGTCCTTCACCATCAAGCCTTCGTTGCGCCGCGCCCGCGCCTCGCCGAAGACCCGATCCAGCGCCTCGACGGAATCGGCGCTCATGAGGTGCGACAGCGCGAAGCGCCCGCCGTCGGCGATGGTCGGCAGATCCAGCGCCTCGAGGCGCCGGCGTCGGTCCGCGAGCGGAGCGGCGAGAAGCGCCTCCACGGGTGCGGCTCCATCCCGCCCGCCGCCGCCGGCGGAGCGCGGCCCCTCGGCCAGCAGGTCGAAGGCGACGTACACGACCGGGACGTCCGCCTGGACTTTCGCCGTCGGGTCCTTGCGGCCCAGCCGCGCCTGCAGGGTCAGGAACGGCAGGACGTGGCCGTCAGCATAGGCCAGGACCTCGCCGTCGAGGATGCCGTCCCAGGGCAGGCTCCTCGCCTCCTCGACGATCTCGGGGAACTGGTCGCTGATGTCGTGGAGGTCGCGCGAGTAGAGGCGCGCCTCGCCGCCGAGGCGGTGGAGCTGGGCGCGGATGCCGTCGTACTTGTCCTCGACCCAAACCGTCGGACCGAGGCGCGCGATTATCTCGGCCGCATCCTCGGCCGGCGAGGCGAGCATGAACTTGATGGGGTGGAGCAGCCGCAGACGCGCTTCGCCCAGACGCCCCTCTTTGGCGAGCACGGCGGTCTCGCCCACGTCGCCGGTGAGCATCCCCGCCAGCTGCACCTCCGCGGCCGGTCTCTCGAATGCCTCGGCGATGGCCGCCTCCAGCAGCCCATCGCGCAGCCCGATGCGCAGTTCGCCGGTGAGGACCTTGACGACGTACTTGGCGGTGACGCAGTCGCAGCGCCGAAGCAGCGCTCCGAAGACGGCACTCTTGGCCGGCGCGCCGGACGCCGCCTCCATGGCCGCGAAGGCCTCGGCCACTTCCACCAACCCCGGGGAGGCGCTCGGGTCGGGCTCTTCGGGGCGAGAGGCGAGGACGTCGGCGACCGCGACGCCCAGGTCCGACGACCGATCGTAGGCCTCGCCCAGGGCTCCGGCCGTGGTGCTCGCGACCTTCGTGACGGCCGCCGATATGGCCGCCCAGCCGAGGCCGACAGCGCGCTGGTCCGACTCGGGGAAGGGCCGGCCCGAAAGGAAGACGGCCGCCGCACGAAGCTCGTCGTTGTTGAGCCAGACCAGATAGCGGGCCAGCAGAGCCGTCTTTTCGGAGGTGCGGGTGGTGCTCCCGACACGCTCGGCCAACTCGCTCCAGCCACGCATGGCGGCGATGGTATACCTTCGCTTTGTGAAGCCCGCCCGATGCACCTGCCGTGACTCATTCTGGCGAACCCACGCCCGAATCGGCTCCCGGCACGGCCTCCTGAGCGGCCACGGCGGACTCCCATGACGATCATGCCCGAGCGGCATGCCTGGCGGCCGGAGTCAATCGTTGGACCGCGTGTGGTCCTGCGCCGCCATCGCCCCGAGAACCTCAAGGCGTTCATGCGCTGGTATGCCGACCCGGAGGTCGCGCGGTTGACGCGCTACCAGATCGCGCCGCTGACGACCGAGGAAATCCAGCACTTCTTCCACGGCCGAATCATGGGCGCGGATTTCCTGGCCATGGCGATACACGTCCGCGAAACCGACCGATTGATCGGGACCTGCGCCTTCAGCCAGCTCGACGGCGACAACGGCTCGGTTCTCTTCCACATCACGATCGGCGAGAAGGATGCGTGGGGGCACGGCTACGGCTCCGAGGCCACAGGGCTGATGGTCGCCCACGCCTTCACGCGGCTGGCCCTACATCGGGTGGCGCTGACCGTGTTCGAGTTCAACACCCGCGCCATTCGCGCCTATCAGAAGTGCGGCTTCGCGATCGAGGGCAGCGCTCGAGGCGCGATATTCCGCGACGGCCGCTTCTGGGACGAGATCCACATGAGCATCCTCGCCGACGAATGGGAGGCGAGGCGGCAGCCCGGCTGATCGGGCGAAGTGAGCGCGCCCGTGGGCAAACGCGGAGCGGCGAGCGAGCCCGTCAGGCCGTTGCGGCAACCGCCTGCTTGGCAAGGTAGGCATCGACGATGCCCTGCAGCGTTGCCCCACCCAGCTTCTCGAGGATTGCGCCCTCGGCCGCGAAGAAGACGTCGTGGACGCCGCACTCGCCGTCCTGGCCGCAGGCCGTCCCGCGCATGACGCAGATCTGGCGATGAGGATCGCCCTCCACCGCCTCGATGACAGTGAGCAACGTCACCGACGACGCGGGCCTGGCCAGACGATATCCGCCGGCGCGGCCCGGATGTGCTTCGACGAGACCGGCTCGCGTGAGGTCGCCCATGATCTGAGGCAGGAACCGCGGCGGGATCTTCATCTCCTCGGCCATCCTGCGGCTGCTCATCAGGCCTTCCTTGGCCATGGTGAGAGACAGCATGGCCCGGATGGCGTAGTCGCTGCGTTTGGTCAGATCTAGTCGCATGGTCAAACAGTATCGCCCCGTCGCGCAAGGCGACCCCCTGCCGTTGGTCCCGCCGTCGAGTGACACGCGGCAGAAAGTGCACCGAATTAGGTGGTGATATGTCCGCCCGCGCTCCCGAACGCCTGAGGAGCGGCCGCTCGTGCGACCGCTCCTCGTGTTGAGCGGACGGTTCGCCGTCCGGCTGATTTCAGCCGATCAGGTAGCTCACGGTGACCTGGACCGTCACGTCCGTGGTGCCCGACTGGATCGGCGTCGAGACGGAAGGAGCGGCTGCCGAAGCCGCCATGCCGGACCCGTAGTAGTAGGTGACCGGAGTGGTCGTGACCTCGCTGATCGTGGCCACGCCGGTGATGGCGACGCCGGCCGCCTGAGCGAGTGCGTTGGCCCTCGTTCGGGCGTCGGTCATGGCGAGCTGACGGGCTTGGGCTTCGGCTGCGGTCGTGTTGTCGAGGCGGAACGTGATGCCCTGGACGGTCGTCGCGCCCGCGGCCGTCGAATCGTCGACGACGGCAGCCACGCCGGTCAGGTCGCGTACGGTGACCTTGATGGTGTTGCTGTACGTGTAACCGGTCAGCGCGGGCACCGACTTGCCGGAGCTGTAGTCGTAGTTCGGGCTGAGGCTAAGGTTGACGGTGGTGATGTCCTTGTCCGCCACGCCGTTTTTCTTGACCGCGGCGAGGACCGCTGTCATGGCCGTGGCCGCCGCCGCGCGAGCATCCTTGACGGTCGGTTTGGTGGCCGAGACGCCGAGCACGACATCGGCCACATCGGGCGCGACGCTGACGTCGCCGGAGCCCGAAACGGTGATCGTGTGTTCGGGCGCACCGGAAGCCGCGGCGGCCGTCAGGCCGTTGGGCGCATAGGAGGTGCCGGGCGTGGTCGAGGCGGAGGTGAGGTGGTTGGCGATGATCGGCCCCGCCATCAGCCCGACGAGCAGGCTCGCGGCAGCGGTCAGGGCGACGATGCGGCCGGTTGTCAGGCGAGGTGGTCTGCTCGATTCCTGTGGGGTGGCCGGCTCGGTCGGCTCGTGCTTCGCGTCGGTGATCTTGTCGTCCATGGTGTTCTCCTCGCTGTGGCCGGTCGATGGCGTTGCCGGTGGTTGCGTCGCGAAAGCCTCGCCCCTCTCGGGCGGTTCACCGGCTCTGACGCCGCCGACACGGCTGCGGTTCCGTGGGGGCGTGGTTCGCGGCGGCAGAGCGCGTGGCCGCGGGGCGCGTGGCGGCGAGCTCGCGCCTTGCCCGTCGTCGGCGCTACGATTGGCGGCGTGAGCACGACCGAAGGCAACCCCTGGCTGCGCGTCGCCCGACGCGTCGCGTACGACAACCCCTGGATCGAGATCCTCCACGACGACGTGGTCCGGCCGGACGGCAAGCCGGGCATCTATGGCGTCGTCCATTTCCGCCACCTGGCGATCGGAGTGGTCCCCATCGACGCGGAAGACCGCGTGCTGCTGGTGGGGCAATTCCGATACACCATGAACCACTACTCGTGGGAGGTCCCCGAGGGCGGCGGCGACTTCGACGAGATACCCGAGTCGGCCGCCCGGCGCGAGCTGGCTGAGGAGACCGGCTACGTCGGTGGAGAGTGGCGCGAACTGTGCCGCGCGGAGCTGTCCAACTCGGTCACCGACGAGGTGACCGTACTCTTCGTCGCCACCGGCCTCCAATCCGGGCCGGCTTCGCCCGAGGGCACGGAGCAGCTCCAGATTCGCTGGGTAGCCTTCGACGAAGTGATGGAGATGATCGCCGGCGGCGAGATCGTGGACGCGATGACGATCCTGGCGATGCAGCAGCTGGCCCTGGAGCGGGCGACCGGCCGGCATTGAACCGCTCCGCCGGGCGCTCCCCGCCTGACGGCCCGTGCGCCACGCGCGACGCTCCCTCGCCGGGCGCTCCCCACCTGACGGCCCCGGGCACCGCGGCAGGGTGAGGCGCCGCGGCGGGGCTCCGCCGTGATCCGCACCGCCGGGCACGAGGCCCGACCCGCCACCTATGACTCCTCCGACTACTATCTCGGCCACGGCGACTCCGCAACGGAGTCGTGGCCGTTCGAGCGCGCAGGGACCACGCCTGGCGAGCGTGGACCGCCTCCGTTTCGAGCCGCACAGGGATGGCCCGGGCACTTTCGAACGCGACGACGTCGGGTCGTAGTCAGCACAGTCATATCTGACAGGAACCACATTGCCGAGACTGCCGGCGCTCGCCCTTGCGCCAGGTCCCGGCAACCCCGGATCGGTTCGGCCAGCCAGCGCCGGAAGTCGCGGCCCCGGCCCGAACCCGCGACCCCGGCCCGAACCCCGCGGCGACCACCGCTCCGACCCGCGTGGACGCCCGTTCCGAACCCGCGGCAAGCGGCCGAACCCTGCGGCAAGCGGCCGGAACCCGCGGCAAGCGGCCGACGTCCGGCTCACGCCCAGACGCCCGGGCAGGGCCGGGCAAGTCGAGGGCCCTGGCCCGAAAGAGCGGCAACCGGCCGCTCGCCGGCCCGCCAGACGACATTCGAAGGCAATCGCGCCGCGTCGATGTATCATCCAGACTGCATAGGGTTTATGCGTCGAACAAGCCCCGGCCGGCCCCACGGCGGAGGCGCAACAGACCGGAGGCGCGTCATGGTCGGTTCCGCAACCGGAGGTCACGACCTCGATCCGCGCCGCGAAGCCCCGGCCACGGCCCACGACCTGGCCGCGCGCGACGAGGCCCCGTTCGTCAACCTGCGCGACCCGGCTCGCGCCCTGGGCCCCGACGGCCGGCCTGCCGTCAGCCGCCGCGCGGCGATCTGGGCGGACGTGCCGGACGAGCGCTGGAACGACTGGCGCTGGCAGCTCAGCAACCGCGTCAACAGCCTCGAGGAAGTCGGCCGCGTCCTGAACCTGACCGAAGAGGAGCGGGCCGGGCTCTCGTCGCCGGACAAGTTTCGGGTCGATGTGACGCCCTACTTCCTGAGCCTGATGGACCCGGACGATCCCAACGACCCGATCCGCCGCCAGGTCATCCCGACGGACTGCGAGCACGAAGCCTTCACTTCGATGATGGAGGACTCGCTGGCCGAGGATCGCCACTCCCCGGTTCCAGGGCTCGTGCATCGCTACCCGGACAGGGTCCTGATGCTGGTCACGACCCAATGCGCCAGTTATTGCCGCTACTGCACGCGGTCGCGCATCGTCGGCGACCCCACCCAGAACTTCAACCGCCACGACATCGAGGCCCAGCTCGACTACCTGCGCCGCACGCCTCAGGTCCGCGACGTGCTCCTCTCCGGCGGCGACGCCCTGACCCTCGCCCCCAAGCTCCTCGAATCGATCCTTCGCAGCCTGCGCGAGATCCCGCACATCGAGATCGTGCGCATCGGCTCACGCGTGCCGGTCTTCCTGCCGCAGCGCATCGACGACGATCTGTGCGACATGCTGGCGAAGTACCACCCGCTGTGGATGAACCTCCACTTCAACCACCCGAACGAGATCACGCCCGAGGTTTCGCGCGCCTGCGACAAGTTGACCCGAGCCGGCATCCCGATCGGC
>Ga0265316_10005716_pt1 | contig 12012 bp, 9 predicted proteins | sample 4522metaG_FD_202092 | JGI IMG/M metagenome (GOLD analysis project Ga0265316, IMG submission 202092) | Rhizosphere microbial communities from Carex aquatilis grown in University of Washington, Seatle, WA, United States - 4-5-22 metaG | ecosystem: Host-associated > Plants > Roots > Rhizosphere >... | reverse complement strand
GCAGGGCGCGCAGGTTTTCGCGCTCTTTGCGCTCTTCGTCAGAGTAGAAGCGCGCCTTCTCAAATTCATGATTTGCAATCGCCGAATCCATCCTGTGCACGATGAACTTGATGCGCTTCTGCACCTCGGTGAGTTCTTCGGGGAGCGAGGTCTGGCGGAGCTTGACGCGGGCACCGGCCTCGTCGATGAGGTCGATGGCCTTGTCGGGCAGGAAGCGGTCGGGGATGTAGCGGCTGGAGTGCGATACGGCAAACTCGACGGCGGCATCGGTGTAGCTGACGGCGTGAAACTTCTCGTAGCGCTCCTTGATGCCGTGGATGATCTTGATGGCTTCGGCCTCGTTGGGCGGCGGCACCTTGACGGACTGGAAGCGGCGCTCGAGGGAACGATCTTTCTCAATGGATTTGCGAAACTCGGCGGGTGTAGTGGCGCCGATGCACTGAACATCGCCGCGAGAGAGCGCCGGCTTGAGGATGTTGGCCGCGTCGAGTGAACCTTCGGCCGAGCCCGCGCCGACCAGTGTGTGCAACTCATCAATAAAGATGATGGAGTTCTGGTTTTCCATCAATTCTTTCATGATGGTCTTTAGGCGTTCCTCGAACTGGCCGCGATATTTGGTGCCGGCAACGATGAGGGAGAGATCAAGGCCGAGGATGCGCTTATCAGCGAGAAAGCTAGGCACTTCGCCGTCGGCGATGCGCTGGGCAAGGCCTTCAACGATGGCCGTCTTGCCCACGCCGGGTTCTCCGATAAGGACAGGGTTGTTCTTTGTGCGGCGGCAAAGGATCTGGACGACGCGCTCGAGCTCGCCGTCGCGACCCACTAATGGATCAAGCTGACCGTCCATGGCGGCCTGGGTAAGGTCGCGGCTGAACTCTGCCAGCAGGCTACTCTCGCGCTGGCGAGGTTGCTGGGGAGTTTTTTCCTGAGTAGCGCGGGCCAGGTCTTCGCGAATCTGCCCCAGTTTCAGGCCGCGCTCTTGCAGGATTTCCGCGGCAAAGCATTTTTCTTCGCGCAACAGGCCAAGGAGCAGATGCTCGGTACCGATGTGCTTGTGGCTGAGGCGCTCGGCCTCTTCGGCGGCATAGGCAAGCACGCGCTTGCACTCGTTCGAAAGCGGCAGGTCAACGGAGGTGGAGACTTTTTCGCGGATGGTAGTGTGCGCTTCAATCTGCTTGCGGATCGAGTCCACCGAGGCGTGCGAGCGCAGGAAGCGGTTGGTCAACGCCTTATCTTCGCGCAAGAGGCCAAGCAACAGGTGCTCGGTCTCGATATACGGCGAGCCGAACTGGCTGGCCTCATACCGCGCGAAGAAGATCACGCGCCGTGCCTTCTCCGTATAGCGTTCGAACATGGTCTCTCCCTTTGTTGCGTAGCTGCCTACTTATTAAGACTCAGAGAACAGATGAAAAGGTGCATTTTTCAATTAAATGCTTCCGGCGTGAGATGCAGATTGCGGTACGGCTGCCAGCGGAGTAAGCCGCCCGTTTTCAAGACGCAACAATCGCGTAGAGCGAGCGGCCAGGTCAAGGTTATGCGTCACCAGGATCGAGGTAAGGCCGTGACTCAGGTGCAGCCGCTCGATTAGATCGAAGACACGGCCGGCGGTAATCTGGTCCAGGTCGCCGGTAGGTTCATCGGCCAAAAGCAGCCGGGGATGATTGACCAGTGCGCGGGCCAGCGCCACGCGTTGCTGCTCGCCGCCGGAGAGTTCGCCGGGGCGATGGGCGGCACGATCTTCCAGACCGACCTCGCTGAGCCAGTTTGCGGCCAGTGCGAGCGCCTCTCGTTTCTGCGTACCGCGGGCGAGCAACGGCATGGCCACGTTTTCCTGTGCCGTAAATTCCGGCAGCAGGTAATGGAACTGCCAGACGAAGCCGATCTCTCGATTGCGAAAGGCGGCGGCCTCGCGTGAGGAGAGAGTTGCCACGTTGACTGAGGCGCAGATTACCGTTCCCGCAGTTGGAGCATCCAGAGCGCCCAGGATATGCAAAAGCGTGCTTTTTCCCGCGCCGGACTGGCCCACGATGGCTACCATTTCGCCGGTTTCGACCTGGAAGTTGAGCCCATGGAAGAGGTTGAGGGCGCCGCGGGCGGTCTGGTAGGTCTTTTCGAGGCCGCTGACCTGGATGATGGGTGCCGTGGAGCCGGATTCCCTGCCCGGCGCGCGCAACTCCGTCGCCCGCACAGCGCGGGAGGCCTGGGGAGCGGCCGCTGGGAAGGGTTGAGTCATCCGGTTAGGTCTATTTTACCGTGACGGGGGTATAGCGCCGGAGTTCAGCCGTGCGATGCGGCCGTTGGGGCCGACAACGAAGGGGAGGGAGAGCGCGTTCCAGTTGCCGTTGTCGAGCAGCTGCCAGGTCTTGCCGTCGTCGCGGCTGATGTCGGAGCCGCTGGTTCCAACGGTGATCCAGGCTTTGAGTGCTTCAGACCATTGCACGGCGGAGCGGAAGCCGTGGGGCAGGATGGTGGAGGCGGTCCAATGCTCACCGCCGTCGGCGGACCCGGCTGCGGTACCAGTACTTTCGTTGGGCTTGGTGTAATCACCGCCGACGACCATGCCGTGTGACTCATCTCGGAAGGCTATGGAGAAGATGCCAGAAGATGAATTGCCCCTTACGAGGGGAACAGGAGCGGTTTCAAGATTTATCCACGGAATGCCGCAACCGTGTGAAATAGGATCGAGGGCTCCAGCGCAATACCAAGACTGAAAGTCCGAGTCGGCAATCCTTCTGCGCAGGACACGGTTCTGGCTGGTAGCCATCCACAACCATCCGTCGCGGATTGCGATCGAAGAATTGCTTGCGGCAAAGAAGGCCTCACCCTGGAGAGGCATCAGGTTTTTGCCTGGTTGCGGGACCTCTGGATCCGTGATGGGCGCCCATGTCTTGCCTGCGTCATGGGTGACGCGGATCCGGAATGCGAAGTAGCCGCCCTCAGCGGGGTTGATGCGTGGGTCTCCGTGGGCTGGGTCACCTAGCACGAGGCCGTGCCGCGAATCGATAAACAGCACGGCATCGTAGAACCCATCCTTATCGGGATCGGTGAAGGTCCGCTCCCATGTTTTGCACCCATCCGTGGTCTTGTATAGCCGGCTTTTTTCTCCCGATCCGGAAGCCATGACGATGGCCGTCTGCGCGTCCCAAGCCTGCACGCCGCGAAAGTCGAGCGTCGCGCCGTCCGTGGCCGCGTCCGGAATGGCGCACTTCTGCCAGTGCGCGCCGCCGTCAGTGGTTTTGAGCACTGTTCCACCGGTTCCGCTGGCCCAGGCAACCGTGCCGTCCACGGAATCGATTCCGCGCAGGCTGGCTGTTGTACCTGACTCCTGCATCTGCCAGGGTGACAGAGACGGCTCTGGGGATTGGGCGGCGGCGATAGATGCAACGGCGAGAAGCAGAGTAAGCCGGATAACTTGCATGGCTGGCATTATAGCTTTCGTCTGCGAATCGTAGGAGATGGTCGAGGTTCGTTGTATCCCACCGTTGCGCCTAAAAAAGCGCAAGGATGGGTACCCAGCGAAAAGCATTCTACCGGGGCTAAAGCCCACGTTGATCCTAGACTTTATGCGGGGGTTGAAACCCCCGCCTCCCTCCGGAAGGTTGGAAGATTTGCTCCAATGCGTGATAGCCACAAACGTGCCGCCGGTCACTTGGCACGAAGAGATAAATCGTCTATAAATGATTCAGAGTGTGAACAATATTAGAACCATTTTCTCTTTGGCGTTGGCAGCGGCCTTCATGGCCAGCGCCGCTGCGGCTACGGCACAGCAATCGTTCTACGAGCGGTTCCGGGCACACAATGCTCATATGACCGGTGTGCAGCCGACGTGGATGGGGCCGATGATCCAGTTGGATTCGCGGCTGGCCCAATCGGCTCGGATCTCCTTCTCGAATTCCTACACTCCAGCACGAACACATACAGTGAACTATGGAAATTACCACACAGTGAGTCTGATCTTCGGCGACCGCGTACAGGTGAACCTGATTGCGCCGCCCTACATCCAGAACAACTACGCCCCGCAGAGGGATGGCTTCGGCGACACCCAAGTGGAGACGAAGTACCGCATCGCATCCGGTAATGCCGAGCACGGCAACTATGCGCTGACGGCAAAGCTGACCTACAACGCACCCACCGCGAGCCACCAGAACGGCGCGGCAACTACCGTCCTGGTTCCGACGCTGGCGGCCGGACGCGCATGGGGACGTTTTGACGTGCAGACCGCGCTAGGCGGCGTGCTGCCTACGGGCAAGATCGCGGTACAGGGTCGAGCCGTGGAGTGGAACACGACGGCGCAGGTGCTGGCCGGTGAGCATCTTTGGCTCGACGTGGAAGACAATGCCCTCTTCAACCGGGGCGGCCCATTCGACGGCAAGACGCAGAACTTTTTGACGCCGGCGGCGTTTTACACAGTGCGGCGCAAGGAGTGGAAGCCGACGCACGCCGTAGTCGTGCTTGGATTAGGAATGCAGATCGCCACGTCCCGATTCTATTTCTACAATCACAATCTGATTCCCGAGGTGCGAATACTTTTTTAGTATTCCACCTTGTTGGGTGAGGCGATCCACGCAGCAAAGCAGGCCCAGGCCTCTTCGCCGAGCAGCTGGGTTGCGGGGAGCTTGCGCTCGGCCTTGTCTTTGCGCAGTTCCTTGTAAAGAAGAGCGTCGTCGAATCCTGCGCGAGCCGCATCGGCGGCGCTGGCGCCGTAGTAGATGGCGTCGATGCGCGCCCAGTAGGCCGCCGCCAGGCACATTGGGCAGGGCTCGCAACTGGTGTAGAGTTCACAGCCGGCAAGATTGAAGGTTCCCAGAGCCTTCGACGCCGCGCGGATGGCGTTGATCTCGCCGTGGGCCGTGGGATCGTTGGCCGCGGTCACGGAGTTGACTCCCTCGCCCAAAATCCGTCCGTCACGCACGATCAGGGCGGCAAATGGTCCGCCCGCGCCGCTGATAACGTTGTGCGTGGCCAGCGCGATGGCGCGGCGCAGGAACTCCGGATTGGCATTTGCAGGCATCTGGTTTTCGATCCAACCGATTGAATTGAGATGGCGAAAAGCACCAACAAACACAGTATGGCATAGGCTTTTCTCCGTCTGTCTCGGATATACCCAAAAATCGAGCCCGACGGCACGAAACTTTTACAGACAGAAAGGGTTATCAGCAGCAGATGCACTGCTTGACATACGGAAATCCCGGTGTAATCCTTTTTGCCGAGACAATACCCCCCTCCGACCTATGAGATTGATCAGGGCCCACGCATCCGGCACGGAGCACGGGAGACGAGGACCAGAAATAAAGAAAGAGGATACGATGACCACTTCACTTCTCTGCCGGGCCATACGATATGGCTCATTTGCTCTCATAATTGCCGGGCTCCTCGGTATGAGCAGCCTGGCAAACGCCAGCGATGATCGACATCCAAACCAGCCCGGCGCCAGATCCGCAGCACCGCCTGCACCCAGGCAATCAGCGCCAGCGCCTGTTTCAAGACCGTCGCCACCGCCATCGGCTCCTGCGTCGCGGCCATCCGCGCCAATGTCCAGGCCATCAGCGCCACCGCCGTCAGCGCCGGTATCCAAACCGGCGGCGCAGCCAACTACAAATTTTTCCAGACCGTCGGCGCAGCCATCAACCCCCATATCGCGGCCTTCGACACCAGCATCCCCCCCCCCTGCCAACACTGGAGGCCGGAACATAAACGGTCCGACGACTGGCTTTGGTGCGCGGACGTCCTCAACTCCCACTCCAACCGGGCCGACCACTGGAGGGTCTGTCACACACGGACCGACAACCACGGGCGTGCCTGTCACGCATGGGCCAACGACTGGCGAAACGACCACGCATGGGCCAACCACTAGCGGGATGGGCACACATGGGCCGACAATCACGGGCGCGCCTGTCACGCATGGGCCAACCACTGGTGGGATGGGCACGCATGGACCAACGACAACCGGGACGGGCACTGGAACACCAACTGGTCCGACGACAGGCTTCGGGGGCCGCAACCCGAATGGCCAGAATCCGGGAACGGGAACGCGCAACCTGAATGGTCCGGAGAACGGCCCGGGGACACGGACACCGAACAATCCGAATACAGGCTTTGGTGGCCGCAACCCGAATGGCCAGAATCCGGGAACAGGAACACGCAATCCAAACGGTCCTGAGAACGGACCAGGGACACGAACACCGAACAATCCGAATACAGGCTTTGGTGGCCGCAACCCGAATGGCCAGAATCCGGGAACGGGTATACGCAACCAGAATGGTCCTGAGAACGGCCAGGGGACACGGACACCAAACAATCCGAATACAGGCTTTGGTGGCCGCACGCCGAATGGCCAGAATCCGGGAACGGGTACACGAAACCAGAATGGCCCTGGAGGCGGCAATTGGTCAGGTGGGCGCAACAACGGCCCCCACAATCCGGGGATCCGGACTGAACCTTCGCGGGGAAGCCGGGAGATTACAACCAGGAACGGCAATGCCATTCGCACCCGCCCCAACGGCAGGATGAGCGACGTGCATGATGTCAGGCGGGGCATTGACGTTCACCAAGGGCTGAACGGCGGCCGGCGCGTCATGGTTGAGCGTCCCGATCATAGCCGCTTCGTATCCCAGAGGGGCCGTCCGGGATTTGTGCAGCATTCTTACAACTTCCACGGCCACGACTTCGCACGGCGTACTTACGTTTATCACGGCCACACGTACGACCACTTCTACCATGGCTATCGGTACCACGGCATCAACATTAACGTGTATGCTCCATCCCGCTATTGGGGCCGTGCGTATTACGGGTGGGCATACAATCCGTGGATCACGCCAATCCACTACCGCTGGGGCTGGTTTGGAGATCCCTGGTACGGACGTTATGGCTACTTCTTCCAGCCGTATTCCGTGTACCCCTCGGCCGCATTCTGGCTCACGGATTACATCATTTCGGCGAATCTAGAGGCAGCCTATGCCGCGCAGCAGGAAGGCGGCGAGGCTATTTACGATACGAACGGCGCTGCACCGCTTACGCCCGAGGTGAAGCAACAGATCGCGGATGAGGTGAGAAACCAGTTGGCGCTGGAAAACCAGGAGGCGCAACAGAACGCGCTGCAACAGGACATTGACCCCGGATCCAGCGGAATTGCGCGCATCATCAACGATGTTGCCGCCGACCATCCGCATGTCTTCCTGGTCTCTGCTCCGCTAGACGTTGTAGACGCCTCGGGAACTGAGTGCGCGCTGAGCGACGGCGATGCACTATCGATGAGGAGCGCGCCTGCCGTGGATGCAACGGCCGCAGATCTGGTTGTTCTTTCCAGCAAGGGAGGGCAGGAGTGTCCGGGATCAGACACCGTTGCCATCTCATTGGACGACCTGCAGGAGATGCAGAATCATATGCGGGAGTCGATTGACCAGGGACTCCAGGAGTTGCAGACTAACCAGGGCAAGGGCGGATTGCCAAGGGCCCCGGCTTCGCAGCCGGTAGAGCAGCCGGCGTATTCCACCATTGCGCCGCCACCCGATCCGAATGCCGCCAGCGAAATTCAACAGCAGGACCAGCAGGCTAACCAGGCTGTAACCGAGGCGAACCAGGACGTTCCGGCGCCGCAGTAGGACGTAGCGCAAGATTCGTCCTCGACAATTAATTCGCACGATCCCACCCTCGATAACCCCAACGACGGAGACTCGTCGTTGGGGACCCCGGAGCCGCAAAGGCTCAAACACGGCGAGGGTGGGGCACCCGTGCCTTACCCTCTCAATGAAAATGTCTTAGAAGACTGCGCGGAGCTTTGCGAAAGAATCGAGCTCAAGCAACTGCTGCCCCTGCGGCGCGGGGTCGATGGCGGCGTGCTCCAGCACCCAGGTGTCTTTGTGAAATAGAAATACGGCGTGAAGTCCGGCGGCCAGGGCGGGGTTGATGTCGCTCTTGATGCTGTTGCCAATCATCCAACTAGTGTGGGGCGTCAGTTCTTGGCGAGCGATAACCTCGCGGTAGGTAGGCGGATCCTTTTCCTGGACGATTTCGACGGCTGAAAAACAGCCGGAGAGGCCAGAGCGGGCCAGCTTGTCGGCCTGCTCGGCGTGGTTGCCCTTGGTCATCAGAATCAGCCGGTGACGTCCGGCCAGCTCGGCCAGAGTCTCTTTCACTCCCGGCAGCAATTCGATCTCCTGCTCGGCGATGGAGCGGGCAAAGCTGAGGATTTGCTGCGTTTTTTCTTCCGTCATAGGCGCCGGGCTGAGACGCTCAAAGCAGGTGACCAGCGAGCGGGTAAAGCTGGAGAGCCCGTAGCCGTGAGCGAGAATAGTCTCGCGCTCGACAGCGTTCAGCGCTGTGCGTACCTCGGCGGGGGTGTAGCTGCGGTGGTTCAGGTAGCCGATAAAGGCGGCGATGGCTCGCTCGAAGTAGATATTGTTCTCCCACAGCGTATCGTCGGCGTCGATGAGCAGGGTCTGGCCTGAGGGGAATTGCGGCATGAGCTTATGGTAACGAATTTGAGGTACTACCCCACCCTTGCGCCATAAAAACAGGTGCAAGGGTGGGGCACGGTGCTTTTACGTTTGCGATAGATCTACGGTTTGGGTTGCGCCGCGATCCACTGCCTGAGATTAGGCTCCTGGAGCGAGCGCAGCTCGATGCAGCCGTCGATGCGTTCGAGGGCGTGCCTGAGGGCTATATCTGAGGAGGCGACTTTGTGGGTGGAGAAAAAGTTCTTCACATCGTCGCGGGCATCGGCGGAGCAAAAGCCGCCAGTCGAGCCGACCAGCACGCCGCCCATCTCGGTGGTGAGCTGAGCCTGAACTTTGTCCCAATGGCTCTGGATGTACTTCCAGGCCAGATCGCGGGTTGCTGGGATCTGCAGGGCTATGGCAAACTGAATGGCCGCGTCCTGGTTGCGGACCTTGCCGGAGGCGGCGTAGTCCAGGGAGCGTTGCACGAGGGCAGCGTCCTCAAACTCAGCGAGCAGGCGCAGCGCGCTGATCTGGAACTCTGGATTCGCCGAGGTTTCGGCGATCTTTTGCAGTTTGTCGAACAATGCGGCATCGCCGTTGCGGGCGGCGATGGAAAGGGCGGTTTGGCCCATAGTGGCATCGACAGACGCGGGATCGGAAAGGTATTTCTGCGCGATCCGGTTGGCCTGGGCAAGGACTGCGGGATCTTTGCCGTAGTAGCCCAGTACGCCAAAGAGCTGCGAGCGCATCTCGCGTGTGTTGGCTGAGTCGTTTTCAGAGGGAACGCCCAGCCTTGCGTACTCGGGCGAAAACGACTTGCGAATCCAGGCTGAGAGCGCGTCCTTCTCATCAGGCGACCCAGCCACCCGTTCAAAGATCGTGTTCACGCCTGTGAGGGCGTTGCCCACAACCTCAGAGCTGGAATCGGTTTTTACGGCAGCGACGAGGTTGAGGTAATCGCCTACTGTGGCCTTGTTGGCGCGTACCTGCGCCCACTCGTCGCCGATGAGCCGGATGCGTTCCGTTGGCGCGAGACTGGTTTCAACGCCAGCCACCAGGGTTGCGTAAACGCTGGGCGGATAAGCGCTCCTGTAATAGCCGTTGCCGCCGGCGTTGGCAAGGAAGATTCCGGATGCGGGCGCCTTCAAAGTAGAGTCGGCAGGAGTGAGAAGCTGGCAGTCCTGGCCCTTTGCGGTTTTAAAACAAACCGGCAGTGTCCACCTCTGCGCTAGGTCCGGTTGGATGGAAGGACTCAGGAAAAAGCGCCTCTGTGTGATCGGAACCTTACCGTTTACCGGTTCGCCGAAGGTGAGGATGGGCGCGCCAGACTGGGCAACCAGCGATTCCATAATTTTGTCGACCGGCTTTTGGCTGGCCGCTGTCTGAGCGTTCCAGAAGTCCTCGGCGGTAGCGTTGGCGTAAAGGTGTGCAGCCAGATAGTTGTGGACGCCCTTGCGGAAGGTCTCAGTGCCGAGGTAATTTTCCACGGTCAGCAGCACGTCGCTAGCCTTGCCGTAGGCGATGCCGTCAAACATCTGGTTGATTTCTTCCGGAGTTTCGGCCTTAGCGCGGATGGCGCGCGTAGTGGGCTGCGCATCCACATTGAGCGTGCCGTCCACGCCTCCAGCCACCGATTGATCGATGTTCCACTCCGGGTGCATTGCGGCCACCGGCTTGTTCTCCATCCAGGTGGCAAAGCCCTCGTTGAGCCATAGATTGTCCCACCACTGCATTGTCACCAGATCGCCAAACCACTGGTGGGCCATCTCGTGCGCGATGACCAGGGCTACTTCTTTCTTCGCGCCCACCGAAGCCGTCTTTGGATCAATTAGCAGCGCGGTCTCGCGATAGGTGATGGCGCCGAAGTTCTCCATGGCTCCAGCCTCGAAGTCAGGCAGGGCGATCAGGTCGAGCTTCTTGAGCGGATAAGGAATGCCGAAGTAGGTGTTGTAGTAATGCAGAACGAACTTGGCTACATCGACGCCATAGGGCGTGAGCGCGACCTTATCCGGCGTGGAGCAGACACGGATAGCAACGCTGTCTTGCTCGCCCGCTGTGCACTGGAAGTCTCCGACCAGGAAAGCCACAAGATAGGTGGACATCTTGGGCGTGGCTGCAAATTTAAGCGTGTGCTTGCCGGCGGCAGGGCCGGGCGTATCGGCCTCAATGGGAGTGTTGGAGATGGCCGTGTCGCCGCTGTCAACGATCAGAGAAAGATCATAGGCGGCTTTGAGGGCCGGCTCATCGAAGCAGGGGAAGGCGCGGCGCGCATCGGTGGCCTCGAACTGGGTGACGGCGTAGTTGCGGCGCGCGGTCTTGGATAGATAAAAGCCCCGTAGCTCGTTGTTCAGGATGCCGGAGTAAGCGATGGATAGGGTTGCCTTACCGGCAGGCAGCTTTTCAGAAAAGGTGAAAGTGGCCTGCTGCTTATCCGCGCCCAGGGAGATGGCAGCCCTCTGCGTTTTTCCTGCGGCGGTCACAGTGACGCTCTGAAAGGCGATTTCGGCGGCGTTCAGAGTAATTGAGGTCGTCGGCTCGGCCAAGTCCAAGTCGATGGACTCAACACCGGCAAAGGTGGCGGCCTTGAGATCGGGAGTCAGCGTGAGGGCATAGTGCTCAGGCCGGACGGTCGAGGGAAGGCGCTGGGCGTGTAGCGAAGATGCAAAAGCCAGACAAAGCAGAGCCGCAAAGGCGAGGGTAGTGTGTATCGAAAGAACGGAAGAGCGAAATCTCATGCAATCCTCGTGGCGTTGAAGGTCATTGCGTAGTAGCTTTTTTCGGCAGCAGTGAGTCAAGCAGAAGCAAGCATGAGCCGATCACAATGGAGGAGTCGGCCAGGTTGAAGTCGGGCCAGTGGTAGCTGAAGATGTGGACCTCGATAAAGTCCACCACCGAACCATAGACGATGCGGTCGTGTACGTTGCCCAGAGCGCCCGCAAAGATGAGCGCCAGTGCGACGGTGGTCAGGGTGATGCAGTCGCCGAGACGGACGAGGACGAAGAGAACCGCCAGCGCGATCAGGAGCGTGAACGCGATCAGCCCCCAGCGGACCAGGTGCGGCGACGCCGAGTTAGCGAAGAGCGAGAAGGCCGCGCCCTCGTTGGTCCAATGAGTAATGCGCAGGATGCGGGGTATAACAGGGATAGCGCTGCCCAGAGGAATGCGGAGCGCGACCCAGGCCTTGGTGAAGCGGTCGGCGAAGATGACCAGCGCGGAGATTGCAAGCAGCCAGGGCAGGCGGCGGGGAACGAGAGTACTCACAATGCGGCCTCCGTTGGCTGAGGCGGTGCGATTCCCATCTCGGTCAGTGCTGATTGGCAGCGGGTACAGACATTCTGCCAGATGCCGTAGTTCGAGACTTCAGGCATGAAGTTCCAGCAGCGGGCGCACTTGGTTCCGCTGGCGGGTAAAGCAGTAACCATCAGTTCCCTTCCCTCAATGACAGTAACGCCCGAGACGTTGACGATCTCCTTGAGTCCGGCGGCGTGACGTTGCAAGAGCGCCAGTTGCTCACCAGAGGCAGAGATTTCCAACTCCGCTTCGAGACCTTTGCCGATTTGCTTCGCCTGGCGTG
>Ga0265316_10005713_pt1 | contig 12018 bp, 18 predicted proteins | sample 4522metaG_FD_202092 | JGI IMG/M metagenome (GOLD analysis project Ga0265316, IMG submission 202092) | Rhizosphere microbial communities from Carex aquatilis grown in University of Washington, Seatle, WA, United States - 4-5-22 metaG | ecosystem: Host-associated > Plants > Roots > Rhizosphere >... | reverse complement strand
CGGCCACCGACTTTATTTCTGCCAGATCGGACCACATTACATGCAGCGCGGCGCAGCCGACGATTCGCTTGCCTTTCCGCACCACCACGAAATCGCGGATATTTTCGTAGATTTCGCTTAACGGGCGGGCCAGCATTTCCCCGCGCCCGGCAAAACTGTTAACGAGTTTATGAATGCGAGGCACCTCGCTGATATTCGCTTTTTCAACTTTAATAGAACTTTTCCTGACCAATTTACTGTTTCCCCTTTAATCGTTTTTCCAGTGTGCTGTAAAATGATGATTCCGGATGGATTCTCAAGAACCGGATTTTGTGCCGGCTGCGTCTTACGCTGATGACAGCGCCACTGTTTAACGGCAGATTGGTATGCCCGTCAATGCTGAGGGTCGCCGGATTTACGGCCTGCACACTGAGCTCCACTTTGGATTCGGACGGTAAGACGACGCAATATTTAGCCGTGAGCAGCGGCACAATCGGCAGTATCAGAAATTCTTTCGAATGCGGGGGTAAAATCGGTCCGCCGGCTGCCAGGGCGTAGCCGGTGCTGCCGGTGGCCGTGGCCAGAATTACGCCGTCGGCTTTGTAGGTAGTCAGTAATTCGCCGTCAATTTTGGCAGTAACATAAATGACGCGCGCCACGGCGCCGCGGGCAATTACCACATCATTCAGGGCATAAAATGTTTGGCGCTTTTCAGTTTCGTGAGATGAAATTTCGGCCTCAAGCAGGGAACGTTCGTCAATCCAGCCCTCACCTTCGAGGATGCGGTTGAGTTCATCCCCGGTCTCGGTCAGACTTAACTCGGTCATAAAACCCAGGTTTCCCAGGTTGATGCCGGTAATCGGTGTTTTGCCGGGAATGACGGCCTGTGCCGCCCGCAAAATCGTGCCGTCGCCGCCGATACTCAGGATCAATTCGGTGCCGTCGGTTTTCATCCGGGCTGATTCTCCATCCCATGACGAACAAAGCCAAACGGAAATACCCTTTGCGGTCAGGGTTTTCCGGAGTTTTTTCGCCAGCTTGCCTGCTGACTCGTTCTTGGGGTGAAAGAGAATACCGATATTCTTTAACATTGTCTTCTGTTTCAGATGGGATTATTTTCCCGGTGAATATAAAAGAAGTGTACCATCGGGAATCTGGAGTGTCAAGAAAAAGACGGGGCCCAGCTTGATTTCACTCTCGAATTAGTGCTAATCTGAAAGCTGTCAGTCGATTGTTTAGGAAAGAGCCTGAATGGAAGAAAAAATCGTTTATTTTGATAAGCCCGGTCCCGGCAATACGGAAGAAGTCCTCCGAATTGCACTGAAACGGGCGCAGGAACTCGGGATTAAGACCGTCGTGGTAGCTACTAATGAAGGGAATACCGCAGTGCGGGCAGCCGAGGTTTTGAAAGGTATAAAAGTTGTAGCGGTAACACATGCCGCCGGTTGGAAAGCTCCCAATACCCAGGAATTAACCGAAGAAAACCGCCGGAAAATCATGGCCGGCGGTGGGGCTATCCTGACCACGACCCATCTTTTCCGGGGCGTCAGCGGCGCGATGCTGAAGCAGTTCAATACACATGAAATCGGGGTCATTATCGCTAATACGTTGCGCCTGATGGGGCAGGGGATGAAAGTCGTCATCGAAATTACCGTAATGGCGGCAGATGCCGGACTGGTGCGTACCGATGAGGATATTATCGCCATCGGCGGTTCCGGCCGGGGCGCGGACACCGCCGTGGTGCTGAGACCGGTCAATTCGAATGACTTTTTCGACCTGAAAGTGAAAGAAATACTTTGCAAACCAAGGTTTTAGTATTTAGATATTGTAATTTGTTTTGTATTTTAAATTTGGAAATTGGATTTTAATTATGATTTCGAATTTAGACATTAGGATTTAATTACGATGGGTTATCACGAACATAAGAGACTGGAAAAAGAAAACATCGGATGTGCGGTGCTCGTTACCTCTGACAGCCGCACCGAAGAGACTGATGAATCAGGAAAACTGATCAAACAGCGGCTGGTGGATAAAGGGCACCGGGTGGTTTATTATACGATTCTGAAAAATGATGCCCAACTGCTGAAAAATAAGATTCTGGAATTAGTCCAACAGGATGAAGTTCAGGTCATTATCACCAGCGGCGGGACTGGATTGAGCCACAAGGACGTGACCGTAGACACAATTCATACGATACTGGAGAAGCAACTCGACGGATTCGGGGAACTTTTCCGCTATTTAACCTACCAGGAGCTCGGCACGGCCAGTATCATGAGCCGCGCGACAGCCGGTGTCATCAACGGCAAAGTCATTATCTGTTTTCCGGGTTCGCTGGGAGCGGCAACACTGGCGATGGATAAAATAATATTATTGGAAATCGGACACATGGTCCGGGAGGCAACAAGATGAGACCTTTCGGGGCGCTTATTTCATACCAGGAAGCCTGCGAAATTATCGACCGCCACATCCGTCCCATCACCCGCATTGAAGAAGTTCCTGTCGATTCTGCAGCCAACCGGGTACTGGCCGAAGATCTGGTGGCAGCCATGAACGTGCCTCCTTTCAACCGTGCGGCGATGGATGGTTATGCCGTGAAAGCCAAAGACACCTTCGGCGCCGGGCAATTCAAGCCCGTATCGTTAAAAGTTATCGGTGAAATTCATGCCGGTGATAGTCCGGACAAAAAGATAAAAAGCGGCCAGTGTATCCAAATATCCACCGGAGCGGTAATGCCGGAAGGCGCCGACTCGGTAATGATGGTCGAAGACACCGAACGTGAAGGTACTGAAGTAAAAATTTTCAAGTCCATCACCCCAGGTTCGAATATCGGGAAAATCGGCGGGGACATCAGAGAAGGTGCGGTTGTCTTAAAAGCGGGTATCTTGCTCGATGCCGCAAAAGTAGGCGTCCTTGCCTCCCAGGGATTATCCAGAGTCAAGGTCTACGAAAAACCTAAAGTCGCGGTCCTGCCGACAGGGGAAGAAGTAATCGCTGCCGGCAAGAAACTGAAGCCCGGACAACTTTATGATATTAATTCACATACGATTGCTGCGTTAGTCAGCACCCACGGCGGCACACCCGTCAAAATCAACATCGCAGGTGATAAAAAAGAAGAGCTGCGGGCCGCCATCAAAGAAGCGCTGAAAAGCGATATTATCGTGCTTTCCGGAGGATCATCCGTCGGTGAACGCGACCTGCTGGTGGACGTTATCGATATGTGGGGGGAAATTCTCTTCCACGGCGTGCAGGTAAAACCCGGTAAACCGACGATTTTTGCAATGCTCGAAGGCAAACCGCTGATGGGCATGCCCGGTTATCCCACTTCCTGCCTGATTAATTCTTATCTGTTCCTGATACCCGCCATCAGGAAAATGGCACGGTTACCGTCCCGCAAAGGCGATACCGTCAAAGCCAAACTTTCCCGCCGGGTTCCCGGCAGCACCGGCCGCCGGCAATTCCTGACAGTGAAACTGGTCGGGGATGAGGCGGTGTCGGTATTCAAGGAATCAGGGGCAATTACCAGCATCGCCGAGGCAGACGGTTACATCGAAATCCCGGAAAATATCGACCTGCTGGAAAAGGGCGATATCGTAACTGTGACACTGTTTTGAAATTCGAAATACGAATATTGCTGATCGCCAGGAATGTAACCCTGCTGAACCGAAAAAAGAATTAGTGAAGATTTCAGAATAGTATCCGGGATAAGTCAGCAGTCTTAGATTTCTTTGTACAGGGTTTGCAGATAGACTTCAAAACCCTGTTTGCGCCAGAATGAATTGGCCAACACATTTTGAGCGGCGGTATTCAGTTCCACCCGGCGGATTTTATTCGATCTGAACCAATTCATAATTTCAACCAGCATTATCCGGCCGATACCTCTGCGGCGGTGGCTGGCCGTGACTGCCGTATCATCGATGTAACCATATTTCTCACGATGGAAACCCGGATTGGGCATGCGTATTTCAGCTAAAGAGTAGCCAACTACCTTGCCGTTATCCACCGCCACCAGCACCAGACCTTCCTCGGATTTCATCAGCCGGCGCACCTGATTTTCTTCGAAGCCCAGCGTGGCCCCCTCGCGCGGCGTGAAAATATGGTCGAGGTTCTGGTGGAACATCATAAATTCCCACCACAGTTTGCCGATAGCGGTGACATGCTTTTCTTCAGCTCTGATAATTTCTATCATTTACACCTTCCGATGGTATGTGCCGCTTTTGCCGCCGGTCTTGGTCTCCAGATAGATATTGGTGATGGTCATGCCTTTTTCAACCGCTTTGCACATATCATAAATTGTCAGGGCGGCGACAGTAACCGCGGTCAAGGCTTCCATCTCCACCCCGGTCCTGCCGGTACTTTTCACTGTGCCGGTAATGCCGATGCAATCAGACTTGGTGAGGTCGAAATCGATGGTGATACTGTCGATGGGGATCATGTGGCAGAGGGGAATAAAATCGGGGACTTTTTTGGCGGCCATGATGCCGGCAATACGGGCAACCGCCAGCACATCGCCTTTTTTTAGGGAGGCATTTTTCACCTGTTCCAGAGTCGCCGGCTGCATCATGACGGAACCTTTGGCCACCGCTTCACGGACAGTCTCGCCTTTCAGGCTGATATCCACCATCTTGGCTTCGCCGCTGGAATTTACATGACTCAATTTGTTTTCCATATTATGTCTCCCTGCAACGTAATCGTAGCAGGATTAATTAACGCTGACAAGTAGATAAGAAACTATCAGCAAACAGCCTTCAGCGATTAGCTTTTAAATAATCAAGATTCAATAAACAATACTCAAGAAAATACTAAATCCCCGAAGGTATCGAAATCCGAAACACTCAACACATTCCCGGTTCTACATCAGCTCGTTGAGCTGAGTATACATTGACTGCGTCAAGTACCGAAAATGGCTCTTCGGCAAAATCCAAATTCCAAACAAAAAAGACAAAATCCGAAACCTTAAAATCACGGCGTGCTTGACACTGCCCCGGCTATTCTTTACGATTAGGGAACTAAGGACAGCGTTATTTCAGGAGGCATTAAAATGACGGAACCCGCGGCTATTTTTACCGACCAATTTTCATTAAATACGAGCACTTACGGTGCGACCATAAATTTTCTGCTTTCGGACCCGATTCTCCCTTCCCCCGGTTCACCCCCGAAAGTTGAACGGCAGGCCACCGTAAGGATGAGCCTGGAACACCTGAAGGTGATGTCGTTCATCCTGCTGCGCTCGGTGAAACAATACGAGAACCAGACCAACACCAACATTCAAATCCCGATGCAATTGTTGAATTCGATGGGCATCAGCATGGAAGACTGGGACGCCTGCTGGCGAAGAGATTAAAGGCCTATATTCTGAAAATGTAATACCACCATCGGCGAGAATATTTATTCGTAAAATTTGACTCTGAGACGGTTTCACGGTATAATGAAGAATATATCAGTCAAGTCAGACTATCATTTTTGCAGGAAATCCCCCCATTCTCCCTCAAGATGAATTCAGACTGCGCCGTTATTAAACCCTGAGAGTAAATTATTATGCAGACAAATGTTGCCCAATTACTGAAAGCGCCGGTAGGTTCCATCCGAACCTTTCCGATAGATGACGTTTTAGAAGAAAGCGGCACCGAATATCAGGTTAAAGGCGAACTGACGCTGATACGTTCCACAGGCAGCATTCTGGTACAGGGCAGGCTAGAAACTCAAGCTCATATAGACTGCAGCCGCTGTTTGAAACCGTTTACTCAAAAAATCCCCCTGAAAATCCAGGAGGAATTTTTCCCGACGATAGACATTATCACCGGGGCGAGGCTGCCAAAACCGGAAGACCCGGGCAGTTTCACCCTCGATGAGCATCATATTCTTGACTTAACGGAAGCAATACGGCAATATATTATCACGGCAATGCCGATGAAACCGCTGTGCAAAGAAGATTGCGCCGGTTTATGCTCTACCTGCGGCAAAGACCTGAACAAGGGAAAATGCAGTTGCACGCAGGAAGAAGTCGACCCGCGCTGGGCGGAATTGCTAAAATTGAAAAATAGTAATAAAGTAAAGATTGCAAATCCTAACAAACAAAGGAAGAAAGTAAAATGACACCACTACCTAAACGAAAATACGCCAAAGCACGACAGGGAAAGAGACGTGCACATCTCGCCATCGAAGCGACCGCAACGATAGAATGCCCGCAGTGCCACAGTCCCAAACTGCCGCATCATGTTTGCAAGACCTGCGGCACTTATGACGGCCGGGAAGTACTGGCAATCAAGGCTCCCAAGCCGAAGAAAGCTTCATAAGAGTCAGCAACAATCTATGACTTTTTAGCAATTAACACCCGATAATTCAGGGGGAATATGGCGCATAACAATACCGCCGGGCTGGTCCCGGCGGTTTCTGATAACAGCGCACCCGCATCATCGGGTGTCTTATTTTTTCCAAATGATAAGCTGATAGATGAGTTTACACTATCCAATCAATGCACAATGACTCTGGCGGTCGGGTTCATACATCAGTTTAGCAACTGAGTACCTCCGGCTGCGGCCTACGGAAATCCGACCCTGCAAATCGGGGCCTTAATAACATCTAACAGGAGAATATTATGTCTGATATTAAGAAAACTGCTTATATTTTTCCGGGGCAGGGCGCCCAGACCGTGGGGATGGGCAAAGACCTTTATGACAGCTTCGATTCCGTGAAAACACTGTTCAAAGAGGCGGATGATGCGGTAGGTTTCCCGCTCTCGAAGATATTCTTTGAAGGACCCGAAGAGGAACTGCGCAAAACCAGCAATGCCCAGCCGGCGCTGGTGGCGGTCAGCATCGCCTGCTTACGGGCGGCGCAGGAAGTCGGCGGGAAGAATTTGCCGGCGCCGTCTTTTATGGCCGGACACAGCCTCGGGGAATACACCGCGCTAGCGGCAGCGAATGTCCTTGATTTCAGCACTACGGTTTTTCTGGCGAAAGAGCGCGGCCGGCTGATGTACGAAGCGGGAATGAAAACACCGGGCAGCATGATGGCCATCATCGGGCTGGACGAAGCGATACTGGCAGAAGTCTGCAAAGAGACGAATACCGTAATTGCCAATATCAACAGCCCCGGACAGCTGGTAATCAGCGGCGCAAAGGAAAACATCGCCAAAGCCGGGGAAATGGCCAAAGCCAAAGGCGCGGCGCGCGCCCTTCCGTTGCAGGTCAGCGGCGCTTTCCATTCGCCCTTAATGCAGCCGGCAGTGGACGGCATGACGCAGATTTTAGCGAAAGTTACTTTTAAAGACCCCACCGTACCGATTATCGCCAACGTTACGGCCAAACCTTTGACGAGCGGCAATCAAATCCGGGAAGAATTACTGAAACAGCTCTGCAGCAGCGTACAATGGCAGCGCAGCGTGGAATACATGATTGGGCAGGGTGTTGGGAAGTTCATCGAAATCGGGCCCGGAAAAGTGCTTGCAGGCCTTGTGAAGAGGATTAGCCGTGAATCCGAGATGGTGAACATCGGGGATGCGAATGCGGTAAAGGGACTTGCGGGGAGCTAGCCTTTCCTTTGTGCGATTTTCGAGTAACATTAACCCCTCACCCACCTGAGGCGGACTCAGGGTGTGAGCCTTTATTTGTGCTTGTTATTTGTAATTTCTTAGTGTATCCCGCTGTATGTTATACTAAAAACGTCAGCCAAGAGAACTAAAACGAGGATGTAAAAATGGACTTCACAGGCAAGGTCGCCATTGTTACGGGCAGCGGCAGGGGCATCGGCAAAGCGATCGCAATGAAGCTGGCGGAAAATGGCGCCACGCTGGTAATCAACGATGTCGGGGACAGCGCTCCCGCCGAGCAGACCGTGACTGAAATCAAAAACATGAACCGCCAGGCAATGGCAATCATGGCCGATGTGAGTTCCTCGGCAGATGTGACTAAAATGATGGAGACCGCCATCGCAGCTTACGGCAAAGTCGATATTCTCGTCAACAATGCCGGTATCACACGCGACCAGTTGACGATGAAAATGACGGACGAGGAATGGGACAAAGTCCTGGCCATCGACCTCAAGAGCGTCTTCCTGTGCACCCGGGCAGTTTTACGCCCGATGCTGAAACAGCGCTCCGGCCGGATTATCAGCATGTCCAGTGTCGTCGGGATTATCGGGAATGCCGGACAGGCGAACTACGCGGCCGCAAAAGCAGGCATTATCGGCTTCACCAAGACGATTGCCAAGGAAGTAGCTTCCCGCGGGATTACGGTCAACGCAGTTGCCCCGGGTTTTATCGATACACCGATGACGCAAGTCTTACCCGAAGAACGGAAGCAGACATTAATGAATAACATCCCGCTGGGTTATTTAGGCACGCCCCGCGATATCGCGGAAACAGTCGCTTTCCTCGCCTCGGAAGAAGCGAGATACATTACGGGACAGGTAATCAGTGTTGATGGTGGAATCTCATTAGGAAAACTCTAATTTTGAGATATAATAGTCTAGTGGACACCTCGACATCGTATATAGTATTCTGGTTACAGGGGAAATAGATGGCAGGTGGACGCAGGAAAGCACGAAGCATTGCGCTTCAAGCACTTTACGAAATTGATTCGGTGCAGCACGACCCGGAGGAAACGCTGAAAAACCTCCGGGAAGAACTTAAATTGTCCGAAGAGACTTTTAAGTTTGCCGGCGAACTGGTAAACGGGGTTGTACGGTATAAAGAAAAACTGGACGCGCAAATTCACCGGTATGCGCCGGCCTGGCCGATAGAGCAGATCGCATTTATCGACAGGAACATCCTGAGACTTGCAATATTTGAAATTTTAATTGATAATAAAATACCGGTGAAGGTAGCAATCAACGAGGCTGTCGAACTGGCGAAGAATTTCGGGGGGGACAGTTCCTCAAAATTTATAAACGGTGTACTTGGCGCTATTAGTGCTAATATTAATAAAGAAGATCCTTCAATAGGGGGTAATTAAGTGGCAACAGTATTAGAGCGGGTCAAAAAAATCGTGGTAGAACAACTGGGCGTTGACGAAAAAGATGTCGTCCCAACAGCCCGCTTTGTTGATGATTTAGGTGCGGATTCCTTAGACCTCGTGGAATTAATCATGTCGCTGGAAGAGGAATTCAGCAACGCTACCAACAAAATCGAAATCCCGGACGAAGATGCCGAGAAAATCGTCACCGTCCAGAATGCTGTCGACTACATCACCGACCTAGGTGTTAAAGACTCGTAGTCAGAAACGCCGTGATTAAAGCCATATTTTTCGATTGGTTTAATACACTGGCGCATTATTATCCGCCGCGCGAAGAACTAGAAAGCCAGGCTCTCAAAGAGCTTGGCTTTGACGTTTCCCCAAAATCAATCAGCTACGGGCTTTATCTCGGCGATAAGCATATGTACGAAGAGAATGCGCGCCGCCCCATCCGCGAGCGAAGCCAGGAAGAGCAGACCAAACTGTACGCCGGTTTTCACCGCATCATTCTGAAAGAAACCGGGATCAACGCCACCGATGCCCAGGTGATGCAGCTGCTGGCGCGGATGTTTCAGCTCAATGCGAGTATGAAATTCGTGCTTTTTGACGATGTCATCGAGACGCTGAAAACCTTGAAGGCGCAGGGGTTGAAACTGGGTTTGCTGACTAATCTACAGACGGAAGTAAATTCGATGTGCCGTGAGCTGGGTATCGCCGGTTACCTAGATTTTACGGTGACATCGGCGGAAGTGGGAGCGGATAAGCCGCAGCCGCCGATTTTCCTGAAAGCTTTAAATCTGGCTCGCGTTAACGCGGCCGAAGCAATCCATGTGGGCGACCAGTACCAGAACGACGTGCTGGGGGCGAGAGGGGTGGGGATTACTCCGATATTGCTGGACCGCGCTGATTACTACAAAGAAATCACCGATTGCCCGCGCATCCGCAACCTGACTGAAGTCAGCAAGTTTGTGAACTAAGGACAATCATCAGTCCAGGCCAACGACTTTACTGCGCCTCTCGACCGAGACGGTATCCCGCCAGGTTCCTTTGAAATCATCGTAGGTCATTTTGGCGATTTTTTCCCGGCGGCCGATTTCTCTGAACCCATGTTTTTTAACCAGGGCAATATTGGCGACATTTTCCGGGAAAATACTGCCCTGCAGCGTCCGGATGCCGGCTTTTTCCGAAGCTGTGATGAGAGATGACATCAGGGCGGAACCAATACCTAACTGTTTTGTCCTTGATATATTCCGCATTGGCGGGCTTTGCCTACCCTGCAATAACCGGGCGGACAGGTTATAAACCTGTCCCTACAGTTACGGCGATGCCCTGTTAACCTCACCCTCTGTCTCCCTCTCCATGAATGGCGAGGGAGGAGATAACTTAGAGGGGCTGCGCCCCTCTAACTCAATCCCCGCTTAAAACGAAATTAGCCCTGAATCTCTTTGGCGTGTTTATCAATTTCCGCTTTAATAAAGTCAGCGGACATGGCAACCGGGCAAAAAGCGGTATCGACGCCGCGGTGCGCGGTGAAGAGCCACTGATTTTCCGGCCGGTTGACACGGGTCAGGACGCACGGAATGTTGAAAATATGGTGCGCCAGTTCCGCGATAATCAGGTTATCTTCGTCATCCCCGGTGGCGGCAATAATCACCTGCGCATTCGGAATGCCGGCCTTTTCCAGGACTTTGGGGTCGCAGCCGTCACCAATAAATACGCGGTCGCCAAATATTTCTTTAGCCTTGGCGGCAGATTCGTGTTCTTTCTCTACAAAAGTCAGTTTGTGACCGGCATCGGTCAACCGCTGACCGGTTTCCCGTCCTAATTTACCGGCACCGATAATCAAAATGGATAATGGCGTCATATTTATTGCCCTCCTCCAATATCAGTTTGTTAACCCGAGCATTGCGCGTAACTTGTCGATCGACCTGGTATCCACGGCCACTAAAACCCGGTCGCGGCGTTTGAAAACAGAACCGAGAACGGGAATAAAACCAACACCTTCGCGGGTAATCGCTACCACGCGGATTTCATTGGACACGTTGAGGTCCTTCACGTTACGGTCGACTAAAACAGGCTGCACTTCAAATTCATAAAGCTGGACGCCGGCGCTGCCGACACTGAAGACATTATGCAATTCCGGCGAGATGAGGTATTCGAAGATGCGGCCGGATGTCCAGAGCGTGGATGAAATAGTGGTAATCCCGAGCTTGGGGAAAATCTCTGCCCGGACAGGGTCGTTGATGCGAGCCACTACTCTGGGGACGTGGAAATCCTGAGCGGCAATCGAGGCTACGACGACGTTGGAATTATCGCCGTTAGTAACGGCCGCCAGCGCATCGGCTCGTTCGATACCGGCATCAATCAGTGTTTTACGGTCGAATCCGACGCCTTCGATCGTTTTACCTTTGAACGAAGGTTCCAGTCGCTCAAAAGACTCCGGATTTTTATCGATCACCACGACCGAGTGACCGGAACTGCTTAACAGCGAAGCAAGCCGCGCTCCAACACGCCCGCAACCGATAATAATGATATGCATACTACCTCCTTATATTGTGCGGCTCCGAACCCGCGCCCGCAATACGCCCTTACGGGTTTCTTCCGCGGCGAATAACAGGGCGCCAAAACCGGTGACGATGATCCAATCATAGGCGGTCAACGGCGCCGTATTGAAAATACTCTGCAGCGGGTGCCAATAACTGATAAGGCAAATCAGGAAGACGGAGAAAACCTGGGCGAATAATAATCTGCGATTAGAGAACAATCCTTTTTTAAACACCGAATCAAACGAAGTCCTAACCGCAAAACTATTGAAAATCTGAGAAACCACAATGGCCGCCTGGGTGGCGGTAATGGCATGGCGGTATAACGCATCGTGCACAGGCAACGTGGTGCCCCAGACCCAACCGCCCATCAGCAGCACGGTAACAAATGCCACGATCGCACCGGTAGACTGAATACCACCCAGAAAAAGGATGCGTCCGATGGTATTCCGGTCCAATAAGCGGGATTTTCTCGGACGCGGGGAACGCTGCATGACATCCGGTTCAGGAGCCTCACCGCCAAGCGCCAGCGCAGGCAAAACATC
>Ga0265316_10005712_pt1 | contig 12020 bp, 5 predicted proteins | sample 4522metaG_FD_202092 | JGI IMG/M metagenome (GOLD analysis project Ga0265316, IMG submission 202092) | Rhizosphere microbial communities from Carex aquatilis grown in University of Washington, Seatle, WA, United States - 4-5-22 metaG | ecosystem: Host-associated > Plants > Roots > Rhizosphere >... | reverse complement strand
AGGCACCCGCACGCGTGCTGATTATCGACCAGGCTGACTGTCTCAACCCCAACGCAGCCAACTGCTTGCTCAAGACATTGGAAGAACCCCTGGCCGGCAACTTCATCGTGCTGGTCACGTCTGCGCCGGCTCGCCTGCTGCCCACCATTCGCTCACGCTGCCAGCGGGTGCGTTTCGTCGGCATCCCGCCCGCCATCTTGATCGAACTGGCCACTCGTCGAGGAATCGATCGCGCGCGCGCCGAAACTGCCGCAGCCACGGCGGGAGGGTCGGCGGCGCGCATGTTCGAACTGTGCGCGTCGGAGGAGGAGTCGAATCTGTGGACGGTGGCCAACCGTTTCCGCCAGGCGGTGGCGGCCAGCGAGATGGGACCGATCTTCGATGCCGCCGCGGCTTTTTCTGACAAAGAAGAGCGGCAAGATCTGCCCGAGGTGCTCGTGCTGCTCGCCGGTTTCTATCGAGATGCCCTGGCGCTGGCCGCCGGCGCACGGGATCTGGTTCTTTTGGGCAATCACAGCGCCGAAATGGCCGGGCCCGCGGCCGCCTGTCAGCGCTCGCACAGTTTCACGCCGTTGCGTCGGGCGGTGACTGCGGTGCTCGATGCTCGCTCGGCCCTGGCCGCCAACGTGAACGCGGTCACGGCGCTGGAGAAGATGATGATGGACCTCCGCTCCTCGGCCGTGGAAGCCTCATGAGCGATCTGACTGCCCCACCCTCGCCACGTCCTGCCGAGCGAAATCAACCGGCCGCGCGGGCGGACGAGCGCAAAGTCGTGGGCGTGAAGTACATGCCCACCGGGCCAACCATCGACTGCGACTCTGGCAACCTGGTGCTCCGGCGTGGCGAGATGGTGGTGGTGGACGACCGATCCGTGGGAACCGTGGCCACGGTCAGTGTACCGACCACCACGCGCAAGGGTACCGGCACCCTGGGCCGCATCTTGCGTCGGGCCGAGCCGCGCGACCTTGCGCGCGCACAGGATGAACAACGACGCCAGGCCGAAGCGCTGGCAATTGCCCGCGCGCAGGCCCACGCGTTGCACCTGCCCATCAAGGTGTTTCGGGTTGATGTCGCCCATGGCGGCGAACGTGTCCTGGTCTGCTTCTCGTCCGAGAAGCGAATAGACTTCCGCGATCTGGTGCGCGATTTGTCCGCCCGCCTGCACGCCCGCATTGAAATGCGGCAGACAGGTGTGCGCGACGAGGCCAAGCTGGTCGGCGGCATCGGATCCTGTGGCCGTGAACTGTGCTGCTCGACCTTCCTGCCGCACTTCGTGCCGGTGTCGATCAAGATGGCCAAGAATCAGCGCCTGGTGCTCAACCCAACCAAGGTCGCAGGCCAGTGCGGGCGGCTCAAGTGCTGCCTGATGTACGAGGATGCGCAATACGTGGAAGCAGGCAAGGGTTTGCCCAAGATTGGCAGGCAGGTGCAAACCCCCGACGGAATCGGGCGGGTGGACGACCTGGACGTGTTAGCCCGCAAGGTGCGAGTTTCGTTCCCGGACCGCCCATCCGCGACTTTCGACGCGGACGAGGTCCACCCGCTCAATGCCAACGTCACGCCCACGCCGGCGCCGGTCTCCGTGCGAGAGGACGTTGCGGATACGGCCAAGAGTGAAGATTCGTCCACTCCTGATCTCGCTGCTGAAGACGCAGAGGAGAGCGGGGAAGACCCAGAGCCCGAACCGCAGTAGGGAAAGCTCGTCGTCACCGACCGGACTGGAAACGTCGTCCTCGCCGCCCAGTTCTGACCCCGTCTCCGCTCCCGCCCCGGCCCCCTGCCCCAATTTCCGACATGCATCAGACCTGATCGGTGAAACGCGAGAGTAGTGGTAGCCTAGGCACCATGGCCGACCACTTCTACGTCACCACGCCCATCTACTACGTCAATGCCGTGCCCCACTTGGGGACCTTCTACACCACCACGGTGGCCGACGCGTTGGCGCGCTACCATCGGGCGCGCCGACACGAAACCTACTTTCTCACCGGCACCGACGAGCACGGGCAGAAGATCGAACGCCTGGCGCAGGAGATGGGCATCAGTCCCAAGGAATACTGCGACGGCATCGTGGCCAAGTTCAAGGAAACCTGGGAGCGCATGGAGGTCAGCTACGACCGCTTCATCCGCACCACCGATGCCGACCACCACTCCGCCGTGGAGGCCATGTGGCAGCGCATTTCCGCCAATGGCGACATCTACCTGGCCGACTACGACGCCATGTACTGCGTGGGCTGCGAAGGCTGGAAAACCGAGGAAGAAGTCGTGGTCGAGGATGGCAACAAGGTGTGCCCCCTGCACCACAAGCCGGTGGAGCGCGTGCGCGAGCAGAACTACTTCTTCCGTCTGTCGAAATACGCGGACAAGTTGCTCGCGCTATACCAGCAGCCAGGTTTCATCCGCCCCGAGTCGCGCAAGAACGAAGTCACCGAGTTCGTGAAGAGCGGCCTGCGCGACCTGTCCATCTCGCGCACCTCGGTCAAATGGGGCATCCCGGTGCCCAACGATCCCAAGCACGTGGTCTACGTTTGGCTCGACGCCTTGACCAACTACGTGTCAGCCCTGGGCGGGCCTGATCGTGTGCTCACCGACCCGCACAGCCAGGCCATGTGGGGCGCGTGTACCCATCTCATCGCCAAGGACATTCTGCGCTTCCACGCCGTCTACTGGCCAGCCTTCTTGATGTCGGCCGGGCTGCCGCCGCCCAAGGGCGTGTTCTGCCACGGCTACATCACGGTCAAAGGACAGAAGATCTCGAAGTCGATTCCGGCCACGCGGGTGGATCCCAATCAGATCGCCAGTGCGCTGGGGGCCGATACCCTGCGCTACTTCGTGCTGCGCGAGTATTCGCTGGGCGGCGACGGCGACTTCACCTACGAGGCGCTGTTTCAGCGCCACGAGTCCGACCTGGGTAACGATCTCGGAAATCTGGTCAATCGCACAGTGTCCATGGCCCGCACGCTCAGCGGCGACGGGCTCGATGCGGCCCACCGAGTGGGGTACTCGGCCGGCGATCCATTGTCCGAGGAGGAGTTGGTGCTTCGCAATGCCGCGCGCGAAGCCACCCTGGCCGCGACCAAGGCGTGGGACGACTTTCAGCCTTCGCGGGCCCTGGAGGCAACCTGGTCCATGATCCGCGCCGGCAATGTGTATCTCGATCGCACGGCGCCCTGGAAACTGAAGAAGGCGGGCCAGACCGCCGAGCTGCGCGACGTCCTGGCCAACACCTGCGAGGTGATCCGCCGCGCGGCCATCATGGTTGCGCCCGCCATGCCGGCAGCGGCCCGCGAGATCTTGCGCCAGATCGGACGCGAGCAGGATGTGGGACTGTGGCCCTTCGAGGACTGGGGCGGTTGGCCAGGCGGCAAGCTGTGCGACCCCAAACCCATCTTTCCCCGCCTGGAACCAGACCGGCAGAAGGAGTTGATCGCCACCTGGCTCGACCAGACCCCGCCGGTCAGTGTCGTGGTCGCAGCCAGCGCGTCCGGCCAGCCGGTGGCCGAAATCACCATCGAGGAATTCAAAAAGATGGATCTGCGCGCCGCCAAGGTACTGCAGGCCGAGGCGGTGCCCAAGACGGACAAACTGCTCAAACTCGTGCTCGATCTCGGCGGCGAGCAGCGCACGGTCGTGTCGGGTATCGCCGGCGCCTATGCCCCGGCTGGCCTCGTCGGCCGCACGGTGCTCTACCTGGCCAATTTGAAACCCACCAAGATCCGCGGCGTCATGTCCCAGGGCATGATCCTGGCCGGCAGCACTGACAACGTCCTTGCCCTGTGTGTCTTCGATCGCGAAGTGCCTCCGGGCGCGAAGGCGACGTAGGGGATTGGTTAGCTCTTTTCACCACGGAGAGCACAGAGATCACAGAGCCGGATCGGAATGGGAAGGATTGGATCCTGTCTGTCCGAACCCCTTCTTTCTTTCCGATCTCCGTGTTCTCTGTGCTCTCTGTGGTGAAATAGCTAGCCTCGCCGGTTCGACTATCGAACATGGCCGTGTTAGGCCACGGGCATGGCATCAGAGAGACCTGTCATCCCTGCGGGCGGCAAGCCCATCACCGTGTCATCGGGCGGCGCGCTCAACGTGCCGGATCGGCCAATCATTCCGTTTATCGAAGGCGACGGTACTGGCGCCGACATCTGGCGCGCCTCGGTGCGTGTGCTGGACGCGGCGGTGGAAAAGGAATTTGGCGGCAAGAAGAAGATCGCCTGGGCCGAGGTCTACGCGGGCGAGAAGGCCAAGAATCTGTGCGGCACATGGCTGCCAGACGAGACCATCGAGGCCTTCAAGACCTACCTGGTGGGCATCAAGGGCCCGCTGACCACGCCGATAGGCGGCGGCATCCGCTCGCTCAATGTGGCCATCCGACAGATTCTGGATCTCTACGTGTGCTTGCGACCGGTGCGCTACTTCGCGGGCGTGCCTTCGCCGGTCAAACGCCCGGAGAAGGTGAACATGGTGATTTTCCGCGAGAACACCGAAGACATCTACGCCGGCATCGAATGGCCGGCGGAATCGCCCGAGGCCAAGAAGCTGATTGCCTTCCTGCAGACGGAAATGGGCGTGAACAAGATTCGTTTCCCCGCCACCTCGGCCATCGGCATCAAGCCGGTTTCGCGCGAAGGCTCCGAACGCCTGCTGCGCGCGGCCTTTGACTACGCCATTCGCCACCAGCGCAAGAGCGTGAACATGGTCCACAAGGGCAACATCATGAAGTTCACCGAGGGCGCTTTCCGCGACTGGGGCTACGCCCTGGCCAAGCGCGAATACGCCGGGCGGGTCATCGGCTGGGACGACTGCGGTGGCAAGCCGCCCGCGGGACAGATCCTGCTGAAAGACTCCATTGCGGACATCACCTTGCAACAGGTGCTGACCCGTCCTGACGAGTTCGACGTGATTGCGACCCTGAACCTGAACGGCGATTACCTGTCCGACGCGCTGGCCGCACAGGTCGGCGGCATCGGCATCGCGCCTGGGGGCAACATCAACTATCTCACCGGCCATGCCATCTTCGAGGCGACCCACGGCACCGCGCCGAAATACGCCAACCTCGACAAGGTGAACCCGGGCTCGGTGATCCTGTCGGGCATCATGATGCTCGAACACCTGGGCTGGACCGCAGCCGGCGAGCGCATCGTGCGCGCCATGGAGAAGACCATCGCGCAAAAGACCGTGACCTACGACTTCGCCCGCCTCACTGAGGGAGCCAAAGAGGTTTCCTGCTCCGAATTCGGCACGCGCATCATCGCGAACATGTGAAGAAGCTAGCTTTTTCACCACAGAGAGCACAGAGAACACAGAGGTCGGAAAGGAAGAAGGGGTTCGGACTGGACAGAACCCAACCCTTCCCTTTCCGGTCCGGCTCTGTGACCTCCGTGCTCTCTGTGGTGACGAGTGCGCGCGCAAAGCGCGCGGGTCGGGTGGGGTGGGCTGTCCGTCCCGAAGTCCCCGTAGGGGAAACAGCTAGCCAACTCCGGCTTTCTTGTGAGTAGTCTAGGGTGAATGCCTGACCCTCTCACCAAGCTGCTGGCCTCCCTACGCCGTTCCTGCAAACCCGGTCTGTGGTCCAGCGGCGTGAACCTGGTGCGCGCCGGGGCCGTGGCTGTGGAATCACGAAACGACGAGGAGATCGTCCTGCGCGTCCGGACCCCGGGTCGGGCCGTGGCGCCCACCGTTGTGTTGTATCCAGGCGAGAACGAATGGGACTGCGACTGTCCTGGTCGCGTGCGCCCGTGCGAGCACCTGGCCGCGGCGGCAATTGCGCTAGGCCAAGGCGAAGCCGCGACCGCGGGCGACGCCGACGCCAAGCCCCTGCCCAAGGCCGAGGAGACCTGGGCGCGCATCGTGTACCGCTTTTCGCAAATTTCCGGTGGGCTGCAACTGCGGCGCTTCGTGTTGCGAGCCGACGGCAGCGAGACGCCCCTGCAGGGCACCCTGTCGGCCCTGCTCTCCCGGCCAGACGAGGCCCGCAACCTGCAGGTCGAGCAACACGACCTGCAAGCCGATCGAATCCTTGAATACGGAAGCCACGGCACCATGCCGCCACAGAAAATGGACGCCCTGGTGCGCACGCTGGTGGGCGCGCGCCTGGTCTTTCTCGACGGCCGAGAAGTGGCCATGTCCGAGGAGGAACTCCTGCCCAGCGCTTTCGTCGAAGATCGCGGCGACGAGGTCGTGGTCACCATCCATCGCGATCCGCGCATCACTTCGGTGCCCAGCGCAGGCCTGGTGCTCGCCGGCGACGCTCTTACCCGCCACGGCGAGATCGAACTGTGCGGCGCCTGGCTGCAGCACCTGCCGATCATCCAGCGCTACGCCCCTGGCCAGCTGGCCGAGCTGGCGACCCGCGTGCTGCCGGAACTCTCGCGCCGCATGGCCGTCGACGTGCGCAGCAAGCGCTTGCCCAAGATTGTGCGTGGCCTGGCCCCGCGCCTGGTGCTGGATATGACCCAGTTGGGATCGTCGCTGGCGGTTCTGCCCAAGCTGGTCTACGGCAACCCGCCTTGCGTGCGCATCGACGACGGTCGCATGGTCCACCTGTCTGGCCCGGTACCAGTGCGCGACGAGCCAGCCGAGCGCCGTCTGGTCGAGAAGCTGCGCTCCGATCTCGATCTCATGCCGGGTCGCCGTTCGACCTTCGAGGGCGCGGACACCGCGCGCTTCGTGGACAAGGTCAAACGCTGGCACGGCGATCTGGCCGGAGACGGGGCGCGCCTACTCGGTGCGCGCGTCCACCTGGAACCCAACATGCGCGTGCGCGATCTGCCTGCGTCGGGCAATGGTGTTCCGCAGGCTGGCTTTGATTTCACCTTCACTGTGGTGGGCGAGACCGAGGCAGAGCAGCGTGCGCTCGGCCCGGGGCCGCATTCTGTCGACGCCGCCACGGTGATTCGTGCCTGGGAAGACGGCCTGGGTCTGGTTCCGCTGGTTGGCGGGGGATTCGCGCCTCTGCCGCAAGCCTGGCTCGACCAGCACGGCGGGGTTCTGGCGCGCCTGCTCGCGGCCCGCGCGGCCGACGGCCGGCTTGCCAACCACGCCCTGCTCGCCCTGGGCAGTCTGTGCGACGATCTGGACCAGCCTCCGCCCGCCGGGCTGGATCGTCTTGCGCCGTTGGCCGAAAGCTTCGAACGCCTGCCCGAGGCGACGCTGCCCGCGGATCTACGCGCCACCCTGCGGCCCTACCAGAAGGTCGCGGTCAACTGGCTGGCCTTTCTGCGCAGCGTGGGCCTGGGTGGCATCCTGGCCGACGACATGGGCCTCGGGAAAACCATCGAGGCCATGTGTCTCTTCGAAAAGAAATGCCTGGTCGTTGCGCCCACCAGCGTGCTGCCCAACTGGCGGGCCGAGCTGGCGCGCTTTCGTCCTTCGCTGCGAGTCAGCGTGTACCACGGCCCGACCCGCAAGCTCGACGACGCCGATGTGACTCTCACAACCTACGCCATCTTGCGCCTCGATAGTGCTGAGCTGGCCGCCCGACGCTTCGACCTGGTGGTGCTCGACGAGGCCCAGGCCATCAAAAACCCCGACAGCCAGGTGGCCCGCGCCGCTTACGCTCTTTCCGCCGAGTTCCGCATCGCCATGACCGGCACGCCCGTCGAGAATCGACTCGACGAATTGTGGAGCCTCATGCACTTTGCCAACCGCGGCCTGCTCGGCGGCCGGCGCGAGTTCGACGCCGAGTTCGCCCGTCCAGTGGCTGACGGCATGCCCGGCGCCGCGGCGAACCTGCGCCAGCGCATTCGTCCCTTTGTCATGCGCCGACGCAAAGCCGAGGTCGCGCCCGAGCTGCCCCCGCGCACCGAGGCCACGCTCAAGGTCGTGCTCGACGAGCGCGAGCGCGCGGTCTACGACGCCGTCCGCGCCGCGACCCAGGCCGAGCTGGTTGCCTCAATGAGCGGGACCGACGAAAAGGGCTTCAGTGTAATGAAGGCTTTGGAAGCGCTGCTGCGCTTGCGCCAGGCCGCCTGTCACCGCGGGCTGCTGCCCGGGCAGAAAGCCGACACTTCGGGCAAGGTCGAGGCGTTGCTCGAATCGCTGGAAACCGCGGCAGCCGATGGCCACAAGGCGCTGGTTTTCTCACAGTGGACCTCATTGCTCGACCTCATTGAGCCCGCACTTAACAATGCGGGTATTCCGTACACTCGATTGGACGGCTCCACTCGCGACCGTGGCGAGGTTGTCGACCGCTTTCAGTCAGAGGACGGCCCGCCAGTGATGCTCATTTCATTGAAGGCCGGCGGCACCGGCCTCAATCTGACTGCCGCCGACCACGTGTTCCTGTGCGACCCCTGGTGGAATCCCGCAGTGGAAGACCAAGCCGCCGACCGCGCCCATAGAATTGGGCAGGACCGCCCCGTGACAATTTACCGACTAATCGCCGTAGACACCGTCGAGGAGCGCATTCTGGACCTGCAGGAAAAGAAGCGCGCCCTCGGAGAGGCGGCGTTGGGCGACGGCGGCGCGGCTGCGTCGTTGACCAAAGAAGACTTGATGGCGTTGTTGGCGTAGCGTCGGACGACGCTGCCCCAAAGGAGGCCGGTGTTCACAGGAGGTCCCGAAACTCGGGATAGCCTTTCCTGGCCAGACGATTGATTGTCCTCTCCGCCACTTTCCTTGCATCGTTGTCGTCCGAGGTCAGTGCAGCAGCGAGGATGATCCTTGCAGAAACTCGGATGCTGAGAATGGCCCACCCACTTTCGTTGGCTTTCACGATCAGGTCCAAACACGCGACGACCTTCGCAAGGTGCCGTGGCGCGATTTCTGCAAGTCGCTCACCGACCTTCGGTGCGAAGTGCGGTGGGAAACCGGCGGCGGAGACATCGAGGGTCTGGAGAGCGGCGGCCGCCGCGTAGCTCTCGGGCTTCTGCCCGTCGGAGTGAGTTTTGAAGCACCGCTCAGGGCGCTACGGTCGCGGCATACTTGCTCTGTATGTAGTTGAGAATCGTCGTGCCATCAGGGTCCGTGATATCGGCGGTGGTCCAGGGGCCTGTCTTGCTTGCGGTGGTCTTGAAGATGGCGGACGTCTCGCCATTGGTTTCGACCGACCAGTTCGTGCAACCGATATTGTTGGTATCAAGGAAGTCCCACCAGGTCTGCAATTCCGTCGCATCGAAGGTGCCGTTCCCAGTCGATGCGCATCCACCGTATTCGGTCACGAAAATGGCAATGCCTGCGGCAAGCGCCTTGGTCACATTCGGGCCGAAGCTGGCGAAATGGTGGGTGTACGCGTAGAAGTGGAAGGTGTAGGCCAGGTTCGTCGATGTGGTGACAGGATCGGCGGCGGCCAGATTGGGTTGCTGGTCCCAATTCGGGGTGCCAAGCAGGATGATGTTGTCGGGGTCGACAGCACGGATCTTCGCCACCACCGTCTCATGGTAGGTTTTGATGGTTGGCCAGGTCACGCCCGACGGTTCGTTCCAGATCTCGTACATCACGTTGGGCGTATTGCCATAGGCCGTGGCCATGCTGACAAAGAAGGTCGACGCCGCGCTTGCATCGGCACCGGCCCCTGAATGCCAATCGATGATTGCGTAGATGCCATTGGCGATGCAGGCATCGACGACGGTCTTGACCAGTGGTGTCTGCGCGGTGAGGCTGTTGGGCAGAATGGGAATGCGCAAAATGGCACAGTCCAAATCCTTGGCCAGGTGGCCAACCGCGGATGCATTGTAGAATTGCGTTCCCAAGTTGTTCCAGGCGTACATCGACATTCCATGCAGCGCGATCACCTTGCCGTTCTGATCGACGATCTGGTTTCCCGCGACTTTGAGCTGTCCATGCACGCTCACGGGAGTCCCCGACGGCGCGGACCCTGTGTTTCCGGTTCCCGTCGCTCCGCCGACGGACGTCGTACCGCCGGTGGGCTTCGTGCCGCCAGTTGGCGTGGTACCGCCCGCGCCGGCTGATCCGGTCTTGCCGCCCGCACCGGCAGAACCCATGACCCCACCGGAAGTCGTCGCGCCACCCGCCGTCGTCACGCCGCCGGAGTCAATCGCGCCACCCGCCGTCGTCACACCGCCCGAGTCAATCGCCCCGCCCGTGTCGATCCCGCCCTCTGAACTGGCACCAGCAGAGCCGCCCTCGTCGCCTGTATTGCCCGCCATTCCCGACGCGCCGCCGGTTGCGGGATTCGCACCACCTGTTTGCACAGGTGAACCTCCTGTGTCTCCTGCCATTCCTGCCGAACCGCCCGTTGCTGGATTCACTCCACCGGTTCCACCTGAGTGCCCGGTTGATGGCGGCGGAGACATCCCGCATCCTCCGGCGGCGAGCACCGGCAACGTCGCAAATAGCCCGAGGAGTAGCTTGCCAACGCAATGGTTCATAGAGCCTCTTTCTTGAGATATTGGCCCGGCAGGCGCCTTGGCCTTCGTAGGTATAGTGGCAGCGAGAGACACAAAGCTTCAAGTGAAAGACCGGAACACAGGGAAAAAGTACTCTGCGTCAGAGAACCCTGCTTCCGGCCGGCGCGTGCTCACCAAAGCTCGCCGAGGTCGTGTAGAGTTTTCGCACCATGCCCTCGGCGAACCCACTTGCCAATCCCGCACCCTGGAACCTCATCGCATCCGACTACGCCGCCGAGGTCGCGCCCATCTTTGCCCGGTTTTCCCAAAAAGCGATCGATCTCGCGCGTCTCGCCCCGACCGCGCGAGTGCGTGATGTGGCCGCTGGTTAGTTCGAACACACACCAAGATTCCTCAACCCGAATTGGCCTGGGCCCGACCCCTTGAGCTACGTGGAGTCGCGTCGCGCTTTCCAAGACTGCTTGGCAATCGGCAAACGCCCACCTCTTCGAGGAGCCACCATGTCATCGTTTCAGCGCCTTTTCGGGATCGTAGTGTGTATCGGCGTCGCCTCGCCGGCCTTTGCTGCCGATTTCATCACCTACTTCCAGCCCACACCCATTGTCGGCCAACTAGACAAGACGGCCTGGGGCACCGCTGCGGTTGGTCCGCGCGATACCAGCAACGGCCTGGAAGACAAAACCATGGCTCAGTGGGCGTACTGGGATGGAAAGATCATCAAGGGACCCGATGGCAAGTACCACCTCTTTGGCAGCCGGTGGGATCAAAGCCTGGGCCATGCAGGGTACCCCACCTCTGTGGCCATCCATGCTGTCAGCGACGCAGTCCTCGGCCCCTACGTGGACCAGGGGATTTGCTACCCGGACAATGAAGGGGGCAAGGGTCACAACGTCACCGCGATTGCCATGTCGGACGGTCGCTACGGGATTGTGGTCAGCGACACCCGGCCGGGCGATCTCTTCATCGCGTCTTCCCTGGAAGGCCCCTGGGCCTTTCAAGGCCACATACCGATCGACAGCAACGGGCACACCACCACGCGATTGACCGACAACATGAGCATCATGCAACGCCCGGACGGACGCTACATGATCGTACCGCTCGGCGGCTTCGTCATGATCAGCGACACGGGCATCACGGGGCCCTACAAGGTCGTGACCGACAACATCTTTCCGCAGAACGTGGCCGGCTATCCTTCGGCAACCCGGGAAGATCCGGTGGTTTGGTTCAGCGGCGGCCAATACCATGTGTTGGTTGATGACTACCACGACCGCAAGGCCATGCACCTGACGTCGCCCGACGGCACCACCTGGAAGTACAAGGATCTGGCCTACGACCCCACCACCGACATGGTTCGTTATACGGATGGGACAGTCAACCATTGGTTCAAACTGGAACGTGTCGGGGTCTACATGGAGAATGGACACGTCACCTATTTCACCTTCGCGGCCATTGACGTCGACAAAACTTTGGACTTGGGCAACGACAAGCACGGCAGCAAGATCATCGTGGTGCCATTCGATGGCGCGAAGTTCGACGCCGAAACCGGCATTGACGGGGCCGGGGGCTCGGGCGGCACCACAGGAACCGGTGGAGCAACCGCACAAGGCGGCGCCACAGGCACGGGCGGTACAGCCGCAGCAGGCGGCACGAAGTCCTCAGGCGGGGCGAGGACAGGCGGTACCACTGGCGGTGCAACCGCTTCTGGCGGCGTGGTCGTTT